>Ga0068862_100003970_pt1 | contig 12560 bp, 7 predicted proteins | sample KBSSwiS52_FD_66598 | JGI IMG/M metagenome (GOLD analysis project Ga0068862, IMG submission 66598) | Switchgrass rhizosphere microbial communities from Kellogg Biological Station, Michigan, USA - KBS Switchgrass S5-2 | ecosystem: Host-associated > Plants > Roots > Rhizosphere > Soil ... | reverse complement strand
CGTCGAGGCGGTCGCAAAATCTCCCGCGTACATGGCAAACAGCGCGAAGTTGTTCCGCAGCGTCGGGATCTTCGGGTAGATCTGGATCGCCTGCTGACCTTCCTCCCGCGCCTTGGAAAAATTCAGCAGGCTGAAATAGGCCACTGCCAGGTTGCTGTGTCCGGCGCGATCGGCGGGATAGCGCTTGACGAGCTCGGCGTAGTTCTCGACGGCCTTCTCGTAGTTGTGCGCGATCAGCAGGTAGTAGGCGCCAAGGCTGCGGAAGCGTTCGCGCTCGGTCTGGCGGTTCAGCAGCGTCAGGCTCGTCTTGAATGCCTGATCCGCTTCCTCGACGCGGCCCAGCCGCCCGGCGCTGATGGCAATGCCGCTGTAGGCGCGGCCGAGATTCGGATCGAATTGCAGCGCCGCCCGGTAGCGGGCGATCGCCTCTTCATCGCGCGCGGCCGAAGCAAGATCCTGCGCGGCCTGATACTCGCGCACCGCGTCGAGTGACGCCGCCGTGAAGGTTTCGGCCTGCGCGTCCGTCGCGGGAGAGGTATCGCCGAGCGCCCGGCGAATCTGCGTGGCCAGCGTACCGACCGCCGTCAGCACGTCGGCCTTCGACTTGGCGTCCGCGCTTGCCTGTTTCAGGACTTTGCCCTGCGGGTCCACCGCCTGCACCTGGATGGCGTATCCGGTGCCTTTCTGCTCGATTGCGCCGCTCAGCACCACGCCGATGCCTTCGCGCAGCGCGACGAGACGCGCCGTTTCCGCGTCCAGTTTCGCGCCCGACTTCAGCTGCTGCGCGAGCGCCTTTGCCGACGTCCGCGAGTAGGAGGTGATGAACGACGCTCCTTCGAGTGAAATCGCCAGCGATTGCTCGACCGCGCCGTCGAAGACCGGATCGTTCGCCCGGTTCTCGAAGTCTGCGACCAGGACCGGAACCGGATCGTGCTGCACGACGGGGGGCGGCTGGCGGCGCGCCACCCACCAAGTGCTGCCGACGATGGCAGCGATGGCGACGATAGTGGCGGCCAGCAGGGAAGTCGTCACCCGGCGCGGAAGCCGGATGGGGACACCCTGATCGTTCATCCGATTCAGGGCGGTCAGCAATTCCGCGGCGGTGCTGAAGCGTGCCGCCGGATCCGGCTGGACGCAGCGTGCGACCACCCGGTCGATCGCTTCCGGCACCGAGGCGTCGCGCTTCCGCAGCGGCGGCGGCGCCTGAAGCATGCGCGCGGTTAGCTCGCTGGCCGGTGTCTGGTTGCCGGACAGCCGCACCGGACCGAGCAGAAGGTCGGTGAGGATCAGGCCGAACGCGTAGAGATCGGCGCGATGGTCGGCCGGCTTTCCCTGCGCCTGCTCCGGCGCCATGTACTCGAGCGTGCCGACCACCACGCCGGCAACGGTCGCCGCATTCAGGAACGAGCTGCTGTCGCCGGCCTTCGGCGCCCACTCGGTCGGCGCGGGCGCATTCACCGCGGTGGCGCGGTCGGTGCCGCCAGCGCTGCCGGCCCGTTCGGACCGCGCGATGCCGAAGTCCATGATCAGCGCGTGATCCGTCGCGTCGACCATGATGTTGGCCGGCTTCAGGTCGCGATGCACGACGCCGACCTCGTGCGCCGCTGTAAGTCCCGCCGCGACCTGACGCGCGATATGCAGCGCGCGCGGAACCGGCAGCCGGCCTTCGCGCTTCAGTTTCGTCGCGAGATCCTCGCCCTCGACGTACGTCATCGTGATGTACTTGATGCCGTCGATTTCGCCGAGGTCGTGGATGCGGACGACGTTCTTGTGCGTGACCTGGCGCGCCAGCAGCAGCTCGCGCTTGAAGCGCCGCTCGACTTCCTGTGCCGCCACCGGATCGGCGATGGCGTCGGGCCGGATCACTTTCACGGCGACGGCGACGCCGAGCTCGTGATCCCACGCTTGATAGACCGCGCCCATGCCGCCGATGCCGAGCAGCTTGATGATGTGGTAACGGCCGAAGGTCTGGCCGAGCGTCAGCGGGCCCGTCGGGACCGCTCGGATGACGGTCGTCGATGGCGGGACCGGTGTCGATGCCGCCGTCGGCGGAATCGTGGGACGATCCGCCGGCGACGCCGACTTGCGGGCGTCTCGGTCTTGGGGGCCCATTCGGTTGTCGGGAAAACTTCCGTATTATGCCATTACCAACTCTGCCGGCCCGGGGATTCAACCCCCGCCGCCGGCGTTTCGTCTAACCCCGCTATGGATTCTCTCTTGCGCGATCTGCGCCACGCCGTCCGCAACCTGCTGCGCACGCCGGGATTCACGTTCATCACTGTGTTCACGCTGGCGCTCGGAATCGGCGCGAACACCGCGATTTTCTCCGTCGTCAACGCCGTCATCCTGCGGCCGCTTGGCTATCCGAGGCCCGAGCGGCTGGTCTACATCTCGAGCCAGTTTCCGCAAATGGGATTCGACCAGTTCTGGATTTCGCCGCCGGAGTTCCTCGAGTTCCAGGAACGGACGAAATCGTTTTCGGCGGTCGGCGCCTTCACCACCGGGCAGGCCAACCTCACCGCGCCCGATCGTCCCCGCCGTCTCAATTCCGGGATTGCATCCGCAGAACTCTTCAAGGTTCTGGGCGTCAACGCGATGTTCGGGCGGACCTTCGACGCGGCTGAAACCCGTCCCAACGGCCCGCAGGTGGCGATGCTGTCGCACGAGGTGTGGCAGTCGTCATTCGGCGGCCGCGCGGACGTCCTGAACACGCCTGTCGAAATCAACGGCATCCGCCGCACCATCGTCGGCATCATGCCGCCGCGATTCGACGTCGCCGACCAGCACGTCGAAGTCTGGCTTCCACTGGTCGTCAACCCGGCGAACCGGCAGAACCGCGGCAACCACTTCCTGTACCTGATTGGACGGCTCGCAGACGGCGCGACGCTGGCCAGTGCGAAAGCGGAACTCGATACGCTGCTGGAAGGCTGGCCGACGTCGATCGCCCGCGCGGCCGACGCCACGCGCGGTCCGCACACGCCGGACACGCAGAATCACCGGCTGCGTCTCGACGCCCTTCAGGCGCAAATCGTCGGCAGCGCGAGGACGGCCGTCCTCGTGCTGCAGGGTGCGGTGATCTTCGTGCTGCTGATTGCCTGCGCGAACCTCGCGAATCTGCTGCTGGCGCGCGCCGAATCGCGGCACAAGGAGTTCGCGGTGCGCATGGCGCTTGGCGCCGGACGCCTGCGGCTGCTGCGCCAGTTCATGGTCGAAGGGTGCCTGCTGTCGTGCACCGGCGCGCTGCTGGGCCTCGGCGTGGCGGTGTTCGGCGTCCAAGCGCTGATCGCCGCCTATCCAGACAGCCTGCCGCGGTCGGCGGACGTATCGCTCGACCTCGGAGTGCTCGCCTTCACGCTGGCGATCGGCCTCGCCACTGGTGTCGTCTTCGGTCTGGCGCCGCTGCTGCACGTCGCCCCGACCGCGACCGCAGCGGCGCTGAAAGAAAGCGGCCAGCGGACCACGGCCAGCGTGAGCCGCAATCGTCTGCGGCGCGGGCTGGTGATGGGGGAAGTGGCGCTCGCGGTCGCGCTGGTCATCGGCGCCGGCCTGCTGCTGCGCACGGTGATGAACCTGGCGAACGTCGATGCCGGCTTCAACCGGAGTCAGCTCGTGACGTTCGCGGTCGCGCTGCCCAACGCCGCGTACTCGAAACCGGAGCAGGTCCGCACGTTCTACACGCGGCTGCTCGACCAGCTGCGCTCGTCAGGCGGCGTGCAGAGCGTGGCTGCGATGAGCGGTCTGCCGCCCCTCCGTCAGGTCAACGCGAACGACACCAACATCGAAGGCTACGTCCCGCCGCCGAAGGGACCGTTCGCCAACGTCGACTACTACAACACCGTCACCTCCGGTTACGTCGAAACGATGGGGATTCCGATCGTCGAGGGACGCGCGTTCCAACCGACCGATGCGCTCGGCACGACGGTGATGATCAACCAGACAATGGCGCGAACCTTCTACAAGGATCAGAGCCCCATCGGCCGCCGCGTGCGGCCGTTTGGTCCGCCGAGCGCGAACATCCCGTGGTTCACCATCGTCGGCGTCCTGAAGGACGTGAAGCAGGGCGGCGTCGACAAGAAGACGGGCACCGAGCTGTACTTCAACTTCGAGCAGCTCACGAACAACGCCGCCGCGAACTTCGTCCCCAATTCGATGAACATCGTCATGCGGACGACACAGCCACTCGACGCGCTGGCCGGTCCGATTCGCCAGATCGTGTCGTCGCTCGATCCGGCGCTCCCGGTCGTGAAGCTGCAGACGATGGACGATGCGTTTGCGGAGGCGATCGGCCGTCCGCGTCTGCTGGCGCAGCTGCTGGGGATCTTCGCCGGCCTCGCGATCCTGCTGGCCGCGATCGGCAGCTACGGCGTGCTGTCTTACATGGTGACGGAGCGCCGCCGCGAAATCGGCATCCGCATGGCGCTCGGCGCGGATCGCGCCTCGGTCCTGCGCATGGTGCTGCGGCAGGGACTCGTGCTCACCGTCGTCGGAATTGCGGGAGGCCTTGCCGTCGCGTTCGCGATGAACCGGGTGCTCGCGTCGCTGCTGTTCGGCGTGCGTCCGTCGGACCCGGCGACGATGGGCGCCGTCGTCGCGTTGATTGCGACGGTGGCGTTCATTGCGTGTTACCTGCCGGCGCGGCTGGCAACGCGGGTGGATCCGATGATCGTGCTGCGAGAGGACTAGCAGCCTTAGAACTGAGAACTGAGAACTCAGAGGTCAGAACTTCGAACTCGCCGCGTTCAGGCCGAACTCAGTTCTTAGTTCTAAGTTCGTAGTTCTCAGTTCAGGTTCCGCCGGCACGCCGGTCGGACGGTCGGTCTCGACGTTGAGGACACCGTTGGCGATCCAGTGCGGCAATGGGCTGCTCGGACAGCCGGCGCAGGATATCTGGTGTCGCACTGTCACCGGCGGTGACGCTGACACACCCGTCGCCACTGCGTTTGGCGATGTACTGGGCTTGATCGGCGATCGCGACCACCTGGTCCCATGACAGCGCGTCGAGGTGCACCGGCGCGAACGGTTAGGCAGCCACGCCGATCGATCCGGTGGCGCGTCCGGCCGTTACCGAGGTCCGGCAGGGTTTCGGTCAGGACGGCGGGACCTGCTGCAGGAGCGCGTCGCCGGCGTTGTGGCGGCGATTTCCGCGCCGATGGTCTGCGGCACGTAGCGCCGGTTCTTGAGGCTGGTCAGCGCATCGGTGATGCTCAGCCGCTCCGCGATGCGGGCCGACTCCACGCGGCGCCGTGGATATTCGCCAGCGCTGCCCTGACGTTTCGCCACGCGTTGCGCGCGGCTTCACGTCTTTTCCCAGGGACACCCGGGACTGGCGCTTGGCGTCGCACGCGTAACCTTCGGACTCATCCGGGCGCTGGAATAGGACGGAGACCAGCGGTGAGTTGGTGATTTCAGCTGGATCTAAGATACTCCGGTATCCAATCACGTTCCTTCAGGGTGATCCGATGACGTCGAGCGCGCACCCAAGCTCACCTGCGCGAACGGGCGTGGCCTGTGTACTCCTTCTCACGTTGGCGGGTTCGGCCGATTCACCGCCGACCGTGACGTTGACAGCAGATCCTCCGCAACTTGCCGCACCGGGGCGGGTCGTTCTCCACTGGTCGCTTCGAGATACGACTGCCGCTTACATTTCAGACGTGGGCGTCGTTGCCGCCACGGGCGAGCGCGCGCTGAGCGTGCCCGCAACCACCACCTATTGGCTCGTCGCCGAAGGACCGGGCGGCGTGACCTGGCGAAGTGTGACGGTAACCGTACCAGGCGCGAAGGGCGATGTCGCACCGACCGACATGGCCTACGTCAATCAGATTCATGATCGTCTGGACGCGCCGAGTTTGGCGGCGGCGGTCGACGGGCTTCGACGCTTGATGCAGGACGCGCTGCGATCCCGCGTGTTTGGACCAATTGCTGACAACAACATGACGGCGCTCAGCACGGGGTTGACCGAGTCAGCCGAACTCGTCGCAGCTGGTGATCCCATCATCGGATCACGGCGTGTGTCCTACATCGTGAAGGTTTACCCCGACGACAGGCCCGGCCGGTACGCCTACACGATCGGCACTGCCGTCCAGTTCAAGCGCCGGATCGAACGCAATTGGTTCTGGGAATCAGCCGATTCTCCGGTGCAGCGTCAAGCGGCGGACGCACTTCGAGCTCGTATTGCCACCTGGAGATTCTCGTGACGCAGAGAGGCGTGTTGTCGTCGCTCTGGCTCGCGTCATTCTCGACGCTGGTTTGCGCCGCGACTTGGCTGCAATCGACAGGCAGGGTCGGATCAGACAGTTACCGGTTGATGATCTCGCAGCTGAGCGCGTCCTTCGTTCCATACTTGTCTGTTGTCCTGGCCTTTTTCTTCTCGGATCGTCGGGCAAAGCGTAGCCCGCGGTCGGCACCGAAGGCGACTTTCGCACTAGCCTTAGTGCTCTCGGTGCTGTGGAATGCGTTGATACTGGCGTACGTCCTGCCGTTGGTGTTCGGTGTGTGCTGCATCGAAGATTCGGTTGACAACATCCGCAATACTGGCGCAGTGCTCGCTTGGCTGGTTGGCCCAGCCATCGGTTTCTACTTCGGGTCACGAACATGAACGACTGGATGGTCCGCGTGCTGTTCCGAGCCGGTCTGGTTCTGGCCATCTTCATGTCAGCCGCCGACGCCGTGGCACAAACCAAGTACGCGTTGGTGATCGGGATCAAGGGATACCCGAACTTCGCTGACAACCCGCTCCGGTTCGCCGACCGCGATGCCAAGGCATTCGCTGATTTCATCATGACACCGGAGGGCGGCGGATTTCCGGCAGCGAATGTCCACCTGATGCGCAATGAGGACGCAAAACGTGTGGACATTTTCCGTGAGCTGGTCTGGTTGAAGACCCACGTCCGAGTCAACGACCAGGTATACATTTTCTTTTCTGGTCACGGCGTCGAAGACGAGAACCACCAGGTGTTCTTCATGCCGTACGATGGCGACTCCCGCATTCCCGAAGCGGCGGGAATCAGATCGGATGAATTCCTGAAAGCCGTACGCGATCGGATCAGTCCCAAACAGCTGATTTTTTTCATCGACGCCTGTCACGCGGGTGCGGCGGCACTGCCCGGCGGCACCACCAAAGCAGGCGAAGAATCGACGATTGCCCTGGAGTGGAAAAAGGAACTCGAGGCGGCTCCGGAAGTAAACATGGCCTTCCTGTCGGCCTCAAGCCGGGAACTGTCCCGCGAAGACCCCGGATTGCAGCACGGGCTGTTTACCTGGTTTCTTCTCGAGGGGTTGCGCGGCGCGGCCGATTCGACGGTCATCGGAAACAAGGACGGCGCGGTCACCGTGGAGGAGTTGTACAGATATTTGAGCGAAAACGTTCCGAAGCGGTCGCGTGCGCTGTTCTCGGCGACGCAGACTCCGACGGTCACCACTGGTTTCGTTCCCGACCTTCGGCTGTCCCGGCCGGGTGTGGTGGGTGATACCAGGCCGTCGAAGCGCGAGGGCACCATACAGGATGCCCTCGACGCCTATCGATCTGCATACGAGCTGCGGAATGTGGACGCGCTCCTTGAAGTGTTTCCGAAATATCAAGGAGTCGACGAACTCAGACGAAAGTTTTCCGATGTGAAGGGCGCCGCCATGGCCCTCGGAAAGCCAATCGTCACGCTGAACTCGGAGAAGAGCGCCACTGTCAGGTATCAGGAGTACTCGCTGACCTACACGACGCGGAACGGCAAACTCGAACAGATCAAGCCTCGACCGGCCGAGTTCACGCTTCGAAAGGATGGTCTTATCTGGGTGATCGACGCGGTGCGTTTCCCGTAGCGTCTAGAACCCGCGTTCGAGACCGATCACCGGCGTTACACCTGGGGCAAGGCCGTTCTCCGACATCGCGAAGAGGACATTGGCTTTCAAGAGCCAATGTCCGGCAACTTCGACTTTGACGCCGGTCACGCCAACGAGAAGTGGCAATCCATCGCGGTGCTGTAGCGCGAGGAACGCGCCCTGTCTCCGAATCTGCGCTGAGTTGCGCAGCACGCGGCCAAGAACGTCGGTCCCCACGGTGAGGCGTGATCCCATCGCGATGTCCACACCGCCGGCGATCTCGATTTCGTCAGACGGCTCGAGTTCGCGCTGCACGACATTGATCAACCCAAGGTCCGGTGGTGCACCGGCACCAGCGAACGTGTATCCGGCAGTGCCGTGAATCGCCATGTGACGGACGGTGCGGGCGGCGATCCCCAGCACTCGAAGCTGCGGCTTGCCCGCGCCGCGGAGCTCGGAGGCGTTTCCGGTCGGCAAACGGCACTCGACGAGTGTTCCGAGACTGATCGTCCGGACCGAAGGAAGAGCTATTTTCGAGCGGAATCTGACGTCTCCGACGCCATGGGACGTCCCTTTGACGTTGAGCGCTCCGTTCAGCGCCGACCCGGTCACCGTGACGGTGAGAAACGGCACGCTCACACCGACATCGACATTGGCGCCGACGCCGATATTCAGACTGACGACAGACGTGGTTGTTCGCAGATCGATGAATGCCTGTTCGAAACCGCCCACCGACGAATTGAGGTCTCCGCGTTTCAAATCGAATCCGTCGATCGACTGCCAGGTCGTGTGTTGACCGTCGAGGCTCAGGGCAACTTTGCCTCGGCCCGCGGTGACAGGTCGTTCCACGAACAGAGGGCCGAAACTTGCTGTGCCTCTCTCCATGAAGCCGAGTCGCGGATTGAAAGTGTAGGTGTATGCGGCCGACGACGCCGCGGTCGGAAACGTCGCGATTTGCGTCGTGACAAGATTCGACGCGACTTGGGGCAGAAGCGTTCCGAGCAGCGTTGGGTCCTGCGCGAAACGCACCAACTCGCGCAAGGCACAACCGGCTGTTGTTCCTGTTTCGGGCGTGCGCGGTCCGCATCCAATATCCTGCGCGGCCGCTGGCTGCTGAATGCCCAGAGCGACGACGACGGCAAACACTCTAGTCGTGAGACGGTGAAGCATCGAACAGCTGAAACGCCCTCTTGCAGCCTGAGAAGAAGTTCATCGCGATGCGGCCCGGCGACCGGATGTTGCCGGCTGCTGCGGTGTGCGGACATCGGCCGCGCAGCGGAAATTCTCGGCCTGGTCGATGCTTCCGCTGCCCACGTACTGCGCGATCTGTGGGTACGGACACAGCGGCCTCGTGCGGTTCACGCCGGTGTCCGATAGATGCGTGGCCGTGATACGGGCGGGCGCGCGGCCGGTGCGCATCCACTGATCGACCGCGCCGACGGCGTCGAAGATATCCGGCCCGTCGCCGCCCCAGCAGTGATTCACGCCAGGTTGCAGATACAGCTCGATGGCGTTTCCTCGCCACGACTCGTTCGTCGCTTTCAGCACCGCGTTGAAATACGCGATGGTCGCCAGCGGCGGCACTTGCGGATCGGACCAGCCGTGATACATCAGCAGCTTGCCGCCGGCCTCGAAAAACCCCTGCAGGTTCGGATCCGTATGATTGATGATGCCGTCGTCCACTCGTAGCGCCCGCGGCAGATCCGTAGACAGACGGAACGCCCGCCAGTCCCACTTTTCGTTCTTGAACACGACGTACTTGAACGGCTCGACCGCGTTGGGCAGCGGCTCGCTGCCGGCCAGCCGGCCCCACCCCAACTCCGAGCCCGGCTGCAGCAGGGCGGGCGACACGACCTGTCCCGAGATGGGGTCGGTAATCGGCGCGTACATCCCCCGCGCGGTTTCGACTTGAGCGGCCGTGAGGCACGAACGATTGTCGCCGTTCCGGCACTCGAGAATCGCCGGATCGAAGCGGCACGTCGACGGATTCGCGATCAGGCGATCGGCCACGCCATCGAGCGCGTCGCAGGCGTTCAGCGCCGCACCGTGAATCGCCGGATACTTCTCGGGCGGAATATAGCTGTCGCCGGAGCGGTGCACGAACCGGTTCAAGGCCAGCCGCACGGCATGAAGCTGCATGTGCGCGATTGCCGGGGCCCCCGCGATGATCGCGTCGAAGTCCGCCGGGTAGCGGATGGCTTCGGTGATGCCTTGACGGCCGCCCTGCGAGCAGCCGTTCCAATACGAGGAGACCGGCGCCGCGCCGTAAAACGCTTCGATAATCGTTTTCGCGTGGACCGTCATCTCGTGAACGGCGCGATAGCCGAAGTCGACGTACTTGTCGGGGTGGCCGAGCGCGAACGCCATGGTGTTGCCGACGTGACCGGTGTCGGTCGAACTCGTGGCATAACCGCCGCGAATCGCCTCGACCATCGCGGTGTGGCTGATGACGCCGGCCGCGTCACCGTTGCCGACCGCCTGAAACTTGCGATTCCAGCCGCGGATGGGGAGCCAGACTTCCGCGTTGATGTCCGAATCAGCCGTCGGAGCAATCTTCAGGAACACACGACAGAACGCCCGCGGTGCGAAGAACGGCGCGGTGTTCGAGGAGACGCTGCGCGCGTCGGTGACCGTCGCGTCACCCGCGAGCTTCACGCCGCGGAGACCTGCGCACGTGCCCGAGGCTGTGACGTCGATGGACGCCGCGAACAGCGCGACGAGGGTCGCACCTGCAGCGGCTGAGAAGACACGTCGCCGCACGGCGACGAAGACACGGCGAACGTTCATCGAATGGCTCTGCGATTCCGGCGGGGTTGAGCGCTATTCATTATAGCCGCGTCCGGTTCGCAGCGCCCTCGAAAATCGCGTAAGAGTTCCCGTTCGCGTAGCACGTCGCTGCACCTGATCTGCTCAAAGACGTGCGGTACGCCGGGCATCGAGCTTGCCCATCTCAACCTCGTGGGCACGATCCGATTCGGCGGCACGGCCGGCAAGCGCGACGTTCGCATCGACTTTTTGCGCGGGCTCGCGATGACCTGCGTCATCGTCAATCATTCGAAGCTGTCGTCGCTGCTCAGCTGGTTCTCGTACGAGCGGTTTTGGGTCGTGACTGCGGCAGAGGTATTCGTCGTGTTGTCGGGCGTCGTGCTCGGCATGGTCTACGGCCGCCGGCTCGCGCGCGACGGCTGGGAAGCCGTCGTACGCGGTCTTGGCCGCCGCGCCCTGCTCCTCTACGGGGCGTTTGTCGGCGTGACGGTGTCCGTGCTCGCGCTGGCGACGATGGGGGTCGATGTCACGTTCCTCGTGCCGACCGACGGGGAAACCGCTGAGTGGTTTCTCGCGCCGACCGCGATGACGATGAGCGCGTGGCGCGACGTGCTGTTCATGCGCGCGGGACCGTGGGCCTTCGAAATCATCGGCCTGTACGTGTGGCTCGTCGCCGCGGCCATCCCATGTCTTCTGATCCTCCATCGCGCCGGCTGGCGTGTGGTGCTGGCCGCGAGTTGGGCGCTCTATCTCTGGTACCGCGTCGATCCGCACGCCATCACGGCGTCCGGCTTCGAGATGGCGTTTCCGCTGCTCGCCTGGCAGCTGCTGTTTGTCCACGGCATCGTCATCGGCTATCACCGCAACGGCGTCGGCGCCTTCTTCGCGCGTATGCCGTCCATCACGCCGCGACTCGCCGTGTTCGCGACCGCCGGCTTCGCGATCTTCGCGTTGTGCTGTCCGTGGAGTCCGGGCCCATCCTGGCTTCACCTGCAGGTCGTTTCACCCGAGCGGTTCACGGAGCTGTACGAAAACTACTTCTCCTTGAGCGACCTTGGCGTTGGCCGTCTGCTGAACCTGTCGGTCGCCCTCCCCGTGGCCTACCTGATGTTGACGCGTGACTGGGCCGTGACGCGCTCGCTCGAAAAGGTCTTCGTCGTGCTCGGCCAGCGTTCGCTGGGTGCGTTCGTGCTTCACGTCTACGGCCTGCTGCTGCTGGCGAACCTGCCGCTCCCGGGCGGCATCTGGTTCAACACACTGGCGCAGCTGACGCTCGTGGGCGTCATCGCAACACTCCTCAGCAGCACCGAGCGCCTGCGCTACCGCGGCCGCAGCCCATCGCTCCCGCAGGCGGAACCGCTCGCCGCGTAACCGCGGCCGTTCCCAGACGGGTGGGAGAGCGGTAGAATCCTCTCTGGTTCATGAGTCCCAGAGGCCTGTTCGTCTTTACCTGCGCGCTGCTGCTGTCGCTCGGCGTGCTGCGCGTGCCGGCATCGTCACGCCAGGCCGGCGCGGCGCGCTCGTCGCCGCCCGCCGACGCGTTCGCGACGAGCGTCAAGCCGTTTCTCCAGACCTACTGCTATGGCTGCCACAGCGGCAACCAGCCGGCCGCCGGCTTCGACCTGACCTCATACGCCACGCAGGATTCCGTCGTCGGCGACCAGCGGCACTGGAACCTCGTGCTCACGAGGCTCAAGGCCGGCGAGATGCCGCCCACCCAGTCCCGCCAGCAGCCGACGCCGTCGCAACGGCAGGCCATCGTCGACTGGATTGAAGCGATCGGCGCGGAAGATGCGAAGCGCCATCCCAACGATCCTGGCGTCGTGCTCGCGCGCCGGTTGAGCAACGCCGAGTACGACTACACCATTCGCGACCTCACGGGCGTCGACATCCGGCCGACGAAAGAGTTTCCTGTCGATCCCGCTAACCAGGCGGGATTCGACAACTCCGGAGAGTCGCTGGCGATGTCGCCGGCGCTGGTC
>Ga0068862_100003952_pt1 | contig 12598 bp, 12 predicted proteins | sample KBSSwiS52_FD_66598 | JGI IMG/M metagenome (GOLD analysis project Ga0068862, IMG submission 66598) | Switchgrass rhizosphere microbial communities from Kellogg Biological Station, Michigan, USA - KBS Switchgrass S5-2 | ecosystem: Host-associated > Plants > Roots > Rhizosphere > Soil ... | reverse complement strand
GGGATCATCGACCCGCACGTGCACCTCGGGATCGGCCCCGGGACCGGCCAGGACAAGCTGGTGCGCGACTTCCGGTCGGAGTCGGCCGACGCGGCCGCGGGCGGCGTCACGACGATGATCACGACCACGCTGTTCGGCACGGAATCCCGTGGCGAGGTGGCCGAGGCCGCCATCGCCACCGGCAACCAGAACTCGCTGGTGGACTACCGGCTCACGGCCGTGGTGACCACCCGCGAGCACCTCACCGAGGCCGCCGACCTGGTGAAGCTCGGGCTGCGGTCGTTCAAGTTCTTCCTCGGCTACAAGGGCGAGCAGGCCGAAGGCTTCGGCATGAACGCCGACGGCATCTCGTGGGACTTCTTCTACCAGGCCTGCGAGGCGCTCGGGGAGGCGGGCGCGAAGGCGTTCCCGACCGTCCACGCCGAAGACCCGTGGGTGCGCGACTTCCTCACCGAACGCCTGCGCGGCTCCGGCAAGAACGGGCTGCTCCAGCGGTGGCTGGAGACCAGCCCCAACATCCTGGAGCCGATGCAGATCTACCCCGCCGCGCTGATCGCGCACGAAGTCGGCACGCCCGTGTACGTGGTGCACACCAGCGCCTGGCAGAGCGTCGAACTGATCCGCGACCTCAAGGACAAGGGCTGGCCGGTGTTCGGGGAGACGCTGGCCGCCTTCCTGTACTGGACGGCGCCGGAGGCCGACGCCCGCGACAAGGGCGCCGTCGGCAAGATCCAACCGCCGATCCGCCTGGACCGCGACCGGGACGCGCTCTGGACGGGGGTCCTGGACGGCACGCTGACCAGCGTCGGCACCGACTGCCAGATGTACCCGCACAGCTCGCGCACCGACGTCGACTTCTGGGACGCCCAGGTCGGGCTCGGCCCGGGCATGGGCACCGCGCTGTCGGCCGTGCACACCTCCGGCGTGCTGACCGGGCGCGCCACCCTGGAGGACCTGGCCCGGGTGCTGAGCGAGAACACCGCCCGCCGGTTCGACCTGTACCCGCAGAAGGGGCAGCTGGCCGTCGGCTCGGACGCCGACGTGGTCGTCTTCGACCCGACGGAGACCCGCACGGTCGACGCCGGGAGCCTGCACAGCGCGGCGGGCTACTCGCTCTACGAGGGCGAGTCGCTCACCGGCTGGCCGGTGCAGACCTACGTGCGGGGCCACCTGGTCTTCGACAGCGGCTCGATCGTGGCGAAACCGGGGCACGGCCGCCACGTGCCGTCGGCCTGAGGGGTGCCGACGGAACCCGCCGATAGCGGCCCGGAACCGGCCGCCGACCCCGCCGCGCGCGGCCCCGCCACGGCGGGCCGTTTCGCGGCCCGCCGCCGGACCGCGCACGGGCTGGCGCTGTCGTTGGCCGCGATCGCGGCCGCCAGCCTCGTCGCCGTCGCGCTGTCCGCGGTCGCGCCGCTGATCCAGCAGACGTTCGCGCTGTCCGAGGTCGGGGTCGGGGCCATCGCGTCCGGCATCTACGTGGGCTCCGCGCTCAGCGCGGTGACGGGCGGTCGGCTGACCGACAGCCGCGGCCCGGCGCCGGTGCTCGTCGGCTGCCTGCTGCTGCTCGCGGCGGGCGAAGCGCTGGCCGCGCTCGCCCCGAACGGGCTCGTGTTCGCGGCCGGGGTGGTGGTCGCGGGCCTCGGCTACGGGGCGGTGAACCCGCCGACCAACCTGCTGGCCAACGTCCGCTCGCCCAACTGGCGGGCGTTGGCGATCAGCGTGAAGCAGGCGGGCGTGCCGATCGGCGGCGTGCTGGCGGGCGCGCTCATCACCCCGCTGGCGTTGGCGCACGGCTGGCGGTCGGCGCTGGTCGTCCCGGTCGCGGTGTGCGTCGTGCTCGCCGTGTGGGCGGCCCGCTCGGCGCGGCTGGCGCTGCCGTTCGCCCCCGACACGGGGACGGGACGGGTCGTGCGGCTGGCCCGGCTGCCGCTGGGCTACGGCTACGGCTTCCTCATGGGCGGGGTGCAGGTGGCGGTCTTCGCCTTCTGCGTGCTGTACATGGTGGCCGACCGCGGCGTCGCCCCGGACACCGCGGGCGCGGCGCTGGCCCTGCTGTTGGCGGGCGGGGTCGTCGGGCGCGTGTTCTGGGGGTGGGTGTCCGACCGGGCGCACGAGAACCGGGTGCGGATCCTGCGGCTGGTCGCGGTGCTGGGCGCGGTCGGGCTGGTCGGGCTGGCGTTCGGCGGGAGCTGGGTGCTTCTCGTCGCGCTCCCGCTCGTCGGACTGACGTCGGTGGGCTGGAACGGGGTGTACATCACCGCGATCACCGAAGCCGCGCCCGCGCGCCGGACGGGCCTCGTGAACGGCCGTTCGCAGCTGGTGATCTGCCTGGGCTCGGCGCTGATCCCGCCGGGCTTCGGGGCGCTGATCTCGGCCACCCAGTCGTGGACGGCCTCGTGGGTGGGTGCGGCGATGCTGAGCGCCGGGTCGGCGCTGACCGTTGTGGGGCAACCGGTGAGGAGCTGAGCAGATGGCGGGCAGGCACCGAATTTGTGTCATCCCCGGCGACGGGGTGGGCGCCGAGGTCATCCCGCAAGCGTTGCGGGTGCTCGACGCGGCCGCCGCCGCCTGCGGGTTCGGCCTCGAGTTCGACCAGCGGCCGTGGGGGTCGGCGTACTTCCGCGAGCACTGCCTGATGATGCCGCCGGACGCGGCGCAGGTCGTGGCCGACGCGGACGCCACCCTGTTCGGGGCGGTCGGCTCGCCGGATGTGCCCGACGCGATCACCGCGTGGGGGCTGATCCTCTCCTTGCGTCAGCAGCTGGAGCTCTACCTCAACCTCCGCCCCGTGCGGGCCGTGCCCGGCGCCGCCGGTGGCTTCGCGATGCTGATCGTGCGCGAGAACACCGAGGGCGAGTACGTCGGCACGGGCGGCAGGCTGTACGCGGGCACCGACTCCGAGACCGCCACCCACACCTCCGTCTTCACCCGGCGGGGCATCGAGCGGGCCGTCGATTACGCCTTCCGGGCCGTGCCCGAGGGCGGCCTGCTCACCAGCGTGACGAAGTCGAACGCGTTGCCGCACACCATGGGCCTCTGGGACGAGGTCACCGCGGAGGTCGCCGCCCGCCACCCCGACACCCGGTGGGAGCGCATGCACGTCGACGCGGTCGCCTACCAGATGGTGCGCGCACCCGAGCGGTTCGACGTGCTCGTCGCGTCCAACCTGTTCGGCGACATCCTCAGCGACCTCGGCGCGGGCCTGCAGGGCACGCTCGGGCTCGCGGCGAGCGGGAACGTGAACCCGCAGAGCGGCGTCGGCATCTTCGAGCCCATCCACGGCAGCGCGCCGGACATCGCGGGCCGCGGCGTGGCCAACCCGCTCGGGGCGATCAACTCGGCGGCCATGCTGCTCGACCACATCGGCCGCGCCGACGCGGCCGAGCTGGTGCGGGCCGCGGTGGACGCCACGCTGTCCGCGCGGATCACCCCGGCGGACCTCGGCGGCCGCCACTCGACCCGGGAGATGGGCGACGCCGTGCTGGAGCGCATGGCGTGATGGACGGCGGCCTAGTAGTGCGAGGTGGCGGCGGCGCGCTGGATCTCCTTGGCCGCCGTCATCACCGGCTCGGCGTACTTGGTGCCCGGCGAGGTGCCGAGCCGTTCGATGGGGCCGGAGAGGCACACCGCGGCGACCACCTGGCCGCCGTCGTACACCGGGGCGCTGACCGAGGCGATCCCCGCTGCGCGCTCCCCCACGCTCTGCACCCAGCCCGCCCGCAGCGCGTCCTCGTCGCCGAGGAGCAGCCGACCCGCCGACCCCTTCTCCACCGTGAGCAGCGCGCCGACCGGCACCATGGTGCGCAGCTCCGCCGTCGACTCGATCGACAGGACGACCAGCCGCTGCTTGCCCCGCCGCACGAACAGTTGGCTGCTTTCCCCGGTATCGGCCGACAGCTGCTTGAGGATGGGGGCCGCGATTTGCGACAGGCTCGCCGTGGCAAAACGGCTGCCGGTGATGAGGAGGCCTTTCTCATTCCGGCTCAGGAAACCGTGGATCTCGAGCGCGGAGACGAGTCGGTGAGTGGTGGTGCGCGGGTAGCCGACGGCCTCGTTGAGCGCCTGGAATCCGATCGGCTGGTGGTACTCGACCAGGTTGAGCAAGAACATCGCCTTGTCGAGCACGCCGACGTCGCTCACCAGGTAGTCCACGGTTCGGAGTTTAGTGCCCGGCGGGAAATGGGAGCCCGACGGTGAGCGCCGCACCGCACGTCACCGTGCTCTCTTTGGGCGGGACGATCTCGTCGGCGCCCCCCGCCGACGGTCGGTTGGCCCGACCCGCCCTTTCCGCCGCCGATCTCGTGGCCGCGGTTCCGGCGCTCGAACGGGTGGCCGAGATCGAGGTGCGCGATGTGCGCAGGCTGCCGTCGAACGACATGACGTTCGCCATCGCCCGCACGGTGGCCGACGAGATCCGGGCGGCGGTCGGGCGCGGCGCGGCCGGGGTCGTCGTCACGCAGGGCACCGACACCATCGAGGAGATGGCCTACGCGTGGGACCTGCTGGTCGCGGGCGACGCCCCGACGGTCGTCACCGGGGCGATGCGGCACGCCGCGCTGGCGAGCGCGGACGGCGCGGGCAACCTGCTGGCCGCGGTGCGCACCGCGGCCAGCCCGCAGGCGCGCGGGCTCGGCTGCCTGGTGGTGTTCAACGAGGAGATCCACTCCGCGCGCGCCGTGCGGAAGGCGCACACGTCGTCGCTCGCGGCGTTCCGGTCGGCGGGCGTCGGGCCGCTCGGGTGGATCGCCGAGGGCGAGCCGCGGCTGCGCGAGCGGCCCTACCCGCGGATCTCCGTGGAGCTGCCGCCGGACGCCCCGGTGGTGCGGCCACCGCTGATCACGATCGCGATGGACGACGACGGCTGGTGGCTGCCCGCGGTGGCGCAGGCGCCCGGGCTGGTCGTGGCGGGCACCGGCGGCGGGCACGTGCCCGGTTGGCTGAGCGACCAGGTCGTCGAGCTGGCCGGGCGGATCCCGGTGGTGCTGGCCTCGCGCACCGGCGACGGCGAGGTGCTGACCGACACCTACGGCGGGTTCGGCGGCTCCGAGACCGTTCTCGTGCAGGGTGGCCTGATCCCGGCCGGGTCGCTGGACCCGTACAAGGCCCGGGTGCTCCTCGGGCTGCTGCTCGGCGCGGGCGCCGACCACGAACGGATTCGCACGACCATCGCCGCGGCGGGCACCCTCTGCCGCAGGCGCACGACGGACATCGGAGGCTGACGTGACCACAGCAGGACCCGACCTGGTGATCCGCGGCGGCACCGTGGTCACCGACTCCTGGAGCGGCGCGGCCACCGTCACGGTGGCGGGCGGGCGGATCACCGGGGTGCTCGACCCCGCGACCGAGGTCGACGGCGCCGAGGTGCTCGACGCCACCGGGCTGCTCGTGATGCCGGGCGGCGTGGACCCGCACTGCCACGTCGCGGTGCCGCTGGGCGAGTTCGTCACGCTGGACAGCTTCGAGTCGGCCAGCCTGGCCGCGCTGGCGGGCGGCACCACGACGATCATCGACTTCGCGATCCCCGCCACCGGCGAGGGGTCGATCGCCGCGCTCGAGGCGAAGCTGGCCATGGCCAAGGACTCGCGGTGCGACTACGCGTTCCACGGGTGCATCAACGCCCCGGGCCCGGACATCGCGGACGTGGTGCGGCGCTACGTCGAGGAGGGCGTGCGCACGGTCAAGCTCTTCACCACCTACCGCGGCCTGCTGATGGTCGAGATCGACACCATCGAGCAGGTGATGCGCGCGCTCAACGCGGTGTCCGGGCTGACCTACGTGCACGCCGAGTCCAACCAGCTCGTCGAGGCCGCGCAGGCCGAAGCCGAGTCCGCGGGCCGCATCGGCGCCGCCGGGATGGCCCGCACCCGGCCCGAGGCGGCCGAGGCGCGTGCGGTGCAGGAGGTGCTCGGCGCGGCCGAGCGCACCGGCGCGCCGGTCTACTTCGTGCACCAGACGATCCCGGCCGCCGTCGACGAGGTCATCGCCGCCCGGCAGCGCGGGGTGCGCGCGTTCTCCGAGTCCTGCCCGCACTACCTGGTCCTGGACGAGAGCTGCTACGCCGGGGAGCACCCGGAGCGCTACGTCTGCTGCCCGCCCATCCGCAGCCGCGCCGCCGTGGACGTGCTGGGCGACCGGCTGGCCAAGGGCTACGTGCACACCGTCGGCAGCGACCACTGCTGCTACGACACCGGGCAGAAGGAGCTGCGCGCGCACGACGTGCGGGCGATGCCCAACGGCCTGCCCGGGGTGGAGACCCGGCTGTCCGTGGTCTGGGACGCCTACGTGGCGAGCGGGCGGATCTCGCCGGAGCGGTTCGTCGCGGTGATGGCGGCGGGCCCGGCCCGGCTGAACGGGCTCTACCCGCGCAAGGGCGCGATCGCGCCGGGGGCCGACGCCGACCTCGTGCTGTTCGACCCGGCCGCGACCCGCGTCGTCCGCACGGGCGAGCTGCACATGGAGACCGACTACACGCCCTACGAGGGTCGGGAGGTCACCGGCTGGCCGCGCACCGTCCTCGCCCGGGGCCGGGTCGTGGTCCGCGACGGCGAGCTCACCGACCCCGGCCCGGTGGGGCGGTTCCTGCCCGCGGACCCCATCGACCTGACGTGAGCGACCCGGGCGAGGCCACCCGGCGGGCCGTGCTCGGTGACGAGCACGTCGACCGGTCGGACGCCGCGATCACCCCGTTCAGCAGGCCGCTGATGGAGTACCGCACGCGCGCGGGCTGGGGTGAGGTGTGGAGCCGCGACGGGCTCGACCGGCGCGCCCGCAGCCTCGTCACGCTCGGCGTGCTGGTCGCGCTCCGGGCGCACGACGAGCTGGCGGTGCACGTGCGCGGCGCGGTGCGGAACGGCCTCAGCCCCGAGGAGATCGCCGAGGTGCTGCTGCACACCGCCGTCTACGCCGGGATGCCCGCCGCGCTGGCCGCACTGCGGGTGGCCGAGCGCGCCCTCGTCGAGATCGGGAGCCTGCCCGGGTGACAGCGGCTACGGCTTCATGGTGGGCGGCGGGTCCTCGGGCGCGACGACGGCGGCGATCTGTCGCCAGACCGGATCGGCGGCGTTGCTGCCGACCTCGCTCTTGTAGCTCCCGTCCGGGGCGAACGCGTCCTCGGTGAACGTCAGCGCGAGGGCGACCGCGACCTTCTTCGACGGCAGGTAGGCGAAGGCCCCGGCCTCGCCCGAGAACAGCGGGTCCTGCATCACCCAGTCGCCGGTCGTGACGATGCCCAGCCCGTAGCTGTAGCCCTCGCTCTGCGGGAAGCAGGTGACGCACCCGGGCAGCGCCGTCGTCTTGCCGCGCAGGCCCGTCGAGACCATCGCCGCGTACGACTCCGGCGAGAGCAGCTTGCCCGTTCCCACCGCCACGGCCGTCGCGTTCACGTCGAAGATGTTCGTGGTCTGGATGGCGCCCCGGGTGATCGTCCACGACGGGTTCCAGTACGTCGATTCCTCGTAGAAGCGGGTTCCCGCCGGGATGCCCAGCTGCGACCGGCGTTCGGAGGTGAAGGCGTGCAGCGCGGGCTCGGGGATGCTCGGCGCGCCGGGGCCGGGATCGGTGGTGTTCGTGAGCCCCAGGGGGCCGAGCACCTTCTCCTGCAGGAGATCCGACATCCGTTTCCCGGTCGCTTTCTCGAGCGCCAGACCGAGGATCAGGTAGTTGGTGTGGGCGTAGTTCCAGTTCGTGCCCGGCGGGTACAGCAAGGGTTTCGACGTCACCGTCTGCAGGAGTTCTTCGGGCGTCCACTGGCGGAACGGGTCGGTGTAGAGCATGGCGTCGACTTCCGCGTTCCCGATCACGTAGTCGGTGTAGCCGGTGGTCATCTGGGCGAGCTGGCGGAGGGTGACCTCGTCGCTGTGCGGGATCTCCGGCACCCACTTCGAGGCCTTGTCGTCGAGAGCGAGCTTCTTCTCGTCGACGAGGACGAGGAGCAGCGTGGAGACGTAGGAGATGGCGACGGCGCCGTTGCGGAAGTGCATGTCGACCGTGGCGGGTACGCCGGTCATCGACTCGCCGTACGCCTTGGTGATGACCTCCTTGCCGTCCACGGTCACCCGCACGATGACCGACCGGAGGTGGCGAGCCTCCATCGCCTCCTGCACGGTCCTGTCGATCGCCGCCGCCTGCGTCGAGTCGACGGGCGGGGGTGCGCTCGGCGCCGGGCTCTGCGAGGTGCAGCCGGCGAGCAGTCCCACGCCCAACGCCGCGACGGCGAGCCGCCGGGCCAGCTGGTCCATCACCGCACGATCGATCATGAGGCATCGTCAACGGGGTCGACAGGCCTCGTCTACCGGGCGAGCCTGGTGATCACTCGAAAGCGTTATGCGGGACGGAAGGCGCGGAGGAAGACGCGCACGCCGCTCGTCACCAGCCCGGCCAGCTCGTCGTCGGCGATCGGCAGCGTGCCGTAGAGCGTGCGGCCCTGCGCCTGGGCCGTCACCAGGATGCCCAGGTAGGCCGCGGCTTCCAGCGGATCGGGCACGTCGAGCAGCCCGCGCTCGGCGAACCCCGCGAGGCGCTCGGCGAGCACCTGCTGCTGCGGGCCGGGCGCCCGCCACAGCTCCAGCAGCTCGGGGAAGTGCACGGCCTCGGCCACGAGGAGCCGGACCATGGCGTTGCGGTCCGGCGTCTGCGCCACCCCGGACGCGAAGGCGTGGCCGAACGCGACGAGCGCCGCTTCCAGGTCGGGCGCCTCGGCGGGCAGGGTGGCGTCGAGGAGCGCGCGGAAGTGGTCTTCGTGGCCCGCCTGGGTCCGCGCGATCACGTCGAGGAAGAGGCGCTGCTTGTCGCCGTAGTAGTCGTACACCGTGCGCTTGGAGACGCCCGCCTCCCGGGCGACCGCGTCGACGCTGGTGCGGGCGTAGCCGTCGCGGAGGAAGAGCGCGAGCGCGGCGCTCTCGATCGCCGCCCGCTTGGCGGGCGCACCTTCCCGGATCACGGCGCAATACTACACTGCACGGTGTAGTGTAGTTCGCCGTGCCACGCGCTACGGACCGACTCGACCCCGCCCTCGTCCGGCTCTGCGTCGTCGTGGTGATCGGTGGCGCGGCGCCGCTGCTCGACACGACGATCGTCTCGGTCGCGCTCGACGCGCTGGGCCGCAGCTTCGACGCCGACCTCGCCACGATCCAGTGGACGATGAGCGGCTACCTGCTGGCCATGGCGATGGTGACGCCCGCGACCGGGTGGGCGGTCGACCGGTTCGGCGCCCGCCGGATGTGGATCGGGTCGGTCCTCGCGTTCGGCGTCGCGTCGGTGCTCGCGGGGGCGGCCTGGTCGGCGGGCAGCCTGATCGCGTTCCGGGTGCTGCAGGGGGCGGCGGGCGGGGTGCTCCTGCCGGTCGGCGCCACGCTGCTGGTGCAGGCGGCCGGGCCGCAGCGGCTGGGTCGGGTCACCGCGGCGGTGTCGGTGCCCGCGCAGATCGCCCCGATCGTCGGGCCGCTGCTCGGCGGGCTGGTGCTCGACTCGGTGAGCTGGCGCTGGTGCTTCTTCCTCAACGTGCCGGTGTGCCTGCTCGCCGCCGCGCTCGCCCACCGCACGGTGGCCGCCGTGCCCGGCGAGCCCGCCCAACGCCTCGACGTGCGCGGGTTGGCCCTGCTCGCGCCCGCCGTCGGCGCGCTCGTCTACGGCCTGTCCCGCGGGGCCGTCGTCGCGCTCGGGATCGGGGCCGTGTTGCTCGCCGCGTTCGTCGTGCACGCGCTGCGCAGCGCCGACCCGCTCATCGACGTCCGCCTCTTCACGCGGCCCTCGTTCGCGGGGGCGACGTCGACGCTGTTCCTGCTCAGCGCCTCGCTGTTCGGGTCGATGGTGCTCATCCCGCTGTACGTCCAGCAGGTGCTGGGCGCGAGTGCGCTGGCGGCGGGCTCGGCGCTCGTCCCGCAGTTCGCGGGCACGCTGGTGGCGCTGACGTTCGTGGGCAGGCTCGCCGACCGGCTCCCGGCCCGGCACGTCGTGCTAGCCGGGGTGGTCGTCGCGGTGCTGGGCACGCTGCCGTTCACCCTGGACGAGCCCGGCGCCGTGCTCCTGGGTGCGGCGCTCTTCGTCCGCGGGATCGGGTTCGGCGCGGCCACGGTGACGCTGATGACCGCGGCCTACCGGGACATCGCCGCCGCGCAGGTGCCGCGCGCGACGAGCGCGCTCCAGATCGGGCAGCGGATCGGCGCCCCGCTCGGCGCCGCCGTGATCGCCGTGGTGCTGCAGCACCAGCTGGCCGTCGCGGCGCCCGCGGCCGCGTTCGGGTCGACGTTCTGGTGGAGCCTCGCGCTCACCGCGCCCGCCCTGCTGCCGGTCGTGCTCCTCCGCCGTTGACCGGCGGGTGGTACTGGCACCCCCCGCGCCTCGAGTTCCACACCGGGTCCGGCCCGGCGTTCGCCGCGCCCATCGGCGAGGTCGGCCCGGTGACGTGGCCGTGGTGGTGGTTCGGCGGCGGGCTCGCCGCCGACCGTCAGGTAGCCCGGCCGCGCGCCCGCGGGATCTCCTGCGCGAACTCGACGACGAACCCGTCCGGGTCGGCGACGTGCAGGGTCCGGTGTCCCCACGGCCGGTCGGCGGGCGCGGCGAGCAGCGCCACGCCGTGCGCGCGCAGCCGGGCGGCCACCGCGTCCACGTCCTCGACGACCAGCACGACCTCGCCCGCCGGGCCGGGCCGCACGGGGGCGCCCGTCAACCACTCGGCGCGCCGCCGTTCGTAGAGCGCGAAACGGGTGGGGCCGGTGTCGAACTCGGCGTAGCCCGCGTCGGTGAAGCGGTGCGCGAGGCCCACGACGTCGCGGTAGAACGCCGTCGAGGCGGCGAGGTCGTCGACGTAGAGGATGACGTGGCCCAGCCGGGGGCCGGTCACCCCGCGGCCATCCACTGGATGTCGTTGACGGTCCGCCGCTGCCTGCTCGGGCTGTCCGCGAGCGGCCGCCCGAACGCGGTCATGGTGGTGACCTCCCAGTGCGCGGGCACGGCGAACTCCGCGGTGAGGCCCGCCCGGTCGAACGCCCGGAACTGGCGGGCCCGCAGCCCGAGCGCCTGGGCCTGGATGGTCATGTGCGCGACGGCCTGGCCGAGGTCGTACAGGGCGAACTCGGAGAACTCCCAGTCGGTGCCCTCGACGAAGCGGTGCGCGAGGTTGGCGACGAGCACGCTCGCCGACGGCGCCCAGCCCGCCGAGCTCCCGGCGAGGTGGCGCACCAGCCTGGCGTGCACCGGCTCGCCGCGGCGGCCCACGAGGAACGCCCACGGCTGCGCGTTGCCCGCCGACGGGGCCCAGCGCGCCGCCTCGAGCAGGGCCTCGACGTCCTCCGCGGCGGCCTCGTGCTCGGGGTCGAACATGGCCGGGCTGAAGCGTTCGGCCAGGAGCGGGTGCAGCGCCATGCCCCCCACAACACCAGCGGCCACGAGTCTCGTTCCCCCTGCGGGGGTGAACCGTCGACCACACCGCCACCGATCACTTGACGTGCAGCGCAGGCGGCGGACGTGGAGCGGCCTGCTCGTGGGGTGCGTCGTGCTCGCCGCGGTGGTGGCCGCGGCGGCTCCGTGGCGCGACGGGCCGGGCGACCGCGTGCGCGTGCTGCAGATGAACCTGTGCAACAGCGGGCTGGCGGGCTGCTACACGGGGCTGGCGGTGGCCGCCGCCGTCGACGTCATCCGCGCGCAGGCGCCGGACGTGATCACGCTCAACGAGGTCTGCCGGGCCGACGTCGCCGTCCTCGCCCGCGCGTCCGGGGCCGCCGCCTCGGCGTTCCGCCCCGCGATGGACCGGCGCACCGGCGAGGCGGTGCATTGCCTCGACGGCGAGCCGTACGGGATCGCCGTGCTCACCCGACGTCCCGCGAAACTCACCACCGGCGGCATCTACCCGACGCAGGACCCCACCGGCCCGGAGCAGCGGGCCTGGCTCTGCCTCGACACGACCGACTTCGCGGCCTGCACCACGCACCTGGACAACGGGAACGCCGCCGTGGCCAGGGCCCAGTGCGACTACCTGCTCGGCACCGCCTTCCCGTCGATGCGGGCCCGGGGCTGGCCCGCGCCCGCGGTGCTGGGCGGGGACTTCAACCTGCTCGGCGAGGTCCAGGCCTGCCTCCCGACGGGCAACCGGCGCTCCGACGACGGCGGCGTGCAGAACGTCGTGGTGAGCGCCCAGTTCGGCATCAGCTCGGAGCTGCGCATCGACATGCGGGCGACGACCGACCACCCGGGTCTGCTGGTCACGCTGACGCCGTCGATCGCTTGGGCGAGTCGCTAGTGCGGTGGCCACGAACGTTGCCGGGGTGATCGCGTGATCCAGGCGGCGCCTCGCAAGGCGCCGCCCGATGCTCATACCGGGCGTCTTCGCGAGGGCGGCAACGCCGCGAGGCGGCGTCTGGGCGCGCGAGGACCCGGTGAACGCTAGCGTCGCGGGCGTGACGGACGGGGCAGGTGGAGAGCTCGGGGCCGTACTGGCCTGGTTGGACGGCGGGCCGGAGCCAGGGAGGCCCGTGGTGCGGGCCGCGGTGAAGGAGAGCCTGGCCGCGCTGGCCGCCGCGGCGCCCGGCCGCAGCGTCGAGGTCCGGGTGCCGCCGTTCGGTGCCGTGCAGTGCGTCAGCGGGCTGCGCCACGGGCGCGG
>Ga0068862_100003949_pt1 | contig 12604 bp, 7 predicted proteins | sample KBSSwiS52_FD_66598 | JGI IMG/M metagenome (GOLD analysis project Ga0068862, IMG submission 66598) | Switchgrass rhizosphere microbial communities from Kellogg Biological Station, Michigan, USA - KBS Switchgrass S5-2 | ecosystem: Host-associated > Plants > Roots > Rhizosphere > Soil ... | reverse complement strand
CGGCGTCTGGCGTTCGACCACTTCCTACCTCCCCCCGCCGCCCCCGAGCGGCGCGCCGTTCGCCGCCGAGTTCCTCGCGTACATGACTCCCTACGTCATCCAGAGCGCGAGCCAGTTTCGTCCCCAGGGGCCGCCGGCTCTGAACAGCGGCAGGTACACAAAGGACTACAACGAGGTCAAACGCCTGGGAAGCGACGTCAACAGCGAGCGGACCCCGGAGCAGACCGCCACCGCGATCTTCTGGAACCTGAACTTCCTCGCGCAGTGGCACCTCGCGTTCCGGGACATCGCGGCCGCGCACGTCGACAACATCAGCGACAGCTCCCGGCTCTTTGCTCTGATCACCATCTCGATGACGGATGCCATGATCACGGTCTGGGACAGCAAGAGGCATTTCATGCTCTGGCGTCCCGTCACGGCCATCCAGGAAGGCGACGACGACGGCAACAAGCACACCGACGGCGATGTCAACTGGCGACCGTTCATCAACACCCCGCCATACCCCGACTACATCTCGGGCGCGAACGGCGTCGGCTGGGCCGCCCTGCGCGCGCTCAAGCTGTTCTTCGGGACGGATCACTTCACCTTTACGGTCACGAGCAACAACCCGGCGGCCAGCCCCGCGACACGCACGTACACGCGTTTCTCGGATGCGGGCAAGGAAGTGATCGAGGTCCGGATCCTTCAAGGCATCCACTTCCGCTTCGCCGACGAGGCGGGGGCGAAGGCGGGCCGTCAGGTGGCCAGCTATGTCTTCAAGCACGCCCTGCGGCCGGTCGGCGGCGCCGAGGACGGCGACGAAGAAGACGGCGACGAAGACTGAGATCCCTCTCCCCCCGGTCTCGGGCCGGGCCCTTCCGCGACACCGCGGCCGGGCTCGGCCCGACTCTTCCAACGGCTGGAACACCCGGTCCGTAACGGGAGACTGTCTGCGTGTTTGGCGACGGGGACTTCGGTCCCCGGCGGTGTTGACCGATCAGGTCGCCGGGTGGGAGACTCTCGAAGTTTTCCTTGTAGGACGTGAGACCTGCGCGCGTGCCCGCCGCGGTTCTGACGACCCTGCTGCTTGCAGCGGCCGCCGATGCCCAGATTCCATCGCCGACCGGAAACGTCCACGGCACCGTGTCGGACGCGCAGACAATGCCGATCGCCGGGGCCGTGGCGACGCTCGCCGGGCCCGATGCCGCGCGAACGGCGACGACGGACGCGCGAGGCGCGTTCCGTTTCCTCGGCATCTCTCCGGGGATCCATACTCTCGAGCTCGACCAGGCCGGGTTCCAATCGGCACGCCTCGAGGTCACCGTCCAGCCCGGCAAAAACGCCGTCATCGGTGTCACCCTGCAGGTCGCCGGAACGGAAGAAACGATTACGGTTCGCGGCGAGCTGCCGTCGCAGGACAGCCGCAAAGTCGAGACCGGCGCCACGTACGGCGAGCAGGAGCTGGAAACGATCCCGACGACGCGGGATCCCTGGGCGATCCTTCGACAGGTTCCGGGAATCCTGCTCTCGAACGTAAACGTCGGAGGCGTTCGCGGCGGGGCTCCGACCGGTGTGATCGGTAAGGGCGCGGGCGGCGGTCAGAACACGTACAACGTCGACGGCGTCACGATTTCACTCGAGGGCCTTACATACGCCCACTTCGACTTCGACTCTCTCGACAGCATCGGCGTGACCACAGGAGGCTCCGACCCGTCGCTGTCGAGCCCCGGAGTGACGATCAGTCTCGTGACCAAGCGGGGCACGAACGAGCTCGCCGGTTCCGCGCGCGCCCTGTACACGGACGGCTCTCAGTGGGACTATGGCCTCGAGCTCGGGGGCCCTCTCTGGATGGACCACATCTGGATCTGGGGCGCCGGAGCCACCAATTCCTACCTCGGCCAGACGGAATACCTGCCCGACGGCGAGCCCGTTCGTAGCCAGGATGCGAGCCGCCACTGGAACGCCAAGCTGACGGCGCAGCTCGCCCCGGCGAACGCCCTCACCCTCGCTTACTTCAACCACACACGCCTCGTCGACGGTCGCGGCGCGGCTCCCGACCGCTCGGAACCGACGACCGTCGACGTCACCTTTCCGACCGAGTCTTTCAAGGTCGAGGACTCTCAGGTTCTTTCGAAGAATTTCTTCGCGGCACTCAGCTTCTCGTACGCTCCGATCGAGAGGAAAGCCGTTCCCAAGGGGGGTCTCGACGCGCAGGCCTACCAGGACCGCGACTTCGTCTGGAGAAACAGCTTCATCTCCGAGCGTCAACAGCGGGCTCTGGTCCAGGCCGGGCTGACCGCATCCGCCTTCTTCGACACAGGGCAGCTGCGGCACGAGCTCAAGTTTGGGTTCGGATACCGGCAGGCGCACGTCGAGTCGGCCCAGGCCTGGCCGGCGGACCAGCTCGTCGGCCTTGCGTATGTCGAGCCCGCGCAGGCGGCGGTCACCCGCGGAATGAACGCGAAGGGCCTCAACAACTTCTACAACACGTACCTTGCGGACACGGTCCAGGCGGGCAACCTCACGGTCAACCTCGGCGCGCGCTTCGACTATCAGCAGTCCCGAAACCTTCCCTCCGCGGTTCCTCCCAATGCCGACTTTCCGGAGCTTCTGCCGGCCGTGGAGTACGAGGGCAACTCCTCCTACCCGCTGACCTGGCGCTCGGTCCAGCCCCGCATCGGCGCCACCTACGCGATGGGCCAGGATCGGCAGACGCTTCTACGAGCCTCGTATTCCCGATTTGGCGACCAGCTGGGACTGGAGGTTTTTCGTCTCAATGCGTTTCCCGGAATCGCGTGGCGCGAGTACTACTGGAACGACGCCAACCATAACGGCAGGGTCGAACCGCCCGAGGTCGATCTGTCCGAACTGCTCTACCGGGAAAACGTGAATCCCGACGACCCCGGCTCGAGCGCTCCCGTCAATCAGATCGCGGGGAACCTGGAGCCCCCCGAGACGGATGAATTCATCGTCGGCCTGGAGAGGCAGCTCTCGACCAACCTCTCCGTCTCGCTGGCGTACACCCACCGACGACTGACCGGCCCGATGTTCGATCCGCTGATCGGCACGACGCGCGCGAGTTACAGGTACGAGGGAAATGCGACCGGCACGATCACGGATCCGGAGACGGGATTCGTCCTCGACTTCAACGAGCCCTACTTTGGCCTCACGACGGATCCCCCGCCGAACGGAACCGTGCTCCAGAACCGTCCCGACTCGACACAAACCTACAACGGCGTCGAGCTCCAGCTTTTGAAGTCCTTCTCGAATGGTTGGATGCTCCGTGTGGGCTTCGCCTACAACAACTGGTACCAGCACGTCGGCCCGAGCGGGATCGTCGACCCGAACAACGCCCGGTATGCGAGTGGCCCCGTTGTGGAAGACGGCATCAACGCGACCTGGCAATTCAACGTCAGCGGCGCCGTGGTGCTTCCATTCGCGATCCAGGCGGGCATCAATGTCTTCGGCCGTCAGGGGTTTCCGACCGTCTACTTCGTCCGGGCCATAACCGACGACACCCTCCACAGCGAGCCCGACCTTCAGATCGGACCCGCAACGAACTATCGAACCCCGAACGTCTACCAGCTCGACCTTCAGCTCTCGCGCGACTTCGTCATCGGATCGAAGGTCGCGGTCACGCCGATCCTCGCCTGGTTCAACCTCCTGAATAGCCATACCGTGCTCGCCCGCGACGGGTTCGTTGGCGACTACAACAGCGAGGCATCACAGGTCTTCGAGGAGAATCCCCATTTCAACTCGGTGGTCGAGATCATCAGCGGCCGGACGATACGCGGAGGCGTGCGAATCTCCTTCTAGATTCCCGGCGGCCCTCCTCGCCGGAGACTCCCGCCCACATCGACGTTGACGATTTGCTGACAAGTGCCTTTCAAAAAAGCAGTTTGTCTCCCTTCTGGCTGAGGCCTATACGGGAAGCAAGGAGGTTCCCATGAACAGAGTCCCGGCGAAGCTTTCCGAACGCCGCATGCAGGCGCATCGGCACCGGCCCATCTGGCTCCTGCTCGCTCTCATGACGCTGGGCCGAGCGGTGGTCCTCGCACAGTCCTGGACGACCATCGACTGCCCCGACTCGTTCTTCACCGGTGCTCGAGGCATCAACGACCGAGGCGACATCGTCGGCACTTGCCAAAACGACGAAGGAGAGCACGGGTTTCTGCTCCGGCACGGCCGCTTCACCATGATCGATGTCCCGGACACGATCGCGACGACCGTCGCCTTCGGCATCAACAATCGGGGCGACGTGGTCGGACGCTACGTCGACGGCGAAGACGTCCGCCACGGGTTTCTGCTCCGGCACGGCCGCTTTACGACGATCGATCCGCCGGACTCGGTCTCCACGGTTGCCCGCGGCATCGACGACATCGGGCAGATCCACGGCTTTTACGCGAAAAGCGACGGGATCAACCGCGGGTTCATTCTCGATTCGAGCGGCTACCGGGACGTTTTTTTCCCGGACGCCACCGGCACGGCCGTTTACGACATCAACACCCGGAAGCAGATCGTCGGCGGCTACGTCGACTCGAGCGGCATCCCCCGCGGGTATCTCCTGGAGAGTGGAGTCTTTTCGTCGATCGATCATCCGGACGCCGCCGGCACGCGAGTGTTCGGAATCAACGTCCTCGGTCACATCGTCGGGAGCTGGACCGATGACCCCGAGTGTCCGAACTGCTTCACGAAGGCCTTCCTGCTCACACCGGACGGATTCGAGAACCTCGAATTCCCCGAGGCGTACGAAACCGTGGCCAATGGCATCAACACCACGGGCCAGATCGTGGGCGACTACTTCGGGCCGGACGAGATTTTCCACGGGTTCGTGCGCAGCGGCGGTACGGAGGACGACTAAGCCTTCCGATCGACCGGCGCGCCGGCGGGCGGGACGCCTGGACGCAGGCGCCCCGCCCTCTCCCCGGTTTTTTCGCGAGTCACTCCCACCAGTTCGGCCCCCCATCGACGAGCGTGAGCCTGCTCGAGTCGGAGTAGTACGAGTAGGCGTAGAACTGCCCGTCCGGAGTCATGCTGAACCCGCTGCCTACGGGGCGCGTACCGTACCGCACGAAACCCGTCGGGTCGCGAGGCGAGAGTTCCTTCCAACGTTCCTGGCGCCCTGTCGAGAGATCGACACGGAGGAGGATGAGCGAGGGTCCATCTTCGTTGAATGCGTAGACCGCCTTGCCGTCCGAGCTCCACTGGACGAGGGGGTACGAGCCGGACGAGCCGGACAACGCCCACTTGATCTCCCGGACAGGCCCGTCGCCGCTGACCGGAACGAGTTTCAGACCTCCCTCCACCGGATTCGCGTCGAGCCCGGCAAAGGTCCGTCCATCGGGCGAGACGAGAAGGACCAGCGTGCCCGGGACGTCCAGCTGTTTCGGAGGGCCTCCGCCAACATCCTGGACGTACGAGCGAACGTCTCCGATCCGCGGATCGGCGTTGAACAGGATTCGCTTGCCGTCCGGAAAGAATCTCGCTCGCCGATACATCAGACCTCCCCCTTCGAGCCGCTGCGGCTCGCCGGCTCCGGTCGGAAGCAGCACGAGATGCGATTCCGGAGAAGAGCGCGCGACCAGCGCCCACTGCCCGTCGGGAGACAGCGCCAGCGCCCGGCCCTCCCCGAGCCTCACCGCGTCCGCGCCTTCGGTGTCACGAAGGAAGGTCGTGAAGACCTCCTCCGCCGCTCCGCCAGCACCGGCGGCCTCCTCGTAGAGCAGAAGCTGCCGTCCGTCGCTCGAGAGGTCGGCGACGACGGAGCGCCCGAGCCAGGAGAGGTTGCGCTCTCCGCGCTCGTCCGGGACGTGCGCGAGGATGACGCCCCGGTAGTTCTCGGACCGTGCGCCCGCATCGAGAAAGAGCCCTGCGCGCGAGACATCGTCGAGCGCCGGAATCCAGGGAGCTCTTCGTGAGCGTCCCGAGAGGCTCGCTCCCCATATCTCCCGCCCTTCCCAACGAGTGAAGAAGACCTCTTCACCGGTCGGGCTCCACAGGATCGGACCAGGCTTCGCCCCTTCGTTGGTCAACACCTTCCTCTTGCCGGTCCGATCGACGACGGTGAGAATCGCCCGATCGCTTTCTCGCCTCGGAAAGTCGAGGAACGCCACGTGGTTGCCATCGGGCGACACGCGAGCGAAGCCGAGGTAGCCCCTGGGCCCTGGCTCCAGAAGCACTTTTCCGATCGGGTATTCGAGGCCGCTCGGGCGCGTCACGGCGAGATTCTTGCCGTCGGGCGACCAGTCGGCCGAGGTGACGCCGAACAGGATCTCTCGCGGACCTCCGCCCGCAAGTGGAACGCGGGCGAGCACTCCCATGCATGGAGGCCCCGGGGGATTGCAATCGAGCGATACGGCGAGCTCGCCGGTGGAGGAGACCGCCAGAAGCGCCGCACCCCCAATCCCGAGCGGGCGCGAATCGGTCGAGCCGACACGGGTCGTGAAGACCTCGCACGGTTTTCCATCCCAGCAGGCCGAGTACACGATCGTCTGCTCATCGGGCGCGAAGCGGGCTGCCGTCACGAATCCCTGACGGAACGTCAGTGTCGTACGGCGCGGCGGAGGCGCGGCGCGCTGGCGAGTGGCCTGCGCGCGCTCTCCGGCGAGGAACGCCAGGGCGGCCAGGCCCGCCACCGCGAGCGCCAGGACCGCGAGCGCGGCCCGCGAGAGCCGCAGGCGCTTTCGCTCGGGTGGTGCCACGCCGGACCCCGAGGGAGCCCCCGATGATCGGTCGCGCAGCGTCGCGAGGTCACGGGCGAGGTCCTTGGTCGATCCGTATCGATCTTCCGGGTCCTTCGCAAGGCAGCGTTCCACGACCCAGAGCAGGTTCGTCGGAACCTTGGGCGCCGAAGTCGGGAGCGGCTCCGGCTCGGAATCGATGATCGCCGAGAGCGTTTGCGCCGGCGTCGGACGGTCGAAGGCGCGTTTCCCCGACGCCATCTCGTAGAGGATCGAGCCCAGGGAGAACTGATCCGAACGGAAGTCCACCGGCTCTCCGCTCGCCTGCTCGGGCGACATGTATCCGACGGTGCCCAGGACCGTCCCGGCCTCGGTGGCGCGAGTGACTGTGCCACGCTCCGTCCCCGATGGTTCGAGGCCTGTCTGCACCAGCTTGGCCAGGCCGAAGTCGAGGATCTTCACGAAGCCGTCGCGGGTCACCATCACGTTCTCGGGCTTCAAGTCCCGATGCACGATTCCGACGGTGTGCGCCTTGGCCAGGCCGTCGGCGATCTGCGCGGCCATGGAAAGCAGCTTCTTCAGAGGTATCGGCCCGGAAGCCAGAAGCTCCCGCAGCGTCTTCCCCTCCACCAACTCCATCGCGATGAACGACGCGCCGTCGACGGCGCCAACGTCGTAGACCGTGACGATGTTCGGATGGCTGAGCGCCGATGCGGTTCGCGCCTCCTTCTCGAACCGCTGCAGTCGGCGCCCGTCGCCTGCAAGCTCCGGAGGCAGAATCTTGATCGCGACTTCGCGCGACAGCTTCGAATCCCGTGCGCGGTACACCTCCCCCATGCCGCCCGCGCCCAGAAGTCCGCGGATCTCGTAGGGGCCGAGCCGCGCGCCGGCGGCCAGCGTCATCTCCGTCCCTGACTCCGGCTCGAGCGCGTCGAGCCCGTCCGTCGCACAACCCGCAAGCTCAGCGTGACGGGACCGATCTTGACCGCGTCACGATCGCCCAGCAAGACGGAGCCGCGGACCTTCCTTCCGGCCAGATACGTCCCGTTCTTGCTGCCGAGGTCCTGGATCGTTGCGCCGTTCGGCCCGATCGTGATCCGCGCATGCCGTCGCGAGACGGCCTCGTCGTCGATCCAGACGACCGCGTCGCGTTCCCGTCCGATCAGGTTTTCACCCGGCCCGAGCGCGATCTCCCGCCGGCCCCAGACCAGGAGATAGGCGTGGTCGGACGCCACCACAGCCTCTTCCGGCGCCCGGCGATCAGGCCCCGCGGCGGCCCGGAACGCGTACCCGAAGCGGTGGAGAGTCCGAATGAAGCGCGGCCGCCGGGCGTCGTCGCCGAGCGCGGCGCGCAGCTCCACCACGAGGTTCGACAGGTTCGCCGCGGAGACGTGGATGCCCGGCCAGATCCGCTCGCGAATCCTGGCTTTCGAGACGGCTAAGGGCCGGGCATCGATCAACAGCTCGAGCAGCGCGAAGGCCTTGGGCGAGATCGCCACGGACCGATCTCCCCGGGACACCTCTCGGGTGTCCGCGTCGAAGACGCAATCCCCGAAGCGCAACCTCATCGGTCACCCGTGTGTCACGGTCCCATGGCGAAGGGAGGCGGAATGTCGGCCTGATCTTAGCGCAGCGCCTCTGCGACCTCCTTTCCATTCCTTATGACTGACCGGCGGAAAAGCACTTTGCGCAGCGACTGGGTCGGGGTCGCCTGGGTCCTTGGACTGGCCGCTCGACCGCCTTTTCGAATCCTGATCTTCCGCTGATCCAAAAGCGGTTTGCCCACGGTTGGCTGCAGGGCGTACACGGAATGCGATGGAGGACGTCATGAAAGCCGCCCGATCTTTTGAGGCTCTCCTCGTGTGTCTCCTGTGGGTTCTCGCCGGGGCCGCAAGCGCTCAGGAGAACGCCTGGACTTCCCACGGTCCGTCGGACATCGGATACGTCTCCGATGTCGCAATCGCCGAGAACGCGGCCTTCGCCGCCACCGAGAACGGCATCTTCCGGTCTCTCGACGGCGGCACGAGCTGGCAGCCGATGGCGCTCGCGGGCGAACGGGTCGCTCGGATCCACGCGGGCCAGGGCACCCCCGCCCTCATGGCCACCGTCGTGTCGCCAGACGGCGAGACCGCCGTGCTGTACGTCTCGCGCGACCAGGGCGAGACGTGGAGCCGCATTCCGGACTTGCCTCCAACCATGGGAGCGGCGATCGATCCCTGGCACCCCGGAACAATCTACGCCGCTGTGTTGGACGAGCCGACGATCCTGAAGTCGACCGATTCCGGCGAAACGTGGCGGCCGCTTCCATCGATCCCGGTCCCCGACGACCGGGGCCGAGGCTTTGCGTTCGACTCGCTCGCGATCTACGTCCTCAGCTGGAACGAGCGCGAATCGTCCTACCTGTTCTACCGCAGTGCCGACGACGGAGCCACGTGGACCGTCGTGCGCCCGCCGCTGTCGTATGTATATCCGCTGGAAGGCGGCGGCCGTCCCGGCGTCGTGTACGCCAACGGGGTGGAAGGGTTCTGCCGCAGCACCGACTCCGCGGCGACGTGGAGCTGCTCGCCCTCGAACCTGCCCCGCCCCGTGTACCGCATCCACGAGCTGCCCGGCGCGGGCACGCGCATCCTCGCCCTGGGGCAGGATCGCCTCCACATCAGCAATGACCAGGGCGCCTCGTGGACCGAGGCATCCGCCACGCCGGGATTCTCGTACGGTCTGACTTCTCTGGCGTCCGACGTCTCCGGTTCGATGGCTCTGGTCGGGACTCAGGGCGGAATCCTGCGCAGCCAGGATCGCGGGGAGCACTGGACGGTCGCCAGCACCGGACTGCGTTCGGCGATCGTTCGTTCGCTGGCGCTCGACCCCCGTGACTCTTCGACGATCTGGGCCGAGACCAGCCTCGCCGGATCCTCGTTCCCCCGGCTCTTCCGGTCTACAAACGACGGGTTCTCATGGGCACCCGCGGGCGGACCGAACACATACATTGCCCCCGGCACGCTCGTCGTCGACCCGGCGGATCCGGCGACCCTGTACGCCGGCGGAGAAGCGATATACCGCTCCGGCGACGGCGGCGCGTCCTGGACGAGCTCTTCTCCGTTCGGCCACTACATCCGCGCCATCGCCGTCGAGCCGGGATCGACCGGGCGAGTCCTGGCGGCGAGCTCATTCGGCCTGCATCGCAGCGACGACCGCGCCGCCACATGGGTGAGTCCGCCGGCCCTCGCTCGCGAGGTCTACAGTGTCCTCTTCGACGGCCGGAGGCCCGGAAGGGTATACGCCGGGTCGTACTTCGACGTCGAGCCAGGCTGGTACGGCTATCCCTTCGGCGGAGGGCTCTTCGTGAGCCAGGACCACGGGGTGAGCTTTTCGAAGATCAACTTCGACTTCGGGAGCGCCGTATACGCGGTCATCGCCGACCCGACGCAGGACGGAGCGCTCTACGCCGGGACTTTCACGAACGGTGTCTTCCGCAGCGTCGACGACGGCGCGCACTGGGTGCGGCCGGGTCCTCAAGACGTGGACATCGGTTATCTGATCGCGCTCGTCGCCGATCCGGTCCGACCCGATACGCTCTACGCGTCGACGGCTCTCGGCGTATTTCGGTCGACGGACGGGGCGCGCACGTGGCAGCCATTTTCTTCAGGCCTGGGCTCGTTGCGTTCCGGGCCGCTCGCCATCTCGTCGGACGGCCGCTGGCTCCACGTCGGGACCGACGGGGGCGGCGCCTACGCCATGGATCTCGCGAGATCCTATCCGTGCGTTCCGAACGCCACGCGTCTGTGTCTCGTCGAGAAGCGCTATGCCGTGACTCTGCTCGACTGGTGGGAGCGAACGCCCTACGACGCCCGGCCCCTGGGCGACCGCGCGGGATTCTTCACGGGAGATTCCGGCTTGCCATACGTCGTCGTAAAGATGCTGCCCGATGGAGCCTTCGGTGCGGCCGGAGCGCCGACCTTCTATTCGAGCCTCACGGCCGCTTCGTGGTACTTCACCGTGACCGACACGATCACGGGCCGGGAGACGACGTACGGGAGCCGCGACGACGCGCCACTTTGCGGCGGAGCCGATCTGGCCTTCGGAGACCTGGACGCCACGGTGTCACACCGGGCGGCGCCGGCCGCCTCGAGCGAGGGCACGCTCGCGCTTCTGGGCGGCCGATTCCGGATCGAGGTCGAGGCCAGCCATCGTCGCTCAGGCCGGAACGGAAGCGGCGTGGTCCTGAAGGCGGACGACCGATTCGGGATCCTCAGCCTGCCGGACATCACGGGAGATTCGGGGTTCCCCGAAGTCGTCGTGGAGATGGTGGATGCCCAGGCGCAGACCGGGAAATTCGAGCTTTACCACGCCAGCCTGACGAGTCTGGACTACACGGTGACCGTCACGGACACGACGAACGGCGCGTCCCGGACCTACCAGAGCACGACGCCATTCTGCGGAGCAGCGGACACGAATGCGTTCTCGAATTGAGAAACGAGCGGGAGCGTCCCGCCGGGCTTACCGCGCGGGGCGCTCCTTCATGCTGGAGAGCGTCGATCCCGTGCGCTTCAGGATGCGTAACCTCAGGGTCGCGGGCCCGATCCTGACGACGTCTCTCTCGGTGAGCCGGGTCGGCTCGTCGATCTTGCGATCGCCCACGGCCGTCCCGTTCTTGCTCGCGAGATCCTCGATCGTCGCGCCCTCTTCTCCGATCAGGATCCGGGCGTGGCGGCGGGACACCGAATCGTCGTCGATCCAGACCACGGCTTCCCGATCCCGGCCGATGAGGTTCTCGCCGGGATCGAGGGCGATCTCCCGCCGACCCCACACCAGTCGGTAGACGAAGCGCGGCGTGCCGAGGTCGGGATCCCCCCGTCTCCGGTCCGGCCGGGCATCGGCGCTGAAGGCATATCCGAAACGGGCCACGGTCCGGATGATGTGCGGATGGCGAGCGTCGTCGCCCAGCGCCGCGCGCAGCTCGACCACGAGGTTGGGCAGGTTCGCCTCGGAGACATGGATCCCCGGCCAAAGCCGGTCGTGGATATCCGTCTTGGAAACCGCGCCGGGCCGGGAATCAACCAGCAACTCCAGAAGCGCGAAGGCCTTGGGAGAGATCGCGACGGGCTGCTCGCCGCGGAACACTTCCCGCGTGTCCCCGTCGAAGACGCAGTCTCCGAAACGCAGCCTCATCGCTGATCCGTGTAACGGCCCGACGCCAGCGGGATCTTAGCCCAGAGAGCCCGGCGCGCGTTCAGCGGGTGCCGGCCGTCCTCGTCGAGACCGGATCGAACCGACGCAGGGTCATCGTCACCGTTCCGATGCGGATCACGTCACCGTCTTTCATGGCAATCGCGCCCTGCACCGGGCGGCCATCGAGAAACGTTCCGTTCTTGCTGCCCAGATCCTCGAGCGTCGCGTCCTCACCGGCGACGGTGATGCGGGCATGCTGGCGCGAGACGCTGTAGACGTCGATCCACAAGACGGCGTCCCGGTCGCGGCCGATGACGTTGGAGCCTTCCCGGAGGGTCACCTCGCGACTGCCCCAGACGAGGCGATAGACGGAATCGGCGCCCGGCTCAGTCTCCGGTTCGGATGTCGCCTCGGCCTCGAATGCGTAGCCGAAGCGCTGCACGGTACGGATGACGCGCGGGCTCTTGGCGTCGTCGCCGAGAGCCTCTCGAAGATCGGCCACGAGGTTGGTGAGATTGGCGTCTGAGACATGCGTGTCGGGCCACAGCTTCTCGTGAAGGGCGGTCTTGGAGACCGCTCGCGGCCGCTCTCGGATCAGGGCGTCGAGCAGTTCGAAGACCTTGGGCGGCACCGGCACCGGGTGACCCGCCCGCACCAGCTGCCGCGTGTCCGGATCGAAGACACAATCGCCGAAGCGCAGCCTCATCGGGACGACGCTCCTTGTCTTGGCGAAATCTTACCGCGCAGGCCGAGGTGAAGCGGCGATGAGTGGCCCA
>Ga0068862_100003945_pt1 | contig 12615 bp, 13 predicted proteins | sample KBSSwiS52_FD_66598 | JGI IMG/M metagenome (GOLD analysis project Ga0068862, IMG submission 66598) | Switchgrass rhizosphere microbial communities from Kellogg Biological Station, Michigan, USA - KBS Switchgrass S5-2 | ecosystem: Host-associated > Plants > Roots > Rhizosphere > Soil ... | reverse complement strand
GCAGCCGCTCCTCGCTCCAGCCCGCGGCGTCCTCGCACGCGAGCTTGAATTCCAGCTCCGCCTCGACCTGCCGGCAGGGCTCACCGCCCACGGCCGGGAAGGTCGTGCGCAGGGCCGCATGGCGGTCTACCAGGGCCTGGAACGCGCGCTCCAGCGCGCCTGGATCGACCGGGGAGAGCAGGCGCATCGCGGCCGCGATGTTGTAGGCGCCCCCGACAGGCGCGAGGTGGTGCAGGAACCAGAGCGAGCGCTGCCCGTGGGAGAGCGGCGCCACGACGACAGGCTCTCCCGCCGGTCCCTCGCCCGCCGTGAGGATCAGGTCCTCGAGCGTGCCGGGGTTGCGTCCGCGAAGGTTGACGAGTGCTTGTTGCTCTGGAGCCATCCACTGGAGAGCCACGATCGGGCAGGGCAGGCCGTACGCCGCGGCCTTCGTGGTCCGACAGCTCCCTTTTCCGTGCGCTCACAAGATAAGGTGCGGAGGTTTGCTCGATCGTGACAAACTCGTTGACTCCGCGGGAGAGGGCATGACGCATTTGCACAGGATCCAGGGCATGCGGGCTTTCCTGACCATCTGGGCCGGCCAGACGGTCTCCCTGCTCGGATCGAGCCTCACCAGCTTCGCGCTGGGCGTCTGGGTCTACCAGCGGACCGGCTCGGTGACCAAGTTCGCCCTCATCGCCTTCTTCGCCTCGCTGCCCGGCCTCCTCGTCTCGCCTGTCGCCGGGGCCCTGGTCGACCGTTGGGACCGGCGGCGCACGCTGATCCTGAGCGACTCCCTGGCCGCGGTGACGAGCGTGATCCTCCTCGTGCTCCTCTGGGACGAGTCGAGGAACCTCCTGGAGGTCTGGCACATCTACGTGCTCACGGCCGTCTCCTCGGTGAGCAACGCCCTGCAATGGCCGGCCTTCACCGCGGCCACCACGCTGCTGGTGCCCAAGCACCAGTATGGCCGGGCGAGCGGCCTGTCTCAGATGGGCCTGGCCCTCTCCCAGATCCTCGCGCCCCTGCTCGGCGCCCTGATGCTCCAGTGGGTGCGGATGCGCGGCATCCTGATCGTGGACCTCGCCACCTTCGGAGTCGCGGTCCTGGCCCTGCTCGCGGTGAGGTTCCGCGAGCCCGACCGAACGTCGGAGAAGGACGCGCCGCGCTCCCTCTGGCAGGAGTCGACCGTGGGCTGGACCTACCTGCGGCAGCGTCCCGGGCTGATGGCCCTGCTCATCCTCTTCGCCAACACCAACTTCAACATGGGCATGCTCCAGGCGCTGCTGCCGCCGCTGATCCTGAGCTTCGCCTCGTCCACCTCGCTCGGTACGGTGCTCTCCATCGCGGGCGCCGGCATGCTGGCCGGCACGCTGGCCATGGGTGTATGGGGAGGACCGAAGCGCCGGGTCCACGGCATCTTCGCGGGCCTGCTGGTCCAGGGGCTGATCCTGCTCGTCGGCGGCTGGCAGCCGAGCGTGCTCCTGGTCGGCACCGCGGCCTTCGTCTTCCTCTTCACCCTGCCGTTCGTCAATGGCTGCAGCCAGGCGATCTGGCAGGCCAAGGTGCCACCCGGCCTGCAGGGGCGCGTTTTCGCGGTGCGCCGCATGGTGGCGATGTCCTCGATGCCGGCGGCCTACTTCCTGGCCGGCCCGCTGGCCGACCGGGTGTTCGAGCCCATGCTCGCGCCCGGCGGCGCGCTGTCCGGCAGCATGGGCGCCTTGATCGGGGTAGGCAAGGGGCGCGGCATCGGGTTCCTCTTCATGCTGCTCGGCCTTCTGGTGGTGTCGGGCCTCGCCGTGGCCGTGTCCTACCCGCGCCTGCGCCAGGTCGAGGACGAGCTGCCCGACACCGTACCGGACGGCGCCACTCCTGCTGCCGGCGCGGTGCTGCTACCCAACGGGTAGCCCTCGATCTTGCTCGCAAACCGCCGCAGATCGACCTCCGGACCGAGCGGCACCAACTGGGCCGCGAGCTCGCGAGGGCCTGCCACGCCGAGCCATGCCGAGCCGAGGACAAAACAGAGTGCGAGCGACATCCTTCTCATGAAGCAAATGATACTCGCATCCCCGCCCGGGGGCCTCCCCACGGCTACCCCGCGTAGATCTGCAGTTCGCGCAGCTCCCGGATCTGGTCGCGCAGCGCCGCGGCTTCCTCGAGCTCCAGATTTCGCGGCTGCAATTTTAAGCTGAGTAAGCCCACTGAGTAATCGGACCCGGCACTCTTAAAAAAGGAGAGTTCAACATGGCGAGCTACAAGACCTGGATCTCCGAGGAACAAACCGTCGTACAGCGCATCTTCACCTCAAGGCGTGGGCTCCTGACTGCCCTTGGTTGCTTGATGTGGCTGCTTCTCACGGTGGGCCCCCTTCGAGCGCAAGACATCAAGATCGCCCTGAAGGCCGATAGCGGAAAGTTCGCGGCCCGGTGCGCCAATTGCATTCCTAAAGAGGCATATCCCGACAACATGGCCGTGCATGCCACGGATCTGTCCCAACCCTCTGCACAATGGTTCTTGCGGAAGCTCAGTAACGGGAACTATGCCTTGAAGTCTGTCGATAGTGGAAAGTACGCAGCCCGGTGTAACAACTGCATTCCCGGTGCCTCCTATCCCGACAGTGTCTTTGTTCACGCAAACGATTCCAACCAAGCCTACGCTCAATGGAAGCTGGAAAGACTCACCAACGGAAAGTATGCTCTCAGGTCCGCGGACAGTGGAAAGTATGCAGCCCGATGCAGCAACTGTGCTCCTGGTGCTCTCTATCCGGACAATGTGTTTTTCCATGAGCTTGAGACGAGCTCGAGCTCTCCATGGGCTCAATGGGAGATCATCATCATCCCATGAGTCCTGACAAACCGTGAACCCATTCTCGAAGTCGAGGAAGCGACTGCCTCGCGCGCAGATGAGGCGGCATCCGGCGGGCGCTAGGCAGCTCTGGCGAGAAGGTAGCAGCGGCGGCTCGGGTACTCGGCCCCTTCGTAGGGTTCCCGCTCGACGTGCTCGACGACCGCGAGCTGCGCGCTCCGCAGCGCCTCGATGACGGCGCCGGGAACGTGGAACCGGAAATCCAGGGAGACGGGCGAGCCGAAGAGATCGTCGAGGTGGACCACCTCGTCTCCGATGTGAAACGAGATCAACGCCAATCCTCCGGGCATCAGGACCCGGCGAGCCTCCTGGAAAACCGCGCCGAGCTCGGCTGGACCGAAGTGCACGATGGAATAGAACGCCACGATTCTCGCGAGGCTTGCATCGGGGAAGTCGAGCCGGTTCATGTCCCCGACGCGGAGCTCGATACCCGGGTGAAGAATCGTGCCCACCCTGACCATTTCGGGCGAGAGATCGATGCCGACGACGCTGACGCCCTGCTCCTGGAGATACCGGGCGACATGTCCGGGTCCGCACCCGAGATCGGCAACGAGGCCGCGACCGCGTGCCTCCTCGGCGAACCGGTTGAGGAGATGCCGGTCGAGAGGCTTGTGGTCGAGCTCCGTTGCGAGGTGTTCGGCGTAGGCAATCGCCGCCGAGTCGTAGCTGTCGCGGACATCCATGGGCCTGGATTGTATCGGAGCAGAGGACAGTCACGCAGGCGCATACTCGAGCGAAACGGTACCGGTCTTCTCATAGACCCGGTGCTTCACCAGCCGGAGCTTCGCCTGCTTGGCCGGATGCGGGAGCAGTGGCACCCCAGCGCCGAGCAGAACGGGGATGACCGCAACCTCGACCGCATCCACAAGCCCAAGTTCGAGCAGGCTGCCGAACAGCAAGCCCCCGCCAAAGAGCCAAATGTCCTTTCCTGGTTTCGACTTCAGGCCAGCCAGCACCTCGGCAGGTTTGTCCGACACGGTCACGCCCGGACAGTCCGCCTGCCGGAGGGTGCGAGAGAAGACGTAGGCCTGCATTCCAGGCATCCCACCGCCGCCATGGTGCCGCGTCGCCTCGTAGGTTTTCGGACCTAGGAGCACAGTGTCGAACGCTCCCATCAACGCCCGGAAATCAATATCGGGATCCATGACGATCCAGTCGCTCTCACCCTTCGGGCCGGCGATGTAGCCGTCGAGGCTCATGGCCACAGAGAATCGAACTCGTCTCATAGAGTCCTCCTGACGTCTGCCCTCAGGCTAAGTGCCATCCGATGCTACAGCATGCCCCGAGCCCTCTACGAGCTGACCCGGTCCTGGAATCGCATGGTACCTAATGCCTGGGCAAGCAGCAGAGCTATACCTACCAGTCCCTCTTGCCACACCACGGCCAAGTGCCGGCGGCCGAGCGTCTCAGAGGGCCTCGAGGGCTGGGCCATGTCGGGTGGAGCGAGGACCGTCGCGCGCGACCGCAGGCTTTGCTCACCCGCGGCGGTCTTCCGTCTTCAGCTGTTGAAGTTCTTCCGCCGAAGGATAGAAGAGCCTGAGGTGCCCTTTTCCCGGCACCGGCGTCAAGAAGCGGTGCGGGTCGCCCATCATCCACGCCAGCAAGCCGCTACGGTAGCCTCCGCTGTCTAGGTGTCTGCCACGCCATCGCTCCCATCGCTCGGCTGTGAACGGAACGACTGCCAGCAGTTCGATCGAGCCGACGAATCCTCCTAAGTACAGGTCCCGGAGGCCGAACCGGTGCTCCAACTCGGGCGCCGGCTTGAGACCTGCGTGCAACCACAGTCTGCCTCGGTAATCAGGATCAGGCGCCCACGACCGCACTTCGATTGACTTTCTGCCGCTGATCAGAAGCTCCGCCCAGGGTTGCCGCACGCTGATCGCAGGCCACTTGGGAGTGTCTTCAGAGGTTATACCAGCATCAGAAGAACGTTTCAAAGAACTCCTCCGCGAACTGCCGCAGGAGCCGTTCCAGCGCGCCAAGATCGCTCCAACCTTCATCGATCAGGTCGCGCGCCTCAGCCGGCAGCTTGGTCCGCAGCTCGGCGGTGGTCGTCGTCGCCCGCACCATGGAGACCAGCTCCAAATATTCCAGGAAGTAGGAGCCGAGCTTGGGATGATTTTGGACGGTGGGCCGTCGTAAATCGAAGGCGAAACGCTCCTGCGGGAGGGCCGTGCGCCGCACGATGCAAGGCACACACACCCCGCACTGCTCGTTGGCGAGCTTCGTCGACTTACCGAGCGTGCGCACGCCGAAAGCATGGGGCGCTGCCAAATTCCAGCAGCTCTGCGTAGCGGCGGCGATCTGCTTGGCTCGCCGCGTTCCCAGGTTGCGCTCGAATGCCTGCACCGCCTCGCGCTTGGTCATTTGCCACAGCGGATTTGAGATCTGCCAAGTGCCACCGAGGACGCATTGCAGCAATTCCCCGAACAGGCGATGGAGCTTCGGATGCGCATGCCTCGTCATGGCAATGGAGGGCACGGGTGGAATGGCACTGGCAAGGATGCCGTTTTCAAACTGCACAACCTCGCGCGCGCCCCAAGTCACTGCCGTCGCCGCCCCCAGGCTGAGAAATAAGAATGATCGGTAAAAGAACGATCGTCCAGGGCCGGCCGCGATGTGCTGTCGCCATTGCGTTGGGGAAGCAAAGCCGAGATTCGCAGCCAAGTCGCGCTGGAGAGTCCTTTGGCGGGTATAGAACGAGCAAAGCTGCGTATCGGCGGGCGAGACTAGGCCGGCGCCCGCGCCGCTCGCGCTATCGAGGCCGCCGGACAGCAAGGCAACCCGATTAACCCGCTGCTCGCGCCACTGGCTCCGATCGGTTTCGATCAGCCGCCGCGGGCCTTCAACGAAGTGGACTGCCCATACGGCATTGCCCAGAAAACCGAGCAGTTCCTGTACGAGCTCGCGCGGCCTTCCTTCCCAAGCCGCAGGATCTCGCAGAGGTACGGTGAGCTCGTACCGCACATTCGGATTGCTTGCCGCCCGCCGCGGGAGCTGCCGCTCAATTCTGAATACCACGCCCGCGAGATCGAGGATGTCTGCGGCGGGGTCGGAGATCGCGGCGGGGCCAACCGGGCCGTCAGTAGCCAACCATCCCGCCCCACCCAGCTCGATGCGGGCAACCTGCTCTCCGAAGGATGCCACGCGTCCGTGGGCTTTGCAGACCGCTACGTTGGTGTGTCTCTTCATCGGCGAAGCTGGCCCAAGAACCAGTCCTCCTTCTGCGCAATGACGTCAAACAGGTCCCGGTACGAGACCGGGTCGAGGTCTCCGAGCTTCTTACCGCGGAAGGTTGCCTCGAAGGCCCTGATGATGCGATCGGCCCTTTCCTGCACCACGCTCCGTAAGCCGCTCTTCACCTCGGGCGGCAGCGCCCGCTCCTCGCCGCGCACCACCTCGTAAAGGAGATCCCCCAGAAATAACCCCGAGAGATGGTCAAACACACCGGCATCCAGCCGGCTGACGACGTCCGCCCCGGTCGCCGTCATGAACGTTTCAGCGTCATCACCCACTGCGCGTAGCAGGAAGTTTTCAAGGGCAAGGCGGACAAACGCACGCGATTTGCTGTTCCCATCAAGGCTTTCGAAGCGACGCATGAACGCCGCCGCCAAGCGCGGCAGGCAGCCGGCACCGTCATCGACCCCGAACCTAGCGGCGATCCCCGACCAGCTCCGGTTCATGGCGAGGTCGATCCGCAGCAGGCTCAGCTCTCGGTAAACATCGCGGGCCGAGCTGGCCACAAACTGCTCATGCAGGTACTCTGGCCGGAGTTTCTTGAGGACCGCGCCAACCGCCTGCGCTTTTTGGGTGGCGTCGACATCCTTGACTAGGATGCGGCCACCTCGTATCGAGTATCCCCCATAGCCTAAGCCGCCACCGCCACCGCCACCGCTGCCGCTGCCGACGGCGGCGGCCCCACCGCTGCCGCCGCCGCCACCGCCGCCCGAGCCGCTGCCCATTATGAAGCCCTCCCCCAGACATCTTGCGGAGTGTGAAAGCCGTTGGTTTCTAGCCAACCAAGCGCCCATGGACGTGCCAGGAATGCGCTCCACTTCTGGTCGCCATCCGCTCCCAGCGCCAGTACGGCATAGCCGGCGACGGAGGCGGCAATACGCAACCGATCGCTTCCAGCGTCAAATGCCGGATTGCGGTCCAAGTCCTCGAGGTTGGCGAGCAAGAATCGACAGGCGAGCCCCACGTCGGTCACGCGTCTCGCAGCGCGCAAGCGGCCATCGACCAGAGTCCGTACGGCCCATCCATGGTGCGGGAACGCCGACAAGCTCGCTTCGGCCTCGGCCCACCTTGCCGGATCGAAAGAGTCGAACCTCCAGAAGCGCCGCGCTTCGCAGATGGCCACGAGCATCAGGTGGCCGCTTGCCGCGGCAGCTTGGCGGGCCGCCTCCAGCAGGTCTCCCGCGTTGGGTTGTTGCTCTGCCATGGCAACGCGTGCTCTTTCATATTCAAGCTCGGCGTAGATGGGAATGTCGCGGTTATCCTTGAGCAGATCCTTTGCGTGGATCAGCATTTCCTTTGCTCTCTGCCATGCAGTTGTCCCAGGCGCATGGCCGGTGCGCACACACTCCGCGTAGTTCCGCAACACGACGGCTACGTCAATAGCCGCCTCTGCGTCTTGCTGCCATTCTTGCAGCAACTCTTCGTACTCGCGCGCAGCCTTGTCTGCCTCATAAAAGAGATATTGAAGAATCCGTGCGCGGTCCTGGCGATACGCGCGCAGGCGCCGCGCGATCAACGACGTTGCCTGCGACGGTGGGACATCGCGCAGCACGGCGATTGCGGCGTCAACCTCGTCGAGCGCGTCTTCCTTATGACCCAGGGCTTTCTGGATCTCGGCACGGAGACCGTGCTGCCAAGCCAACTCCAAGGGCGAATCGGCAATGCTACGCTCAAGCCAGAACAGTGCTTGAATCGTGTCGCCGAGCATCGTATGAGCCCAAGCCGTCGTGATCAGGATGCTTTCAGGCAGGCTGCGCCACAGTGCGCCGATGCGGCGCATCACCGACAGCACAGCGCGCGGGCGATCGGACTGGCGATAGCTCGCCAAGAGGGCGCAGGCTTCCGCCACGGCGGCTGCGGTCTCGCCGGCGGCAAGGCAATGTACGAGCCGCTGCTCCCGCACCGCCGACGTCAGCCTACCGGTAAAGCTTATGTGGGCGAAGATCTGCATGCAGGCCTTGTGGGCCGCGGTCTTAGCTTCCGGGGTCATCCGGGCGCGGAAAAACCTAGCAGCGGCAGCCGCCAGGATGACCTCTTCGGCGGCGGTGTTGATAATCAGGGCGTTCAAGTTGGACAACACCTGTAGCGAGATGCCGAGCGCCGTTACGGATTGCCGGGGCACTGCCATTTCGAGCAGAGCGAGCGCGTCGCTGACCAAAGGAGCTTCAAGATACGCCGTATTCAGCCTGTCTTCGTCCACTCGCATTTCGAGCTCCTCGACCGACCAGCCGTCGGTCAGCATCTGTGCCGTGACGCGCTCTCCCATGCTGATCACCCTCGAAGAGCCCAGAACGGGATCCCAGAACCACGACTCGGAGCGGTAGTCTGGCGGCTGCCAGAGGGCCACGATGACTTCCGGCAACGCGCAGAGGCGCCTCCATGCAACTTGTGGCCTGGTGCGCATCTGTTCGAGGATGTTGCGAAACTCGATGCTGGGAGCGTCTCTGACATCGAGCCCCTGCTGCACCTCCTCCGCCCAGGCCATCAAACCTTCCGCGGTTTCAAGGCCGGACGAGAGTTCGACGGCAATGACGTAACGCGGTAGGACCACCTGCATCGCGACAAGCAGCCGGATCCACCGTTCTTTGTGCGCGGTGAGATCCGTGCACTTGATCCAGCAGAGCTGCTCGCCGGCGCAACGGCGTGCATCGGCGAGCTCTTCGATCGTAGGCGGGGGGAGGGCCCTACCCTCCCGCATCATGCGAAGGCGCCGGCTGGCCGTTTGCAGCTGCGCCAGCTTCGAGCTGGGGCAATTCCAGTGCAATTTGGCGGCGGGCAGACCGGACGACCAGATCACGGGGCAGGCCCAGTCGAGGTCGTCCGCAGCCCCCGACTGCAACAATACGGCCCGACCGCGAGCGGCAGCGACGTCGAGCGCATCCCCCGCCGCTAAAGCTTCAAAGACCTCCCGAGCAAGGAGGATGGCGCCGGGATCGCTGACCGGCGCCTGCATGGCGAGGACGGACGCGACGCCGCTTCTTGCTAGAGCCAGATAGAACGGAGGTCCCGGGGCTTCGCGACCGCCCTTCGGCGCGCGGGCGGTATCGCAGGCCCAGAAGGCTGCGAATGCCAGTTCTGCCCGGGCTTCTGCAATGTGCTGCGCGATCGCGTCTGGGGTCAGACGCGAGCCATCCACGAGGATGAATGCAGGCGGCTCGCTGGAGCCGTGGCCACTCAAGAAGAGCACGTCGGGAGAGCGCCTGAGGACCTCCGGCAACTCGGCCAGGCTGGGTTGGCAGATCTGCGGTTCGAGCATCGCTTGGCGGTGTGCCGTGGGAAGCGAGCCATAGACCTGCAAGAGGAGCTCGGCTTCATGTTTGAGATCGAGGCGAGCCCGACCCGTCCGCGAGCCATCGTCGCCTTGCAGGATAAGTACGGACATGGGTTGATCGAAGCGGGACTTCAGGGTGGCAGACCCTTCGCAGAGTCCTCGCACGAGAGATACGTTCGGCCTTTGCGCAAGGTCCAAATCCGCGATCAGGAACTCCCAGGGGACCTGCCAGACGCTTTCGGGAAACTGGAGAAAGAAGCGGAAGAGCTGCTTGTCGGCGCCGCCGCACGCGTAGAGCCACTGATCATGGAAACGCTTCGAGGCGGCGATCCGCTGGAACCGCGCGTGCGCTCGCCATTTGCGAAGGTGTGACGGCGCTTGCAAGAATACCGTCCGAGGAATCGGCATCTCCCGAACTAAGGATCCCTGCTTGACCCGCCATCCCACCGATAGCCAGCCGGGCATCCACTCGACAAGGTGATCAGGCACGGCACGTCCTCGCGATCTAATCCTGCCGGCCCCGCTAGTGGAACCAAGAGCCGAAGAATGGCCTATCGGAGCCGCGAAACCGGCTGCCCGCGGCATCAGATATGCCGGCTGCCGAGAGGTAAACCAGAAAAGCGTTGAAGAAGCCCACGACGTCAGCCTTGGGATCGGAGATCTTGTCCGCCAGGAAAAGACCGGCCGCTACGACCGCCAGTGCTACGAGCAGACCGGTCTTCGCTGGAGGCCATCCCAGGGACTTGTGCAACCCTCCTGTGACGACTGTAGTGAGAGCGACTGCGCCTGCAAGGGTACCAAAGGTTGCGATCGTAAAGAAATCGTCTGGCAGAGTGGCCATCGTGCTCTCCTTGAGCTTTGCTCAACCATGCTTCCTTTCGGCGATACATAGGATGTATAATACAATACTCTAAGACTGTGACAGAGGCAAACTAGCCTTGAGCCCGCGCTGGCGGGGTAGAGTCGACGGCAGGCGCGGTGACTGTCGAGGGAGTCGCTGTTGCCAGCGGCTTCTTGCGGCTACCGGCTGCTCCAGGTCGTCAGGAACAGGATACAACCGGGCAGCCACTCGTGGGCCTCGGGCCGACCGGGTTCCTCGATCGTCCTGGGTCCCTCTTACTCTAGAAGATACGCTCCTTCATCAGAATGTAGATGGGCGGCCGGAATGAGATGGCGAGGGCGGACGGAATCGGCTGGGAGCACCGGCGTCCCGCGTGTCTGTCTGTTCTGGTGTGGGCCGGCAGGATGCCGGCGGTCCCAGGGGAAGCCCCCCTCCCCGGCCCTTCCCCGCTTCGCGGGAGAGGGAGCACCCTGCGAACGCGGTCGCGGCGCCTTCGGGCCCGTTGAAATGGCCGCGAGCGCGCTCGAGGACGGTCCTCTTTGGGTCCGGACGGCTTTCAAGGGGTCGCAGAAGGCTTGGGGCGGCTGAAAACCGGTTTCGGCGCGCTGGAGGTCACTCCTGGCGCGTAGAAACTGGCTTCCTGCGCACCCACGGACAGTTCGAGCGCTCGAGACTGGACTTCAGCGCACCCGAGGAGACTTCAAGCACGCCAGATTGGATTTCAACGCACCCGGCGAGACTTCGAGCGCGCTAGATTGAAATTCAGCGCACCCGGAGAGACTTCGTGCGCACCAGATTGGAATTCAGCGCGCTCGATTGGATTCTCGGCCCGCCAAACTCCAGTTTGACGCGGTCGAATTCGAATCCGGCGCGCTCGCTGTCTTCTTTACGCGGCCAAACTCCAATCCAGCGCGCTCGATTTGATCTCGAGCCCGTCAGATTGGAATCCAGCGCGCCCGATCTGTCTTCGAGCGCTTCAAATTGGAATCTGGCGCGCTCGATGTCATCCCGAGCGGGCTCGCCGGCGTTTTGACGGGCTCGATCTCATCCCGAGCCCGCTGTTTTCCAGTTTGACGCGCCCGAGGCGGGCACGAGGGCACTCTTCACCTCTCGGGGCGCGGTGCACCCCACGAACATCATCTAGCGGGGACCTCCCGATCGAGGGCGTCATAGACCTCCCGGCGATGGCCGATCCGAAGCACCCAAATCTCGTCTTCCCGCAGGGCGAAGATGACCCGCCAGGCGCCAACCCGAAGTGACCAGAGCCCAGCCTTGTTGTAGGCAAGGGGCTTTGCGAAATCCTCGGGACGGGCTGTCAGCCTCTCCTCGATGGCTGTCTGGATACGCTTGCGTACTGGAGGATCAAGCTGCGGGATATCTCTCCTGACCACGTCGGAGTGATAGAGGACCTTGAACCCCGCCATGTTTCAGGTCCAGGCATCCTCATGGGATACCGCGGCCTTCCGGTCGAAGCTGGCCAACCGCTCTTCGCCCTCTCTGGCCCAGAACCGCTCCTCGTCCTCGGCGTACTGTCTGGCCAGGATCTCCCGAACGACCAGGGAAACCGATCGGCCCTCCGATTCGGAGCGCCGTCTGAGCCACTGGGCGAGCTCCTCGTCGACAACGGTCATGATGCGCGGGTGTTTTGCGGGCATTCCGAACCTCCTCCCCTCAAAGTGTAGCACCGGTGCTGCACTTGAGAGAGTCCAAGAGGGTGCTCACCCCGCGTAGATCTGAAGCTCGCGCAGCTCCCGGAGCTGGTCGCGCAGCGCCGCGGCTTCCTCGAACTCCAGGCGCTTGGCGGGCGGCGACGGCATGGACGTCCCCCTCGCCGAGCGCATCTCCCGCCTGGAGAAGGACATGCCGCTTCATCGAGTCGGTCATGCGGTCGGCGTAGAGGATCGCCCGGCCGTTCAGGTTGCGGGCGGCGCGGCCCGCGGTCTGGATCAGCGACGTGGTGCTGCGCAGGAACCCCTCCTTGTCCGCGTCCAGGATGGCCACCAGCGAGACCTCGGGCAGGTCCAGCCCCTCGCGCAGCAGGTTGATCCCCACCAGCACGTCGAATTCGCCGCGGCGCAGGCCGGTCACGATCTCCACCCGCTCCAGCGTCTCGACGTCGCTGTGCATGTAGCGCACCTTGATCCCCAGCTCGCTCAGGTACTGCGTCAGCTCCTCGGCCATCCGCTTGGTCAGGGTCGTCACCAGCACCCGCTCGTGCCGCGCCACCCGCTCGCGGATTTCCGCCAGGAGGTCGTCCACCTGCCCCTTGACCGGGCGCACCTCGATCACCGGATCGACCAGCCCGGTCGGCCGGATGATCTGCTCGACGACCGCGCCGCCCGCCTGCTTGAGCTCGTACGCGGCCGGCGTCGCCGACACGAACAGCACCTGGTGGACGCGGCTTTCCCACTCCTCGAAGTTG
>Ga0068862_100003944_pt1 | contig 12618 bp, 8 predicted proteins | sample KBSSwiS52_FD_66598 | JGI IMG/M metagenome (GOLD analysis project Ga0068862, IMG submission 66598) | Switchgrass rhizosphere microbial communities from Kellogg Biological Station, Michigan, USA - KBS Switchgrass S5-2 | ecosystem: Host-associated > Plants > Roots > Rhizosphere > Soil ... | reverse complement strand
TACGAAAAAGTCGGAGATGTTGGTGGCTACCAGCTCTACAAAATCAAACGTTAATAAGTCTCGCTCCGGTTCGACCTCTTTTTCTAAGGTGCCAGGACGATTCGACTTGAGTTCTCAAGGAGTGCCAGATGTTTCAGAACAAACCTGGCGAATAGGCTCGATCGCGATTTTATGCCTCTCTGCGATATTGCGTCTTTATAACCTTAGTCTAGTTCCGCTCCATCACGATGAAGGTGTTAACGGGAATTTTCTCCTAACGCTGGTTCGTGACGGCCGTTACCATTACGACCCGGCGAATTACCACGGACCCACTCTTTATTACCTGAGCGCGATTATTCCCTGGATTACCAAGCTGCTATTTGGTACCACCGCCCGAGATACCTACGGACTAACGACCTTTACTATTAGATTGGTTCCGGCCGCGTTTGGCATCGCTACCATCGTCCTGGTGTTTTCGTTGAGAGGACGATTGGGAACCGTTGCAACTTTGAGCGCCGGCTTTCTTCTAGCTATCTCGCCGGGAGCTGTCTATTTATCTCGCTACTTTATTCACGAGACGCTTTTTGTTTTCTTCACGCTCGGAATTGTGGTTGCTGCTCTGAAGTTTCACGAAAGCCGAAACCCAACTTATTTGCTTTTGGCATCCGCCTCCGCCGCGATGCTTTTTGCCACCAAAGAGACAGCAATGATCTCGGGCGGTGTTTTGTTGATCGCCCTGGCGTCGACGTTGGTTTATCAGCGAGTGCTAGGTTTCTCCGGCGGCCGACGACGCTCGGCGAAGGATTCTGTCGAACGTGGGTCTTTCCTAGCTGAGCTTGGCGGTGGTACATCCCTGTCTATTTGGATTGCCCTGGCTATTTTGGTGTTCGTCGCAATCTACGTCTTTTTCTATTCTTCGTTTTTCACTAACTATCCAAAAGGTGTTTACGATTCACTCAAGACTTTTGAAGTATGGACAAAGACTGGACAACAAGCTCACGTCCATCCACCTGAGACCTATTTGACTTGGCTCATCAAGCAGGAATCGGCACTGTTGTTCCTTGGCGCGATTGGTGCCGTGTTCATCATCTTCAAGCCGAAAAACTCGTTCGCCTTGTTCAGTGCATTGTGGGCATTTGGCTTAATTGCGGCCTACTCGTTGGTACCATATAAGACGCCTTGGCTGGATCTGAATTTCATTTTGCCTTTGGCGCTCATTTCCGGTTACGCCGTCCAGCGTCTTTACGAATTGGAGAAGGGGCAATTGAGGCTGCCTGTGGCCATTCTGGTGGTCACCGGCTTGATTGGCCTATACCAGACGATAGATCTGAACTTTTTCAACTATGACAACGACGATACCTACTATGTTTATGTCTATGCCCATACCAAGCGAGGAACAAAGGATCTCGTCGATGAAATAGAGAAGTTTGCGAGCCAGGGAAATGAAGGCGGAAAAACAGGGATAACCATTGTTTCACCTGACTATTGGCCTTTACCCTGGTATTTGCGCAACTACAGCCGGGTTGGATACTACGGGCGGATGAGCCCTTCTACTGAACCGCTAATAATTGCTTCAGAGACCCAGCGGGCAGAGGTGGAATCCACCTTCGGGGACCGCTACCAGCAGATTATCTCGAAGGAGCCGGGCGGGGTATTCTCACTGCGGCCAGGAGTCAATCTGTTGCTCTACGCCAGACGATCAGGTGTTCCTCAATAGCCAAAGTCTAAACTTCGGTTAATCCCCAAAAATTTAAGCGAACAAACTAACTTTGCTTCTGACTTCATTAAGGGAAGCTAAGTTCAGGTTCTGGTTGACATTCTAAGCGCCTCCCACTTATATTGACCACCCGTACACACATCCCCTCGAAGCCAACTGTTCTGGTTAAGAGGCCGGCCCAAAAAGAGCAATTTAGCAGCGCATGTTCAAACTTCAACGTCTGGAAATTACCGGTTTTAAATCCTTCGCCGACTACACACAAGTACTCTTCACCGGAGATGGCATAACTGCCATTGTTGGCCCTAACGGCTGCGGCAAAAGTAACGTTGCCGACGCAATCGCCTGGGTTTTAGGTGAACAGCGGATAAAACACCTGCGCGGTGGCGAAATGAAGGACGTCATCTTCCAGGGATCTCGGAATCGTCAGCCCAGTGGAATGGCTGAGGTCGTAATGCACCTCGTTCGAGATGAGACGAGCGAAGAAGAACCCGATATCGAAGATATCGACTCCACGCTGGAACAAATCGACCATCAACTGGTGAATCTGGACGCGATTCTGCCGCAGGAAGCGGTTCAGGCCGAGACCCCGGTATTGGAAGTTTCCGCTGAACCAGCAAGCGAACAGATTGCTCCCGAAGGCGAACCCACAGTGGCTTCCACCGATATCGCCGTGGTCGCTACTCAGCCCTCCCAGCCGAAAATCGCGACTAAGCGTCATTGGCGACGTCGCAATCTGGCTCTGGAATTTGCTCCTGGTGAGGCTGTTTCAGTCACACGCAGGCTTTACCGGTCGGGCGAGAGCGAATACCTGCTTAACGATAAAATTTGCCGCCTTCGTGATATCCAGGATTTGTTTTCAGGTACAGGCTTAGCAGGTGGTCACTACGCAATCATCGAACAGGGTCGCATCGGTCAGATACTTTCTGCGAAGCCGATGGATCGCCGCACAATCATTGAGGAAGCGGCCGGAATTACAAAATTTCGCGTCCGACAACGCGCAACCGAGGCCCGCCTCGACTCGGCTCGTTCAAATCTTTCACGTATCTCCGACATCGTTTCTGAGATTGATCGCCAGGTAAATAGTCTGCGCAGACAGGCGGCAAAGGCTCGTCGCTATGGAGTCTTGCGCGAGGAACTGCGAGAACTCCTTCGACAGGTTTATGTGGCCGAAGATAAAAAGCTGACGACTGTTCTCGAGGAGACCAAGACGAAGTTGTCTGAGATTGCTGAGCTGGAATTGGGAATTGCTGAAGAGCTCGCGAGACGTGAGGACGAAGCTAAGTCAGCAACTCAAGAAGCCAGAACCTTTGAAGACGAACTTACGACCGCCCGCGCAGCTGCCGCCGAAGCCGTTCTCCAACGCGACCGGCAAGCTCGCGAATGTTTGTATCAGCAGGAGCAGTACACCGACCTCGAAAAGCGCAAATCAGAAGTTAGCGCCGAAATCGATGCTCTAACCGCGCGCCTTATTCTGATTGAGGCGGAATGCCGTCGACTTCAGGAAGAAGACGCGAGACTACGCGAGGAATCGGATCAGAGCGCCTTGTCGCTTCGAACGGCAGAAGAGGCCTACGCAGATCGGCTTTCTGCGGCCACAGCAGCTGAAGCTGAGATCGAAGGCGCACGTGCCGAACTGCTTTCGCAGACGGCAATGGCTGAGCGACTTCGTGAAATCGCTCGCCAGCTTGAAGGCACTCTCGAACGCCTGATGCAGCAAGCGGAAGGTTTGGCGCGCGAGGGAGAACGAGCAAACAGTCAACATGCTGAGCGTAAGCTGGAGGCTGAGCAATTCGCGCTGGAACTTGGCGATGCAAGAGCGCGCGTAAACCGGCTACAGGCGGAGCGGGAAATAGCTGTTGATGCGGTCGTTCGCGGTCACGAAGCAGTTAGTGATACTGAGGCCGAACTAACTCGGGTCCGTGATGAGTTTTCTCGAGCTAGCCATCGGTTGGAAAGCCTACGAGAACTCGATAACCGCAGGGCCTACTATTCTCCCGCCGTCCAACTCGTATTTTCACCAAGCGAGACTCCGCGAGATTTTCACTTTATCGGAACCCTAGCTGATGCGCTGAATGTTGATGCAAAGTGGGAGCGCGCCGTTGAAGGAGTACTCGGATCCTCTTTACAGGCGATCGTTGTTCCAACTCCTGACGATGCCGTTCGGGCAGCGCAGTGGTTGCGCGAGAACAATGGTGGTCGAGCAAGTTTTCTGGTTGCGGGTCTACACGGCGGCAGTGAAGAGCTGGATACACTCACATGCAAGCTTGAAGAACGCACAACCCTATCACTTAGCCTGACTGAGGACATCCGCGAGGACCTTCGAATTTGTGACATCCTCGGTGCGCCGCAACAACTGATTACAGTCCTCAAGCGCACGCTGCCGCAAAAAATGAATGCCCGGCTCAGTGTCAGTCTTGAAGACGCGATGCTGAAGTCTATTGCGACCGGCGAGATGTTTGTCACGCTTAATGGTGATTGGATTGCCAGCGGGCAGTTCGTCAACTCTGGAGATGCGCGGGCAGTTGAAGAAGGCGCAGGACTGCTTGCTTTCAAACGCGAACTTCGGGAACTCGAAACGCGATCAGAAGCTCTTGGTCGCGAAGTCGAAGTTTCCGGACTTGGTGCGAAGGGCGCGAGAGCTCGATTGGTCGCGTTGGAAGATGCTGTAGTCACGCTTAACGAAGCCATCGGCCGTGAAGAACGTGAGGCCATGACTCGTGAGTTGAATGCGTCAGGTCTTGATCAGGAAATCGACCGTACCGAACGTCACTTGCGCGTGGTCGCTCAAGATTTGAGCCGGGTCGAGGCAGAACGAATCGAAGTCAACGAAAGAAGAATACGCGCCTTGCAAGAAGCGGAAACAGCTGAAACCGCTCGAGAGGCCGCCGCTGATAATGTCATCAGAGCTTCGGCGATGCTGGCCGATATTAGGCGCGAGGCTGAAATTGAAAGCGAAGCGTTAGCTGGTCAACGTGCTACCGCCGCAGCAGCCGCAGAACGCCGTCGTGCGACAACTACTGAGGTCAGACGCATCGAGGGTGAACTCGCGGATTTTGCAGCTCGAGTTGAGCGCTACAGGTTTGATTTCGCGGAGATGTCCGGTCGCACCGACGACCTTAAACTTTCAATTGCGGACCTTGAACAGAAGGCGAGTTCAGTTGAAAGTGATCGTGCACGCGAAGAGCAGGAGATTGGTGGACTAACTGAGAAGCTGCAGCAGGCTCGTCAGCGTGCCGATGCGTTCTCAGAAGAGCTCTCCGAATTGAATCGTCGCGCTGCTGAAGTGCGCGAGTTGCGTGCAGGACTGGACGTGCAGAAAGCCGAAGCTCAGGCACGTCAAACGTTCGTACGCGAAAACTGTCAGACCGAGCTCAGCCAGTCGCTCGAAGATCTGGCGCGGGAAGTTGTGCTAGCTGACGACTTCGATTTTGAGACAAGTCATAAGCGCGTTGAAGAGTTGCGCACTCGGCTGGAAGGTTTCGGCGGCGTCAACATGATGGCGCTCGAGGAATTGGGCGAAGCGGAAGAGCGCCTGCTGTTCCTGACAGTACAACGACAAGACATTATCGACGGTATCTCATCGACGGAAGAGGCGCTCAGAGAGATTAAGAAACGATCGCGCGAGCGCTTCCGTCATGCGTTCGAACAGATCAATAAGAATTTCAGTGAACTGTTCCAGGAATTGTTTGGTGGTGGACGTGGCGAAATGAGTTTGATTGATGCCGACGACGTTTTAGAGTCGGGTATCGATGTGATTGCACAACCGCCGGGCAAGCGCTTGCAGAATGTTCTCTTGCTATCAGGCGGCGAGAAGGCGATGGCGGCGTTGGCCCTGGTCTTGGGCATCTTCCATTATCGACCCGCACCGTTCTGCCTCCTTGACGAAGTCGATGCTCCACTTGACGAAGCGAACGTTGGACGCTTTACTGATAAGGTCGTTCAGATGTCCGCCAACACGCAATTCATCGTTATCACGCATAACAAACGGACGATGGAGATGGCGCGCGCGCTGTATGGTGTGACGATGGAGGATGCGGGTGTTTCGAAGTTAGTATCGGTAAAGTTCGAGTGAAGAAGTTTTCAATACTTAAGCAAGGGCTCCCCGCCGCGTTCATGGTTTTGAGCGCGGCGATTTTCACTTGGGCGCAGGAACCTTCCAGTGCCAAACAAAACATTCGTCCGGATAAGGTTGTAGCCCCGGCCGCAACCTCTACCCCGCCAAGTAATGGCTCGGTAAAGTATTCCTACGAATTCAACCAGCCCAAGTTTTACGTCAAGCACATCGTCTTTCAACACGACTCGAGTGGTCATGGAACGATCACTTTCGAACGACTGAATGAGGATGTTCCGGTGGTGGAGTCAGTGGAAATTTCACCGGCTGCGCTGACTCGCATTACCTCAGACTGGGCCGCTCTAAATTTTCTCGACTCTCAAGTCGACTACCAGGCTGATAAGGATTTTTCACACCTGGGAACGATGAAGCTCATAATGGAGCAAGGCGAACGAAAGCGTGTAGCAGAGTTTAATTGGACACACAATGACGCAGCCGCCGCGTTGGTCGCCGAGTATCGTCGTGTAGCTGACCAGGCAATCCTGGTGTTCGATATATCGATTGCGCGCGAGAATCAGCCACTGAATGCTCCGAAACTGATGGAAGTGATGGAGTCGTTAATCAAGAGAAATGGCCTGTCGGATCCAAAGCAGTTAATCCCATTGCTTCGCGACATGAGCACTGACGAACACATCCCACTGATCGCCCGCAATCACGCACTCAGAATTATCAAACAGATCCAGAAGTAGAACACTTTGGAGTGCGGTGGCCTGGCACCGCTTTCGCACAACGTTTCCTTAGTCCAACCAGAATTACCAAAGCGGTGCCAGGCCACCGCACTCCAAAGTGACTACAGTTTCTCGTCACTGAGCTTGCAGAATTCAACCACACGGTTTTCTGCCCAGAAACGATCTTCAGTTTTATCCCGCGCCGAAATAAATGCGACGTGTCCACCCGTGGCCGTTCGGATCAAAAGCAGGTAAGGATTATCTGTGAAGGCTTTTTGTCGTAGAGGCTCAAAAGGAATAAATGGGTCGTCTTCAGCATGAATGATTAGCGTTGGCACGCGAATCTGGTCGGCAACTCGCACACAACTCGATTTGAAGTAATAGTCGTCGGCATTTGCGAAGCCATTGGCAACTGAAGTAAAGCATTCGTCGAAGTCTTTAATCGTTTTGATCTCCTCCAGCTTCTTCAGATCATAAAGTTGCGGGAAGAGACGATGCTTTGCTCGAATCCTGTTCTTCAAACTCCGAACGAAATTCTTATGATAGAGCCAGTTCGAGCCTTTCAGAATCAGATTTGTGCTGGCTCCTAGATCGACTGAAGGTGAGACTACGGAAGCCGCGACGACTTCGGGTGGCGGGTTTTCACCGTACTCACCCAAAAGCTTCAAGACCATATTCCCACCAAGCGAAAATCCGATCGGAAAAAGACGCTTTAGGCCATCCTTCGAAATTAGTTCATCGATGACCTTTCGCAGATCCGCGCTCATACCACCGTGATAGAGCGTCGGTGTCAGGTGTTCGCTACCGCCGCAGTTGCGATAGTTGACCCGAATCACATTGAATCCGGCGCGAAAAGCCTTCTCAGCGGTCGACCACATGTAGACAGAACTCGTCGAGCCCTCCATCCCATGCCAGATAACCACCGTTGAGTGGCCTTCTCTGTTTTGTTGCCAGCGACACTGCGCGAGAACCTGAACACCGTCGTCGACTTGAAAGAGTCGCTCTTCATCATTAACCACGGTGGAACTTAAACGACGGCGGCGCGGCCACGCGTATGCACCCAGGGTTTGTGCGTGGGCTCCACTAAAAACAGGGTGAGATCTAAAAGACTTGCGTGAGAATGTGGCAATCACCTCGGCGAAGAAAATACGGATGTTCTTAACTTCCTGACTTGCAGCTTGAGGATCAAGGGGCATGCTGATGTTAGTTCGTTAATTCAAGTACCACGTCAACCGTCAAGCCAGTACGGTCGATTTTGTTGTCCCACTTTAGATTTGGAACCGGCTTGTTTTGGGCGTTGCGCTCTAAAAACATCGTGCGGAGAATTTCATTCATTTGCTTTTGTGAAAACTCCATGGAGTAACCCTGATCGAAAATGTCACCAGTCTTCAGGGCCCAACGCTCATGCAGGCGCTTATCAACTGATTCCGAAAACCCCTTGGTTACGAAGTTCCCCATCCGAAACTGTGGTCCTTCACGAACGTCCATCTTGTAGCTGACGTTATGGGCAGCGTCATCAAAATTTGGAGTGCTGCGGATGCTGGCCAGCAGGTAGCCTTTGCGACCGTAGGCCTTTTGGATTTCTTTCGTGGCTTTGTCGAACTTGACTCCATTTACTGGCTGGCCTGCCGGCATGGCGAGCAACGCGTTCAACTCCTGTGCAGTTAGACCAGTTATCCCCGACCACTCCGCTTTGTCCCAGTTGTAAACCAGGCCTTCATCTATGGGAATCGTTAGATCCACACCTGCTTTGCAAGTCGCGCTTGCCTCGGGTTTCCCCTGAGGCGGAGCAAACGTAGCTTTCAGTTGACCTACTTGCCGATAGAGAGGAAATAGAGTGTTGACGGCAAACAGACTAACGAACTTGTTTGAGTAGTCGTTTCCGACAAGTGATTTCGAACTCTCAATCAACTTTGCTTCAGAGATATTATTTGCTCCCGGAAAGTGCAACGTGCATATAGGCATCGGGATTCCAGTCACACTGAAAACATGTTCCTGACTGGTACTCCCAGGATTATCCTGGGATGCCATGTACGAGACGGTTGCCTCGATCTGATTCTCGTGCAGGAAGCGTTGAAGTGACTTTGTGATTCGTTCAACGACGTCGCCATTATCAGGAGCGGTACCTGAGAACGACGGCACGTCGCGTTTTATAGCCGCAACCAAATCACCGTCTGAGAACCAAATAAAGTTATCGAAAATGACTCGCGACGTTGCGACTTTCGCCTCTTCAACAATAAACGTTATCGTTATCTGGTCGCCATTTGGCTTCGTGCGGTAGGCTACGTTTTTGAAGAAGCCGCTATCGACGAGTCTTTGGGCGGCGTTATCGAGCGCTGCTAGTTCAAACGGTTGGCCGACTTTCAACTCGGTCGTCGCAATAATCTCGTCGAGGGAGAGATTCTTCAGACCTTCAAATTCGATTTTCGCGATCTTGAAATTCTGTTGAGCCGCGGTTTGAAAACTGAGAGCCAGCAAAAGTGTTGAGAGCCAAGCGAACCCCTTAATGTAATTGTGCATTCGTCATTTCCTGTGAGAATTGGAGCAAGTTCGAGCGCAGAGAGTTTAGCCTAAGGTCGAAACTGCGAAAAGGTGAGTCAAAGAAAACCTTTATGACATCCACCAAGAATCGACTGTCGCGGCGCCAGATCATTCTTGATGCCTGGAAGAGGATCGACCGTGATTCTGCTGGCGCCGAGGAACTCAAAGCAATTCAGCAGGAGCTAAGGAACTTCCTTGGCACCGGGGGCGTCGAGAGCCCTGCAAGTTTGGCAAGAATCCTCGCCGACGAGGGAATCAAACTTCGTCACCCAGAGGTCCTTCAATCGGATTCGATTTGGCGGGAACGACGACTGTATGAACTGTTCGGTCCTCGTGAGCTCCAGTTTGAAACGATTGCATTGGGCATGGAGTCGCTGGTGAAGATTGAGGAACTATACGAGGAGTTGGAAACCGAGGACGATCAGGAAGGCATAAAGAACCTGTTGGAACTGGTTCGGGAACTAAAGACCGACTTGAATCAAAGTCATTCGGAGATTGCTGTCGAAATTGTTGAATGGCTCACCGTCTGGCTCCAAAACCCGGCCATTTTTAGGGATTGGCTGTCGCTTCGGGTAAATTCGCCGGCGTTCCTTAAGAAATTTCCCAATGTCCGATAAGCTTTAGCTTGTCGTGATTTCTAGTCTAGGATCTTGCGCCGGTTAGGGTACTTTTTGACCGAGACGGCGACAAACTGAAGTCTATCGGACATTCCTTGGACATTCTGGAACTTTCACGCGATCTGGCGCGAATACCCTATGACCAGTCCGGTCCGTTTGTCGGGTAAAGAATGAAGACAAAAGCTGACCTTACAGATGCTGAACTGCTTCGGTCGATGTTTTCCGGAGACGAGGAATCGTTTGCGTTGTTGTACCAGCGACGCCACAGCGGCATCTACCGTTTTGCGCTGCAAATGTGTGGTTCCCCGCAGATCGCCGAGGACGTGACACACGATGTTTTTGTCTTTCTGATGAAAAGTGGTCAGGTTTTTGATCCGGCCCGAGGCTCAGTGAGTTCTTTTCTTTTCGGAGTGGCGCGCAATTACGTGTTGCGGCGGTTCCGTAGTGACCAGGCCACTGTTCCGCTCATCGACGATGATGACGAGACCGTATTTGACCGGAAACTAGATGAGCCCGGTCCCTTAGATGATTTAACGAGGTTGGAAACCATTGAGGGTGTTCGACGGGCCGTCTTGAGTTTGCCTGAGCGGTATCGTGAAGTGGTCGTGTTATGCGAGCTTCAGGAACTCAGTTACGGAGAGACGGCGGAGATTCTTGGTTGTGCAATAGGCACGGTTCGCTCCCGCTTGCATCGGGCTCGTTCCTTATTGCTGGCGAAGTTGAGGCCGACGGAGGAGGCTAAACCGGCGAGTGAGGCTTCCATAGAGTCAGCGAGGTGTTTTGCATGAACTGTCAAAAATTTGAAGGTCTGGCGAGTGAGTTGGCGCGTGGTCAGATGATGGACGTCGAACTGCGGAGCGAGGCGGAAGCGCACGGCGTCAACTGTCCGAGCTGTTCAGCCCAACTGCGCGACCAGCAGATGTTGAGTAATGGATTGCGCTTGCTCGGTACGCAGATGAATGAGTTACAAGCGCCGATTCAACTTGAAGCGGGGTTGCTCAATGCTTTCAGACAAGCACAGGTCGTCAAACAATTACCGGTGTCTCGTAATTATCGACGCTACTGGTTTGCGGCAGTTGCTGCGCTTCTCTTGATTGTGTTTAGCGTGATTGCTTTCCGGATGCGCAATGAGACGAAGCCAGTACAGCACCAGGCAGTGGCTCCAACTTCTGTGCCGCAGGACAGTCCGGTCTTCCCGAAAGAAGAAACTCCTCAGAGACGAGAAGTAGTTGCTCGTAATCCGAAATCGGTTCGTAAGCAGAGACCAGTTATTAGTAATGCGTCCATGCAAGCGCGTGCTGGATCAAATCGGAAGAAAGACAACAACGTAGTTGCAAACCACGCAACAAACGAAGTGGCTACCGAGTTCATGCCTGTTGGTTACTTGAGTGTTGACGCTTTGCAGGACGGTGGTCAAATAGTGCGTGTGGAGCTGCCTCGGTCCGCACTGGTGAAGTTTGGACTGCCGGTGAATATGGATCGCTATAACGAACGAGTGAAGGCCGACGTCTTGTTAGGGCTGGACGGAATGGCGCACGCTATACGTTTTGTTCAAGAGAAAAGATCGCAATAATCCGGGCTAAGGCCTGAAAGGAAAAGAGAGATGAAGAGAGTATTGGCAATTCTTGGCGCAGCAACGTTTCCTGTGCTTGCTGCTGTGACGGTGGTTTCATTTGCCCAGCAGCCGCAGCCGACGGTTCAGAGCAACATCGTCGTGAAGCAGCGTGTCGTGCAGGGTCCAGAGGGCATTCCACCACCACCGGGCGGCGACATATTTTTCATGGATACGGAAGTGAATTTTGGTGGAAAGACTGTCAAAGGAGCGCCTTATTCAGCGCAAGCTGTCACTGAAACAATCCAAACGCTCAGCGATGGCAATCGCATCGTCAACAAAGTGACGAGCCAACTTTATCGCGACACCGAAGGTCGTACTCGACGTGAACAGACGATCCAGTTTCATGGCGACACGGGCGATGCTGCAGAGCCGCTTCAGACTGTTTTCATCAATGACCCCGTTTCCGGTGCGAGTTACGTGCTCGATTCAAAGAGTCACACGGCGCTCAAGACAGGACAATTCAAAATTGAACGACATGTAACCGGAGTACCTGGAGGAGTAGGTGTCGAGGGCCAACGGTTTGAATTCAGGGTTGAGGGTTCCGCGTCCGGAGTAGTAGGCAATACGTCGGACGGTGGTCCTCCTCCGCCAGGAATACCCGATATCGGTCCAGGCAAGCGCTCGTTTAAGATTGCGTCGGAGAAAGCTGGTGGCGGGATGTATATTTTCCGCCGCGGGTCGAGCGAAAACGAAGTTAAGGAGCAGTTGGGCAAGCAGCTCATTGAAGGTGTTGAGGCCGAAGGCAGCCGCTCTACCATTACGATACCAGCGGGTGAGATTGGTAATGAACGAGCAATCGAGATCGTTAGTGAGAGCTGGTACTCACCGGAACTCCAAATGGTGATCATGACTCGCCACAGTGATCCACGATCGGGTGAGACGACTTATCGCCTGACGAATATCAACCGCACGGAACCGGCCAAGACTTTGTTTGAAGTGCCGACGGATTACACGCTTAAAGAAGGTTTTCCTAAAGTTCCAACGGTTATGGTGCCGACTCGAAAACCTAAGCCAGAATAGTTTTCTCATCACCAATTAACGGAAGGGCCACTCGTTCTTGAGTGGCCCTTCAAAAAGTGAAAGGCAGCGAAAGAAGTCGCTGCCTTTCCTTTATTGAGAGAGCAATACCGAAGCGATATCGTCCTGCTCCTACTCCTCTTCCTCGCCGCCTCTAATCCTTCCTTCAGCACGTGACTGCTCAACAATCTTCGACGCTAACTGGCCCGGAACCGGATCGTAGTGTGAAAACTGCATGTGGAATGATCCACGTGCGGCTGTGATCGAATTCAGGATCGACTGGTAGTTGAGCATCTCGGACATCGGCACTTGGGCCTTAATGACTTGTTGCTTGCCACTCATCTCCATTCCCT
>Ga0068862_100003938_pt1 | contig 12630 bp, 7 predicted proteins | sample KBSSwiS52_FD_66598 | JGI IMG/M metagenome (GOLD analysis project Ga0068862, IMG submission 66598) | Switchgrass rhizosphere microbial communities from Kellogg Biological Station, Michigan, USA - KBS Switchgrass S5-2 | ecosystem: Host-associated > Plants > Roots > Rhizosphere > Soil ... | reverse complement strand
AGGGCGGCGTGATCCATGGCCGAGCGACGGGCGAAGAGGGAACGTGGGCAGGCATCGTCCCGCTATCGATGATGGCCGGCGCGGCGGTCAGGGACGGCGCGGTTCCGGCGGGCGTCCCGGTACCAGCCTCGGTGCGGCGCGTCTGCGGCTGACCCTGTCATTCCGAGCGGAAGCGCGAAGCGCCGCAGGCGAGGAATCGCACTCGTCCCGACCAAGGGCTCGTCCCTCTCCCGGGAGGATGGCGATTCCTCGCCTCCGCGCCTTTGGCGCTCCGCTCGGAATGACATATTGACACCATTATTGTAGTGGTGCTAGAATGGTCTAAACGAACCAATCGGAGACGGGTCATGCGAGTCGGAGATTTCAGCGTCGAGGTCATCGGCACCGGAAACGGCGTGACACGCGAGACGGGCTCCGGGCACGTGCTCGCCCGACCCGGGCAGGTCTACACCCTGCGCCTTCGCAACCATGGACCGCTGCGGGCCGTCGCCGAGATCTCCATCGACGGCCACTCCGTCACCGGAAGGGGGCTCGTCATCGATGCCTCGAGCAGCGTCGACCTCGAGCGTCCCATTCACGCGACCGAGCGTGGACGGTTCACCGTGATTGCCGAAGGGGACGAGCGCGTCTTCGGCCCCGACGGCGGGCGAGACAACCCCAACCTCGGCCTCATTGAGGCGAGTTTCCGACGCGAGCTGCCAAACCGCGAGTGGAAGGTGGTGGGAGCGCCGGACATTCCGCGGCCCATCCTCACACCGACGTCGCCACCCGCTCCGGAGAGTCCACCCGCATGGCCCCGCCGCCCGTTCGCGCCGCCTGAATGGACGTCATCGTCCCTGGACGCCGCCGTGCCGGTTCGGTCGGCGCCCACCTCGCCGATCCGAAACTGGATCCAGGCGCTCATGGCGCCCGCCATCACTAGAAACGAGCCCGTCGCACCGCTGTCCGAGCCGCCCGCGCAGTTACCGAGCGATGTCGAGCGCGCCGCCGGCACCGGGCTCACCGGCAGCTCCGGCCAGGAGTTCGTGCCCGTGCACGTCGGCCAGCTGGAGTCAGAAGCAACCGTCATCCGGCTCCGCCTCGTGATCGCCACGGAGGAGGCGCTCGAGGCGCCACGCGCGCTCCCGGACTCCGACTCCGAGCGCGCACCTGCTCGCCCGGCCGCTCGACCCTGATCGTAGCGCATGGCATCGCGAGCCAGTCGCGCGGAAGCGCCGACGCCTGAGCGGGTCGCGGCCGAAGCGCGCGTCGTTGCCCAGCTGGACGCGTGGCGAGCGGCGGCCATCCCCGATCCGTCCGCGCCGCTCGACGCCGAGGCGCTCGCGCGCCTCGTGCGGTCGTGCTTCGATGCGTTAGGCATCGACGCCGCCGTCGGCGCCGACTTCTCGGTGCACACGGTCCATTATTACCGCCGCAAGGACATCATCGACGCGCCGAGCGGGCGTACGTCGGCCGCGCGGTATCACCTCCGGCACGTGTGGCAGGCTGCCGGCGCGCGACTCGCCGGCTACCTCGGTCTCGTGACACTGGCTGAAGCGCGACGCGTGATGCGCGACGCGGACGAGCGGACGCTCGTGGGGTTCGTGGCCGCGCGCGTGGTGGATGCGCACGCCCGGGAGCTCATGCGACGCGCGGCGCGCGCGTTTCCGCGGTCAGGCGCCGAGCCTAACGTCTATGCCGGGATGTCCGTCGTCGAGGGCGTCGCGGAAGCCCGAGCCCGCCCGCTGCCGGGCGTGTACAGCGCGGCGGCGAATCCCGTTGTCCGTCCGGAGGCGACAGTCATCGGCGCAACGGCGCCCGCCGATGCCACCGTCGGTACTGATCCGGCTACGCGTCACGGCGTGACATCGGCAAGCGTCGTCCGACTGCCGGGAGACGCGTTATGCATCCTGCCCGTTTCGCACCCGGCCCTCCACTCGCCGGCGTCGGCCCGGGAGCTCGTCCGCGGGCTCGCGCTCGCGCTTGGGCTTTCGATCGACGTTCGCGCGTCGGACGAGCACGAGGACAGCAGACTGTAACCGCAACCGAAACCCACCATGCCGTCGATCTACATCCCGCAGATCATCGAACGATCCGCTCGCGGTGAGCGGTCGCACGACGTCTTCTCCCGGCTGCTCATGGACCGGGTGATCTTCCTCGGGACAGAGATCAACGATGATGTCGCCAACCTCATCATCGCGCAGTTGCTCTTTCTCGAGGCCGATGGGCCGGGCAAGGAGATCCAGATCTACCTGAACTGTCCGGGTGGAAGCGTATCGGCCGGCCTCGCGATCTACGACACGATGAAGTACCTCGAGTCGCCGGTCGGTACGACGTGCATCGGGATGGCGGCCAGCATGGGGTGCTTCCTGCTCGCGGCCGGCCACCCGGGCCGACGGCGATCGCTGCCGCACGCGCGCATCATGATGCACCAGCCGTCGCAGATGGGTGGCGGCGGAACCGCGGCGGACGTCGAGATCATGGCGAAGGAAGTGCTCCACCTCCGCGCGACGACGTTCGGCCTCCTCGCGCGCCACACCGGCCAGCCGCTCGAGCGCATCGAGCGCGACTTCGACCGCGACAAGTACATGTCGGCGCCGGAGGCACAGCGCTACGGCCTCATCGACTGCGTCATCGATGCGCCCGGCCATCTGATCGACGAGAGCGCGCAGCGGATGACGGTTGGCTGAGCGGTAACTCCCACTCCGCACATCGGTTGCGCCCGCCTCGAGCGGCAGTACGGTAGTAACGGTTCGCACACCGGTCGTAACGGCTCGTACCGCTCCGGGCGGCGCCGCGCCGATGCCAGTGCATCGTGAATCGTCGGCCGCGATGTCGATTTCACGTTCGCTCGTTCGACATCTCGATAGGAGGACGCACAATTGCGCGCACGTACCGACGCGCAGCGCGCCACCGCTACGAATCGAACTGATGTAGGGAGGATGACGTGCCTGCCATCGTGAAGCACGAGAACCCAGCATTGGGCACCCAACTGCGCCGCGCGCAAGAGTCCAGCGACGCCGAGCCTGCCCTGTTCCTCGCGGTCGTCCATGCGGACGACGGCGTCCGATTCATGACCGTCGCGAGCTCGCGGCGTGACCTCGTCCACCGGGTAGCCGAGTACGTGAGGAAATGGGGTGGCTATCTGCTGCGTCCCGATCACGCTCGCCATCTCCGCTCGCTCCTGCTGCGCGGCGAGTCGGAAGCGGCTGTGGAGCTTTACTTCGCCCTCGTCGGCAAGCGGTGGGACAAGGAATGGCTCGTCACCGCCGTCGTGTCCACGGCCGCACCGGAGCAGTGCGCAGCGGTCCTGGGCGAGATCGCGCTGCCTGATGCTCTGGCCCCAAAGTGTGGAGACGCCACGATTTCGAACATCGACGATGTCGACGGCGACGAGCTCGATCGCGTCGGCGATGGCGACCGATTCGCCGAACGGCGGCGACCGGCGTAGGCGAGATTCTCCGCCGATGGTGCGGTGAGTGGGCGCGGCGTCATTGCCGGGCTCGCCGTTCTGATCGGGCTCGCGGCTCGCAAAGTCGCTGACCGACACTGGGGTGGAGATGCCGGCAGCAGCCTCCTGTAAGGGATACGTTCGGAGCCATCGCCGGGCAGAGGGGGCGCGCTAGATTCTCCAGACGGCAGTCCGAGTCTCAGTCCCAAGGATCGTAGCGTCCGTGACCGACGTATCCGCGCCCGCTTCCGCTTCCGCGCCCCCGACGGCCGCGAGCGCTTCGTCAGCGCTCGCGCCGGGCGCCCCGGAGACTCGTACAGCCGAGCGACGACGCTACGATCGCTCCCTCATCGAGGGACCTCTGCGTCCCGCCGTGTGGAAGCTCGCCTGGCCAACGATGCTCACGAACATCATCGGGGGCATGCAGGGGATCGTCGACCATGTGCTCGTCGGTCATCTCGTCGGCTACAAGGGCAACGCGGCGATCGGGGTGGCGTGGCAGATCTTCCTCATCGTCATCGCGTTCATCTCGTCGTTGTTCATCGGCATGGGCGTGCTGGTCGCCCGTTTCGCCGGCGCGGGTGAGGAGGACAAGGTCGACCGCGTCGTCTATCAGGCGTTCCTGACGGCCGTCGGGATTTCGCTGCTGATCATGGCGCCGATCGGCTGGTTCGCGTCGCCATGGCTGCTCGATTTCGTGAACGCCGCGCCGCAGGTGGAGGCGGAGGCGCTGCCGTTCCTGCGGATCATGTTCGTGTGCAGCATCGGCATGATGGTGTTCTTCATGCTCGGCGGTGCGCTGCGGTCGGCCGGCGATGCCCGGACGCCCATGATCCTCGGGATCGCGCTCACCGTGTTGAACCTGGTGTTCAACATCATCTTCATCCGCGGGCTCGGTCCGGTGCCAGCGCTCGGTACGAAAGGCGCGGCGGTCGGTACGTGCGTCGCGTCGGGCATCCTGATGTTCTACGCGCTGTACAAGCTCTGGAGCGGCACGTGGGTGGTGAAGTTCCCTCGCGGTCAGGGGTACAGTCCGGACTGGGGCATCATCCGCTCGCTGTTCCGATTCGGCCTGCCGTCGGGGATCCAGGGCATCGCGATGAACGTGGGCGGTACGCTCATGCTCGCGTTCATCGGATCGGTGGCGCGGGGGCCGGCGGCGCAGGCGGCGTTCGCGATCGGCTACTCGCAGCTGTTCTCGCTCATCACGTGGACATCGGTCGGGCTCATGGGTGCAGCGGCGTCGGTGGCCGGCCAGAACCTCGGTGCACATCAGCCGGAGCGTGCGGATGCGGCGGTGCACGTCGCGGCGCGGTTCGGCGTGTTGGGGGCAGCGTTCATTGGCGCCTTCTTCCTGTTTCTGCCCCGGCAGCTGCTCGGCGTGTTCGGCATGGACGATCCGGCGGTGCTCGAGATCGGCACGCAGCTCCTGCGGGTGTTGAGCGTATCGGGGCTGTTCATCACGATCGCGTTGACGTACACGGGCGGGCTGCAGGGGACGGGCGACACGAAGGGGCCGCTCTACATCTCGATCATCTCGCAGATCATCGTGCCGTTAGGCATCTGCTTCGTGATCCAGCAGACGGGCACACTCCAGCCGATCCACATCTGGATCGCGATCCTCGTCGGCCACGCCACGCGGTGCGCGCTGAGCGTGCTGCGATTCAACCAGGGCAAGTGGCGGAACATCGCGGTCGACCTGCGCTGACTCGCTGTCATCGTCGCTCCGATCGGAGTGATCGGGCGAGATTGGTGTGTGGCCCAACGGCGCGTTGTCGTTCCAACTGTCCCGGTGCCGGGCCACGAGGTCGGACGCTCGCACTCACGCAATGACCGTGAGCGTGTCGCCGACACAACGCGAGAAGCGGCCGCCGCGGCGCTACTCCTTTGGCGGCCTCGTCGCGCAGCCCCAGTTCCAGTAACGCGCCGAACAGTCGGTACGCAGCGCGCCCGACAAGCTGTCTGCGACCAGGTAATGGCCGAACGCAACCGCGGACCCGAGGCGAGCGATCTCTCCCTCGTTAGGTGGAACGGCGTCGCGTCCTGCAGCGACGAATGAACGTCGTAATCCGGGACGTCGAGGGCTTGTGCGTCGGGCACGAACGCCAGGAGGTAGCACGGCAACCGGAGTGCGTTCGTGAACCATGCCTCGACTTCGCGGCTCACGTGCACGACGGGTGCGCTGCGTCGTCAGAGTCGAACGGGTGCGGACGCAACTCGTTAGACGGACGCGTCGAGGTTGTTCCGATCGGCCCGCGCACCGCATCCGGGAATCCCGACCACGTAACGGCGGAATAGTCGCCTTTACGTCCGTCAATAGAAATGCGCCATGTAGCTGGTGGATTTCCAGGATTTCGCGGTCATCCCGCGGTAGGACGTCGTTATGCAGGATCGAACTACGGCAGTTGGGTTCGGCACGCTGTTGGTCGCGATGCTCGCCGTCATGACCGGCCCGGGAGTCTCACGGCGCACGGTCTCGGACCCTCCGTCGCCCGCGGTCGAGCGCGAGACCGCGCTCCCTGCGTCTTCCGGAACACAGACTCGCGACGACTCGCTCGTCAGTACCGGGCGGGAGCTGCTCGCGGAATTCTTCGGCGACTCAGCGTGGGAGAGCCACGTCTGCCAGGACGGAAATCAGTCGACGTGCTTCGACCTCGACGTCCTGATCGTCGCGCTACCGGACCCGATCGACTCGTTCCTGGACTGGGCCTTCGACGCCGATCTGGAGGCCATGCGTCGGGCGCTGGAGCGCGCGAGATTCGTCACGGACCGCTTCTGGCTCCCGTGGTACGAGGACCGGCGCATCCAGCGCGATCGGCGCCCCTCACTCCTTCGCCGCAGTCACCCCGGTGTGCTGCTGGTCCGGAGCTCGGACCCCGCGAGCAAACGTCTCTGTCTGGTCTATGTGGTCGGTGAGGTCTCGACCGGCGGCGTCCATAAGGCCGCGCTGGAGGCGGCTCTCGACGAACGGCGTGCGCTGCTGACATCCGCTCCGTTCCAGCACTCCAAGGTCGCGCGCGACACGATTCGGTTCGTCGGACCGTTCTTTACCGGATCGGCCCTGTCAACGCGCATGACGCTCGACCATTGGCGCCAGCGATCGGGCGACAGCGCGAGCTTCGCCTTGTTCGTGAGCGGCTCGGCAAGCGGCGCCGCGAACCTCGGCGCGTTCGACACCACGCGGAACATGTCGTTTCACGCCACGGTGAACGCCGACCCGACGATCAACCAGGCAATGCGGGGCGCGATCGTGAATGCGCTGGGCATCAGCGCCGAGCACATCGCGATCCTTCGGGAATCGTCGACGCAGTACGGGCAGCAGTCGTCGGGTACCGCTTCCCGAACATCGACCACGCGCAATGCGAAGGGAATGCTGTTCGTTCCCTTTCCCATGAGCATATCGAGCCTGCGAGCGGAGTACGCCAAACATCCCGTGCCCGAGGACGCCAGCGAGGAGATCGCGGGTGGAAAGCGATCGCGGATTCCGCTGGCGCTGGATCTCTCCAATCAACAGATGGAGAGCCCGGTGCCCGTCGCGCAGCTCACGCCAGCGACGCTCGAGCTGATGCTTGACGGGATCGTGCACACGCTCGAGGAGCACGAGATCCGCGCGATCGGCATCGTCGGTACGGATGTGCGGGACAAGATCTTCCTCGCCGATGAACTGCACAAACGCCTTCCCGACGCACGTCTCTTCACGTTCGGCAGCAACCAGCTTTATCTGCGCGGGGAGTACAACCGATCTCTCCGCGGGATGCTCGTGTTTTCGACGTATCCGCTGGTTCTGGAGAATCAATGGTGGTCGGCGACGCGGACAACGCGGCGACGACTGGCGTTCGCCAGCGACGACGCCGAAGGCGTCTACAACGCCACACTGCGACAGCTCGTCAGCGTCGATTCGCTCCTGGAGTACGTCGCCCCGGGCGTACCCCCATTGGCCCCAGAGGCGCAGTACCCGCCGACGTGGGTCACAGTGATCGGACGCCACTCAATCGTTCCGTTCGTCGCGTTGACCGGGTTGGATTCGCTCAAATACCTCGAGCGAGCCAGCCCATCCCCGGAGACCGCCCCACTGAGATCTGACACCCCGAGGGATTCCACGAGCTTGTTAGGCAAATCCGCCGACGTGTTGGCCGCCCGGCTCGTTCCCTTTGCCTCGATCATCATCGCGTTCGTTGCTTTCTTCGTCGTCCTTCGCTCCGACCAGACGGCACGGCGTGACGCGCCCGTGCGCGAGCCTGAAGCGCCGGCATACCGGACGCCGCGTGAGATTCCGCTTCCTACCCCCGCCGGGGACGATCGGACGGACGAGTTTGTGGGATGGGACTTCGTGAGGACCCAGAGGCGCGGACAACGAGCCGTGCTCTTGTTCCACCGCGAGGCGTACACGCTGCTGCGGCACCTGTCGTTGCTCATCGTCTTCACCGCCGTCTGGCTTGTTCTGCCTAACAGCAGCGACCAATCGGCAACAGTCGCCTGGGCGTTGAGATGGTTCTCTGCGCTCGGCGCTCTCATCGCGCTCGCGGTGCTGGCGTTCTCGGCCGTTCGCGCTCGCACGGTGTGGCAGACATGGGGCGACGCCTACCGCCAGTACGCATATGCTCCGCCATCCACCGACTCGCGAGTTCGCGCCTTGCAGTCGCCTCGAGAGCAACACCAGTGGCGGCTGGAACGCGGCGCCGTGTTCGTGATCGCGATCTTTGGCCTCGTCAATGCGGGGATCACCGCGTGGTTCATGGCCAAGGTGATGTGGCTCCAGCCGGCGTTCCAAGCGATCTTTCTCGCGCGCGCCAGACAGATCGACAGCGGGGTGTCGCCCGTCTTTCCGATCATCGTCAGCGCGCTGGTGTTCGTCATCCTCTGCAGCTGGCAGTTGTCGCGCATAACGCTGCTGGACGAGACGACTGCATTCGAGGAGGCGTTCCTCCACCGCTTGGACCGGACGCCGACGAACACCGTCGATGAAGTCAAGTCCAAGATCGCCGAGGGGTTGCGCGCTGCCCGCGGCTGCCTCTCACGTAGCGTCCCGGGATTCGACAGCCGGCTGACCGAACTGCTCGCTGGCGGCCTGGCGGCGATCTTCCTCCTCGCCATCTGGAACCATTTCGACCGATCGTACGAAGTGCTCGCGGACATGCCTAACGCATCAGGACTCCATCCGTTCGACATCATCTTCCGGTTGAGCGTGATCGTGATCCTCGCTGCCATGGGGTGGGCGGTGGCGCGCCTGGTGACGGTCTGGATGGCGCTGCGCCAGACACTCCGGGCCCTCGGCGCAAGCCCGCTGGTCACCGCGTTCGAGCGCCTGCCACGCCGGGTCGCGAGACTGACGCGCCTCACGCTGTTTAGCGAGCCGTCGTGCACGCTCGTCCTCACGATCACGTGCACGCAGTGGCTGCACCTCCGGCGTCTGTTCGCCAACAACCACGAGGCGTTCGAGCAGGTCGACGCGAAGATGGCGGCGAAGGTGCATGCGCTGCTGGCGCAGGACTCCCCGCTGCACGGTAGCGACCATCGCCGCGCGGGCGACACGTTTGCTGCCGAGTTGCGCGGGATCCTCGACGTCATGGAGCGGTTCTGGGAGGCCGAGCCGGCGGATCGACAGGTGAGCGCTGTCATCGAGGGGCTCGGCAAGATGAAACCCGGCGACGGCGCGAGTACGAGCGGACACATTCGGCGAAGCTTTCCTGATCCGGTTCGCCTGTGGTTGCGCACGGCGGAGGAATTCGTGGCCGTCCAGGCCGTCGACTACATCGCGTGGGTGCTCCGACATCTTCGACAGCTGGTGATCCTCCTGCTCGTGCTCCTCGTGCTCACGATGGCGTTTTTGTCGTCCTACGCTTTCGTCCCGCAGAGCGTGGTCCAATCGTTGTTTCTGATACTGTTCGTCGGCACCGTCGTGTCGCTGCTGGCGGTGCTGGCGCAGATGAATCGCGACGAGGTATTGAGTCGCATCACGCGCACCGACCCCGGGCGCCTAACGTGGGACACGACGTTCGTGATCAACGTCGCTCTCGTCGCGGCCGTCCCCCTGTTGTCGTTGCTGAGTGCCCTCTCGCCGGCGCAAACGGATCTCTTCGGTTGGCTTGATCGAGCGATCGGCGTGCTGACCAAGCGCTGACGCGTCGGTCGAATGGGAGGCCAGGGGTCGGGGACGGTGACCATAACGTGCGTGGGCCAGGTGGTGATCCCGACGAACGCCGCCATAGCGCCTCGCGGCCGTCGTAGTCGAGGCCGTGCGCTCGCGTCTTCCGCGGAGCGCCGGCGCGGAGTAACGGCCGAGTGCGGGGCCTAACGAAAGCTGCGCCCATCGCGCGACGGCGGCGATTGTCCGCTTGCTCATGCGTTTGCCGTTTTCCATGAACGAATCTCCCGTCCGCCGAGAAAGCGCCAGCTGGAAAGGGCGATTCCGGATCTGGGCGTTTGCGGCAGAGAACCGATGAGCTCGTCAGCGGTCATGCTGTTGCGTCTCGAGAGTACCATCCTCGCACCTTCGTGCGCTCACCATATAGGACAGCATGACGCACCGTCTCCTCCGCTCGATCGCGCTCGTCGTACTGTCGGTTTCAGCGTGCCAGGATCCGGTAACGCCGACACCGCTAGCCCCTTCATTCCCCCAAACCTCGGCGGCTCTCGCGGCAGCCGACAGCGACTCCTACATCGTCCTGTTATCCGCGTCCGCTGGGAACGTCGATAATCGCGCCGATGAAATCGCACGTGCGCACGGCGGCCGGCTGTCACACCGCTACTATGCTGCAGTGCGAGGATTCGCCGGCCACTTCTCCGCCAAGGAAGCGGAGAAAATCGCCCGACGTGCCGACGTCGTTCTCGTCGAGCATGACTCGCCGATGAGCATCGGTACCACCCAGGCAAACCCGCCGTTGGGATTGGACCGCATCGATCAGGTCGCGTTGCCACTGAGCGGCACCTACACGTTCACCGCGACTGGAGCGGGCGTGCACGCGTACATCATCGATACCGGGATCCGAACGACGCACTCGGAGTTTGGCGGGCGCGCCACCGGCGATTTCACCGCCATCGACGACGGCAATGGCACCAACGACTGCAACGGTCACGGCACACACGTGGCGGGAACCGTCGGTGGCGCGACGTTCGGCGTCGCCAAACAAGTGATGCTTCACGCAGTCCGTGTGCTTGATTGCAATGGATTCGGCAGCGCCTCGAGCGTGATCGCCGGCGTCGACTTTGTGACGGCGAATCATGTCAGCCCTGCCGTAGCGAACATGAGTCTCGGCGGTGGCATATCGACGGCAGTCGACAATGCCGTCCGCGGCTCGATAGCGGCCGGCGTCGTGTACTCTCTCGCCGCGGGGAACGACAACGACGACGCTTGCCTGACATCTCCGGCGCGCGTAGCCGAGGCACTCACAGTGGGGGCGACGTCGGCCACCAATGATGACCGCGCGTTTTTCTCGAACGTCGGCGCATGCCTGGATCTCTTTGCACCAGGACTGAATATCCTGTCGGCCTTCAACGGCAGCGATACTCAGACCGCGACGCTCAGCGGGACTTCGCAGGCGACGCCGCACGTGACCGGTGCCGCGGCGCTCTTCCTCCAGGTGAATCCTAACGCGACGCCGGCCGAGGTCGGCTCGGCGATCACCGGCAACGCGACGTCGGGTGTTGTTGAAGACGCTGGGAGCGGGTCACCCAATCGACTTCTCTTCACGGGCTTCATCGTCGCGACGCCTGACCAGGAGCCGCCGGTCGCGAGGTTCACCGTGTCGTGCTTTGGTCTCGTATGCACGCTCGATGGCCGGTCATCGACTGACAACGTGGGGATCGTGACGTTCGTGTGGGATCTCGGCCGCTTTCCGGATCCAATAGCCACGGGCGCGATTGTCGGCGTCGCCTACCCGAACGAGGGTCCGCGCACGGTGACGCTGACCGTGACAGATGGCGCGGGATTGACGAGCTCCACGACGCAAACCTTCGAAGTGGGCGGACCGAACCAGCCACCGACGGCCTCGTTCACGGCGGCGTGCAACGGGCTGACGTGCTTATTCGACGGCAACGCATCGCGCGACGACATCGACATTACGACGACAAGCTGGGATTTCGGGGACGGGTCGACGTTAGGTGGCAATCAGTCCGTCACGGCGCACACGTATGCCGTCGGTGGGACATACACGGTTTCGCTCACGGTCGGTGACGCAGGCGCCCTGACGAATACCACGACACGGGTAGTGACCGTGACTCCGGCCGCTGCACCTCCGACTAACCAGCCGCCGGTGGCGGCTTTCACGGTCTCGTGTGGCGCGAACTTCACCTGCACGCTCGACGCGCGAACGTCGACTGACGACCAGGGCATCGTCTCGTCGGACTGGGATCTGGGCAAGTTCCCCGAACCACAGGCGAGCGGGTCGGTCGTGACGGTGGTCTACCCGCACGAGGGTCCGCGCACGGTGACGCTGACCGTGACGGATGGCGGAGGATTGACGAGCTCCACGACGCAAACCTTCGAAGTGGGCGAACCGGCGAATCCGCCACCGGCGAACCAGCCACCGACGGCCTCGTTCACGGCGTCGTGCAACGGGCTGACGTGCCTATTCGACAGCAACGCATCGCGCGACGACATCGACATTACGACGCAAAACTGGAATTTTGGGGACGGGTCGACGTTGAATAGCGTCCAGGCCGTGGTGTCGCACACGTATGCCGTCGGTGGGACATACACGGTTTCGCTCACGGTCGGTGACGCAGGCGGCCTGACGAATACCACGACACGGACCGTGACCGTGACTCCGGCCGCTGCGCCGCCGGCCAACCAGCCGCCGGTGGCGGATTTCACGGTCACGTGTGGCGCGAACTTCACCTGCACGCTCGACGCGCGAACGTCGACTGACGACCAGGGCATCGTCTCGTCGGATTGGGATCTGGGCAAGTTCCCCGAACCACAGGCGAGCGGGTCGGTCGTGACGGTAGTCTACCCGCACGGTGGGCCGCGCACGGTGACCGTGACCGTGCGCGATGCCGGTGGCCTAACGACTTCGAAGACGAAGACGTTCGACGTCCAATAGGAAGAAGGCCCTGGTCAAGGCGCGGGTCGCTGGGATCCGAGCGAACCAGAAGCGGTAGGGCGAAGGGGTCAGAGGCGTTGAATTCAGAGAGCTCGAGGCGTCAGAGCTTCTCGAGATTCAACGGCTCTGACCCCTTGATTACGGCCGGTGACAAGGGGC
>Ga0068862_100003933_pt1 | contig 12633 bp, 16 predicted proteins | sample KBSSwiS52_FD_66598 | JGI IMG/M metagenome (GOLD analysis project Ga0068862, IMG submission 66598) | Switchgrass rhizosphere microbial communities from Kellogg Biological Station, Michigan, USA - KBS Switchgrass S5-2 | ecosystem: Host-associated > Plants > Roots > Rhizosphere > Soil ... | reverse complement strand
AGCTGGTAGGTGGCGATCACCGCGACGACGATCACCAGCGTCGGCAGCGCGGTCGATTCCAGGCTGATCGCCAGGCCCTGGATGACGTTGGTGCCGTGGCCCGTCTCGCTCGCCTTCGCGATCGAACGGACCGGGCGATAGTTGGTGCCGGTGTAGTATTCGGTGATCCATACCAGCAGCCCGGTGACGGCAAGGCCGATCATCATGCACCAGAACAAGTCTAGCGCGGTGAAGTCGCTCCCCCCGACCGCGCCGTTCAGGTCTCCGAACGCGTACTGGAACACGCCGTAGATGAGGAACACCGAAAGGATCACGGTGACCCAGAAGCCCTTGTAGAGGGCGCCCATGATGTTGTTCTTCGATCCCAGCCGGACGAAGTAGGTGCCGATGATCGAGGCGAGGATGCACACGCCGCCGACCAGCAGCGGCACGCTCATCAGCGTCATCAGTTCGGCGCTGGGCGCCTTGATGAGCAGCGCGATCGAAACCATGGTGAGGCCGATCGTGACGACGTAGGTCTCGAACAAGTCGGCCGCCATGCCGGCGCAGTCGCCGACGTTGTCACCGACGTTGTCCGCGATCACCGCAGGGTTGCGCGGGTCGTCCTCAGGAATGCCGGCCTCGACCTTGCCGACGAGGTCTGCCCCCACGTCCGCCGCCTTGGTGAAGATGCCGCCGCCCAGCCGCGCGAAGATCGAGATCAGCGAGGCGCCGAAGGCCAGCGCGGTCAGCGCGTCGACGATCGGGCGGGCATTGGGCTCCAGTCCGCCCGGACCCGTCAGGTACCAGAAGATGCCCGCGATCGCGAGCAGGCCCAGGCCTGCCACCAGCATGCCGGTGATCGCGCCCGAACGGAACGCCAGCGTCAGTCCGCCCTGCAGCGAGCCGCGCGCGGCTTCCGCGGTGCGAACGTTGGCACGGACCGAAATGTTCATGCCGATGAAGCCGGCCAGGCCGGAAAGGACGGCGCCGAGCAGGAACGAGACGGTCGAAAGCCCGCCCAGGGTAAAGAACAGGACCACCGCGACGATCACGCCGACGATGGCGATGGTCGTGTATTGCCGCCCCAGATAAGCCTTTGCCCCCTCCTGGATCGCGGCTGCGATGTCCTGCATCTTTTCGTTACCGGCGGGTGCGCCGAGCACTTGTCGACTGGTGACGAGGCCGTAGACGACGGCGACAAGTCCCAGGACGATGGATAACGTGACTAGGTTCACGCAGCATCCCCTTTTTCCCGATGGTTTATGTTCTGTTATCGTACCCGGCAGCGTTGTTCGCTGCTCTGGATCAAGGGCTATAGGCTGGTGGGCGGAGTGGCAAGAAGGATCGGCGGTCGCCGGCAGGGGTTCCCGAAGCGCGTCAGTGCTGGAAGCCCAGCCGGCCGGGGAGCGGGACGGGATCGTCCTGGTACAGCAGCGAAAGGCCGCGCCCGCCCATGACGCGCCCGACCGGATAGAGCGAGTTGCGGTGCCACGCGGCGATCCGTTCCAGCATGGCATCGGCCTCTGGCGGGGCGGCGAAGAGCAGGCAGTAGTCGTCTCCCGCTCCGGCAGCGAAAAGCCGCTCCGGCAGGGAGTCCCCCACAGTTTCGACGAAGGCGCGCGAAAGCGGCAGTTGCCCCAGCTCGACCACCGCCGCGACCTCGCTGGCGGCGGCGAGGCGCGCGGCGTCGATCAGGACGCCGTCCGACACGTCCATCATCGCGTGGACGTGGGGGGCCAGCGCGGCTCCCAGCATCGGTCGCGGAGAGGGGCGGCGATAGCGTTCGGCCAGAACCGCGCGATGCTCCGGCGCGGTATGACGCTCGCCGCGCAGCACCGCCAGTCCCAGCCCCGCATCGCCCACCGGCCCGCTCAGCCACAAGCGGTCGCCGGATCGCGCTCCGCCGCGCGAGGGGACCGCGACGCCCGCTTCCGGCTCGCCCAGCGCCACCAGCGAGAAGCTGCGCGGAGATCCTTCGGGCTGGCGCACGGTGTCGCCGCCCAGCAGCGGGATGGCGAAATGGCGGACGGCCTCCTCCAGTCCGCGCAGGAATACGGCGTCCCAGTCCGGATCGGCCGCCAGCGGATACGTCAGCAGGCAACCGCGCGGAACCGCGCCCTTTGCCGCTAGGTCCGAGACGTTGGTGGCGACGAGCTTCCACGCCACGCTGTCGGCCGGGTCATCGCGCAGGAAGTGAACGCCCTCGACGATGGCATCCATCGTCAGCACCAGACGCGATCCCCCGACATCCAGCACGGCAGCATCGTCGGCCAGCCCGCGTGCCGCCGGCGCGGTGGCGATCGCCCGCAGGGCGGCGATGAAGGCGGCTTCGGTGGTCACTCCGCGATCGCGCCGGAGCGGGCGATCATGCGGACTTCGGGATTGGCAAGGACGTCGAGCAGCCGCCGCATCGCCGGCTCCGCTTCGGAGGGCCGGCGGCGCATTTTTCGCGCATGTCGGATGGTGCGGGCGGGCGGGTGCTTCTTCACCCCGTCACGCTAACCGAGAGCACATCCCTATCCAAGCACTCCCTCTTCCCCCATCGAGGGGGAAGGCGGCAATCACCGCACCTGCTTGCCCACCGCGTCCAGTACGCCGTTGACGAACTTGGTCTCGCGCGCGTCGAAGAAGGCGTGGGCGACGTCGAGGTATTCGCCGATCACGGCGCCGGTCGGCACGTCGGCCCGGGCGAGCAATTCGTAGCTGCCGGCGCGCAGGATCTGCACCAGCGTACGGTCGAGCCGCGCCAGCGACCAGCCTTGCGCGAGCTTGGTCGTGAGCAGGGCGTCGATATCGTCGCGCCGGGCGATCACGCCCTTCACCACGTCGTCGAAGAAGGCGACTTCGGCGTCGGCATACTTCTCGTCGTCGATTTCCATGCCGAGGCGGTGGCGGTGGAACTCGTCGAGAAGCTGCGCCTGGGGCGTGCCTTCCATCTCGAACTGATACAGCGCCTGCACGGCGGCGAGGCGGGCGGCGGCGCGCGCCTTCAGCTTGCTCATATTCCCAGTCTCGTTTCGATTGAGCGCGCGTGGGCGGGCAGCCCCTCGGCCTCGGCCAGTGCGACGGCGGCGGGGCCGATCGCGGCGAGAGCGCGCGCGTCCAGTTGGATGAAGCTGGTACGCTTCATGAAGTCCAGCACCGACAGGCCCGAGGCGAAGCGCGCCCGGCGGCCGGTGGGCAGCACGTGGTTCGGCCCGGCGACATAATCGCCCACCGCCTCGGGCGTGTGGCGGCCGAGGAACACGCTGCCGGCGTGACGGATGCGCGCGAACAGCGCCTCCGGATCGTCGGTCGCGATCTCGACGTGTTCGGCGGCGAGCGCGTTGGCGAGCGCAGGCGCCTCGTCCAGGCTCTCAACCTCGATGATGACGCCGTGCTTCTTCCAGCTCTGGTCGGCGACGCGCGCGGTCTGCAGCATGGCGATCTCGACGCCGACGCGGTCCGCCACGGTATCGGCGAACACGGCATCGTCGGTGATGAGGATGGACTGCGCCGAGGGGTCGTGCTCGGCCTGGCTGAGCAGGTCCGCGGCAATCCATTCGGGATCGTTCTGGGCGTCGGCGATGACGAGAATCTCGCTCGGCCCGGCCACCATGTCGATGCCGACGACGCCGTAGAGCTGGCGCTTGGCCTCGGCCACCCAGGCGTTGCCGGGGCCGGTGATGACGTCCACCGCGTGGATGCGCTGGGTGCCGTAGGCCAGCGCGCCGACGGCCTGCGCACCGCCGATGCGCCACACCTCGTCGACGCCGGCAAGGTGCGCGGCGGCGAGGACCAGCGGATTGACCACCCCCTTGGGCGTCGGCGTCACCACCACCAGCCGTTCGACTCCGGCGACCTTGGCGGGGATCGCGTTCATCAGCAGCGAGGAGGGATAGGCGGCGCGGCCGCCCGGCACATAGAGGCCCGCCGCATCCACCGGCAGCCACTTGGCGCCGAGCCGAACGCCGGTCTCGTCGGTAAAGTCTCGATCCTCGGGCCGCTGCGCCTCGTGGTACGTGCGGATGCGCGCTGCGGCGAGCTCCAGCGCGGCGCGAAGCTCGGGCTTCAGTGCGTCGAACGCGTCGCGGCAGGCCGCCGGCTCGATCCGCCAATCCGCCTCGTCGGCCAGGTTGTGACCGTCGAAACGCTGGCTCAATTCGACCAGCGCCGCATCGCCGCGCTGGCGCACTTCGGCGAGGATCAGCGCGACATCGCGCGCGACATCCTCGTCGCTCTCGCGCCGATCGCGCACGAGGCGGCGGAACGCCTGCTCGAAGCCGGGATCGCGGGTGGAGAGGCGCAGCATGTCAGGCGGCCACCTTCTCGGAGACCAGCGCGCGGAACCGCTCGACCAGCGCCGCCACCCGCTCGTCCGTCTTGAGCGCGGCGCGGTTGACGATCAGTCGCGCGGAGATGTCGAGGATGGTCGCGGTCTCGACCAGTCCGTTGTCGCGCAGGGTGCGGCCGGTCGAGACGAGATCGACGATGCGGGTGGACAAGCCCAGGCTCGGCGCCAGCTCCATCGCGCCGTTCAGCTTCACCACTTCGGCCTGGATGCCCAGCCGCTCGTAGTGGCGGCGCGTCAGGTTCGGATACTTGCTGGCGACCCGCAAGTGCGAGGGCAGGGCGCCGCTCACCTGGCCCTCCGGTTCGGCGACCGAGAGGCGGCAGTGGCCGATGTCGAGATCGACGGGCGCGTAGAGATCGGAATAGGCGAACTCCTCCACCACGTCCGAGCCGACGATGCCCGCCTGCGCGGCGCCGTGCGCCACGAAGGTCGCAACGTCGAACGCACGCACGCGGATCAGGCGCATCGTTTCGTCTTCGCAGGCGAACGACAGCGCGCGCGACTTCTTGTCATGGAACTCCGCATCGGGCACCACTCCGGCGCGAGCCATCAATGGCAGCGCCTCGTCCAGAATGCGCCCCTTTGGCACAGCGAAGATCAGCGGGTTCGGCATGGTCGCGCGCCTTAGGCGGAAGGGCGCGAAAGGGCAAGCGACGCGGGGTCCGCGCTTGCGGCCTCACGGATCGGCGAGAGCGAAAAACAGGAGCGACCATGCACACCGGAACCAGCTTTGGCGGCGATGTCGACACCGCCTTCGCCAACCAGATCGAGTACTGCGAGCAGAACGACGCGACGATCACCGTGCGTGTGGTGTCCGCATTGCGGGTGCTGCTGAGCGATCCGGAGGCCGGGCCGTTCGTCGCGCGCATTCGTGAATGGGCCGGCGTGCCACTGGCGGACGGGTTGCCGCTGCGCGCGGCGGGTGCGCTTCACGGGCTGTACCTTTCGGGCGAGGCGCCGGAACTGGCGCCGATCTACCGCGGCGAACCGGCGGACGACATCGCGCTGGTAAAGGCTGCCGCGGTGCGCCATGCCGAGGCGCTGCAGCCGTGGCTCGACGGGCCGCCGCAGACCAACGAGGCGGGGCGATCCTCGGGCTTCGTCGCGGCGATGCTGTGGCTGGCGGAGCAGGGCTTGCCCGCCCGCTTCGCGCCGCTGGAGATCGGCTCCAGCGCGGGCATCAACCTGATGATCGAGCGCTATCGCTGGAACCTGGGCGGGGTGGAAGTCGGCGCCGACGATCCGGTGATGCGCTTCCAGCCCGAGTGGCGCGGTCCTCCGCCGCCCGCCCATGCCATCCGGATCGCGGTGCCCCAGGGCTGCGATGTCGCTCCGCTCGACCTCACCGCCCCGGCACAGGCGCTGCGGCTGAAAGCGTTCATCTGGCCCGAGCACACCGAGCGCTTCGCTCGCCTCGAAGCCGCCATCGCGGCGGCGAAGGAACAGCCGCCGCGCCTGGTGAAGATGCGCGCCGCCGACTTCGTCGAGAGCCGCCTCGCCCGGCCGCAGGAAGAGGGCACCACGCGCGTTCTGGTCCACTCGATCGTCTGGCAATACCTGCCGGACGAGGAGAAGCAACGGATCACCGAGGCGATGGAAGCCGCCGGCGCGAACGCCACGCCGGAGCGCCCGCTCGCCTGGATCGTGCTGGAGGCCGACCGCGTGGCGATGGGCCATGCGCTGCGGGTGCGGTACTGGCCCGGCGACGGCGAGACGCATCGGCTGGGCGCGGCGCACGCGCATGGGGCTTGGCTGGAGTGGCTGGGGTGAGATGGTTCGGCGCGGATGCGGGCGCGGACTGCACTCTGTGGTGACGCCGCCACGCAACCTGGCAGCTATGGCTGAGCATCGGTAGAGCGCGGCGATGATGATCAAGACGCCGAGAATCACGTTGCGCGACTTCGAGGAGGGAGATCGCGACCCGTTCATTCTCTACCAGATGGACCCACGCTATCGTCGCCTCTACGGTTTCAGCGACGATCCAACCCGCGCGGGCCAGCTGTTTGACCTATTCCTAGGCTGGCAGACCGGGGAGCCCCGGCGCAACTTCCAAGTCGGCATCTTCGACACGGCCACCAACCGGCTATGTGGATGCGCGGGGCTGCGAGTGCGGCCCGAGGATAGTCAAACAGCCGTCCTGGGTATCGAACTCGCACCGTCCGACTGGGGGCGTTACCGCATCGCCTTGGACACTGCGGCGTGCCTCGTCGAGTATGCCTTTTCCACGCTTGGCCTGCGCATGATCGTCGGAGACACCGCCAGCGGCAACAGGAGAGTCGAGAAGCTCGCCCGTTGGTTTGGCGCTCGCATCATCGACGAACGCGACGGCCCCGAATGGATGCGCGCCCGCGGATGGCGGGAAGTGGATTGGGCGCTCACTCGGGATGAGTGGCGAAGCTCGGAACGCCGGCAAAAATTCATGGGGCGGCTCGACTAGGCCCGGCGCATGGGAATTGCGCTTCCAGCCGACGACGTGAGATGGTTTTCAATCGGCCTGTGCTGAACCGCTGGTCGGAGCAGAGGCTTCCGGCCGTTCGTAGCGGGGCCGGCCGCTCCCGCTGGACTTACCCCTCTCCCGGTGCCCGTGCCTTGATCGCCAGCGCGTGTACCCGCTGCCCCGGGATGTCGCCCAGCGCCGCGTTCACCAGCCTCTGCCGCTGCACCCGCGATACACCCTCGAACGCCGCGCTTTCGATCTCGACGGTGAAGTGCGATTCGTCGGTGCCGTCGTCGCCCATGTGGCCGCGATGCATGGCGCTGTCGTTGACGATGGCGAGGCGAGTGGGGGCGAAGGCTTCGGTCAGAAGCTGCCGCATTTCGATGGCGATCGGTCCGGTCATGGCTTCCATTTAGGCGTCCCGCGTCCCATGTGAAGCCCGGTGATCAGGGACAAGTTTCACGGCAGGCACGAGGCGCGCGGGCGAACCTGCAATTGGCCGGGGTGTCACGAGCCGGGCGAGTTTCGCGCGCCGGGGCCGCGCTCCTCGGGGTTCGACGGGCCCGGCGATTTCCGCTGGTTCTGCCTCGACCACGTGCGCCAGTTCAACGCCGGGTACGACTACTTCGACGGCATGAGCGCCGAGGAGATCTTCGAGGCGCAATCGCCGCTGCACGGCTGGGCGAGCGAGACCCGGGCCTTCCGCCCCGATGCCGGTGTCGATCAGGCACCGCGCTGGGCCGATTTCTCCGATCCGCTCGAAGCGATCAGTGCGCGGGCAAGGGCCCATGTGCGCGAGCGGCGCCAGCAGATGGCGGAACCCGGCAGGTTCACGCCGGCAGAGCAGCGCGCGCTTTCCACCCTGGAGCTGGCGCCCGATGCCGACCGCAGGGCGCTGCGCCAGCGCTATGCCGACCTCGTCCGGCGCTTCCACCCGGACCGCAACGGCGGCGACCGCTCGTTCGAGACGCGGTTGCAGCAGGTGGTCGATGCGTATCAGTTGCTGCGCAAGGCGGCGGCGTTCGCTTGAGGGCGCAAAACCTTCCTGCCGGATAGGACAGCGTTCCCGCAGCAGCGAGAGGGGCTATCGCTGCCGCCGAGGAACGATGAACTCTACGCGCCTTCGCACAGCGCGGCGAGTTGGTCGGCGCAGGCGGTCCAGCCTTCGGAGAAGCCCATGGTATCGTGTTCGCGCATGGCGTCTTCGGTCCAGTGGCGGGCGATGGCGGTGTAGCGGGTGCCGTCACCTTCGGGGGCGATTTCCCAGATGCCGATCATGAACGGGCCGTTGGGCTGGCAGTCGCCCACCACCGCGTCCGTCGTGACGAAGCGGCGGCCTTCGTCGTATGCGAGGTAGATGCCGTTCTGCGGCATTTTCTCGCCTTCGGGGCCGTAAAAGGTCATGTCGCAGGCGCCGCCCGGGCGGCGGTCCTGCCGGTCGATCTCGGCGCGCCAGGGAACGGGGCACCACCATTCGGTCTGGCGCTCGGTCATGGCGTGCCACACCGTTTCGGGCGGGGCGGCGATGAAGCGGGTGATCGACAGTTCGTGGCTCATAGGAGGCATCCTTCAATCGCGGTCGGGGGCGCCGAGGGGGAAGTAGGGGCGGAACGGGCGCGCTTCCTCGACGCAGCGCGAGACGGACGGCAGGGCCAGCAGGTGCGCGCGCCATTCCTTCAGGCGAACGTGATCCTCCGGGATCGGCAGCACCCAGTCGGCGTAGAACAGCGAGGGCGCGGCGGCGCATTCCACCAGCGTGACGCCGGCCGGGCGGGGATAATGCTCCAGCCAGCCCTCCAGCCAGGCATAGGCCCGCGAGAGCCGCGCCCTGGCTTCGGCGACGCGCGCGGCGTCGGGGTTCTCGCGGTCGCGCAGGTACTCGTTCACCACGTCCTGACCCGGCGTCATGACGTAGTTGTCGAACACCCGGTCGAGCTGGCGGGTGCGCAGCGCCGCGTCGGGCTGGGTGGGCAGCAGTCCGGCGTCGGCGGCGTGATGAAGGGCGATGTGCTCGACGATCGTCGTCGCCTCGAACACCAGCCGGCCGTTGTCGTCCAGCAGCGGGAACTTGCCCGCGGGGCTGGCCGACTGGACCACCGCCACGTTGTCCGGATGGTCGGGATCGACCGAGCGAAACTCGTGGCTCAGCCCGGCAGCAAGGAGAGCGATCCGTGCCTTCCAGGTGTAGGAGCTGAACGCATGGCCGTAGAGCGCCAGCATCACGCGGTTCCTCCGGCGACCGCCGCCTCGATCGCGGCGATGTCGATCTTTTGCATGGTCATCATCGCCTCGAACCCGCGCTTCACGGCGAGGGGATCGGGATTGTCGTACATGTCCATCAGCGCACGCGGCGTGATCTGCCACGAGAGGCCCCACTTGTCCTTGCACCAGCCGCAGGCGCTTTCCTGTCCGCCATTGTCGACGATGGCGTTCCAGTAGCGGTCGGTTTCCGCCTGATCCTCCGTCAGCACTTGGAACGAGAACGCCTCGCTTTGCGGGAACTGCGGTCCGCCGTTCAGGCCCATGACGGGAATGCCGAGGCAAGTGAACTCCACCACCAGCACGTCTCCCTGCTGGCCGTCGGGATAGTCGCCCGGCGCGCGCTGGATGCTGGTCACCGCGGTATCGGGGAAGGTGGCGGCGTAGAACCCGGCCGCATCCTGCGCATCGCCGTCGAACCACAGGCAGACCCGGGCCTTCGCGCGCGTCACTTCTTCATCTCTTCGATCAGCGCGTGGTCGATGGCCTTGGCGGCCTTGTACGCTTCGCGCGACTGCACCCGCTCCGCATAGGCGACGAAGCTCTCGTTCGGGGGCAGGATGCCGAAGGTGAGGCCCCAGTCGACCGAGCTGCCGACGTAGACGTCCGCCATGGTGAAGCGCTCGCCGCAGACCCAGGTGGTCGTCGAGAGAAACCCGTCCAGCGTCTTCATCGAGCGCTCGAAGCTGCCCCAGCCGGCCATCGGTTCCTGTTCGGGCGAAGGTTCGAACCGCAGCGCGCGCGAGGTGATGCACTGCTCGATCGGGCCGGCGGCGAAGAAGGTCCAGCGCAAGTAGGCAGCGGTTTCGGCGTCGTTGGGGAGCAAGCCGGCCTCGGGGTGCATCTCGGCAAGGTAGAGGCAGATCGCCGCCGCCTCCGTCACCGTGCGGTCGCCGTCGGGGGCGTGATGAACGATGGTCGGCACCTTGCCCATGGGATTGGCAGCGAGGAACGCGGCCGGCTTGTCTTGCCAGTCGACAAGCACCTGCTCGTAGTCGGCTCCGACCTCGTGCAGGGCCCAGCGGACGATCTGACCGCGGGACATCGGGTTGGTGAAGAAGGTGTAGTCGGCCATTCGGAGATCTCCCTAAGGCGCTGTCAACGGGCGAGGCAGGCGGAGGCGTTTTGCGCCGGTCGTTTGGAACGTTTGAGGAACATGGTGCACGCCGTCAAGCCGGGATCAGCCGCCGTGCGGCCCGACGAGTCCGAACTCCGCGCCTTGCGGATCCCTGGCCTTGATGACCCAGTCGTCGCCGGGGACCTGATGCGGGCCGGACAGCACGGTGCCGCCGTTTTCCTCCACTGCGGCCTTGGCGGCCGTGATCGAGGGGACGCCGAAGTACTGCAGCCAGAGTGGGAGCTGTCCCTCTTGCTGCTGCATCGCGGCGCCGAGCCGGCGGCCGTTGTGATGGATGAAACAGTAATCGCCCATCGGCCCCATCGGCATCCGCTCATCGAAGTTAAAGCCGAATTGCGCGGCGTAGAACGTCAGCGAGCCGGCAAGATCCGGGCTGGCCAGTTCGTTCCAGCGGACGCGCTGGATGGCGACCTCGTCGAACACGTCGCTGGTCGCGTCGGGCTGGTCGGCGGGCGGCGTCGGGTTCATCAGATAGATCGGCACGCCCTGCGGATCGCCGACCATGGCAATGCGGCCGACCGGCAGGTCGAAGGCGGGCATCCGGACATGGCCTCCCTCCGCCACGATCGCGGCCACCTCGGCATCAACGTCGGGGGCGTGGATATAGGGCAACCAGCACGGGTTCACTCCCTGTGCCGTCATCTCGGCAGTGAGTGCGAGCACGCCGCCGGCCGTGCCGCCGTCATCGCGTTCGATTAGGCGATAGTCCATCCCGCCGGCCTCGGGGCCGGAGTGGCCCACGATCTTCCAGCCGATCACCGCGCCGTAGAACGCGGCGGCGGCATCGGCGTCGGTGGTCATCAGTTCGTACCAGATGAAGCTGCCGGCGGGATTGGTCATCTCTACTCTCCCAGGGTCACGACGGGCTCGAATCCGCCAAAGATCATGCGCTTGCCATCGAACGGGACCGGGTTGGTCTCGGGGTCGAAGCGCGGATCGGTTTCCATCATCGTCGAGAAAGTCTCGTGCGCCTTTTCGGAGGTTTGCTTGTCCGGCCACTCGATCCAGCTGAAGCAGACCGTCTCACCCTCGCGCGCGTCGACCGCGCGGAAGAAGTCGGTCTGCTTGCCGTGTTTGAGGTCGGTGCCCCAGCATTCCCACACGCGGGTGGCGCCGTGCTGCAGGAAGAGTGCGTCGATCTCGTGCGAGAAGGCGACGAAAGCATCCTTGTCGGCCACGGCGACCGGGATCACGAAACCTTCGACGTAGGCCATCGCTCAGGCTCCCTCGGCGGGTTGCGGCTCGTTGGCGGCAAAGGCGGCGAGCTGGGCATCCAGCGCGCGCTGAAAGGCGGGCCGGGCGGTGCCGCGCGCGACATAGGCGGCGAGCCCGGGACGCTCGCTGAGGAGAGGGTTGTCGCCCATGTTGCGCAGCGACGTCACCATCGCGATGTCGGCGATGGAGAAGGTGGTGCCCAGCCACTCTTTGTCGCCGAGCGCAGTGGCCAGACGATCGAGCCGCTTGCCGATGGCCTTCGTCAGCGAGGGCCCGCGCAGCCGCGCCCACTCCTCGTTGCGTGCGAACAATTCGACTTCAGGAAGCTGGAGGAGCAGCGGCTCGAGGCTGGCGAAGGTGGCCAGCAGCCAGCTCAGCGCGGTGGCGCGGGCCTGACCGTCCGCAGGAAGCAACCCGCCCTTTTCGCCGAGATGGATCAGCGTCGCGCCGCTCTCGAACATGGCGATATCGCCGTCGCGCAGGGAGGGTACCTGACCCCAGGGCTGCTCGGCGTAATACCATTCGGGCCGCTTCGACGCGCTGATCAGCCGCTCGCGATAGGCAAGGCCCATCTCCTCGCAGGCCCAGCGCGGGCGCAAGTCGCGGACGTACCCCTGCGCGAAAGGCGGGACCCAGCTGAACGCGGTGATCTCGATAGTGGCAGCGGGATCGACAGGCATCGTTACTCTCCGATTGAGGGATTAGATGGGATTTGCAGCCGGTGCGGCGGCGTTGCGTCAGGCGGCGGTCTGGGCAGCGGCGCCGTCGCCGGCGAAGTTCTGATCCATCCACACGAACTCCCAGACGTGGCCGTCGGGATCGGCGACGGTGCGGCTCATCATGAAGCCGTGGTCCTGCGGCGGGTTCGCGTCAAGGACGCCACCGGCCCTGCCGCCCGCCTCGGCGATCGTCTCGACCTCCTGGCGGGTGTCGAAGGTCAGGCAGAGGGCGACTTCGCTGGAGCCGCTGTCGGGAATCGGACGGTCGGTAAAGGTGGCCCACTTGGGATGAGTGAGGATCATGACGAAGATGCTTTCGGACCAGACCATGCAGGCGGCGGTCTCGTCGCTGAACTGCGGATTGTTTGCAAAGCCCAGCGCCTCGTAAAAGGCTTTTGCCCGGTCCAGATCGGCCACCGGCAGGTTGACGAAGATCATCCGGCTCATCGCGTTCTCCCTGACTGCCGCCGCCGTGGGGCGAATCGGTCTTGCACGAACCTGACACGATAGTTACAAAAGGCAACTATGGAGTTACAAAAAGTAACTAGAG
>Ga0068862_100003932_pt1 | contig 12638 bp, 16 predicted proteins | sample KBSSwiS52_FD_66598 | JGI IMG/M metagenome (GOLD analysis project Ga0068862, IMG submission 66598) | Switchgrass rhizosphere microbial communities from Kellogg Biological Station, Michigan, USA - KBS Switchgrass S5-2 | ecosystem: Host-associated > Plants > Roots > Rhizosphere > Soil ... | reverse complement strand
CCGAGCTGGTCCTGCAGGCCTACGACCACCGGGCGGGGCGCAGCGCCGAGCTCGCCGGCGGCGAGCTCCAGGACCGCCTGGAAGAGCTGATCGGAGACTTCGCCAGCCCGGGCCGAGCGCCTGGGAGACCTCACCGTGGCCGAGCTGGCGAGCCCCGCTCCGCCGCCCCCGGCATAACCTCTTGCCGCGCCGCGGCCTCCCGAGTACAATACGCGCTCCCAAGATGGGGCAGTAGCTCAGTTGGGAGAGCACCACGTTCGCAACGTGGGGGTCGAGGGTTCGAATCCCTTCTGCTCCACCATCACCCTTTCCAGCAACTTGTGTCGTTTCCGCGAGATTCCGTGGTGGAGACGTTGTCCTTGTCTGGATTTGGTGGGACAATTCGCCCATGGCGATCTCGACGGTGGATGCAAAGCAGCGAGTGGTCCTTCCTGCGGCAAGACCCGGGGATGTCTTCGACATCCAGAGCCAAGGTGAAGGCCGCCTGCTCCTAGTGCGCCTCGAACGTCCGAAGCCGGGAGCCGGGATGAGCATGGAAAGCTGCCTCGAGGCCATCGCCGCCGCCCCTCTGCGGCCGAAGGTGACCTGGGACTCCCTCAAGGCCATGACCCGGGAGCCATGATCCTCCTCGATATGAACGTCCTGATCTACGCCTCCACCGATCAGTCACCTTTCCTCGAATGGGCCCGACGCACGATCGCCGCGGGTGTGTCGGAGGACGGAGCGGCGATCAATGCGGTCAGCCTCGCGGAGATCTGCGTCGGCGATGCCGAACCGGAGACTGTTGCCGATCGGCTCCGGAGTTGGGGCATCACCCTCCTCGATGTCCCTGCTGCCGCTGCGGAACCGTGCGCGAAAGCCTACCTGGAGTACCGGGAGCGGCGACGCGCGGAATCCGGTCGCGATGCTCCCTCTCTACCGCTGCCCGATTTCTTCATCGGTGCCCATGCTCAGGTCATGGGATGGCCGCTCGCGACAGGCGACGAGGGACGGTTCCGGACTTATTTTCCGACGGTCACCCTCCTGACGCCCTGAGATCCCGGTCAGCCCTACCCCTCTGCCTCGGCTCCTTGCCCCCACGCTTGGACCTCCCGCAGCCAGGACAGGAGGGAGTTCCAACTGGCACGCAGTTGGTCCACCATCACCCTTCCAAGAAACTTGTGTCGTTCCCAAGAGATCCCGTGGTAGAGTCGCACCCGGGAAATCGTGGGACAGCACGACCTCAGCTACCGGCTCTTCTTCGCCCACCGGCGCATGATCCAGGATCTCCTACGGGAGATCCTGGGTGAGCAGTGGGTGGAGCGCATCGACCTCGGCTCCGGCGTGCGCGTCGACGCCTCCTTCGTCTCCCCCAAACACGAGAACCGCGAGAGCGACGTCATCTGGCAGTTCCGACGCAAGGATGGCGGAGAGCCGGTCTACGTCTACATCCTCCTGGAGTTCCAGTCGCGGCCGGATCCCTCCATGCCGGTCCGGCTCATGGGCTATGAAAGCCTCTTCTACCAGCTTCTGCTGGCGGGCCAGCCGGCGGCGGGCTGGAGGCAGCTGCCCCTGATCATTCCGGTCGTCATCTACAACGGGTGGAGCCGTGGAACGTGGCGACGGACCTCGGTTCCCTGATCGGCGAGCTCGATCCTTTGCCGGAGATCTACCGGCCGCAGCGTCGGCATTCGCCGTGCCTGATCGAGCAGGTGCCTCCGCGCCCCGACTGGCGGCTTGAGCCGTCGTGAAGTAGCCGAAACCCTTCCACCGACCGGAATTCGCAACCAGTGTCCGTCTATCCCAACGAATGGCCTACTAGGACAGGAGACGTGTTCGGATTCAGTGCCTCGTTCATTATAACAACTCAAAGGAGGCCCAGGCATGGCCCTGAGGATTACCGGTCGCTCCTGGAGTGGGGGCGTCAAGCTACTGCTTGCGGGTGAAGTTACTGAGCATGCAACGAGCCCGGGTGAATCTGGAGATGGCGTCGCCCGCCTGGCGTCGGCTCGATTCCGATGGCGAGTCGTCGTGGGCAGAAATTCTGGCGCCCCTCTTGCCATCGGGTCGATCTGCGCCCTGATTATGTTCCTGTCCGCGGTCGGTGAGCACGCTGTTTGGGCGGCGGCCTCGCCGGCAAACAAGGGTGGTGTGACCATCGGCTCGCTCTGCTTGGATGGCGTCCGCGGACAGAGCGATCCGGCACGCGCCAACCCGAAGCCCGACGGGACCTGGGTACCCTGGAGCTATGAGCTCGACCCTGCTAGGCGCTCCCGGGCGGGATTGTTCATTTTCGACAGCACCTTGCCGGACCAGGAAGCCCTGCTCAGTTGCGAGGAGATTGCTCAGGAAGCCGAGAAAGCGGGGATCCACCTTCTGCTCGCGGGAACAATCCAAGCCCTCCCGGTCCTAAACGCGCAGCTGTTCCGCTCCAACAATGGGGGCGGGAATCGGTTTCAGATCGATGCCCGCCAGTTCAAGGCGACGCTGAGCCATGTTAAGTCCGGTGCCATCAGCCTGGCCGGAGGCACCATGCCCCTTGCCGGTGCCCAGCTCTACGTCGAGAACGTGACCCGGGTCCTCGCCTTGTCGGACCGGCTCGAGGGCACGTTGCAGATCGAGGCCTGGAACCGCAATGTCATTGGCGCCGCCATCACGTTCCCAGGTGGCGCCGTGGCGACTGCCGACCTTGCGCCCATCGCGCCGAACACCGAGAACGTGACCGTGCATCTCGACCTCGCCAAGCGCCTCGCGCGATTCTGGAAGGCAAGGATGCGCAGCACCTCACGACTCTCCTTCGCCGCTCCCGAACTCGCGCTGGGGCCCGTCGTTCTCCGAGAGGCCACACTCGAGGTCCAGAACGTCGAGATCAAGACCACCGCTGGGCAGTCGACGGCGATTGTGCACAACCTGGCAGGAGCGGCTGGCACCGCCGTATTCGCGCGCGACACCGACACGGCAGCTTTGGACCGTCCGACGCTCCACGTCAAGGAGCTGACTTCGGTGGCCGAAGCGCCAGCGGGCCAGGGCTTGGTGCTGTCGGCGCTCTCGAGCAGCGACGTCGCCTTAGAGTCCGATCGGGGTGAGGTCAAGACGACGGGGAACGCCGTACTGGTTCGGGGTGGTGTCAAGGCTCATTTCGCAAAGCTCGACTCCAAGATGGTGGAGGGGAACATCGACTGGTCGCGCCCCGCCTTGCCGGCCCTCTCCTTTCTCGTCTCCGCCGAGGCCGCCGAGACGCTCCACCTGGAGGTAAGCGGTGCGCCCAACAGTCTGAAAATCCAGGGCAAGCTCGCTGCGTCACGATTCAACATCGGGCGCGTCGAGATCTCGCAAGGGATCTCACTCCCGTTCACCTTGGGCGCGATTGGAGTCGAGATACGTATTCCACTCGCGATCGCCCTTCCGCCTGTGGGTTCCTCGGTGACGATTCGCGACGACGACCAAGAGGCTCTGCTCTCCGCGTCGATCACCCAGGGAAACTTTTCCGGTGTCGTGGTTCTCCAGTGGCCCGAGCTTGAGAAGAGCCGCCTAGAGGTGCCAGCCGATGGCCTTCGTCTGACCTTGGCCAGCACGGTCGCCACGAAGCCATTCGTGGCGGGGGCCACACCATCTTTCGCTTCGGCAGGAGTGTTGCTTACCAACGCGACGCCGCTCGCGGTGGGCAAAGAGACCACTGGCGCACTCACCATCAGCAGCGAGCTACTCGCCCTCGGGCAGCCCATCATCCGGGTCGGCGAGAAGGGCAAAGAGGCGCGCGCGACGCTGGCGCTCTCGGCGCAGGGAACGGCGCGCATTGGCCTCGACATGGCGACCGGGCACGTATCCCTGTTGAGCGGCCAGTTCGCGGCCCGGGATGTCGAGCTCGCCCTTCTCGACCCGTCGGCTACCATCGATCTTTCCGGGACCCTGATCAGCGCGCCGCGGATCAACCTCCGGGAGCTGTCGCTGGTAGCGAATGGCGAGCTGGCAGAGTTCAGCATGGCCGGCCTCACCATCGACGCGACCCATGTCTCGCACCCGCGGCCCGCAGACCGACCGAGCGAGGTTGCCTTCGAGGCGACACCAGCCGCTCCGATCAAACTCGACCGGATGAGCGGCTCGGCCACGCTGGATGATTCGCTGACGTTCCTCCCTGTCACCTTTAGCGGCTTTTCCTTGGATCTTCGGGACGCCGCCGTTCAGTTCGGTACCGACGTCGCGGTTGGCGAAGCGCGACTGACGGTGAGCGCGGTATCCGTGACCGTGCTGCCGCAGAGCGACCCCGTGCAGTACGTGTATCAGGATGTCTCCTTCTGGGCATCCGGGCGGTTGAGCGTCAGCGGGGAAGCTCACATCAACGACGATGCCGGTTTCGAGATCTCGGCGACGGCAAGTGGGCTTTCGGACCGCTTATCCGGCACGGGAACCGCCAAAGTCGGTGCGTTCACCGGCTGGGCTACGTCGTCGATACCCGCCGAGGCATTCTGCAAGCTGAACATACCCGTCGAGTACAACTACGCCTCGGGAGGGGCCGCCCTCGACGTCGTGGTACGCGAGGGCAACTTCGCGGCGACCGGCAACCTAGCGCCGCTCGGAGTTCTCCTCAAGAGCACCAGCGGTGCGTCGTGCGACACCGAGCCCGAGGAGTTCGAAGTCCTTCCCGAGAAGTGGGTGTCGACGTCTGGACTCTGTTGCACCGAGACGAAGTGCGTGCTTGGCATCTGCGGGTGTGTCCGGTGGGAGGGCTGCGAGTGGAAGACGAAGCTCCACGACAAGGTCGCCTTGAAGTGGCACAAGAGGTTCGAGGTCCATGGTTTGGGCGCCACGGCCATGCTAACGAACCCGCTGCTGCAACTCGATGACGGAAGGCTCCGCGTCTGCAATCGCGGGGTCGTCTCGATTGCCAGCTTGCCGGGGGGCGTGCTGTTGGTTGGTGGCGTCTCCCCGCAGGTCGACTCATCGGTGCCCCTAATCGACGACGTCCTCAGCGTCAGCATCAACCCAATAGTGTCCGGTTCCTTCGGTCTGGCGGAGTCTGCCCTTGCAACGGGGCTTGCGCAGGGCGTTGGGTTCCTGGCCAGCTCGTTGGCCACTCCCACCGGCAATCTGCTATGCCTCGGGCAACAGTAAGGAGGCCTTTCGTGAACATGAGCCGTTCAGCAATCTGGGTGCCTATTTCGCTTCTTGCCGCACTCGCCGCACGCGCGGAAGTCTTGGAGGTCGCCGTACCGTCGCGGGTGGAATGGTGCGCGGACATCGTTGCCCCGCGGGAGTCTCAGCTCTCCGCAGATCAGCAGCAAGCCGTCATGACGTCGGCGACGGCCGCGCTGACCCGCTGCGCGCGCTCGCGAGACGTCATGCGCATTGGCATCCCGTACACAGCACCGGTAGAAGTGGTGGATGAAACCTCACGGGAGGTGCGGATTCGCGTTTGCGCTGCCGTGCCGTCTCGCGAGGTCGAAACGTGCGACCCGTTGGTGCGGCGAAGCCTCGAAGCGGAGAGGGCGCTGGTCAGCCTCTGCCCCGCGGACGCGTCGTCGCCGTGTCGAGGCGAGATCGCGGCGGCCCTCAACGATGGACCCTTCCGCCTCGAGGCCGCGATCCAGGCACGAGTGGTCTGGCGATTCGTGAGCAGCCGCGCGGATCGCTTGACGCCAGAGGCAGTCCAGGAGGCCCTGACCGAGTTGCCCTTAGAAGTCGACGCCGACCCTGACACCGAGAGCCCCCGCGTGGACTATCCGTCTGTGCTCGTGGTGGCCTTCCTACCGAAAGCGCCTGACGAGGCGCCGAGCGAGTGAGGGGTGGCTCGAGCTTCGGACTTCAGTTTCGCCGCTCGAGACTGCCGTTCGGCCTGGCCAGGTCCGTGCCTGGCCAAGCAGGTTCAGGAGCGGCAGATCGACCCAGCCCGGTCATGGGTTGGCCGCTCGCGACAGCCGACGAGGGACGTTTCCGGACTTATTTCCCGACGGTCACCCTCCTGACGCCCTGATCCCGGTCAGCCCCTACCCCTCTGCCTCAGCCCCTTGCCCCCACGCTGCGGCCTCCCGCAGCCAGGACAGAAGGGAGTTCCAACTGGCGCGGAGTTGGTCCACTTTCACTTCCTTCCGGCAGGTTTTCGTCGCATCTCGCGAAATCCCACTTCAGCGGGGTATCTCACGAAGCGACCGGTACGGGCTGCGAAAACCTCGGCGCACCATCTCTGTCAGGAAAGCGTCCGCCTCGTCCAAGCTGAGAATCTGCTTCCAGACAAGGCGGTCGAGAGCACCCAGGGAACCAGAGACCTCGAGACCGAATGACCGGCCGAGCGCCCTCGCTTCCCAGTCATCGGAAAGCATGAGGAGCCCGCGAGAACTGGCTACCGCGATGCAAGCAGCTTCTCCGGGATCCAGAGCCCGGCCGACCTCATCCGCCCGGACTTGCTCTTGCTCCGTCAGGTCGAGGAGCTTCAGCCAGGACCAGTCGCAAGCCGGGACCAATCCGAGGCGGACACCCAGCTCCAGCTCGTTCCAGACCGGGATCGGAGCCGCGAGATCTGGCCAGGCTCCCCTCAGGAGGTCGGGCCTCCGAATCTGGGCAAAGTTGTTCAGGACCGTCGTGTCTGCCAGGGGCGACATGCGGGGCGGAGCAGCTCAGGCATGCCTGCGTGCGGCGGCGATATCGGCTTGGGCATCTTCGACGGAACGGACTCCTCGACGGAGGGGAATCCCCAGCCGCTGGAAGCTGCCCTCGAGCTCGAACCGGGTAAGCTCAAGCAGCTCGGCAGCCTTCCCGAGGCTGATTCTCTCGTCCAGATAGTCGCGGAGCACCCGAGCCTCGGGAAGATCACCGTAGTCGCCTTCGCCGGTGGCACAAAGGGCGAGGGCGAGCAGGAGCCGGAAGTCGAGAGCATCCAGGAGAACGATGCGCTCCGCCCCTCCACTGGCGACGACGGCGAGCTCGCCCTGCTGCACCCGATCCAGGATCTCTCGGGTCCTTTGGGACAGGTCGGAGGGGGTGATGATGGTGCGCGTCATCCAAGATGCCTCTTGATGAGAGTACCTCACGCCGGCCCGATTTCCAAACTCGGATACGAGTTCCGCTCTTCCGACTCACCCGCCCTCCTCCGCTGACAAGCCCCACGCCTGGACCTCCCGCAGCCAGGACAGGAGGGAGTTCCAACTGGCGCGGAGTTGGTCCACCATCCATCTTTCAAGTAACTTATATCGGTCCGTCGAGATTCCGTGGTAGATTCGCGCCCGGGAAATCGTGGGACAACACAACCTCGGCTATCGACTTCGCGTGTTGTCCTCGCCTGGATTTGGTGGGACAATTCGCGCATGGCGATTTCGAAGGTGGATGCAAAGCAGCGAGTAGTCCTTCCTGCGGCAAGCCCCGGGGAGGTCTTCGACATCCAGAGCCAGGGTGAAGGCCGCCTGCTCTTGGTGCGCCTCGAACCTCCAAAGCTGAGACCCGGGATAAGCATGGAAAGCTGCCTCGAGGCCATCGCCGCCGCCCCTCTGCGGCCGAAGATGACCTGGGACTCCCTTAAGACCATGACCCGGGAGCCATGATCCTCCTCGATACGAACGTCCTGATCTACGCCTCCACCGATCAGTCGCCCTTCCTCGAATGGGCCCGACGCACGATCGCCGCGGGTGTGTCGGAGGACGGAGCGGCGGTCAATGCGGTCAGCCTCGCGGAGATCTGCGTAGGTGATGCCGAACCGGAGACTGTTGCCGATCGACTCCGGAGTTGGGGAATCACCCTCCTTGATATCCCGGCTGCTGCCGCGGAACCTTGCGCGAAGGCATACCAGGAGTATCGGGAGCGGCGACGCGCGGAATCCGGTCGCGAGGCTCTCTCTCTACCGCTACCCGATTTCTTCATCGGTGCTCATGCTCAGGTCATGGGTTGGCCGCTCGCGACAGCCGACGAGGGACGATTCCGGACCTATTTCCCGACGGTTACGCTCCTGACGCCAACCGTGGAGTAGTGGACTCCTACTTCACCGCCCCGGCCTGCCCCCATGCCTGGACCTCCCGCAGCCAGGACAGGAGGGAGTTCCAACTCCCGCGGAGTTGCTCCACCAGTTTCCCTCCTCGCTCATTTCCTCACCTAACAGACTGAAAGTAAAGGCGGCTGTGGGGGTTGCAAGAGCCTCTCCGTCGGCTCCTCAGCCAGGACAGCAGGGCGGCCTCTCAGGACCGAGGCCGCCAACACCAGTCCGCCGGTTCCCACCTCCCGACCTTTGAGGAGTGCCCGAGCACGGGGTTCAAGAAAGACGAGACCGCTTCTGTAACCTCCGCGAGAGTCCTCCAGATCAACTCATCGGTCGCAGCCATCGCAGCATAAGAAGCTTCCCAGAATGCTGGCAGCACGGGAATCGATGTCGGCAGGGGGTGAGTCCCTCGAAATCTGAACGTCTTCTCGAACGCTAGGCGAAGCTCTACCCCTTCTATCGGGCCGGTCGTGGCGAGCAGAGCGATGTCGGGAAGGTCCCTCACCCGAGTGTTTGGCCTGCTCCTCGGAATGGTGAGGGCATGCAGCTTCTCGGCGACGTGGGAGACGACCGGGTACAGCCGCAGCGTCGGAGGCGCAATACCCGCAAAGTAAAGAAGGTCGTCGGCCACTGCCAAGTCCGGCTCGCCGACGAGCGGATCCCCAAAGGCCACGTCGACTCCAAACGGACGGCTGTAGATCGCATCCCCTCGTTCCGGATCTCGGGGTGGTCCAAGTCCGGTTGGATCTCGAAGGACATGTAGTCACCGAGATCGAGACGCCCGGCGGCTTGAAGTTGGTCGAGCACGTTGTCGGCCGAGCCCATCATGCGCAGATCGATGTCTTTGGTGGTCCGAGCCCGGGCGAGGCGCATTTCGAGGACCAGCCCGCCCTTGAGCATCACCGCATCACCAACCACCGAGACGACGCGAGCGAGAAACCGATCGAAAACGAGCAACTGGCGGCGGCGTGCGAAGTCGGCGCCGGTGGTCGACGAGGACTTGATCCGCTGCTCGAGTGCTTGCTTGAAAGCGAGAGGTGTCGCGTAGCGCCGGATCATCAGGCGTCCCTTGAGACATGATCGAGAGCGGCGCTAAGCTCGGCGCCTTCCATCTCTGAGATGAGTCCGCGCCGTCGCGCTTGGAGCACAGCTTGGCGCACCAGATCGGGAGAGACGTCCGCCTCGAAGCAGTCTCGCAGGGTTCTTCCCGGCGACGTGATTGGCACGGCTGAGAATCCTGTGCGGTCGACATCTCCCAGGTCGGCATAGTGCAGAACTAGGCCGGTGGGCACCCGGAGCCGCCGACGCCGCCAGCTCGCTGGGATCGTCATGTGAATCTTCGCGGGCAGCGCGTCGGAGAGGTCGAGGAGCGCGAGAGCCGTCTCGTGCGAGAACACACCGGCCTGCTCGGCCCATAGCCAAGCGACAACGAGATCCTCATGCTCGCTCGCAGGGAAGTGAACGAGGCGATAGATTCCCCGCCGCACTCGCACCATCTTCCCGTTCTCGATGTATTTGCGAAGCAGCTGCGGCGAGTAGCCCGTTGCGGCTGCCTGTCCGGTCGTAAAATAACCGCTCTGGGCCTGCGCAACGGAGTAGAGTGCCCCCCAATCTGGGGGGCCACCGTGATATGAGGCTTCCATGCCCATGTGCACAAAACTTAACCCATGGTTTAATTTCGTGCAACGAGAGCCTTCAGCACCTTCGCTTGGGCTCACTCACCTGCATCCGCCGCCTGCCCCCACCCCTGGACCTCCCGCAGCCAGGAGAGCAGGGAGTTCCAACTGGCGCGCAGTTGGTCCACCATCCACATCTCTAGACAATTTATCGCTTGGTCCAGCGCTGTGCGCGCGGAAGCCTTACCCTGGAGACGTCAAGGAGCCTTGGCGATCTGCGGTGCTCGCTCAGCTCCCGATCTCGTCGACCAACTCGGCGCTGACCAGCACACGGATGCCGTGGCGCAGCAGGGGGGTGAAATGACGACGGTTTTCGGTGGCCACGAGCCGTGCGCCTGACTGCCGTGCGATCTCGGCAATATGCGCATCGTAGATCCTGCCGCCTGCCGTTCCCTCTCCCGCGGCAGAAACCAGGAACTCCTCCCTGAGCTCCGCCTGAAGGTCATGGACCGAGAAAGGGCGCTCGATCCGGCCATCCGCTACCGCATCCATCAGCAGCAAGGCGTGTTGCGAGCTGTGGCCAAAATCGATCGTTCCGGCGATGAGCAGGCTCGTGTCGAAGAAGGTGCCCGTCAGGCCGGCCACCGGTCCCGCTCCTCCTCGATCAACCGTGCCACGTCGATTTCGGTACGCTGTCCCTCCGCGGCCCGGGGGCGGACAACCAGACGCTCGCCGCGTCGAACAAGCTGAGGACCGGCCACCGCCCGAACGAGGCGGAGGGCGAAGCCCTCGATCACCATCTCCAGCTCTGTTCCAGCGGTAAGACCGAGCCGCTTTCGCACCTCGGCGGGGATGACCACACGCCCTGCCTTGTCAATGGTAGTCGTCATGGGTGCAGGATACCATGCCGTTGCCATTCTCTCCCCAGGCTTGGACCTCCCGCAGCCAGGACAGCAGGGAGCTCCAACTGGCTCGCAGTTGGTCCACCATCGTTCTTCCGACTTGCCGGCCTTCACTCGCTTCCAGCAGCTTGCAGTCCACCAAACCGTGCATCCTCGCCTCTCGCGCTCTGCGGGTGGCCTGGGGCGCCGCATAGGGCTGCCACCATTGCCAGGCCGACGATGGCGTAGAGCGCGCGGTAACGTGCTTGCAGGCGGCGGATGCCCGCATAGGTGAGGCCCTCGGCCAGAGTCTCGAGCGACCAACGCAGGTGAATGGGGTAGAGAACGACGAGGGCTGCCAGGGGACGGGGGAGGATGCCCTGGAGGGACAGGAGGAGAAGGAGGGCGTGGGCCAGGGTGAAGAAGACCAGGCTGGCGGCGAAGGTGCGGCGCTGGCCGAAGGCCACCGCGTTGGTCCTGATGGCGTTGAGGATGTCGCCTTGATGGTCGCGGATCTCCTGGGTCAGGTGGCCGGCGGCGAAGGTCAGGGCGAAGAAGGTGCCCGCGGCGAGACCGCGACGGTCGATGGCGTTCCCCAGAGAATAGCCGAGGAGGAAGTGGAGGACGCCGCCGGCCAGGTGGACCGCTGAGTTGAGGAGCGGTCTGCCCTTCCAATTGAAGCGCGGCAGGGAGTAGAGGGCGCTCAGGGCGGCGATCGCCAGGGCCAGGCAGAGAGTGCTCGGGCCGAGGCGGCTGAAGAGGAGGAGGCTCAGGGCCAGCAGGAGGGCCGTCAGACCGCCGATCTCCTCGCGGCCTACACCTCTTGCCGTGAAGACGCCGGCGGCCTTGTTGGGATCGGCGAGGTCGGTGGTCAAACCGGACCAGTCGTTGAGCATGAAGATGTGCGCCACCAGGAGGACGTTGGCAACGGCGAGGATCGCCAGCGGCCCCACATTCGCCGCCGTTGGGTGGCGGATCGCGAAGGCGGCACCGAGCAGCGGCGAGCCTTGCAGAACCAGGATCTCTTGCAGGCGCAGGCAGGACAGGTAGCGCGCCGCGGAAGCTTTAGCCGCCGAGATGGGCGCCGGGATGGGATTACTCAGGGTGCGCATGTTCGTAATAGAGCCTCAGCCAGAGCGCGTAGCCGACGTCCTCCGACCAGTAGTATCTGGGGACCGACGCGGTGAGATCGTTGTGGTAGAGGAGCGGCGGATTCTTTCGCAACAGGGCGAAGTCGTCCTCGGCAAGCTGGCGCAGCACCGTCTCGATCTGTGTCGGAGTCCCAGCGCGCCCCAGCAGCCGGACGGCGGACACCCAGATCTCCTGACCTGGCACCGGCGTCCGCATCCGTGACTCGGGCAGCTCCAGCGCGCAGCCGGCGCTCTGGAGGTCGGCCAGGCGCAGCATCGGGACCAGCGGCGTCATTCGATAGTAGACCCAGACCCGATCCTGGTCGACGACCGGGCGGAGAGCTTTGCAGAGCGCGCGGCCGGCCGGCGGTCGCACCTCGGCCAGCAGCAGCAGCAGGTGCATCTGGATGGTGATGTCGGCAGGGTTCGGATCGCTGCCCGGGTCGAGGCACTGGTAGGCCTCCCGCGGCGCGAGCCAGGTGCGGTAGAGGCCCTCGTGGGTGCGATATTGATCGAGGGTCGCCAGGGCGGCCGCCAGCCGCCGGCGGTCGTGGCCGGGAGCGAGCCTCCAGACGAGCGCCGTGTCGTCGGTGTCGGGTGTGATGGCGCACCCCAGGATGCCGGCAATGCCGGGAGCGTCCGGCAGGCCATGGTAACGCACCAGTCCGCCGGCCTCGATCTGGCCGGTGAGGTGCCGGCGGGCGCGCTGCAAGCTGTCGCCGAGACCGTCGGCGGCCGCCAGCGGATCGAGCAGGTCGAGCAGGAGAGCGGTGAGGAAGGTGTTCATCTCCTGCCCCGGCTCCTGGAAGTGCGGCGCGGTCGTATGGGCGGTGAGCCAATAGCCCGGCCCCTGCTGGTGCTTTCGAACCCGCGCCGCTGCCGTCCTGAAGCCATCATCGAGGTCCTCGCCGGCGGCCGGCTCCCGCACGGTCAGCTTGCGCTCCCCCAGGTAATATTTCTCTCCATTCTCGGAGGCCCAGGCGAAGGCGGTCAGATGGTGCTCGCCGGGAGCGAGGCCGGCCGTGCCGAGCGGGATGCGCCAGCCGGCGGGGCTCGCCTCGTGCAGCGTACT
>Ga0068862_100003921_pt1 | contig 12655 bp, 16 predicted proteins | sample KBSSwiS52_FD_66598 | JGI IMG/M metagenome (GOLD analysis project Ga0068862, IMG submission 66598) | Switchgrass rhizosphere microbial communities from Kellogg Biological Station, Michigan, USA - KBS Switchgrass S5-2 | ecosystem: Host-associated > Plants > Roots > Rhizosphere > Soil ... | reverse complement strand
TGCGGTTCGAGGCGATGATGCCCGGATAGACTTCGGGCCAGTTCAGGATGAACATAAAGCGACCGCTGCCTTCCATGCCGGCGGTCGTCGCGGCGCTGGCGAGATCGTCAAAGTAGAAGTGGCTGATCACGTTGAGGGTGACGCCCTGCGGCCAGAGCAGTTTGTAGCTGTTCCACTTCATCCCCAACTCCGCCATCTCCCCTGGCGTCACATTGACCTGGATTGTCCCGCTGCCGTACTGCGTCTTGTAGTAATCGATCATTGCCAGCTCGAAGAGATATGCCGTGGTCGTGTCGGTGAGGATGTCGACCTGATGCGTATCCATCGAGGAACCCATGTTGTCGCGGTTGCGGACGAGCTGATAGATCTGATCGAAGAACTCAAGAAGGTTCAGTGTCTGCCCTTGCAGATCGTACACGCGCCCGCATTCCAGAAGCTGTTCATAGATGCCCACGGCATTTGCCCTGAACCCTACGCATCTGCCTTCGGACCCTGGCAGGTAGAGATCGCCACTTGCGTACGTGGAGATTTGAGGAAGCGAACGATAACCTTCGAGGGTTTGGTTTGAGTTAAGGCGCGTGTTCCAGAAGAAGGAATTGAGCCATTCACGTTGCGCGATTTCGCCCAACTGCCGGTTGCGTTCCGCGAGCGGCACATCGCCGAAGATTCTGAAGTACTCATTGTTTTTGACGAGGCGCGCGAAAGTTTCCTCGTAGAGTTGATCCGAGCACAGGGTGAAACGGCTGGTCTGAATCCAGAACGGGACGCGCTTGTTCGGATTGAGGGCCGGCCGGTTATGGCACCACTGCTCGAAATCGTTGATGTTATTCGTGCCGCGAACAAGAACGCCCCTGGTGGGCAGCGCTGTCTGATTGATCGCGTTGTAGGAAGCACCGCTGCGCCCGGTGGCAGTGATCGCCAGGACATTGAACCCGGAATTGGTGGTAGCCACGCATTGCGTGACTTCCCAGGCGGTACGCGCTGAGGAACCCCCAGCGGTTCGGGACGCGATGTAGATGTAGTTCCCCACCACAAACCATTGCGGATCCAGCTCGATGTTGTTCCGGTTGACGACGTAGAACGTCGCCGATGTCGTGCTGCCCGTGGAGCCGATGACCTCCCAAAACTCGGCGTTGATGATCGATTTCTGGCTGGCGAGAATGAATGGCTGGATTTCGTCGTACCCGCCGCGGACCGTCTGTTTGCTGATCAGCTTACCCATCGGCTTGGCGTTGGCCATGAGCAAGTCGTACAGACCGTTTACGCGCGCGCCGCACATTTTGAGTTCGAGCTGCGTGGTCAGCAGCGAACTCATGTCCCGAAAATTTCCCGATCCATCCGTGAATATTTCGGCGAGGATGGCCGGGGTTGCCGTGACGATGCTGCACTTGGTCAGCGTGCCGCAGGACGAGAGTGATGTTCCAATGGCCGGCAGACAGCGGCCGTCGGTACTTGTGGAAAAGATATTGGCAGCAATCGACATAAGGTTTTCGGTGCAGGATTAGCGGATTCATTCCGCTCGCCTGCTCCTACGACCTTAGCCGGTGAAACAGACTCCCCAAAATAACTTGTGCCTGATCGGGTGCGGCCTTTCCGTCCGGTCCGGCTGCTGTCTTCACTGTGGTTCGTGAGACGGCTTCAGGCGAGGTTGTAGCTTTCGCGGGCTTAGAAGGTTGCGCGGTCTTTTCGGATGCAGCTTTTGCCCCCGGCTTTGCCCCGTCCAACTTTTTGTAACCGAGCTTTTCGGCGGTTTCGTTGAACTTCGTCACCGCCTCCTCGCGGATTTTTTTGGCTTGGATCGCGTATTTCTGCGCCAGGAGGTAGGTGATGTCGTCCTGATCCAGGAACCAGTAGGAATCTTTCTGCTCTGGCGGCAGGCTCCTGTAATCGAACCGGCCGATGAACCGCTTCCCGTCGCGCAACTGGTCCTCTCTCGGCAGCTTCGCTATCCGGGCTTCCTGGCTCAGAATGAAATCCGCGATTTCCTTGTGCGCCGGATTGCTCGCGTTGAACGGGATCCCGGCGTTTGGATCGTGCAGCCGGACGATCTCGGACACCAGCGAGCTGACGATGCCCGCGACGTGGTTCAGGATGCCAGCGGTGATCGGATCCTTTTCCTGCAGCTCCTTCACGCCCTCGGGTTTCCCGATCTCTACGGCGAGCTCGGGATCAAATTCGTTGAGGAGCATGTGGACGCCCTGCAGGGCTTTCTGCTGCAGGACGGGCTCCATCATGTTCCTGGCCCGCTCCTGCTCCATCGCCTGCAGCTTGTCGTTGAGCGGCTTCACGGCCTGGCTGGAGATCTCCCGGGCACGGATGTTGGCCTTGGCATCGTCCCAGTCGTCCTCGTCCACAGGTGGCTCGATACGTTCGAAGAACTCGTTGTGCTGCTCGTCGTTCGGATCGAACTGGACGCCGGGATTGTCCTTCGCCCAGGTTTTGACGTAGTCCTGGATCTCTTTGAGAGAACCCAAGTACTTTTCCGTTACGCCCTTGTAGGCTTCCGGCTTCCAGGCTTCGAGTTCCTGGTAGATCACGAACTGCTTTCGCTCGGCTGGAGTCAGCGAGTCCTCGACAGGCTTTGTAGCCGGTTTTTCCTCGGGCTTTGAAAGGGCTTTCGATACGGCCCTGGTAGCGGCTTCGGAAGCGGCAGCCGCGGCGCGCTCGGTAATCTCGGCTTCATTCGTTGCACTCGCTCGTTTTCTCCTGGACGTTGTTGCAGCCGCCGGCGGTTCATCTTCCGCCTTGCCTTTACCCTTCTCCGCATCGACCTTCTTCTCCGCCGGAGTTCCCCCAGTTTCACCTTCCTTGGGAGGTTTCTTCTTGAACAGTTTCTCAGCCACGGTTTCGTTGGCCTTCTTCCATTCGTCCTCGATCGCCGCCTTCTCCTCAGGCTTCTTTTCCGGCGGAGATTCATCGCCTTTCTTCTCCGCCTTTTTCTCCGGAGGTTTCTCCTTCTTCTTTTCAGGAGGTCTGTCGGTGGGCTGGATTTGCTCGGCAATGCGCGGCAGTTCCTTTGGCTTGATCTGCGGCGCTCCGCTCAGGTCCATCTGTTCGGCCAGCGTCTCAAGCAGCGTCGGAGTCTTGCTGAGATTCTGGACTGGCGCGGGTTGGGTTTCGGTTTCAGCCATGGGAGAAGTTTTCTATGATCATCATGTTGTCCGGGGATGTCCATTTCATCCCCCAAACCGTCGACCGCAGGATAAAAGGCTCAGGTTTTTCCATGACGCATCTGAATTCGGTATCGATCCGGGGATCGTCTATGTCCCAAAGAGCGATCAGAGTTATCGGCTCCTTCTGCGCCCGCCACACCCGGTCATAGGTCGTCGCAGGCGGCAGGATGGAGAACCCCATCGCGGCAGCCGCCAGGTTTCTGAAGAAGGAACGCCGGTTCACAACTCTATTCTGGCAATAAACGGCCCGTCGGGAAAGAACTCTTTCAGCACCTTGATTGTGCGCTCCAGCTCCACGGCTTCGGCCAGTGTTATGTTGGCTGCGTCGATGAAGTTGGCGTTCGTCTCCGCCGTGCCTTTGATGACCAGGTCCGAGTACTCGAGCATCTTCTTCTGGCGCACGCGCTCGAGGCAGGCGATGAGTTCGGAGGCTTCTGGCTGCGACCACCATTTCAAGAGGCGGTTTGTCCGTTCAGCTTCGAGTTCGACGATGTTCATGGCCCGGGCGGTCTTTCTGGCGGCAATGGTTTCACTGGTTCTGGAACAATAAAATCCCTGCCAGGCTTCAGGGGATCAACAAAAATCGGCATCTCCTGCCATTCTCGAGGAGAACCAACGGATCCGTCATCCATGAAATCCTTCGCCGAATCCGGAACTTCGAACTTTTGCCACAGACCCGGAACGGTGTTCGTGACGAAGTAATTCCCCTTGGCCGTGCTTTGCAGTCCCTGAAGATTGATGGACGTTGGATCGGCCTGCTCGATCTCCTTGACCCCGGTGAATCCTGCACCTTGAAACTCCTCCGGTATACAAAGGCCTCCGTAGCAAGCTAGATTTTTGATCTTCTGGATCTGGCTGACGCCCGGACCGATGACCTTCGCCACGTTGTTCAGTGTGAATTTCTGGCCGCCTTCGGCGCTCAATCCGCCGTGCTCACCGCCGTGCGCAATCAGCAGGAACGTGTTTGGTTCCAGGTTCAGCATGGTCTTCTCTGTGTAGGTCTGATCCTGCTTGAGCGGAATGCCTGGCATTCTCGGGTCCGCCAGTTCCTCCTTGTAGAATTTCGTCCACAGATCTGGAGGACTTCTCAACGTCTTTCCGATACCAAAACCGATGTTGTCAGCGATCCACTTGTTGGCTCTCTCGCTGGCCCGATCGCTGGCTGCTTTTCTCACCGCTGCCTTCTCATCCATCTCGTTGATCATTTTTACCGTGCCATCTGACCAGTGACGAAAGGCGTAGCTCGGACCAACGTCGAGCATGAATCGTCCCTCAGGCCCGCGATACAGATTCGTGGAGAGAAAACTCAGCTCGGCGTTGATGAGCGCCTGCGCTTCCTTCTCGCTCGGCGGCGGATCGTCCCCTTCGACCAGCAGCTTCAGGCCGGTGTCGTCGTCATGGATCTCGTAGCGCGGCACAGGTCCTTATCATGTTCTAATCACCCGGAACCGGCCGGGGTTAGGGGGAGGCAGGCCGGGCGGTCCGGAAGCACCCGCGTCCGGAGGCGGTGGCGGGGGGAGTGGCCCGCCAGCTTCGGGCGGCGGCGGTCCACCCGGTCCTGCAGATCCCTGTATGGCTTCTGGCGGCGGAAGTCCTGCAGCCTGCGCGACGACCCCAAAGAGCTGAGTAAGTTTTGCAATCGCCTGGTCCTGCTCGCCGTCCTTCGCGCCGATCTGCTGGATGACCTGCGCGGTCTGTTGCGTGTTCTGATCCACCTTCTGGTTGATCTGCCCGATGGCCTGGCCGAGCTGCGGCACGGCCTGGGCGATCTGCTGGAACTGCTGCGTGAGAGTCTGGATCGCCTGGGCAATCGGGCTGACGGCGGCTCCGATGGTCTGATTCATTTCCTTCTCCAAAACCTCTTTCAACTGAGCCAGCATTCCGCCGACCTGTTCCTGGGCCTGTTTATCCTGCTCCTCCTTCGCGGCTCCAGGAATCGCTTCCAGTTTGAACTCGTTGTAGAACCCTGAGATCGCGGCCACCTGGTTGACGAGTTTCACGGCCTGGGCCGGGCCGATCGCGGCGAATATGAGCGGGTTGTTGAAAACCACGGACAACAACTGCACCATCGCGTTGGCCAGCGCCATGTTGTTGATCCGGTCGGTTGCGCTCCTCGTGCTGGCGAATTCCTCGTAGCCGAGCGCGGTCTTGTTCCCTTTCACCGCCGTCTTTGTGCCGGTGTTCGGATCCCCCTTCCCGCCCCTGTCTTCGTCCACCGTAAATCCCAAATCCGTCAGAACCTTCTCGGTGTTTCCGCCCTCGGTGGTTTCCACCTGCGCGTACACGTCCTCGTCGCCGTAAGCCATGAGCGCGTCGTAGAGCTGTTTCTTCCACGCAAGGTCAGCGTCGTCGTCGTAGGACGCGGTGAACTTGAGCCGGTTGCTCGTCGACGTGGCGATAACCCGAGTTTCCTCGGCGGTCTGCTCGTGCGACGCCGCGGCCCCGATCTCCTGCGAGGACATCACCAGGATCCGCTCCATCATATCCAGGAGGGACCGGATTCCGGCCAGGATCGCCGTGGTATCCAGCCTCGGGAAATTGACCGGAAAAAAAGCCTCCTTGATGTCCTTCCCGGCGAACTGGGCCATGCGCGAGGAGTAGGGAATGAAGTTGATCTCCATGTACCATTTCTTCCCGAGATTCTTGATCCGGTCGGCGGCTCCCTTCCCGACGGCGTCCTCGTTGAAGAAAACCGCCGACAGAAGGTTCTGCTTGATGGTGAGGAGTTGCTGGCTGAGGAGATTCCCTATGTGATCCTGGAACGGGAGGCATTCGAGAACAATCGATGAGTTTATCTCGCGCTCCTCGTGCGCGTCGTAGCCGCGGTAAACGACCGGGCTGTAAGCCAGCGGTTCGGCGTAGATGACCGTGGATTCGTTGGCGACCACGAACCGGAACCAGACCGGATGCGGATAGGTGCCCCACCCGTACTTCTTCGGGATCATCTTCATGAAAAGCTGCGTGAAGGTGATCGCCTTGTCCTCCTCGTCGGCGGCGTAGTAACCGGCTGCGGCCTCACGGTCCATCGCCCCGGCCCCGGTCACCGGCGTCTGCGCGTTTCCTCCGGCCGTGGGATTGTTGGTGAGCCGGTTGGTGCGGTCGGTCGGGAACTTGCAGACGCACGGATAGAGCGTGGTGAAGAACGTTGGGTTGCTCGTCATCCAATCGGTGCCGTAGGTCAGCTTGTCCAGGTTCCAGTAATCCGGATTGTCCTTCACGTCGCCGTACCGGTTCACCTGCCAGTAGCCGCCGTAGGTGCAGCCGGTGTCGGTGTTGAAAGTTGACAACCGGTAATTCAGATCCCAAAAGACACGGCTCATGTGGGGCAGATTGTAACGCAGCCCCTCGCGCACGGTGACTTCCTTGTCGTCCTTGTGGATCTGCGTTTCGCGGTGCCAGCATTCCGCCGGGAACATGAGTGACGTTCCGTAAATGTTTTTGCTGAGGATGGATTGCCTGGAGATCGCGGGATACCCGTACTGGCTGGCCATCTTCTGGACGCGATCGGTGATGATGTCGCAGCGCATCTTGTTCTTGGCCGTCAACTGCGCGGGATCGAATTTGAAGAACGGATAGACGTTGCGCTCGTTGAAGATCACTGCAGATCGGATGATGCAGTAGGCCTTGGCGACCGGTACGGCGATTTCGAAGAAGGCCGGGATATCGATGGTTTTGACTACGCCACCATTCAGGTCCCTCTCCTCCCGGATGAGATGGGAGAGCCCCCATTCCTTTGAGATCCTCTGCACGCCCTCGGTGTCAAACTTTCCGGAGAGCAGCCACTTGGTCAGCGTCGGGGAGATGGCGTAGAACGGAGTATCGAAAGCCTGGTCCAACGCCCACCAGTGGCGCGCTTCACGCAGGGATTTACGGATGCCCTCGTCGATCCTGGAATGGATCAGGTTGATGACCGCCCGGGTCTTGTCCTCCGGATCACGGTCCTCTGTGGCTGTGGTGAATTTCGACCTCAGCAGGTCGACGGTCAGCCCGTACTTCTCCAGGATATCGAGGTCAACAGCCACATCAAGCGTAGGTCATCGCGGCGGGTTTTGATGCAGGGGCCGGAGCGCCGACGTCTTCCTCGCCGGTGGGCACCGGCTCCTCCTCGTAATCCGATTCGACGTTGTCGATGCTGAAGGCGATCGCTTCAGGCGTTACCTCTGTGGCGGTCAGCTCGACGGTGTACTTGTCGCCCGGTTTGCATTCGTGCCCGAGCGCTGCCTTGAACGCTTCACGATCCGGGCCGACCAGCGTGATCGTGCCCCCTTCGGGAGCGGCTTCTTCGATCGGAATTTCAGCGGGAGCTTCGGTGATCCGCAGGGCGGAGGGTGGTTTGCCATTTGCCATAATGAGCGACAGTCAGTCCATTGTCGGGTAAGGTCAACAAGTTTTATGACAGACCCCGACGGACGTTGGTCGCCAGACCTGGCCCCAAAGCAGGCTCGCCTGTTCAATTGCTATAAGAAATTTGTGCTCTGCTCGGGCCCGGTTCGTTCAACAAAAACCATCGGATGCCTGCATCGGCTGCTCCGTCACGCCTGGGAAACTCCGATGGCGCGCATCAGCATCTTTGCGAAAACCGTGAAGTCGGCGTTTGCGGGCGGCGTCTGGTCGGACCTGGTCGAGATCGTTCTGCCGCTCTGGTTGGGGGCCAACATGGGAATGCGGATCAAATACGGCCCCAAGGTCGAGGGATCAACCAGGCTTCACAGCATGGGCGTTTCGAACATGCACGGCGGCACGTCGGAGATCCAGCTCCGATCCCTGGACTACGACTTCGACATCGAGGCCTCGGTCAAGTCGGGAAGGTTCAGCATGTTTTATTTTTCTGAGCTTTCGAACTTCAAGAACCGGATTGTTTTCGACACCACAACGGAGCGGCTTCGGATGACCCATCTGCGCGACGATCAGATGATGTGGCTGGCCGACACCAACCCGGACGACGAAGGGGAGGAGTCGTGGATCTACCGGCTGTTCTACGTCGAGCGAACCGCGCAGAACCATCCCTATCCCGACGTGCAGGCCAAGTACGAGCTGTTCGAGTTCGATCTTTCGGATAATGTCTGGCTCACGCCGGCCGAGCGCAACGAGATCTTCGCGCGCTACGCCCACGACCCGGACCGGGCGGCCCGCTACTGCTACGGCCGATGGACCCGGAGCACCGAGAAAGGGTTGTTCAGCGACGTGTTCATGGCTGACACGCATGTCCTTGGGAACACCAGCACCTACGACGAGGACGATTGGGAGCTGTTATTACCCAGCGAGCAGTGCTCGATTCTGGTCACCGGCTGGGATCCGGGTGCCACCAATCATTCAACGCACCTGATGGAGCGGCTGTACGACCCGGTGAAGACCAGCATATTCCACGTCCTCGACGAAGTTGTGTCGCTGAAAACGATGCTGTCCATCGAGGACTTCACCTACCGGGTGATGGAGCGGCTGGATTTCTGGACGCGCTACATCTCCGATCACTGCCACAAGAACCGCGTCGAGGAAAGGCACTGGTCGGATATGTCCGCGTTCACCCACTTCCGATCGGCGCTCGGCAGCTTCGATCACTCGATCGTTGCGATGGCGTCGGACGGGAGAATCATGCTGCAGGCCAGCCCGCGCGGCGGGGCCGGGCGTCTCACGGTTTTCCGCAGGATCGATCTGCTGCGCCGCCTTCTGTTCCAGGGCCGGCTGTTCGTCTCGGCGCGGTGCAAGAAGACGATCGAAATGCTCGGGAGCATTAAGAAGGGCCGGAACAAGGAGGAGCCTGTGGAGGGCTCCGAACTGCGCCACGTCTTCGACTCGCTCACCTACGGGCTGGCCGGTGAATGTGTCAACGAGCTGGCGGAGACATGGGACCCGCGCGTCGGTAACACCGGCAGCCCGATTATCTCGGTGAGGCTGTGAAACGGTTACGGAACCTCGAGCACTACATCCGGGGATTTCACAAGCCGGATTGACTCGGCGAACAACGACCCTTTTCCAATCAGGGCCAGGGCTGAGTAGCTTCCAAACTGCGCCGACCCGATGGTGGCCACCCTTGCCTGCACGCTGACCGTGTGGATGCCTTGAGGCACGTCCACGGCGACGAAGCTGAAGCTGGTCGCTTGCAGGCTGTCCAGCGTGAGGCTGATGTTCTCCGGTGTCACGCACTCCAGGTTCACCGTGGTCGAGAAGCTGCCGTCCAGGTTCGTGGTCGTCACGAGGCACGAGCCAATCGCGCCCTCAAGGGTCGCCGACAAGGTCTGCGTCCTGCGCCCGAATACAACCACGCCAGGCTCAATCGGCTTGCCGTCCACGAGCACGCGCACTTCAACCTCGGCCTGCCCCATTGCCGTATCCTCGATCATGTTCTTGCTGTTCACCGTCGTCTTGGTGAACAGGCCGACCTCAAGGCTCGCCGTAACCAGCAGGTCTTTCTGGTTCGCTGTCTTGATTCGATTGGCGAGCACCGTCTGCCATTCACCGTTGCCGTTGCTTTTTGGGATGAGCGTCAAGGCCGATGTCTTGGCCGTCACCTTGGAGCTTGGAATGTTCTGTGCGCCGGCTGAAATGCCGAACGCGAGTAGCACCGCGAGTAAAAGAGTAGTTTTCATAGTTTGCAGGGAAAGACCCGCCCCAGCGTCGCCGGGACGGGTCGGTTGGTTGGGTTTGGATGAGGATTAAGCCGGTGTCGGCGCTTCTTCAGTTGCCGCGTCCAAGGCAGCAAGGGCGTCCTTCACGCCATTGACTTTTCCTGCGAGCGCATTCACAGCCGCCTCGCTCTTGTCCAGCAACGCCTGGTCTTCCGGCGTCACGGTTCCGGCGCTGTTCTGTAGCGCCGTGATGATGTCCTTCAATCTATTCACGTCACCGGCCACGTTGCCGACGAGGGTGACGATTGAATCGACTGTTGCTCCGATGGCCGTAAAGGCCGCGTCCACTTTTGATTCGTAATCACTGATTGCACTCATAGTTGTATTTCTGTTTCAGGTTTGTGCGTCCAGGGCCGAGAGTGCCTTTGCTATCTTGGCCAGTCTCGACCGCAGAGCGTTGAGCTTTCCCAGGATGTCGGTTTTCCCTCGTATCGCGTCCAGCAACTCGCCGTGGCGCACAACGTTTGCACGTTCTGTTTGCGCCAGGGCATCTTGCACGCCCTCAACGAGACGTTCAAGCCGACTTTCTTCATGCGGGTTCGCCATCCCTTAACTTACCACGCAAGCGCCTTGGCATGAAACGATAATCACCTATATGTTCGTTGAAGTCACAACGGTTATGCCGGAACCGGGTCAGTCGGCGATGCTCCAACGTCTCGGATTCTGGGCCAAAGACCGTTGCACGGGTCCGGCACATTCCAACTCTCGTAGATGTCCTGCGTCATTCCCTTGGTGCTGCGATGGCGTATGTGTTCCCACGTAATTCCGTCTGTGGTCATTTCGTATTCATACTCGCGATTCGGCAAAAGCTCGAACGCGAAATAAAGGCCGATGCGCTTGGTGATTGGGTTGTTGAAGAATACTACGCCCTTAAAAGGGTTTCCGACGGGTTCGTGATGGCTCATGGTTTGGGTGTGTTTAGGGTTTCACTACGTTCCTTGTGCTCCAAGCGCGTGTCCAGCATCCGAAGTTCGCGCAGTTGGTCGTAAAACGCCTTGGCGAAGCTGCCAGCGATGCCCGTGCTCTCAGACACCTGGCGCTGGCGATTGAGTACGATTACAGCGAAGCGTTCGATGACCGCGATGTCAGCCCTTGTAAAGCCCAGGTCGGCTACAGGCATTATGGCACGGGTGGAAGGTGGCGTCGGGTACGGTCCTCGGAAATGTAGGCGTCCAAGGATTTTTCCGACGCCTTGTCCAGCGCGGCTATTGCATCGTCGATGGTGGTGCCGCGATTCTGCATGAAGGCAATGGCGGCTTGGATTCCAAAACGCGTGGCGAACCCAAGCAGGGCGATTATCATGGCTTCACTCATGGCTCGTTTGCCTCCCGTAGACGTTGCTGTAGCGCGATGGATTGATGCGGTGGAAGCAAAGGAGTCACCAGTCCGACAAAGTCGCGTGCTGTCTGTTGGGCGGCGGTAAAAGCAACGTTGTACTGCTCAGGGCTGGGTGCGGTGCCGTTCTTGTAGGCCACCAATGCGTCACGGGCAATGCCAGCCGCCACGCGAAAGTTCAGATGCGCTGCCGCAACCCTGGTCGCCAGCTCGGTCGGCACGAGGCCGTCGTTGTAAAGCCTGGCGTACTCAACCGCAGCGCTGTCCACGACCTGTGTCAGCGTGACCACCGCACGATAGACGGTCGTGCAGGCGACCAGCAACATCATCACTGCTACGAGGGCAAGGGAGTTGGTTTTCATGGATTGTGCTTGGCGTCATACAGTGCTATCCAGCCGCCGACGAGCGGGAGCAGGTAAACCGACGGCCTGTCCATGGCTTCCTTTCCGCTGGCGTGATGTGCCCACGCATCCGCGAAAATGAGGCAGCAAAAAACTACGAATAACACGTCTTGGGCGTTCATTGTCCTGTTCGTTTGTTCGCAGCCTTCACGGACTGGTCAACGAGTTCTCGGACAAAGACTCCGAGCGCACCGAGTTGCGCCATGTCTATCCAGCCAAGGTTCGTGCCTGCGAGAGCATTCATGCCGAAGCCCACCGCCAGTCCGACGAACGGAGCAAGGCAGGGCAGGAAGACCTTGGGCACGGTTGGAACCACGCGCTTCACGCCGGCGATGATGAGCGGTGTCAGCACGGCGATGGCGTAGGCCCAAAGCTGTGCTTTGCTTTGCAGGTCGGCGGAGATAATGGCAATCATGCTCACAGTATCAGCTTCAGCGACCGATAAGCCTAGCTAAAAATTCGACCACCGCAATCAACACACCAGCAGCCATCAGGCCGGTGACGAAGTAGCCCCGGGCAACGTCTTTTGTGAGATACAGCTTGTCCTTGTCGCCCATCGCCGCCCTCCACTCGTTCGCGTTCAGCCGCCATTTTTCCGCAATGGCTTCGGCTTTGTCCACGGCGGTCTGAGCCGACTGTAGCGCGGCATCCACGGCTTGTTTCTGCGCTACCGCGAGTGCCTCGTAACGCCTGTCGCGTTCGTCCATCACGGCTTTAATGTGCGCGTGTAGCGTGTCGGTGTTCCAATTCCCTTCGTCCCTTTGTGGCATTTCAGGTGATGGTTCTGGGTTCACTATCTGGAATCGACGATTACCGTGTTGCTGTAGGGAGACGCGCCCGCGCTGTTCACGCTGCGAACACGGAATGCGTAATCGACGCTTGGCTTGACCTGCGTTGTCGTGTGTTGGGTGCCAGCGGCGACGGTTTCAATCCGCTGGAATGGTCCTGGCAGGATGCTGCGTTCCACCTCGGTGACCGCCGTCAGGAGCGATGACCAACCCAAATCATAACGCTTGGCCTGGACCTGAGTGGCGCGAAGGCCGCTTGGTGTGGGCGGCGGTCCTGGGATAGGTGTCGGCGGCGTCACGCTCACAGGCGCGATGCTGATGCGGTCCAGTTG
>Ga0068862_100003919_pt1 | contig 12659 bp, 11 predicted proteins | sample KBSSwiS52_FD_66598 | JGI IMG/M metagenome (GOLD analysis project Ga0068862, IMG submission 66598) | Switchgrass rhizosphere microbial communities from Kellogg Biological Station, Michigan, USA - KBS Switchgrass S5-2 | ecosystem: Host-associated > Plants > Roots > Rhizosphere > Soil ... | reverse complement strand
TGTCGAGACCCTCGCGTGGTGACGTCAGAGTGGCCGCGGGTATCGCGACCTCGAAGGCCTCCACCGTTCCGGGCTTCAGCGCATTGGCCCAGAACTCAGTTCCGGCCGATGCGGCCGCGAACTGCGCCCGCGTGACGTTGACCGTCGCGGTCGACGCTGTATACGCATGGATGTTCGATGTCCCGTTCACGGTGACGCGGGCGGAGCCGACCGCCAGCGGCGCCTGGGCGCCGGTCGTCACGCCCAGGGCGACGTATAACGTGAAGGCGACGGCAGAGATCAGCAGCGCACGGATAGCAGATCGCGTTGTCATATGAGTCTTCGCTCCAGTCGGTTTGGGTTCGCCATCCTGCTTGGGCAACACTCGGGCCAGCGCAACATGCGTCGACTTGCGCCGGATTTCCGGCGATCCGGCGAAGACGGACAGGGGAAGGATGGGGATTATTCCGCACCGCCGCGCGGCTTTCCCCGGCGCGCCGACGGTGAAACTGGCGAGCACGATGAGGCACGCGGCTTTTTGCCCATTCAGAGGCACTGCCGATTCGTAACGATCTGGCCCCGCCTTTGCGTTGCCATTGACTCGGAGGCTGGAGATGTTCATGTCGAGCGACGAAGTTGGCGCCGCGAGACGCGCGATCCCTTCAGGCGATTGGTTCGAGGCTGCCTCTCCGATCGCTCGTCAACCACGTGGCCTGGTCCCCGGTGTCGATGTGCGGCGGTTGCCCGAGGGCACGGTCCTCGTCGTCGATACGCACAACTCGCGCTACCGCATTGTCATGGCCGGACGCGGATCGCGGGCGACGATCTACGGTGGGCCCTACTTTCAGGAGGAGACCGACGTGCGGATCGAGGGCTCCGCGCTCGCCGGCAGTCTTCTGAAGGTTGGCTGGATAGCGGTCGGTCTGTTCATGGAGGTGACGTCCGAGGACAAGCGCGTCGTGACCTCCCGTGTGCGTTCGATCATCGTCGAACCGGGCCCGGCTGCCACGGACGACGAAGTGGTCGGCTCTGCCGCATAACGCGTCCATGACGACGATCGTCGGCGCACCGGCCTCAAGGCGATGATGACAGCACGTCTACGGTCGATTCTCGTCGCGGTTGACTTCGGCGAGGCGTCCGCCCGGGCCATCGCCATCGGCGGCGCCTTGGCGGAGCGCTACGACGCGTCGCTTCGACTTCTCCATGCCGGAGCGTTCGACCTCCCGCCCTACGTGACATCCGCGCAACCACCAGCGGGTGAGTTGCCCGCCGGGAGCGACCGCGCGCGCGCGACTGAATTCCTGGCTGATTTCGGACGGCGACACACGGCCGCGCCATTCGTCCCGCTGGTCGATGACGGGGCGCCCGTCGACGCCGTACTGCGCGAGAGCGTGACGTCGGACCTTGTCGTCATGGGCACGCACGGACGCCGCGGCCTGTCGCGGTGGTGGCTGGGCTCGGTTGCGGAGCGCGTGCTGCGCGAGACCGGCTGTCCGCTGCTCATCGCCCATGCTGAAAAAGATGCGGTGTCGGCAGCCCGCGCGTTCGCACGCATCCTGGTTCACGCGTCACCGCCGTTGAGTGGGACGAACGCCACCGCCTACGCCGCCATGCTGGCGGACGGCTTTGGCGGCGAGGTTGTGGACGCGCGCTACGAGCCGCTGGAACCGGCGCTCGAACGCACGGGCGCGACCTTGCTGGCCGTCAGCATGCCGGCCGTCCGCTGTGGCGCCTGGCTGTCCAACATCGGCGAGCCGATCGTGCGCTTCTGCGAGCGACCCATCGTGTTCGTGCAGGAATCCTGACGCCGATTCGACAGCTGCGAGGGTTGCCAGAGGGCCTTCAGCCGACGCTGCCGACCGGGCGGACCGTGCATCGCCATCGGAGTCTGCCGCCCGCGGAACGCCGGTTTACTTCCCTGCAGCGAGTTCGAACGGCTTCGCGTCGAGCGCAGAGCTCACGCCATTCCGCTTGGCACGCCGTCTCCATCCGAGATTCCCCATGAACGTGTAGACGCGTCCCGGGATGAGTCGGCGCGAGAACTGTTCGACCGCCGCCGCCGGGACCGTGCGGCCCTCCGCCAGCTCCGCGGCCGTGCGATCGAGCGCCGTTCGCACGTGCTTCGTCAGTCCGCCCAGCGTCTCGAGCGACTGGCCGTCGACCACGCCGCCCTCGCCTAATGCCAGACCGCCCGCCCAGTTGAACCGCGCGCGGCGCGCAAACGCACGCACGATGTCCAGCGCGGTGCGGCACTGCCCGGCCTCCGGGAAGCCGCAGTTCACGACTGCCGCGAACGCACAGGGCGACCGGCCCGGACGCGCTGAGCGGGCCAGATCCTCGAGGGTTCGTGTCACCAGGTACGGGAGGCTGTCGATGTAGACGGGGGCCGTGAGCACGAACAGATCGGCCTCCGCCAGAGCGGCGGTCAGCGCCTGATTTGCGAGCGACTTGAGCGATCGGTCGACGAACAACACCGTCGTGGCGACCCCGTGCTCTTGTAACCGCGCGCGGAGGTATTGGCCCAGCGCCTCCGAGGTGCTCGTTCCTGCCGGCTTTGCACTGCCAATCAGGACGACGGCGCGCTGGACGCTCATGCGACACCTCGGCGGGTCGTCACCTGCGTGACCGCGCGTCCGATCGCGGTTTGCATCTGCTCCGGCGAATCGTCCCGCGACAGCAAGCAGACCGCGTGTGCGGGCGCGTGGAAGTTGATGGCGTTGCGGGCGACCAGACGCGCGAAAATCTGTGCTTCGTCCGGATCGCGGTCCTCTGACACACCGATGCCCAGCAACGCCGGATAGCGGCTGTATCGGGGCTGGTGGTGGACCTCGCCGTCGAGCCGCATGAAAAAGGGCGAGACGATGCCGATCGATCGGTCGAGCGCTTTCTTCAACTCTGACGAATACCCGCCGAACGTGATCGGCGAGAGCAGTGTGACCAGGTCGGAGCGCGCCAACGCGCGCGTCACGACGCCGGCGTCATCGCGCGTCGCGCAGATGCCCGGCGTCTTGACCCAGCAGTCGAAGCACCCTTTGCAGTAGGCGATGAACACGTCACGGAGCTGGACGCGCTCGACGGTCCAGCCCGACGCCACGAGGTCGGAGGTGACCGCTTCCTCGATTGGACCAAGTCCCTCGTCGCCCGCGAGCGCGCCGTTCAGAACGAGTGCCCGCATGCTGAGAGTCGACGCAAGGCGTATGCCGGTGGAAAACGTTTTGGCATCGCGCCACCAGGCGGGCGGTGCGATCGCTGCGACGGTTGTCCGCCGGGAAGGCGGCGGGCGTCCGTCTTGCAGCGTGATCGTTGTAGGTCTGTGGTCCTGCCGGATTTCCGGCACCGAGGCGTAGATGCGCGAGATCAATCGGATTCTCTGTCCGCTCGACCTGTCCGAGGTGTCACGCCACGCCATCGACCATGCGGTGCTCCTGGCACGCTGGTACGACGCGACGATCACCGCGATCCATGCGTGCAACCCCGTCGTCATTCCATCAGCCGATTTCGCGGTGGTGCAATTGCCGCCGAACCCGGACGACATCGCGGGTGCGAGCGCCCGCGTGGCGGAATGGCTCGCATCGGCTGGCGCCCCGAACGCCCAGGTGATCGTCGAGAGCGGAGACCCTGTCGACCGGATTCTGGCGCACGCGAATACGCTGCCGGCGGATCTGTTGGTGATCGGCACTCACGGTGCCGGCGGCTTCGAGCACCTCGTGCTCGGCTCCACGACCGAAAAAGTGCTGCGGAAGGCCCCGTGCCCGGTCCTGACGGTGCCGCCGCGGGCGCGGGCCACGTCGAAGCTGCCGTTCAAGCGTCTGTTGTGCCCGGTCGATTTCTCGGATTCCTCGCTGGCCGCTCTCGACTTCGCGTTCTCGCTGGCGCAGGAAGGCGACGCCGAGCTGACCATTCTCCACGTCTTCGAGTGGCCGGAGGACGGCGATCCGCTGACGAACCGGCCGATCAGCGTGCCCGAATATCGTCTCGAGCTCGAAGCCGACTTGACGACCAAGCTGCACGCGCTGGTGCCCGATGATGTCCGGACGTGGTGCCGGCCGGTGACGCGGATCGCGCACGGCAAGGCGTATCGCGAGATCCTGGGAATCGCGACCGAGGACACGTCGGATCTCATCGTGATGGGCGTCCACGGCCGGAATGCGCTCGACCTGATGCTGTTCGGATCGACGACGAACCAGGTGGTGAGGCGCGCCACGTGCCCGGTGCTGACACTCCGCACGCCATCCGATCGCGCCAGGAGGCGGACATGAAGAGCGGGTCAACGCCAGTCGTCTATTGGCATCGCGAGCTGCCGCCGCGCGATGCCGACCCGATCGGCAGCCATACCATCGAGGCGACCAGCGATCGCGTGCCTGGTACGTTCGTGCGCCGCGACATCGCCTGGGATCGCTGCTATCGGCAGTTGATGGATCGCATCGACGGCCGGATCGAGCAGGAGATCGACCGCCTGGGCGGCGACTACGCGCACGTGCTCGGTGAGACGATCGAGCCGCGCCACGACGACAGCACCGGCGAAGCCTGGATGTACGGCCGGTTCGACTACGAGCTGTATCGCGCGCGGCGCGCGTGATTCCAATCGGCGGAGGAAGCTGTACCAGGAGGGCCATCATGCGAACACCCGCTCGTCCCATCCTCGAGGTCGCACGACGTGAAGCGAAGGCCCGCCTTCGGGACCTGCTTCACGAAGTCAGACTGCTCCTCCTGGCCTTTCCCCATCTGCGCGATGCATTCGACCAGGATGAATTGCCCATCACGTTCATCGTGGCAAAGGGTTCCGGTCGGCTGACGAGACGGACGCGCTCAAAGACGCAGGCCTAATGGAGGGGCGCCGCCGGCGGCAGCATGTCACGTCGAACTCCCGAGCACTACTGGAGCGCTGACGCACATGTCCTGATGCGTCAGCTCGACTCGACGCGCGAAGGCCTTTCCGCCGCCGAAGCCGCGAAACGACTGCGCGAGTACGGACCGAACCTGGTGCGCGAACGCCGGCGCCTGTCGCGAACGCGCGTCCTGCTGAACCAGATCCGAAACCCGCTCCTTCTGGTGCTGGTCTTCGCCGCCGGCGCATCGACGATCACCGGCGAATGGGTGGACGCCTTCATCGTCCTCCTGATCGTGTTCGCCACCGTTGGCATTGGATACGGACGCGAGTACCACGCAGAGACAGCGGCGTCGGCCCTTCAGGCCCGGGTTGGCACGCGTAGCCGGGTCCTTCGCGACGGTCGTCTGGACACGGTGCCAGCGGAAGAAGTGGTGCCCGGCGACGTCGTGCTCCTCTCGGCAGGCAGCCTGGTGCCGGCCGACGGCGTTGTCCTCGAGGCGACCGACTTCTTCGTCAGCGAAGGAGTCCTGACAGGCGAGAGCTTCCCGGTCGAGAAACAGCCGGGACCCGTTGCCACGAACGCGGGGCTGCGCGATCGACTGAATAGCGTCTTTCTCGGAACCAATGCGCGAAGCGGCACCGCGCGGTGTCTGATCGTCGCCACCGGCTTGCGGACCGAATTCGGCGCCATCGCGCACCGCCTGACCTTGCGGCCGCCGGAGACGGACTTCGACCGGGGGCTGCGCCGGTTCGGCCAGTTGTTGACGAGTGCCATGCTCGTCATGGTGTTTCTGGTGTTCATTGCACATGTCCTGAACGGCCGGCCGCCGATCGAGACGTTGCTGTTCTCGGTCGCGCTCGCCGTCGGGCTGAGCCCGGAGCTGCTTCCGGCCATCCTCAGCGTCAACCTCGCTCGGGGTGCGCAGATGATGGCGCGCCACGGCGTGCTGGTGCGTCACCTGACGGCGATCGAGAACCTCGGGAGCATGGACGTCCTTTGCACCGACAAGACCGGGACTCTCACGGAAGGATTGGTGGTGCTGGAAGGCGCGTACGACGCCGAAGGGTCGCCGTCCGCCGAAGTACAAAAACAAGGGGCGTGGAACGCAGCGCTCGAAACCGGGCTGGCGAGTGCGTTGGACGATGCGATCCTCAGCGCCGCCGCCCCGGACCTCGCGGCAGTTCGCAAGCTTGCCGAGATTCCCTTCGACTTCGTCCGAAAACGGGTCAGCGTCGTGCTCGAGGCAGACGGCCAGACGTCCCTCGTGACGAAAGGTGCGTTTCACCACGTGCTGGAGATCTGCACGCGATCGGCTGACGGGATGTCCCTCGAGGCAGCAGAGAAGGGACGCCTCGAAAATCGCTACGACGCGTGGAGCGCACAGGGGATCCGCGTGCTGGCGGTGGCGTCACGAACGGTGGAGCGCCAGGCGACGTACGGCAGGGAACTGGAGCAGGATCTCACCTTCGTCGGCTTCCTGACGTTTTTCGACCGACCCAAGAACGATGTGGCCGATGCGATTGGCAGCCTGGCCGCGCTCGGTGTGTCGGTCAAGATCATCACAGGGGACTGCAAGCCCGTCACGCAGCACGTCGCCGCCCTTGTCGGGTTGCGCGCCGATCGCGTGCTCACGGGCGGCGATCTGCAACGTCTCTCCGACGAAGCGCTGTGGCGCGCCGCCGAATCCACGGATCTCTTTGTGGAGGTCGATCCGAATCAGAAGGAACGGATCATCCTGGCCGTGAAGAAGATGGGACACGTGGTTGGCTTTCTCGGCGATGGCGTGAACGATGCGCCCGCGATGCACGCCGCCGACACCAGCCTCGCGGTCGAACAGGCGGTTGACGTCGCCAGAGCAGCTGCGGACTTCGTGCTGCTCGAGAAGAATCTGGACGTCATCCGGCGAGGCATCGAGGAAGGCCGCAAGACGTTCGCCAACACGCTGAAGTACGTGCTCACGACGATGAGCGCGAACCTCGGCAACATGATCAGCATGGCGGCTGCCTCGCTGTTCCTGCCGTTCCTTCCGCTCCTGGCCGGCCAGATTCTCCTGAACAACCTGCTGTCCGATGTGCCGGCGATCGGGATCGCCGACGATGCCGTGGATCCGGAACTGATCGCGCGGCCACAGCGCTGGAACATGCGCTTCATCGGCCGCTTCATGGTGGAGTTTGGAATTGTGAGCTCGATGTTCGACTTCCTCACGTTTTGGGTGCTGCTGATCGTCTTCCAGGCGGCGCCGGCGGTGTTCAGAACCGGATGGTTCGTCGAATCTCTGCTGACCGAGCTCGTGATCGCGCTGGTCGTCCGGACGCGCCGGCCGTTCTTCAGAAGCCGGCCGGGCAGCCTGTTGCTGTGGTCAACCGTGGCGCTCGTCACGCTGACCCTCGCGATACCGTATCTGCCGCTGGTCGGTGTGTTCGGGTTCGTTCCGCTGCCGGGCGCGCTGCTCGTCACGGTCTCGGCGGTGACCGCCCTCTATGTCGCGGCGACGGAAGTCGCCAAGCAGCGGTTCTATCGAGGGGTCGCATGAAGAGCGGCCTGTCGGCGCTGATCGTCGTGCTCTTCATTCTGCCGGGCCGGCACCCCGCGCAGGTGCCTGTCCCAGACCTCAAAGCCGCAATCAAGACGTCCTTGAACAACGGCCTCGATCCAGCATTTGGCGCGGTGACACCTCTGGCGCTGGGAGAGTTGGAAGACCTCTACCGGCGACGCGATCATCTGCCGCTCTGGATCGACGCGATCGACCGACCAGGTCTCGACGCGGTCGACGCCCTGCTGATCCTTCGTGGCGCGGCGGACGATGGTTTGGAACCCGCGGACTACGCGGTCGCGCAGCTCGATCGGTTGATGTCGAAGTTGCGAGCCCCGCCAACGTCCATCGCAGATCTCGCCTCGTTCGACGTTGCCCTGAGCGCGAGCCTGCTGCGCTATCTTCATCACCTGCACGCGGGGCGCGTCGACCCGCGAACGATCGGCCTGCGTTTGACTGTGCCGGCCGATCAGCACGATTTCGCGGCGCTCCTGCAGTCGGCGGCGGCCGGGCATCGGATCTCGGAAGCCGTCGCCGAGTTGAGGCCCCCGCTCGCGCAGTATCGCGCCCTGCGCACCACGCTGACGCGGTATCGATCGCTCGCTCGAGAGATGGACTCTCCACCAATGGCACTCCCGGCGTTTGCACGTGCCGTCCATTCAGGAGATCCGTACGCAGGAGGAGACGCACTCCGGCGTCTGCTCGTGGCCCTCGGCGATCTGCCGGCGGGTGCGGTGGCGCCGGCAGGATCGACCGTATACGGAGGCGCGCTCGTGGACGCCGTCAAACGGTTTCAGCGTCGCCACGGGCTGGCGCAGGACGGGGTCATCGGCCAAAGCACGCATGCCGCGTTGGCCATCCCGATCGCGACGCGTGTCCGGCAGATCGAGCTCGCGCTCGAGCGCCTCCGCTGGCTGCCGCACCTCGGCGATCAGCGTCTGCTGGCGATCAACATCCCGATGTTCCGCCTGTGGGCGTGGGATGCGATTCCACCGGACGGGGACCCACTGTTTGGCATGGACGTGATCGTGGGCCGCGCGCTCCGGACTCCGACGCCGGTCTTCGTCGAGCAGTTGCGCGAGGTGATCTTCAGGCCCTACTGGAACGTGCCGCCATCGATCGTCCGCCAGGAGATCCTGCCAATCCTCGCTCGCGACCGGGATTACCTGCGGCGCCAGCAGATGGAGATTGTCCGGGGACCTGGCGACGACGCGCGAGTGGTGGCCGGCACGGCCGAGCACTTCGTGATGCTGCGGCAGGGAGTCCTTCGTCTCCGGCAGCGTCCGGGGCCGCAGAATGCGCTGGGGCTGGTCAAGTTCGTGTTTCCCAACGCGGAGAACGTCTACTTGCACGGCACGCCCGCGCCGGCGCTGTTCGGCCGCAGCCGCCGCGACTTCAGTCACGGCTGCGTCCGCGTGAAGAATCCGATGGCGTTGGCGGAATGGGCGCTCAAAGATCAGCCGGAGTGGACCCGCGATCGAATCGTGTCGGCCATGAACGGGACGCAGTCGACTCATGTCCTGCTGCCACGGCCGATTCAGGTCGTTCTGTTCTACACGACCGCGGCGGTGATGCCTGACGATGGGACGATTCGCTTCGCTGAGGACATCTATCGGCACGACGCGCTGCTCGATGGCGTCCTCGCTCGAAAACGCTCCGCGGACGCCGAAGCCGGCGTGCGACGTCGATAATCTCGACGACTTGCATGATGCGTTGCGTCTTCCTGGCCACCGGAGCCTTCACGCGACGGTCGTGCCGAACAGTTTACCGATGCCTGCGGTTGCCATCAGTGCGATCGCACCCCAGAGCGCCACCCGCGCTGCGCCGACCGCTGGCGGCGCACCGCCGACTCGTGCCGCTGTCGCACCGAGCGCGACAAGGCAGAGCAGGGAGACGATCGACACAATCAGCACCAGCTTGGGCAGCGGCGCGAGCATGATGGTCAATACCGGCACACTTGCTCCGACAGCGAACGTGGCTGCTGAGGCGATCGCCGCCTGCAGCGGACGTGCAGCGAGCTCCTCGGTGAGTCCGAGTTCGTCGCGCGCATGCGCCGTCAACGCGTCTTTCGCCATCAATTGCCGCGCCACCGTCCGGGCGACGTCTGGCTCGAGACCCCGGCGCATGTAGATTCGCATCAGCTCGTCCTCCTCGGCCTGCGGCTGGGCGGCCAGTTCGCGCTTCTCCAGATCGAGATCTGCACGCTCGGTGTCGGCCTGTGAGCTGACCGACACGTATTCGCCGGCCGCCATCGACAGAGCACCTGCCACGAGCCCTGCCACACCAGCAACGAGCACATCATGCCTCGTCGCCTCCGCTGCGGCGACGCCGACGACGAGACTCGCCGTCGAGACGATACCGTCGTTCGCGCCGAGGACCGCCGCGCGCAGCCACGCGATCCGTTCGTTCCGGTGTCGTTCGCGATGTCTCATCGTCCGAGCCTCCAGCACGTCATGATAGTAAGAGCGGGATGAAAGCCGAATACCAGCAGACGGCCGAACAGGTCATCCGCACGCTGGGCAGCGACCGAACGCACGGGCTGTCAGGTGCCGAAGCACGGGCGCGCCTGGCGCATTTTGGACTCAATCAGCTGGCGGCCGAACGTCCGGTGCCCGCGTGGAGAAAACTCCTCGCGCAGTTCGGCGACGTGCTGGTCATCCTGCTGCTGATTGCCACCTTGATCTCGTTCGTGCTGTGGCTGTACGAACGGGACGCGGCCCTGCCGTACGAGGCGATGGCGATCAGCGCCGTGGTGCTCCTGAATGCGATGCTCGGCTACATCCAGCAGGAGCGAGCCGAATCCGCAATCGCATCGCTGCGCCAGATGGCTGCCGCCCATGCGCTCGTGACTCGCGACGGGGAGCCGACGACCGTTCTTGCCGCCGATGTCGTACCAGGCGATGTCCTCATCGTCCAGGAAGGCGACACCGTGCCCGCAGACGCCCGTGTCATCGAATCGACGGCCCTGCACGTCGCCGAAGCGGCTCTCACGGGCGAGAGTCTGCCGGTGTCGAAAGACACCGACCCCATACCAGGCGAGGCGGGATTGGGCGACCGCGCGAACATGATCTACAGCGGGACGTCGGTCACTTATGGCCGCGGCCGAGCGGTGGTGACCGCAACCGGCATGCAGACCGAGATGGGGCACATTGCCGGGATGCTGTCTCGCGTGGAGAGCGCTCCCACTCCACTTCAGCAGGAGCTCGATCGCGTCGGCAGACGCCTCGGCGTGGTGGTGATTGCGATCGCCGTCGTGATGATTGCCACGATCGTCGTGGTGGAACACGTCCGCGGTCTGCCAGCGCTTCTCGACGTGCTCATCCTCGGCGTGGCCCTTGCGGTTGCCGCAGTGCCGGAAGGCTTACCGGCGATTGTCACCGCCGTGCTGTCGATGGGTGTCCAGCGCATGGCGCGGCGGCATGCCATCGTGCGACATCTCAGTGCGGTGGAAACGCTCGGCTCGGCATCCGTCATTGCGTCGGACAAGACCGGCACGCTCACTCGGAACGAGATGACCGTGCGCGAAGTCGTGACCGCGAGCGGCCACGTCACGATCACTGGAACGGGCTATGCGCCGATCGGTGATGTGAGAGTGGACAACGATGGCGAGGTGACTGGCAACCTGCGAATCGAATTGGAACGTGCGCTGGGGGTCGCCGACCGCGCCAACAACGCGTCGGTGCGCGAGGAGGGTGGGCGCTGGATCATCGTCGGTGATCCCACCGAGGCTGCCCTCATCGTTGCGGCTCGAAAGGCAGGGCTGCAGTCGGCGGTGCTGCAGCGACGCTTCGCACGCATTGGCGAGGTCCCGTTCTCGGCTGAACGCAAACTCATGAGTACGGTTCACACGGACGCCGACACCGAAGGCCGCGTCCTGGTGTTCACGAAAGGCGCCCCGGACCTGTTGCTGACGCGGTGCACGCACGAGCACGTCGGACCGGAGCACCAGCCGCTCTCTGACGACCGGCGACGTCAGATTCTCGAGGCGAACGATGCCCTGGCGGCCCGCGCGCTGCGCACGCTCGGGGTTGGCTACCGCGCTTCGACGGACGGGACGCTCAACGCCGCGGACATCGGTGAGCATCTCGAACGGGATCTCGTGTTCGCAGGGCTGATTGGCATGATCGATCCGCCTCGCCAGGAGGCCAGGCTGGCAGTGATCCGTGCGAAACGCGCTGGCGTCCGGCCCGTCATGATCACGGGGGATCACCCGAAGACCGCCGCGGTGATCGCGCACGAGCTCGGGCTCGCGCAATGGTGAGGCGGTGACCGGCATTGAGCTCGAGCAGATGGACGAGGACGCGCTGGATCGGACGGTCGGCATGGTCTCCGTGTACGCGCGGGTGAAACCGGAGCACAAGCTCAGGATTGTTCAGGCGCTTCAGCGTCGAAAGGCTGTGGTCGCCATGACCGGCGACGGCGTGAACGACGCGCCAGCCCTCAAGATGGCCGATATCGGCATTGCGATGGGGATTACGGGGACGGACGTGTCGAAGCAGGCCGCCGACATGGTGCTCGCCGACGACAACTTCGCAACCATCGTCGCCGCAGTCGAGGAAGGCCGCGCCATCTTCTCGAACATCCGGAAGTTTCTGCGTTACCTGCTCTCGTCGAACATCGGGGAAGTGATGACGATGTTCTTCGGCGTCGTGTTCGGCGAAGCGATCGGGCTCGACCTGCGAACCGGCGAGCTCGTCCTCCCGCTGATGGCCACGCAGCTGCTGTGGATCAACCTGGTGACCGACGGCGCGCCCGCGCTCGCACTGGGTGTCGACGCCAGCGATCCGGATTCGATGGAGCGGCCGCCGCGACCTGCGACGGAGCGTGTGATTACCGGGCCGATGTGGCGCGGCATCTTCTTCATCGGCGTCGTGATGGCTGGCGGCACACTGTACGTCTTGGACGCCGATTTACCCGGCGGACTCTTTCAGGGAACCGGCAGCCTGCGACACGGCCAGACCATGGCATTCACGACGTTGATGCTGTTTCAACTGTTCAATCTGTTCAACGCCAGGTCCGACGAGCAGAGCGCCTTTCGCGGGATGTTCACAAACCGTTGGTTGTGGGGTGCGATCGCAGTGTCTCTCATCCTGCAGGCTGCCGTCGTGTACTCACCATTTCTTCAGTTGGCGTTTTCGACGGAGCCGCTCACCCCTTCCGACTGGATGCGCTGCGCGATAGTCGCCAGTACCGCTCTGTGGCTTCGTGAACTGGAGAAGCTGCTGCGCCGCCGCCGGACGCAGGTCACCCCTTGAATCCCCGCTTGAGTCGTGTCTCGCCCGAGCCAGCCGAGAGCAACGCATCGATGCCGGCCA
>Ga0068862_100003918_pt1 | contig 12659 bp, 7 predicted proteins | sample KBSSwiS52_FD_66598 | JGI IMG/M metagenome (GOLD analysis project Ga0068862, IMG submission 66598) | Switchgrass rhizosphere microbial communities from Kellogg Biological Station, Michigan, USA - KBS Switchgrass S5-2 | ecosystem: Host-associated > Plants > Roots > Rhizosphere > Soil ... | reverse complement strand
AAGTAGGTTTGGAGTGCATGATTATCTTTGATGCCCTTTGACTTCATGAAGGCCTGGATTTGCGGGTTACGGTCCCACTGCTTGCCCTCGTTTTCATCGCCACCGATATGCAGATAAGCGTCGGGGAAAAGCCCAGCCATCTCGCCAAAAAATGTGTCGAGAAATTTGTAGACCTCTTCTCGGGTGGGGTCGAGCGCCGGCTCGAAGATTCCGGGCTTGCGTTCAATCGTATAAGGACCTGGCGCACTGCCAAGCTCAGGATGCGCCACGAGCCAACTGGTCGCATGGCCGGGAAGATCAAACTCAGGGACGACACGAATGCCACGGTCACGTGCATACGTTATGATCTCTCTTGCCTGATCCTGTGTGTAGAAGTTGCCATCGGAGCCAAGCTGGTGGAGGCTCGGGAACTTCTTACTCTCGATGCGAAAGCCCTGGTCTTCAGTCAGGTGCCAGTGAAATACATTTAGTTTCACCGCGGCCATTGCATCGAGATTGCGCTTCAAAACATCCATCGGTTGGAAATGGCGAGCAACATCGATCAGCAGGCCACGCCATGGGAAGCGTGGGCGATCCTGAATCTGAACGGCGGGGATAAAATAGCCGTCACGATCGCTATCGAGTAGCTGGAGGAGCGTCTCGAGCCCACGCAGAACACCTATGCTGGTTGGGGCCTTCAGAAGTGCCTGCCTGTCTGACACTTCGAGCGAGTAGGATTCGTCTTCATCTACCGAGGGTATCGCTTTCCCCGGTCCGCCGGATTCCACAACGAGCGTTGCAGTTGTGGTATTGGGCGCCAAAGCTCGCGCCAGCTCCATTACGGTGCGAGCTTCAATACGTCGCATCGCCCGCTCTATTCCGCCTTGAACACGAGGGTCAACCTGACCTTTGACGGCAACCGTGAAAGACTTGCTTATAAGAAGTTTTCCTGGGTTAAAACGAACCGAGAGGGGCACCGGCATCAGGTTGTGCTGACTGGCAGCCGTAGCACCGGTCTGAGAATAAGCACTGCTTGCGCAGAAAAAAATTAGAATAAGTGGAAGATAAGTTCTGGGTTTCATGCGTTCCTCGACAAAGCGGCGGCTGCGGTTCAGTAGCGTTTGAGTGTTGCAGTTTCGACTATCATCTTACTGATACGGCGTAAGTTACCGTGTCATACTTTTAGGTTACTGAATTGAATATCTGCAAAAAACCGCCCCGCAGTAAGACACATCGAAATGGTGCACCTAACACCAAAGCTGGCCCCTTTGGACAGTACGCCAGATGGCCTTCGACACCGCAGTGGCGAAGGTTTGATTCGATTTGCAGTTTGGTGTTGGTGAGAGTTGCTCGAAGAGCCCTTGGAAGATTGCCGATTGCCGACTGGAGATTGCCGAGCCAATTGGCTCCTCCGAAAGAAGCCAATCGAAAATCGCCAATTGGCATTCGGCAATCAGCCTACATATGCCTTACTTCAATTCAAACTTTTCCTTCAGTCCGCCAATCGTCACCTCAAACTCGCCGGGTTCTATGATGGGTTTGTTATCGGCACCGATAAATGAAAGATCATCCCGACGCAGCGTGAAGGTTAAAGTGCGACTTTGGCCTGGTTCCAGATAGATCTTGGCAAAACGTCTTAGTCGTTTTCCTGCGGGAGATAAAGAGGCTACGAGATCGCTTACATAGAGCTGTACCACTTCCTTGCCGGCGCGACGACCGCTGTTTGCAACAGTAACGCTTACCGAGAAATCCGCGTTGCCAGTCATCGTCTTTTGCCCAAGACGCAGATCGCTATAGGCGAAGGTTGTATAGCTCAAACCTTGTCCGAATTCGAACTGCGGCTTGAACGCCATATTGCCGAAAGCGGTGTCTTCGGTTTCGAAAGGTTTATGATCGTAGGTAATCAATCCGTTAGGCGTACGTGGGTAAGTGAAAGGAAGTTTTCCCGATGGATTAACGTCGCCGAACAGGACGTCGGCAACTGCCTGTCCGCCCGCGTTGCCGGGGTTGTAAGCCATTAGAACAGCGCCGGCTTTATCGACAATGCGATTAATGACTCTTGGCCTTCCTTCAACCAGGACGAGCACGACCGGCTTTCCGGTCGCCTGGATGGCTTCAGCAAGCCGTAGTTGCAGCTCGCCCAAAGTTAGGTCAGTGATGTTACCTGGAGTTTCGCAGTATGACCCTTCACCAAGGCAAAGTACGACTACATCAGCAGCCTGAGCGGCACGCACGGCAGCCGGGATATCAACTTCAGCTTCGATATCGGTTGGCGTGTTGTTTGAAGCAGAACCTGGTCGGCGCGTGATCTTTGTCCCGGGAACGTAGGTCACGTTAGTGCCTCCTACCTTTTCGATCGCCCGCCGAATGCTCACACTGTCCTTCGGATAGAGTGATTCTTCTGACCCTTGCCAAACATACGACCAACCGTTGTTCAGGGAAATCATTGAATCGGCAGTCGGACCAGTAACCAGCACTTTTTGATCTTTCGCGAGCGGTAACAGATTGTTCGTATTCTTCAAAAGCGTCATCGATTCACGTGCTGCTTGCAGCGCGGCCTGTCGTGATTCCGGCATTCCAATTTTCGACTTGAGAGCAGGATCCGGCGTGGGTTTCTCGAAGAGACCCAACTCAAACTTCACTCTCAAGATTCGCCGTACCGCTTCGTCTATTCGCGACTGCGGCACTGCACCTTCCTTAACCAACGTCACCAGATGATCGGCGAAGCTGTAATCAAGAGGCACCATGCTCATGTCGTTGCCGGCCATCACGGCCATTCGAGTTGCTTCTTTCTCGTTGGCCGCAACTCGCCAGATCGTGACTAGTTTCTTGATATCCTCCCAGTCAGTAACTACAAGTCCCTTGAATCCCAATTCATCGCGCAGGATTCCGGTCAAGAGATGATGGTTGATGTGTCCAGGAACGCCGTTAATTTCTCCGGAGTTCACCATAACTGTACGTGCTCCGGCCTGAACTGCTGCGGCAAAGGTTGGCAGGAAATATTCGCGTAGATGGTTTTCCGGAATCCACGCAGGAGTTCGGTCTCTTCCAGTCAGTGGGAAGCTGTAGCCCATGTAATGTTTCAAACTGGACGCGACACGGTCTTGCGAAGCGACGTCCGATCCTTCCAGCCCGCGCACGAAAGCAACGCCCAAAACTTTGGCAAGGTAAGGGTCTTCGCCAAACGTTTCCCAAAAACGTGGCCAAAGAGGATTGCGGCCTAGATCGAGTACGGGTGAAAAGCTCCATGGGATACCAGCCGCCCGCGTTTCCATGGCGGCGATTTCCGAACCACGTTTCATCAACTCAGGATTCCAGGTAGCGGCCATGCCAATCTCTTGCGGAAACAGCGTTGCGCCTTGTACATAGGTGGCGCCGTGAATGGAGTCGATGCCGTAGATGACGGGAATTCCGAGACGTGTTTTCTTCGTTGCAGCTTCCTGAATTTGTTTGATGGTGTCGTGCCATTTATCCGGGGTTAGGGCTTGATCTGAGACGTTAAGAATCGAGCCGACGCCGTATTTGACGATCGCTTTTTCCAGTTTCGCGGGATCGATTTGAATATTCTGGTCTTGTCCCGTGACAATCATGCCGAGGGTCAGCTGAGTCATCTGCCCAACCTTCTCTTCGAGTGTCATGCGCTTGAGGAGGGCCTCGATCTTCTGCGAATTGTCACGCTCCGGTCCGGTCTTAACGGCGCTCCGAAAAAACTCGTCACTATCATTGATGTCTGCGGGAACTGGCCCGCGATCGTCAGCCGTTCGAGCTTGTCCAGCTAAGATCTTCATACTTATTTGCTCCGCGCCGGCGCGGTTTGATGTGTCAGCTTTTTGTACCGGCAAACCAAAGCAGATGGAAAGCGTAACAACCGCCAATGCGAGCGCAGTGTTTTTCATCGTCTTCTTTTTTTCCTTCGGGATTGATTAGCGGAGCGCGCTTATTCTCTCATTGAAGCGGGATATCAAGAAGCCTTTTGCTAAATGCCATTAACCTCTGACGCAATCACCTTTACGGTTCGGCTCTCTTCATCAGCTTGCTCACTTCTCGCCAGGTCACTAGTTTGACATTGTTCTCCTCGAGTAATTTGCGGAAAGCCTCGCTCGTAACAAATTGGAAATCGCGCTGGCGCCATTCTGAGCCCCAATCGGGATGATTAAACGCCACCCCTCTCATCTCCTCATCGTCATATGCCAGATGTACGATCATCTCCGTGATACCGGGCTGAAGGTTTTTGATGGCGTCAGCGTAAAACTTGGACCAGCCGTCCGCTGTAACACCGGGCCCAATGCTAATTACAGTATTCATAACAACGTCGTCGGGACCCAGGAGCGAAGGCAGAAAGGGAGCCTGCGCAAACCACTCCTTCGAAACTCTGATTAGTAGCTTGTTGTCCCGAGCGACGCGGAAGAGAGTTTCAAATAAAGCCTGAGTTTGGTAGAGCGTACCCATGTGCGAGTCGAGGTGCGTGGGTTGAATGCCGAGTAGTTTGGCGCGCGCAATTTGTGCTCGAATTTCTGCTTCTGCTTCTTTGGGGTCGATGTGCGCGGCGGCTTCTGTTTCCGTCAGATAAAAATAGCCATTACTGTCCAGAAGGGAAGGCACACGCTCTTTCGCCAGGATCGGTCCCCAGCGGTAAAGACGCCACTCGCTCGTAAGAGTTAAATGCAGGCCCAGATCGGCCTCGGGATGTTTTCGTGCGAAGTCCGCTATCTCGGGTAGCCAGGGACAGGGAATCATGATGCTAGCTGAACTGACGAGTCCACTCTCCAGTCCCTTGATCGAAGCTCTGTTGATAGAGTGGGCCATACCCAGGTCGTCGGCATGCACGATCAGCAGTTTTGTATCGGCCGGGTAACCGAGTCGTTCCAACAAAGGCTTCGGCCCCGTTTGTGATGCCAAGCGAGAAGTTTGTGTCTGTTGGGCCATGCCCGTGGACGTTACGAAAAGCAGGCAAGCAAGAATCGCGATAGACGCTGTTGGTTTCATATGCGTCGCGGTGGTCGTAGTTCGTCGCGCGAGCCAGCTGGGCCACCGGTTCCCCAGCCTCATGTGGAAAAAAACACTTTGCGGATTCGGAAAATTGTATGATGCTGCATATGAATGGTCAATCCTGTTTAGTTTCATAAACAGCCGTGAAATCGCTGAAAATCGGAATCACAGGTGTGCGCGGAATCATCGGCGAGACCTTTACGCCCGAAGTAGCAGTAGGCTTCTCGCAGGCGTTTGGGACTTATCTAGATGGCGGACGGATTCTTGTCTGTCGCGATACCCGCGCCTCCGGTCCGATGGTGCGCGCAGCAGTCATTGCCGGACTCCTTGCCGCAGGTTGCGAGGTGATCGATCTAGGAGTTTCGCCGACACCAAGCCTGCAGCTAGCTGTTAAATGGCTCAAGGCGGATGGTGGCATCGCAATCACCGCCGGACACAATCCATCTCAGTGGAACGCTTTGAAATTTGTGCGCGGCGATGGGCTTTATCTAAATCCCCCGCAGGCAGAAGAGCTCCTGGACATATTTCATCAGGGAGAGTTTGCCAAGGCGACCTGGGCCCAAATCAAACCTGCGATTCAGCATCAGGATTCAATTCAGCACCATATTGAATTGCTTACCGGTGCGTTTGACATTGAGGTGATCAAAAACCGACGGCCAAAAGTCGCGGTTGATTGCTGCAACGGTGCGTGTTCCCAGTTGGTTCCTCGTTGGCTGAGGGATATCGGTTGCGAAGTCCTTACGATCAATGACAGCGTGGACGCGGCCTTCCCACACCCTCCCGAACCAAAGCCTGACACAATGGCTCAGCTCAGCGCAGTTGTTAAAGCTGGAAATGCTGATATCGGTTTCGCTCATGACGCCGACGGCGAGCGACTCGGAATTGTGACTGAGTTGGGTCAACCCCTTTCAGAAGAGCTGACATTCGCCCTGGCGACCCGTATTCGTCTTGAGCAGAGAACGGGAACACTGGTGACCAATGTTTCAACTACAGGAGCAATCGAACAAATTGCCGCAGTTTACGGCGGCGCAGTGGTACGCACGCAGGTGGGGCAAGCCTACATCTCCGAGAGTATGATCGAACTTAACGGTGTTCTCGGCGGCGAAGGCAGTGGCGGTGTAACCGTTCCCGAAGTCCATTCAACTCACGATAGTGCTGCAGCAGTTGGCCTGATTCTCGAGGGTCTGGCGCGTTCCGGCAAAACCGTTTCGGAAATCGTTAAGCAGCTTCCCCGGTTAACAATGCTGAAGCACAACCTTCCGGTTGCACCGAATCGACTTTATTCGGTGTTACAGAATTTCCGGCTTGCCATGGAGCAAGAGCGGTTAACTTATGATCTGACAGATGGTATTAGAGTGATGTTGCCAGAAGGCTGGATACACGTGCGCGCCTCGAACACAGAATCGATGATTCGCGTGATTGTGGAAGCTGAGGAAGCGAGGAGCGCACAAAAGCTGCTCGACTGGGTGCGCGACAGATTAAATAAGTGAGGCGGCTAAACAGCTCACGGACAGACAATGTAAACCCGGCTTTCACCATGCGAGCTATTCCAACTCTCAAAATCAGTATCTCCGGCGTACGCGGAGTCATCGGCGAGTCACTGACGCCAACGCTCCTGACACGTTTTGCCCAGGCCTTCGGCACGTACGTTGGCTCTGCCACGATCGTCATTGGGCACGATCCGCGGACCTCGGGCGAGATGGTCAAGCAGGCCGTCATCGCAGGGCTCTTGTCCAGCGGATGCCACGTCATTGATATCGGAATGTGCCCAGTGCCGACTGTTCAGCTACTCGTCCGCAACCACCGCGCACATGGAGGCATTGCAATTACTGCCAGCCATAACCCAGCCGAATGGAATGCGCTGAAATTTATCGGTGCCGACGGACTTTTTCTAGATAGCGGCAGGGCCCGCGAGATGCTCGACATTTATCATCAAGGCGAATACACCAAGGTCGCGGGAGTGGAAATGCGGAGAGTGGAGGAGATTTCAGGAGCGACTGATCTTCACATTCAAAAAATCCTTGAGGTCCTAGGACCACTACCGCAACGCAAAGAACCCCTGCGTGTGGTGCTCGACGCTTGTAATGGCGCTGGTTCGCTAGTTGGTCCAAAGCTGCTCGCAGCATTGGGTGCTGAAGTCATTCCGATTAACTCAACTCCAAACGGACTATTTCCGCGTCCGGCAGAACCATTGGCGGAGAATCTTGGGGATCTCTGCACAGCAGTCAAAGAACATCGCGCCGATATTGGATTTGCCCAGGATATGGACGCAGACCGACTGGCAATTGTTTCCGAGGAGGGAATACCTATCGGGGAAGATTACACGCTTGTGTTAGCGACTCTTTACGTTCTGGGAAAGAAATTGGGGCCGGTGGTCGCGAATCTTTCATCGACGTCACTCCTGCATGAGGTTGCTAACAGATTTAACTGTCCTCTATTTCTAACGAAGATAGGAGAGGTCAATGTAACTGAAAAGATGCAGCAGGAGGATGCTGTTATTGGTGGAGAAGGGAACGGCGGAGTTATCTATCCTCAGATCAACTTTGCTCGCGACAGTCTGGTCGGCATGGCGTTGATTTTGCACCTTCTGGCTGAAACTGGACAGACGATCAGCGAGTTGGTAAATGGCTTTCCACGGTTCAGCATGATCAAAGAGAAACTTGCATGTCCCTCAGATAAGATTCCTGTTGTGCTCCGAATGGTGCGCCGCGAGTATGCAAATTATCCGCAGGATCTAAGGGACGGGGTGAAGGTAAACCTCTCTAACGGTTGGTTTCTCGTAAGAGGCTCAAATACGGAACCGATCATACGGGTGCTCGCGGAAGCCGAGTTTGAGGCGGAAGCGAGGGAGATCATGGGTGGCGTTTATTCACGGGTTCAGGACTGCTTGACCGATACCACGCGAGTAGCTTCAACGTAAACAGCTTCAAAGTTAGGTGTACCGGTAATTGGCAAATTCGCAGTGAATAACCGGCGAAGCAAAACATAAACGCGCTACGCGTCCCATCACGCGTGGTGACTCTGAAATTTCAGGTGAACATTATGAAGAGAACATTTCGCACTGGGATTTTGGCGACCATAATTGTTTTGGTTGGGGGGTGGGCTCTTGGCCAGGAGAGCTCGAAGCCGGCCGAGCCAAATGCGTCCAAGCTCGTTTATGCCGACTTTCAAAACTTACAAACCGGGAGACCGGTCAGCAAACAGGGCGGCATGGTTCGGTTGAATCCATATTCCCAGAATTCTGCAAACCCTCCGCACTTTCGTGGTTTGGAAAAGGCGGATCCACCGGCACCGGCTTTTGCGCGAGTGACGGCGGAAGATGTTGCTGCCGCTTTCGATTATGAACTACGTGTCCCAAACGAATGGGCGGGAGTCAATATGGAGGTATTCGGGGAGCCGGAGAAAGACGGCAAGCTCGTGCCTGACGATGTGAGCGACTATAAGTTCATTACCTTGCGAGTCTTTGTTAAAGGAGAGGCCCGGTACATACGACTCGAACTCATTTCGCGCGGCCAGGGGGCCAATCTCGAGTCGGGGTATCCCCTGGCGAGTTTTCGTCTGTCGCCAGGCTTCAATACTTACAAACTCAAACTCGATTCTTTTAACCAACCCGATTGGGCGATGCCACTTGATCTCAAGCGGGACGTCCTCAAGAAGTTGACGTCCGTCACAATTGGTGTGCACTGCGACAAATGCGTGATGGATAAAGGGACCGTTGTGGTCGACAACATTGCTTTCGAGAAATAGGACCGCCGCGACGAACAGAGAGCTCTGATGATGTCTTAAGCACTACGATTCGGGGTAGACCAGTTTCTTACCGGAGTATTACAGGCATCCCGATGAATTGTCCGTAACGTTCCGTCGCGACAGTGAGCGTTCGACGCATGGCGGGAGTCGGCGGGTCGAAGAGATTCGTTTTAATGAGGGCAGCTCCCTTCTGAAGCGTGCGCTTCCAGGTTCCGACCACCTTGCCATCCACCACAACCGTCGAAAGGAAGCCATTCCGGGCAGTCATCGTCCTCACATGGCGTGGCTCAATCGAGTCGGAACGATCTTTGTAGCTGAACAGGTACTCATCGTAGGCGGGAAGGAAGTATGCGGCAGACGAAGGAGTTGATCTCGTTCTGACGATGTGAGAAAGCCAATAAGATTGGCCACTTATGCTCTTTTCAAGCAGCTGCGATTGAATTGACTCTAACCCGGCTCGTGCGTCCGCGGGCGAGAGACCTGACCACCAAACGAAATCCTGAAGTGTGGCAGGACTGCGGCTTTCAAAGTAACGTGTGGCAAGTTCTGCCAGTGCCTGGCTGCGCCGCATCTTCACTCTGGTCTTCAACTGATCGAACCCGATATAAGTTGGATTGCCGCGGACGGTGATAGTCTGACAAATCAGCGCATCAAGCGAAGCGCGCTGCAACATATGTACGGCTCGCAAGCCTTGGGTTGAGATACCGCTCTTCTCGAGACTCGCAAGCAATTGAGTCCGATTTAGTTGCTTACCACCGCGCAATGCCTTGGCCAGGGCTGCGTTACTACGAGCCAGGGTGCGTTCATCTAGTTCGAGTTTGCGATACATGCTCGCGTTATGCGCGATGATGCGCGGCGCAACCAATGCCAACAGCCACCGGATGTCTGCTTCAGCAACAAGATGTAGGGTGCCGCGCAAGGCCCAGGTTCTGACAATCGTTTTGTCAGCGATCGCCGCCTCAACTTCTAGATCAGTGCTCTTCGGCAACCGCAGACCCATTCCCCATTTTCCCCCGGCGTAATCCTGCCCCTGCACGACCACAAGCTTTGCCATTAGTTCACCGGGTGTGCACATCTTCGAATGGAGAAGATACTGGTTGTGTAATCTCTGAACAGCGACAGTCAACATAATCTTGCTCACTTCTTGTAGACCCCTGCGATACGAGCATTCGCATCGTCACTAACAGCTTACCTTAACGAGCGAAAGGTCTTGCAGCGGAAAAGCAAAGTCTATATCGTCGGTTCGCCTACAAATTTTGAAGGAGAACATCCTCAACAGTGGATCAGAAAACGTCGAGTTGCGCGCTCTCGCGCCGGGATTTCTTAAGGACCTCTAGTTTGGGCGGCTTAGCGTTCGCGCTTTCAAACCGTGCTTCTTCATACGTGTCCGGCGCCGAGCACGCCGGCGAACTTCTGATGTACGTGGGAAGTTATACATCAGGAGAAAGTAAGGGAATATATCTTTATCGCTTCAACCTGTCTTCTGGAGAGTTGGTCCGACTCAGTGTAACTGAGGCGGTCGATCCTTCGTTTCTAGCTCTCTCGCCCAACCGTCGCTTCCTGTATGCAGTTAATGAACTCGAAGAGTTTGCCGGTAAGAAGAGCGGAGCTCTCAGCGCCTTTAGCGTTAATCAACAGACGGGTGAACTGACGTTTCTTAATCAACAGCCATCATTGGGTGGAGCTCCCTGTTACGTGACGGTGGATAAGACTGGTCGATTCGTTTTGGTAGCCAACTATTTCGGAGGCAACTTTGCTGTTCTTCCCGTGCGCAGCGAGGGAATTCTGGGCGCGGCTACTGACCTGAAGCAGGGTGCAGGGTCAAGCATCAACACCGAACGCCAGGAAGGCCCACATGCCCATTGCATCGTGTTGGACCACTCCAACCGATTCGCTTATGGATGTGATTTAGGCACCGACAAGATCATGGTTTTCCGATTCGACAGTCGACGAGGAAAATTGATTGCAAGCAAAAAGGCCTGGGTGCAACTCAAGCCGGGAGCGGGGCCGCGCCACTTAACTTTTCATTCCGGCGGCAAATACGCTTACGTCATTAATGAACTGCACGCGACGATAACGGCCTTCACGCGCGATCGGAAAAGCGGCAATTTGAACGAGGTGCAAACGGTGCCTACCTTGCCACCGGATTTTACCGCCGCCAACACGAGTGCCGACATCCACATTTCTCCGGATGGTCGGTTTCTCTACTGCTCCAATCGTGGGCATGACAGTATTGCTGCCTTCAAAGTCGATCCGCGAAATGGAACGGTGACCTTCATCGCTCACGAATCGACTGGAGGAAAGACGCCACGCAACTTTGCAATAGATCCGACAGGAGCGTTTCTTCTGGTAGCGAATCAAAAGTCTGACAACATCGTTGTGTTCCGGCGGGATTTGAGAACAGGTAGGCTGAGCGCCACGGGAAATGTGGCTGAGGTGCCGTCACCAGTTTGTCTGAAATTGACCAGCTCCCTTTCGTGATGTGTAGCGGCGGCACTCCGTGGCCGCCCTCTTCGCCAGGTGCCTCAAGCTCACCTAGACCTCAGCAGCCACAGGGTCGGCTGGCGGTTCATCGAAGGCCGCTACGTTCGCTTTCCTCAAGCCGACAGCCGAAAGTGCGTAGAACAGGATGGCAACGAGCATCACGTACTGAAACCCCAGCAGCATCGAGCTATATTCGGCTAGTCCGCCAACCATGGCGCCGGCGATGTTCATTCCGAACGCACGATCGGGCTCAGTTGTCCGCTTGAATGATGCAGCAAAAATGACAGCAGCAAACAGTACCGGCGAAAACACAAGGACGCATGAGCCAAGCACCTGAATGCTGCGGTTCATTCTCAGAAAAAAATCGAGCGGGACAATAGCGTTCAGCGTTAGAGCGGTAAGCAAACCAGCGTAATAGGGCCACAAGCGCGCAGGCTTGAACCGAAGCGTCCACAGATTGGCGAGAAGAATCATTACCAGGACAGCAAGAAACACGACTGAGTTAACCACCCAGGTACTGCCAAACAGCAGGGCCATCGTCACAACTGCTTTCGTCTCGATCAGCATGAATCCGGCGCCCAAAAAGAAAAGCTGAACGTTGAGTACGCCGAACCGTGGAGCCTTAGTGCGGCGTTCAGCCAGAGCACTCGTACCTGGTTGGCGTCGCGGCAGAAACAGAAAAATCATTAGCAACCCCAGCCCACCCATGATTAGCATTCCACGCAAGCTCAGTGTCGGTATCATCGGTTCCCGCAAATACAGGAAGGGCCAATTGTCGGTCGCAGTCCGCAGTCCGCCTTCAGGAGGTAATACGCTCGCCAATCCAAAATGCTGCCACGGAGAAGCTATACGTTGACCTGGCTGCGGCGTTTGTCCCGTGACTTGCGTTGCTTCTGATCCTGGCTGCTGTTGAAAGCCGTTTGGTGACGCGGGTCCTGACGGCTGATCGTTGCGCAGCAAATAGTCAGGTTGGCGGGCAAAGGCGTTTCGCAAATCGCCCGTGTCTCCGGCAAAGAAGATCGTGAAGTCTCCAAAGGTCGCTTTCTCCGGCTCGATCACTTTGCGGTAAGGCAAAGTCAGCACCAATGAATTGCCAGAACCGAAAACTTCGTCCAGGCCTTTTTGCAAACGCGCGGCGAGCCAGCCCTGACGGAAGTAGTTGTAGATTACGAAGGTACCGTTCGGTTTGAGGTGGTGGCGGACGTCCTCGAACGTCTGGCGCGTGAAGAGAAAGCTCTCGAGGCGAATATTGCTGTAGCCGCTGTGTAACACCAGCGAGTCGACCAGGGCGTAGACGACCAAATCGTACTTCTTATCAGTCGAACGAAGAAAGTTGCGGCCGTCGTCAAGATGAATCTGAACGCGTTCGTCCACGTAAGGATGATCGGGATGATACATACGCCCCAGACGGTAGATCGCGGGATCGATTTCCACTGCGTCAACGTGTTTCGCACCCCATT
>Ga0068862_100003917_pt1 | contig 12659 bp, 16 predicted proteins | sample KBSSwiS52_FD_66598 | JGI IMG/M metagenome (GOLD analysis project Ga0068862, IMG submission 66598) | Switchgrass rhizosphere microbial communities from Kellogg Biological Station, Michigan, USA - KBS Switchgrass S5-2 | ecosystem: Host-associated > Plants > Roots > Rhizosphere > Soil ... | reverse complement strand
CCGCGCTCGTCGTTACTGAACCTGGATCTGCCGCGGCTGGGGATGCGCGACCTTCTGCTTCGGAATGTGGATCACCAGGACCCCATCCTTGCTCTCCGCCTTGATGCCCTGCTCGTCGGCGTCGTCAGGCAGTGTGAAGCGTCGCGAGAAGCTGCCGTGGAACCGCTCGATGCGGTGTACCTTCTCGTTGTCTTCGCGCTTTTCCTCCTTGCGCTCACCGGCGAGCGTCAGCACGCCCTCCTGGACCGTGATGTTGAGGTCGTCCTTGCCGACCTCCGGCAACTCGGCCTTGATGAGGTACTCGCCGTCGGTCTCGCTGACGTCGGCCGCCGGCGCCCAGTCGTAAACCCGGCGCTCGTCGTTCGAAGTCCGCGGCCAGCGCCGCATGGTGTCGGCAAAGACACGCTCAAACATATCGTCGACGTCCCGGAACGGTTCCCACTTGATTACTCGCATCGTGCTGTCTCCTGGTGGCGGCCGCTTGCGCGGACCTTTGCATGGGCCGTAGATGCGATCTCATCGCGGGGATTCAAGGGGTGCCGGCAACAGAAATGCAGACGGCGCGACCGGGCAGGCCGCCGTCGGCAGTAAACCTCGTCTCTGTCAGGGCCGCTTGACCCAGACCTTGCACCAGCCCTTGGCCTGGACGAGCTTACCGGGAAAGATGTTGCACGGGAGCAGAGCCTCGCCGGCCTTGCCCTGCGACTGCAGGCAGTTCGCGCAGGTCTGCCCGGGCTTGTAATTCGGATTTGCCTTCGCATCGACCGTCTTCGCGTCCTCGACATAGCCAAGCGCCTTCGCCTGGGGATCGCTGACCTCGAGCTTGACCGGAGCGGACTCGGCCCGACCAAGCCAGCCTACGGCGGGCGCGGCGGCAATGCCCAGCAAGGCATTCTTCAACAGACTCCGCCTCGGAATACGATGACTGGACATTGACGTAATCTCCCGTGTCGACATGAACGAAACGCGCTACACATCCGCCGCGTCGAGTCGGCTCGCGATTCTACGCGCAAGTATTGGACAGCGCGGTGCTGCGACGGTTTCAGGTCAATATGCGCGAATGAGAATCATTTTCCTCCGGCTGCTTGTACGAGCTTCGCATGCCTGATCCGCGCCCGCACCGCCTAAAGACCGCGATTGGTCTCGTGGCCAGCCTCTTGATCGCGGGCCTGGCGACGTGGGTGCTGTATCGGACGTTCCAGCGCATCGAGCCCGCAGACGTGCTGCGCAAGATGACCGAGGTTCCGCGCGCGAAGCTGCTGCTCGCAGCCGCATGTGCGCTCGGTGGCTTCCTGGCGATCGCGCTCTATGAAGGCGTCGTGGTGCGTCACGTCAAGCGCCCGCTTGGCGTCGGCAAGCCCGCGCTCACCGCGCTCATCGCATACCCCATCGGCCACGCGCTCGGCCAGATGCTCCTCAGCGCGAGCGCGCTGCGCTATCGCATGTACACGCCCGCAGGCTTCACGGCGGTGGAGATCGGCGCGACCGTGCTGATGTGCGCGTTGCCGTACGCGCTCGCGTTCGGCCTGCTGGTCGACCTGGCGCTCGTCCTTACTCCCGATCGCTTGTCGGTAGCGTTCGGCGTGCAGGCCAGATGGCTCTTTGCGCTGGGGTTCGTCGGGCTCGCCAAGGATATTGGTTATGCCGTCCTCGTCGCCCGCCGAAAGGCGCCGATCCGGCTCGGCGGTTGGGCCGTCAACCTCCCGTCTCCGGCCATGACCGCGTTGCAGCTCGTCGTGGGTCTGATCGACATCGGGCTCATCTCCTCGATCCTCTATCTTCTGCTGCCCGCATCCGCCGATATCGCCTTCCTGCCTTTCGTCGCCGTCTATCTCGCATCCCTCCTCGCGGGCAGTCTGAGCCACGTCCCGGCGGGCATCGGCGTGCTCGAGTCGATGCTGCTCCTGCTGCTACCTCAGGTCCCGCCGGCGGAGCTGCTTGCGGCAGTGTTGCTGTATCGCGTCATCTACGAGGTGATTCCGCTGGTCGTGGCGCTCGTCCTCTGGGGCGCGTTCGAGCTGGTTGCGGACGACGGGATGCGCGTGCGGATGCTGCGGCCGCCGCCCGGGCGCCGCTCGCCGTCGGCCTAGGCCGGATTGGCGCGCTGCAGCAGCCACCAGCCGAGCGGCTGCGAGCAACAGCGAATGACCGGGCGCTGGCGAGGTTAGGGCTGGGGCTCCGCAGCGGACCGCGGCACGAGTTTGCCCAGCATCGAGAGTACTGAGTGCGCCATGGCGTGACCGCTCTCGAACGCCGCTTCCACCCGTGGCGCGATGCACCAGTCGCCGCAGGCGCCGGCCGCGATGTCCGCGTCGAGCAGGCAGGGCAGGCCGAGCGCCTGCTCCACCATCGCATGCCGCCAGCGGTGTGCGTGCACCCACGCAGGCGCAGGCAAGCCGCTGCCGACGGCGGTCGCAAATGAGTGCAGCATGAGCTGTGCAGCCTCCTGCGCATCCGCTTCGAGATGCTCGCGGCTCCATCGGGGCGTCGCATGGATGACCCAGCTGCCGCGATCCGCCGGTCGCCCGGGCTTGCTGCCTTCGCGCGCAGCGAGCGCGAGCGGGCCCTCCGTCCAGCGAAAGACGTCGCTGGCGACCGGAGGCCCGCGCTCGAAGGACACCATCAACGACCAGCACGGGGCCATCTGCACGGAAATCAGGTGGCGAAAGGCACGGCCGTGCGGCGCGAGGAGCGACAGGGCCTGGGTCGCCGGCACCGCCGCCACCACCGCGTTGAACGGGCCGAGCCGCCGCCCGGTGTCGGTCTCGAGCTCCCACCTGTTGTCGCGCCGTATCAGCTCGTGCACCAACGTGCCTGTCTGAACCATGAGCCCGCGCGCGAGCGGGCGCACAATGCCGCTCATCCCAGGGGTGCCGACGTACCAGTCCTCGATCGGCGCATCCCAGTTGCGATGACCGTCCTCGAGGATGCTGGGCGTCCAGGCGGCCGCGGCGCCGGCGTTCCGCGCCACGGCCACGTATCTGACGAACGGACGGCTGCGCGCGGTGATGAACTGTGCGCCGTGGTCAAAGGCCAGATTTCCGCGTCGGCGGGTCGCCAGCCGGCCGCCGAGACCGCGCGCGCGTTCGAGCACGGTGACGGTGACGTCGGAGCGCGCCAGCTCGGACGCGCAGGCGAGGCCCGCGACGCCGGCACCGATCACCGCGACCTCGGGCTGGGCGCTCACAGCCGTGCCCGCTCCGACTCGAGATGGCGCAGCTCCGCTTCGAGTTGGGAGCGCTCGAATTCGAGGTCACGAACGCGGGTGTACAGCCGTCGCTGATCGGCCTCGCCGAGATCCGGCGTGGTGCCTTGCGATCGGTACATGCGCAGGTCGCCATCAATACGCTGCAGCTCCTGCTCTACGGCGTAAAAGCGCCGACCGAGGTCATAGCCGCGTAGAAACTCACGATCGCTGCCCTCGGGGCACCCGCCGCCGTACAGCGACCCGTCGCGGCCTGTCTCGAAACCGCGCGTCACCGTGCAGTACTGCACGAGGCCGTCGCGACGACCGGCCTCATACTGCTCGGTATCGGGCTCGATTCCGAATTCCGCGCAGGCCTCGCGATGCGCGTCGATCTGCGACGCAGGCGCACCGTCATAGCCGTCGTCGGCGCCGATGCCATACCAGTCCTGGTCGCGGCATTCGCGCTCCGATAGCGTGGCGCAGCCCTGCAATGCCAGTGAGAGCAGCGCGATCACCAGGGATCGCGGCGGGACGGCCAGGACACGGCAGGCTGAATGGAGCGACACCGCCCGACCGTGCTCACAGAGTGGCGAAGTACTCGGCCATCCGCACGCGCTGCCTGGCGTCGGGCAGCGGCGTGGCGCCGGCCGCAGCATTGTCCTGCATGTGATGCGGCTTCGCCGTCGCCGGGATCACGCAGGTGACGGCCGGGTGCGAGGCAGCGAAGCGCAGGAAGAACTGCGCCCAGGACGCACAGCCGATCTCCGCGGCCCAGGGCGGCAGGTTCCTGCCGCGGGCGCGGTCGAAGAGCCCACCGTCGGCGAAGGGCCTGTTCGCCAGCACGGCGATGCCTTGCTCCTGGCAGTAGGGGAACAGGGACCGCTCGGCTTCGCGTTCCGCGAGCGAGTAGTTGATCTGCACCCAATCAAAGCGCTCGGCGCGGAGCACGCGCTCGACCTCCGCATGCGCGTCCGCGCGGTAGTGGGTGATTCCTGTGAAGCGAAGCTTGCCGTCGTCCTTCATACCGCGAAGTGTGGGCACGTGCTCGCGCCAGTCGAGGAGATTGTGGATCTGAAGCAGCTCGAGCCGCTCGGTTCTGAGCTTGCGCATCGAGTTGGCGATCTGCTCGGCGCCGGCGACGCGGCCCCGGGTCCAGACCTTGGTGGCGAGCCAGATTTTCGGGCGCATCTTGAGCTCGGCAAACAAGTCGCCGAGCACTTCCTCGGAGCGGCCGTACATCGGCGAGGTATCGATCACCGCGCCTCCGGCCAGGGTGAAGAGCCGCAGCACCTCGCGCAGTGGCTCCCGCTCGGCGGTATCGCTGCCAACGTCGAACGTGTTCGACGAGCCCATGCCGATGACGGGCACGGTCTCCTCTGTCCGGGGAATGCGGCGCGTTACCATGCGCACATTGTCCGCCGACCACGCCGTTTGCGGCACATGCCCGGCGACCGCCCCGGCCGCTACCAGACCCAAGACTCGTCTGCGCGTGTAGCTCTCGCGGTCCATCGTTGACCCCATCGAATCAGGCAGGTCGGCGCCGGAAGAAGCTCGTGCCGATCAGGCTCAGCACCACCTCATCCTTCTGATTGATTACCTCCGCCCGCTGGCGAACGCTGCCCATGAATGAGCGGCTCCGCGACGGCGTCGCATCGATCACCGTAAGGCGGCAGCGCAGCCGGTCGCCCGGGTAGACGGGCTTGAGCCATCGCAACTCATCGATGCCGGGCGAACCCAGGCTCGCTTCGGGCGAGAGATAGTTGTCGACCCACATCCGCATCATCACGGCGGTGGTATTCCAGCCGCTTGCGCACAGCGCGCCGAAGATCGACGCCTTGCCGGCCTCGCGGTCGACATGAAACGGCTGTGGGTCGTAGCGCTTGGCGAAGCCGACGATTTCCTCCTCCGTCATCTCCATGCCGCCGAACTCGAGCACCGTGCCGGGCGGGAGGTCCTCGAAGTAATAGATCCTTGCCGGCATGTGTCCACCTCTCCGTGCCGCCGCATGACGGACATTACAACGGAAGCACGGTCGTTTCCTTGATGACGGTGACGGTGACAGATGAATTGATCGATTGCACGAACGGAAGTTTCGAGAGGTGGTCGAGATAGAAAGCCTCGTAGGCCTTTATGTCGCGCGTGACGATGCGCAGCATGAAATCCCATTCGCCCATGGTCGTGTAGCAGTCGAGCACTTCGGGGCGCTCGCGGATGGCCTCGGCGAACGCGGCGATCGCGTCACGGCCCTGAGTAGAGAGCTTTACGTGCGCAAAGATCGTCACGTCGAGCCCGAGCGCAGCACGATCGAGCACCGCCACGCGACCTCGGATGACCCCGGACTGCTCGAGGGCCTGGATGCGACGCCAGCAGGTCGTGGTGGAAAGACCGATTCGCGCCGCGACCTCGGCCACGGGCAGGGCGCCTTCACGCTGCAGCACATCGAGAATGCGTCGGTCGATGCGATCGACGAGAGGATGTTGAGTATTTTCCATGATCGGGCCGCTTATGAAACGCATGTTCCGTATTGTTGCAATGCAACGCAACAAATTCAACCGTTCCCAGTCGATCTGAGTAACCTATCGCGCCCGTTCCCGTTCACCCGAAGAGGCCGAGGAACCATGCCCCGCCGATCGCGTCTGCATACGCCCAAGCCACATTCCCGGCCGGGCGAGAAACCTGACTTCAGCTACCTCGAGACGTCACCGGCCGGGGCGGTACCACGGCCGGACGTAAACGCCCGCGTCCGCGACATCGGCAACCTCGCCACCGATCTCGTTCGCGTGTTGGACGACGAGCACCGCGCGGTGGGGCCCTGGCATCCGCACCTTGAGGTAGCGGAACTGCAGATAGGCCTCAAGCACATGTTGCTCACGCGAGTGTTCGACGATCGCATGCAGCGCACTCAGCGCCAGGGAAAGATCACCTTCTACATGCGCTCGCTCGGCGAGGAAGCCGTGTCGGTCGCTCAGGCAATGGCGCTGCGGCCCGGAGACATGTTGTTCCCTTCGTACCGCAACCAGGGGCTCTACATGGTCCGGGGGCGGCCGCTCGTGGACCTGATGTGCCAGTTGCTCTCCAACACGAGCGACATGTGCAAGGGCCGGCAGCTGCCCGTCATGTATCACTGGGCAGCGGGGCGGATCTTCTCGATCTCGGGGAACCTCGCGACCCAGTTCCCGCAAGCCGTGGGCTGGGCCATGGCCGCCGCAATCAAAGGCGAGGATGACATTGCCGTGAGCTGGCTCGGAGAGGGCTCGAGCGCCGAGGCTGATTTTCACTACGCAATGCTCTTTGCCGCGGTCTACCAGGCACCGGTGATCCTCAACGTGGTGAACAACCAGTGGGCGATCTCGACCTTCCAGGGATTCGCGGGCGGCGAGCAGCGCTCCTTCGCGGCGCGCGGTCCCGGCTACGGGATCGCCGGTATTCGAGTCGACGGCAACGATTTCCTCGCGGTGTACGCGGTGACACAGTGGGCCGCCGAGCGGGCCCGGCGCGGTGCGGGCCCAACCCTGATCGAGCACGTGACCTACCGGGGCGCGGCACACTCGACCAGCGACGACCCGGCGCGCTACCGTCCGAAGGACGACTATGAGAAGTGGCCGCTTGGCGATCCGGTTGAACGGCTCAAGAAGCACCTGATTGCGCTCGGCGAGTGGTCCGAGGAGAGGCATGCGGCGCTCACCGCCGAGCTCGATGCGCAGGTCGTCGCCGCCTGGAAAGAAGCCGTGACGCATGGGACGCTCGGCGAGGGACCGCGGCTCAATCCCGATACGATGTTCGAGGATATCTTCAAGGACGTGCCCCCCCGCCTGGTGCGTCAGCGCGAGCAGATGCGCTCGGAGCAGACCTAAGCCATGGCCAGGATGAACATGATCCAGGCGCTCAATTCCGCCATGGACATCATGATGACGCGCGACCCGAACGTCGTCGTGCTCGGGGAGGACGTCGGCTACTTCGGTGGTGTATTTCGCGTCACCGACGGCTTGCAGCGTAAGTACGGCGAGCACCGCGTGCTCGACACCCCGATCGCCGAGGGCGCGATCGTCGCCGCCGCCATCGGCATGGGAGTGAACGGCCTGCGTCCGGTCGCCGAGATACAGTTCGCTGACTACATCTATCCCGCCTGCGACCAGATCTTCAGCGAGCTCGCGCGGCTCCGATACCGCAGCGCGGGCGAGTTCTGGGCGCCGGTGACGATCCGCACGCCCTGCGGCGGCGGTATCCGAGGCGGCCAAACGCATTCGCAGAGTCCGGAGGCTATCTTCACGCACGTGTGCGGCATCAAGGTCGTGATGCCCTCGAACCCATATGACGCCAAGGGTCTCCTGATCGCAGCGATCGAGGACGACGACCCTGTGGTGTTCCTGGAGCCGAAGCGCGTCTACAACGGGCCGTTCGACGGCAATCCGAACAAGGCCTCCGTGTCCTGGAGCGAGCATGCGAGAGGCGAGGTTCCCGACGGTTATTACACGGTGCCGATCGGCAAGGCCGATATCGTCCGCGCGGGCTCGCAGGTCACGATCGTGACTTATGGGACCATGGTTTACGTCTGTCAGGCCGCCGCCGAAAGCATAGGGCTCGATGCAGAGATCCTCGACGTGCGCTCGATGGTGCCACTCGACATCGATACGATCACGGCCTCGGTCAGCAAGACCGGGCGCTGCGTAATCGCGCACGAGGCAACCCTTTTCTCTGGCTTTGGCGCCGAGCTCTCCGCGTCTATCCAGGAGGCGTGCTTCTGGAAGCTCGAGGCGCCCATCCTGCGGGTGGCGGGTTGGGACACACCGTACCCGCATGCCTTCGAATGGGAGTATTTTCCGGGACAGGCGCGGGTAGCAGGCGCACTCAAGACAGTGATGGAGTGGCGATGAGCCGGTATGTCTTCAAGATGCCGGACCTGGGCGAAGGAACGGTCGAGGCGGAGATCGTTGCCTGGCACGTCAAGGTCGGCGATCTCGTCAACGAAGACCAGCTTATGGCTGAGGTCATGACCGATAAGGCCGCGGTCGAGGTGCCGGCTCCCGTCACCGGGCGCGTGCTCTCGGTCACCGGTGCGCCGGGCGAGATGGTCAAGGTCGGGTCGGAGCTCATCGTATTCGAAACGGATGCGGCGGCTCCCGCGGTCGCTGCGACCCCTGCAGCGGCGGATACCGCGGCCGCGAAACCGAAGCCCGCCGCTCCTGCGCCTGCGGCGTCGACGGCACCGTCGCGGAGCAACGGTCACGGCGCACAGCGGGCGGCGTCAACCACCATCGTGAGCGGCGGACGCGTGATGGCGTCTCCCGCGACGCGGCGACGCGCACGTGAGGCTGGCATCGATCTCGCGCAGGTCGCAGGCACCGGCCCGAGCGGGCGTATCACTCGCGAGGATCTTGCGGCCGCATTGTCGGGTCGCGGCGAACCGGGCGCGACGCGTTACGCACCTGGCTCGGCGCCGGCAGCCCGGCGCACGGGCACCGAGGAGATCAAAGTCATCGGGCTTCGCCGCATGATCGCGCAGCGCATGAGCGAGGCGAAGCGCAACATCCCGCACTTCGCCTACGTGGAGGAGGTGGACGTCACCGAGCTCGAATCGCTCCGCCGCCACCTTAACGGACGTCGGCCAGAGGGCACGCCCTCGCTCACCTACCTGCCGTTCCTGGTTGCCGCGCTGGTGCGTGCTACGGGTCAGTTTCCGCAGTGCAACGCCTCCTATGACGCGGAGCGCAACGTGCTCATCCGTCATCATGCCGTGCACGCCGGCATCGCGACGCAGACGCGGGACGGTCTCAAGGTGCCGGTCGTGCGGCACGCGGAGGCGCGAGGTCTGTGGGATCTTTCCGCAGAGATCCGCCGCGTGTCGGAGGCGGCGCGCACCAACAAGGCGACCCGTGAGGAGCTCACGGGCTCGACCATCACCGTCACTAGCCTCGGCAAGCTCGGCGGCATCGTGTCGACTCCGATCATCAACGCGCCCGAGCTCGCGATCATCGGCGTCAACAAGGCCGTGGAACGTCCCGTCGTGATCGGCGGCGCGGTCGCGGTGCGCCTCATGATGAACCTGTCTTCCTCGTTCGATCATCGGTTCGTGGACGGCTTCGACGCCGCCGCCATGATCCAGGTGCTCAAAGAGATGCTCGAGCACCCGGCCACCATTTTCATTCCGGAATAGACGCACATGAACGCAGCGACTGCAGAATCACGCTCGAAGACAACGACGACGAACGCGGCGGGCGCCACCGCCCGGCCCGGATTCGGCACGGTGCTCACCGATCACATGTCGGTTGCGCATTTCAAGGACGGGCACTGGAGCGAGGCGCAGTTGACGCCGACCGCGCCAATTCCAATGCACCCGGCCGCGCATGTGCTTCACTATTCGAGCACCTGCTTCGAGGGCTTCAAGGCTTACCGCTGGCGCGACGGCAGCGTGCATGTTTTCCGTATGGATCGCCACATCGAGCGTATGCGACAGAGCGCGCGGCTGCTCACGATGCCCGAGCCGAACGCCGAGCAGCTCGCGGCGATGGTGATCTCGGTGATCGATCGCTGTCGTGACCAGGTGCCCGAGCCGCCAGGAGCGCTCTACCTGCGGCCGCTCCTCTTCGGCACGATGCCGAACATCGGCGCGGCGTCGACGCCGACCAACGAGGCGAGCCTGATCGTGCTCGCGAGCCCGGTCTGGGACTACTTCTCGGGCGGCATGAAACCGCTGCGGATTTACATCGAGGACAAGGCCAACCGCACGGCTTCGCACCTCGGGATGGTGAAGACCGGCGGCAACTACGCCGCAGCAATGGGACCGACGCTCGCGGCGCGCGACAAGTATAAGGTCGACCAGGTCCTCTTCTGCCCGGGCGGTTCTGTGCAGGAGACCGGCGCCGCGAATTTCCTGCTGATCCGCGAGGGTCACATCGTCACGCGCAGCCTCGACTCGACCTTCCTCCACGGCGTGACGCGCGAATCGCTGCTCACGATGACGCGCGACATGGGTTTCAGGGTCGAGGAACGGGTGTTCGACGTCGCCGAGATGCTGGAGTGGGTCAAGACGGGTGAAGCGGCGCTTTCAGGGACGGCTGCGGTGCTGGCAGGCATCGGCACGCTCGTGCATCGCGATGGCGAACATCGCGTGGGCTCGGGCGAGGTCGGCCCGGTAACGCAGCGTCTGCGCAGCGCGCTGGTCGCCATCCAGACGGGCGAGGCACCCGACCGGCACGGCTGGGCGCGCAAGATCTGAGCCTAGCGGCGCAGCTGCAGCCCTGGCAGTACGCCGCTGCCGAACGACCACGCGACCGCCGCGACGGTGATCGCGGCGGTCGCGATCTTTAAGGCGGCCGAACCCGTCTGAGTGTCGAGCGCCGGCCGCAGATGCTCGATCAGCACCGGCACGGCTGCCAGCGCGCAGCCGGTCGCGGCGACCGCGCCCGCGACGCCGCCGAGCGTCGCCGATCGGAGCCGGTCGCGGAGCCCTGTCATCAGGTCGGCGTATTCCCGTTCCGCGGCTACGCGCGTGTCGGCGCGCGCAGTCGAGGCCCGTTCCCGCAGACGCGCGGCAAGCTTCCATTCGAAATCCGCGGGAAGCCGTGGCTGCGGCAGCGCGCGGGCGAGCCGCGCATCGATCGCTGCGTACTCGTCGCGCCAGCGACGGCAGCGCGTGCAGCCGGCGAGATGCAGGCGGACGATCCGCGCCTTCTCCGGCGCAAGAGTGCCGTCGGCGAGTTCGGCGACATCGAATTCGTAGTCTTCGCATGCCCCGTTCATGACAGTGATGTTCATGCCGCCTTGACCTCCTCGGGGCGAGCGAGCTCGATCAGCCGCTTGCGCGCCCGATGCAGCAGATTCTTGAGCGTCCCCAGCGGCATGCCGAGCGATTCGGCCACCGCTTCGTAGGACCGGTCCTCCAGGTAAAACAGACGTACGGCCTCCTGCTGGTTGCGCGGCAGCCGCGAGAGCAGTCGCAGCAGGTTGTTGCGCTCCGGGTCCTGTGCCGGACCCGTGGCGATCTCTGCCGCTGCATGCTGTGCATCCGGCGAATCCGGATCGTCCAGCGACACGGTCGGGCGTCTGCGTCGCAGCTCCATCAGGCACGTGTTGCGCGTGATCGCATAGATCCAGGTGCCGAGCGCAGCGCGGCCGTCGAAGCGGGGCAGGGCCTTCCAGACGCGCACGAATGTCTCCTGCGCAGCGTCTTCCGCCGCGGCGCGCTCCTTGAGGATCGACACGGCCAGCCGGAACACCCGGTCCTTGTAAGCCCGCACGACCAGGTCGAAGGCACGGTCGTGCTGGCCCGCCGCCAGGTGTTGTTCGATCTCCGGGTCCATCAGCGCGCCACGCGGCCCTCCCGCTCGCAGCGTCGAGCCGCGGCGACCTTTATACGCCGCGGCCGCCCGCAGGGTTGCAGCAGGACGATGCAACCTTCGGCAGCCCCGGGGCATATAAGCGAGACCCAGCCCGGAGGCTCATCCATGTCCGAGGACGCCATCGCCGTGTTCATCCCAATCGTTGCCATCGTCATGTCGCTGTCGATCCCGATCGTGTTCGCCATCGTCGACTACCGCCGCAGACGTGACATCGTCGAGGCGTACCACAAGGAGCGTATGGCCGCGATCGAGCGCGGGATGGACCTGCCGCCACTGCCGGAGAGCTTCTTCCGGTCGTTGAACACCGACCGAAAGCCGAGGCACCTGCTTAGTGGGATGATCTGGCTTTTTGTCGGACTGGGGCTGTTTGTGCCTCTCCGCGAGGTGGCGAGTCACGACGTCGCCTGGTTCGCGCTTATTCCGGTCGGTGTCGGCCTCGCGCTGCTCATTTACTACTTCGTCGAAGGTCGAAAGCTGATCCAATCGCTCCCGCAGGAACCGGGCTGAATTCGCCCGGTAAGCCTGGCGGGCGCACGTCGCGATGACGACGATCTTCCAGGGCAGCCAGGCCTCGGCGTGTCGCGCCTGAGCCCGCCGTTCCTGGTCGGAACGTTCTTCACCTCCAATCGAAATCGGGCGACGGTCATCGGCTACCTGGTCTACACGATCGGAGGCTGGGGCTTCGCGATGCTGTACTTCCTGTTCTTTGCGGTCATCGGGATGGCGACCCTGCTCGCGGCCGCTCTGCCATTGCTTCCCTATGCCCATCCGTGCATGGCCTCGGAGCACGATGGGCCGAGAACCGGCTATATCCTGGAGCCGCCCGGGTTTTTCGGGCTCAACTACGGGCGTCGAACACCGATCACGACGATGCTCGGACAGATCGTCTATGGCGCGCCGCTCGGCGGCTTGTGCCAGTTGGCGGGGGTTGTTTAAGCTCAGCCGGTCAATGACGGCACCAGCGACCAGCGGTCTGTTGCGCCGCTTACGTGAGTGGGGCGTGATCCGTGTCGCGGTGAGTTACGCGGTCATCGCATGGCTGGCGCTGCAGATCGCGGACGTAACCTTCGAACCATTGGGCGTGCCCCGCTGGGTGATGGTTTCGCTGATTGTCACCGCGGTGCTCGGCTTTC
>Ga0068862_100003916_pt1 | contig 12660 bp, 10 predicted proteins | sample KBSSwiS52_FD_66598 | JGI IMG/M metagenome (GOLD analysis project Ga0068862, IMG submission 66598) | Switchgrass rhizosphere microbial communities from Kellogg Biological Station, Michigan, USA - KBS Switchgrass S5-2 | ecosystem: Host-associated > Plants > Roots > Rhizosphere > Soil ... | reverse complement strand
CGAGATCGGTGAGTTCGCCGGCCACCTTGGCGCCCAGCGCGGCCAGCGGCTCGGCCTTGGCGCGCGTGCGATTCCACGCCGTCAGGTCGGCACCCGCCTTGGCCAATCGCTCGGCCATCGCGTAGCCCATGCGGCCGATGCCGATCCATCCGAGTTTGCTGTTCGTGGTGGTCATCGCTTCAGTACGGGTTGGCGATCGGCAGCTCTTGCGCCGGGTACAGCGAGATCACCTTCGGGCCGGTCGGCGTCAGGATCACTTCTTCCTCGATGCGTGCGGCCGACACGCCATCGGTCGCGGGGCAATATGTCTCCACCGCGAACACCATGCCGGTCTTGAGCTCGATCGGTTCGTCGATCGAGTTCAGCCGCGACACCAGCGGTCGCTCGTGCAGCCCGAGGCCCAGGCCGTGGCAGAAGTTGAGGCCGAACGCATCCATCTCCGAGCCGAAGCCGATGTCCTGCGCGGTGGGAAACGACGCGGCCACTTCGGCCGACGACACGCCGGGCTTGAGCAGCGCGATCGCCCGGTCCATCCACTCGCGGGCGCGCTTGTAGGCATCGAGCTGCGGCTGCGTGGCGCGGCCGACGCTGAAGGTGCGGTAGTAGCACGTGCGATAGCCGATGTACGAATGGATGATGTCGAAGAACGCTTGGTCGCCCGGGCGGATCAGCCGGTCGGTGAAGTTGTGCGGGTGCGGGCTGCAGCGCTCGCCCGAGATCGCGTTGATCGCCTCGACGCAATCGGAGCCCATCTGGTACAGGCGCATCGTGGCCAGCGCGACGATGTCGCTCTCCTTCACACCGGGCTTCAAGGCTTCGGCGATGTGCTGGTAGACGCCGTCGACCATCGCGGCGGCCATGTTGAGCAGCGTCAGCTCGTCGATGCTCTTGATCTCGCGCGCCAGCAGCATCGTCTGCTGCGCATCGCGCACATCGATGCCGAGCTTCTGAAGCTCCAGCATCATCGGCACCTCGATCACGTCGACGCCGAGCGGCATGTCGGCCACACCCTCCTCCTCCAGCAACGCCTTGATCTCGCGCGCCGCTTGTCTGAACAGCTTGCCGTCACCGCCCACCGCGCCGCGCATGCCGAGCAGCCCGGCACGGCAATGGTCCTTGCACAACCACGGTGTGTAGAGCTTGTGGTGCTTGGCGGCGGAACCGAAGTCCCAGATGTACGGATCGCCGTTGCCGGTGAGCAGCGAGTAGCGCGTGAGCTTGTCGCGCGCCCACTCGCCGATCACCGTGCTGGTGGTGTAGCGGATGTTGTGCTGGTCGAAGCACAGCAGTGCACCGAGCCCCGAGCGCGACAGCGCGTCGCGCGTGCGTGCCAGGCGGTAGTCGTGCAAACGGCGGAAGTTGACGCGCTCTTCGAAGTCGACCTGCATGTGACCCGGCGACTGCAGCGGCCGGTCCCAGCCGTGGTGCGGGTCGATGTCCTCGGGGCGGACGATGATGGGTTCGCGTTTCTTCTTGCTGGCCATGGTTGTTGCCGCTGATGCCTGGAATCACTGCGCCACGACGAACGGTGCCGCCGCGTAGACCACCTTGCCGCCGACCACCGTCATCAGCGACACCGTGCGCCCGATGCGCTCGACCGGCACCGAGAAATAGTCCTGGTCGAGGATCGCGAAGTCGGCCCACTTGCCCGGCTCGAGCGTGCCGCGCCGCTCGTCGTCGAAGCTGAACCAGGCGCTGCCCACGGTGTACGCGCGCAGCGCCTGCTGCCGAGTGGGGGTCTCGTCCGCGCCGCGGGTGGGCGCGCCACCGACGGTGCGGCCATCGAGCATCCACTGCAGCGCGACGAACGGGTTGTACGACGCCACGCGGTGCGCATCGGTGCCGGCGCCCACGCGCACACCCAGACGCAGCGCGGTGCCGAGCGGCGGCATGTTGCGCGCCTTGTCGCCGGCGGCCGCCGCCATGCGATCGCCGTTCAGGTACATCGCGTCTTGCATCGTCCAGCCGATGCCGAGCGCCTTCATGCGCGCCAGCGTCTCGGCGCTTGCGTTGTCGAGGTGGGCGATCGACCAGCGCAGGTCACCGATCGGCGTCTCGCGATTGACCTGCTCGTACAGCTCGAGCAGTTGGTGCACCGACGCGTCTTCCTGCCAGTGGATCGTCACCGCGAGCTTCTGGCGCGCAGCCCAGCGAAGCACTTCGAGAAACTTGTCCTTGGCTGCGGCGTCGGGCTGGTTGTTGTTGTACATCGCGCCGGTGATGCGCTCGCCGATGCCGTTGAAGCGCAGCATGTCGTCGCCGTAGCCCATCGGCAGCAGCTGCGTCAGGTTGCGGAACTCGGCGAACTCGGCACCGATGTTCTGTGCGAACAAGCTGTACGCCACGCGCACGGTCAGCGCGCGCTCGCGCCACAGCTGGAACAGCGCCGCGTACTGCGGCGGGCTGATGTTGAAGCCACCCGGGTCGATGACGCCGGTGATGCCGAGCCGGTTCAGCTCGCTGAAGAACAGGCGCGTGCCGCGCAGGTTGTCGTCGTAAGTGGGCTTGGGCAGGCGGTCGAACAGTGCCGAGATGCCGATGATGTTGCCCGTGAGCCAGCCGGTGGTGGCACCCGCGGCGTCACGCTCGGCGGCCAGGCCCTGCGGCAGCGCGTCGAGCGAGATACCCGTTTCCGACAACGCACTGGGCGTCATCAGCGCGTGGCTGTAGAACATCTGCAGGTAGGTCGGGTTGTGCGGCACCGCGCGCTGCACTTCGGCCAAGGTGGGGCGCCGCTTCTCGGCGAACTGCAGTTCGGTCCAGCCGCCGGCGACGATCAGCCACGCGTTCGGCCGCGCTCGTGCAGCCGCGTCGCGCAAGCGCGCCATCGCCTCGTCGATCGACGCCGCGCCGATCCAGTTGACCTCGGTCGCGTAGCTCAGCGCCGCGCGGATCGCGTGGATGTGCGAATCGATCAGCCCCGGGACGATGGTGCGCCCGCCAGCATCGACGCGGCGCGTGGCGGGGCCGGCCAGCGCCTCGACTGCTGCCCGGCTGCTCACCGCGATCAGCCGCCCGTCGCGCACCGCCAGCGCATCGGCCACGCGCGATGCGGCATCGAGCGTGGCGACACGCGCGTTGACGACGATCAGGTCTGCGGGTTGCGCGCGGGCCGCGCCGATCAAGACCAATGTGGCCAAGACGACGCGGCCCGTGCCGCACAGCGCCACCCGCCCCCATGAACGCAAACGTTTGCGCATCGGTCGATTCTGGGACAATCCGGAGAAGCGAAAACCTGCGGAGTTTCCCTATAGCCTCGCGTTCTGCGCGAACGCAGCAAACGTTTGCAATCTTGACCGCAAAAAAACGCAGCCTCTCGAACGCCGATGCCACCTCGGTCGTCACGATCCGCGACGTCGCGCGCGCCGCTGGCGTGCACGTGTCGACCGTGTCGCGCGCGCTCGACTTGCGCCGCCCGGGCGGCGTGAGTGCCGACGTGATCGCCGCGATCGAAGCCGCGGCGCGGCGCCTGGGTTATCGGCCCAACCGGGCCGCGTCGGCGCTGCGCACCGGGCGCACGCACACCATCGGCGTGCTGGTGCCCGACATCACCAACCCGGTGTTCCCGCCGATCCTGCAGGGCATCGAGGCGCACGCTGCGGCGCGCGGCACCTTCGTGCTGGTGGCCAACGTGGCGGCCAGCGCGATGGCGCGGCCGATCGTCGAGCGCATGCTGGCGCAGCAGGTCGACGGCGTGGTGCTGGCGATCGCGTCGCGCGAGGATCCGCTGGTCGGCTTCATCGTCGAGTCAGGGCTGCATGCGGTGATGGTGAACCGGGCCGACGATTCCGGGCGCCTGCCGTCGGTGGTGAGCGACGACCGCCTGGCGATGAAGCTGGTGGTCGACCATCTGTTGCACACCGGCTGCAAGCGCATCGCACACCTCGCCGGCCCGCAGAACCTGCCCACCGGCTTGGGCCGCCGTATCGGCTTTGAGCAGGCGATGCGCGACCGCGGCGCGACGCCGGCCGGCATCGTGGCGTGCGACGCCTACAGCCGCGAGGCCGGGCACAAGGCGATGGCGCGCTTGCTGGCGGGCAAGCACGCGCGGCCCGATGCGGTGTCGTGCTGCAACGATCTGGTGGCGCTCGGCGCCTACGACGCGCTTGCCGAAGCGGGCCTACGCATCCCGCACGACATGGCCGTGACCGGCCACAACGACATGCCGCTGATCGACCTGATCAGCCCGCCGCTCACCACCATCCGGCCGCCGCACCGCGAGCTCGGCTGGCGCGCCGCGCAGTTGCTGTTCGAGCGGCTCGATGGCCAGCAGCTCTCGCCGGCCACGGTGGTGCTGCGCCCGGAGCTGGTGGTGCGCGCGTCGACGAAGGCGCCCTGAGGTTCACGCGGCCGGCGCGTAGCCCTCTTCGGCGAGCGCGTGCGCGAATGCCTCTTTCGGTTGCTGCGACTCGATGCGCACGCGCTGCGCCGGCAGGTCGATCTCGACCCTGGCGGCGGCATCGACCGTACGCACGGTCTGCGTGACGGTGCGCACGCAGTGACCGCAGGTCATGGTTGGAAGTTTGAGTTCGATCATGGGGCGGTCTCTTCGGGGCTGAGATGATGCAGCGAACTCTAGAGCTTGCCACGATGGCAAGGTCAAGCATCGACCGGCGCTTGACCTTGCCATGATGGGAACGTTTAGAGTGCGCCCACATGCCCACTGCCACCCCCGCCGCGCTGTCGTTCCCGCAGGAGACCGTCTCGCTCGCCGTGCAAGGCATGACCTGCGCATCGTGCGTCAGCCGCGTCGAGCGCGCGCTGGCGCGCGTGCCGGGCGTCGTGTCGGCCAGCGTCAATCTCGCGACCGAACGGGCCGAGGTGGTGCGCCGACGCGGCCAGGCGACGGCGGCCGCATTGGTCGCAGCCCTCGACCAGGCCGGTTACTCCGGCCGCGATGTGCTGTCGGCCGACACGGCGCCTTCGGCGCCGGCGCACTTCGGCGAAGGCGCACGCGTCGCGCTCGCGGCTTTGTTGTCGGTGCCGCTGGTGCTGCCCATGCTGGGCGCTCTGTTCGGCCGCCACTGGATGCTCAACGGCTGGTGGCAGCTCGCGCTCGCCACGCCGGTGCAGTTCGTGTTCGGCGCGCGTTTCTATGTGGCCGGCTACAAGGCATTGCGCGCGCGCAGCGGCAACATGGATCTGCTGGTCGCGCTCGGCACCAGTGCGGCCTATGGCCTGAGCGTGGCGCTGCTGCTAAGTGCACCGGAATCGACGATGCCGCCGCCGTTTGGGGCGGGTGCAATGCTGCCGCTGTACTTCGAATCGGCCGCGGTGGTGGTCACGCTGGTGCTGTTCGGCAAATGGCTCGAGGCGCGCGCCAAGCGCCAGACCACCGCGGCGATCCGCGCGCTGCAGGCATTGCGGCCCGACACCGCGCGCGTGCTGCGCGATGGCGCCGAGGCCGAAGTGCCAACCGCGCAGCTGCGCGTCGGCGACATCGTGGTCGTGCGCCCCGGCGAACGCGTGCCGGTCGATGGCGACATCGTCGATGGCGCCAGTCACGTCGATGAATCGCTGATCACCGGCGAAAGCCTGCCGGTGGCCAAGCAGCCAGGCGATCGCGTGACCGGCGGCGCGCTCAATGCCGAAGGCCTGCTGCGCGTGCGCGCGCGTGCACTCGGCGCCGAATCGACGCTGGCGCGCATCGTGCGGTTGGTGGAAGCGGCGCAGGCGCAGAAAGCGCCGATCCAGCGCACGGTCGACCGTGTGAGCGCGGTCTTCGTGCCGGTGGTGCTGGCGATCGCGGCGGTCACGTGGCTCGGCTGGGGCCTGGCCACTGGCGCGTGGAGCGAAGGCCTGATCCATGCGGTGTCGGTGCTGGTGATCGCTTGCCCATGCGCGCTCGGGTTGGCCACGCCCGCCGCGATCATGGTGGGCACCGGCACGGCGGCGCGCCACGGCATCCTGATCAAGGACGCGCAAGCGCTCGAGCTGGCGCACGCGCTGCGCACGGTGGCATTCGACAAGACCGGCACGCTGACCGAAGGCCGGCCCGCGCTCTTGGACCTGTTGCCAGCCGTTGGCTTTTCGCGCGAACACGTGCTCGCACACGCCGCCGCGCTGCAGGCCGGCAGCGAACACCCGCTCGCGCGCGCGGTGCTGCAGGCACTGCCCAGCGGCACTGCGATGGCCCATGCGCAGCAGGTGCAGGCGATCGCCGGCCGCGGTGTCGGCGGCGTCGTGCACGGCCACACGCTGCGCCTCGGCAGCACGCGACTGATGGACGAGATCGGCGCCGACACCACGCCGTGGCGAGCGCAGGCGCTCGCGCTGCAAGCGCAAGGACGCACGGTGTCGTGGTTGGCCGAGATCACCGGCGACGGAGGCGCACGCGCGCAGGCGCTGCTCGCGTTCGGCGATGCGGTCAAACCCAGCGCCGCGGCGGCCATCGCCCAGCTCCACGGCATGGGCATCAAGACGCTGCTGATCAGCGGCGACAACCGCGGTGCGGCGCAGGCGGTGGGCCGCGCGCTCGGCATCGACGACGTGCGCGCCGAGGTGCTGCCGGCCGACAAGGCGCGGCTGGTGGCGGCATTGCGCGCGGAGCTCCCCGCCGGCACCGTGGCCATGGTCGGCGACGGCATCAACGATGCGCCCGCGTTGGCGGCGGCCGACGTGGGCATCGCGATGGGCGGCATCGACGACGCCGGCCGTGCGCTCGGCACCGACGCAGCGATGCATGCCGCCGGCGTGACGCTGCTGCGCGGCGACCCGATGCTGGTGGCGCACACCATTGCGCTGTCGCGCCGCACCACGGCCAAGATCCACCAGAACCTGTTCTGGGCCTTCGTCTACAACCTGGTCGGCATTCCGCTTGCCGCATTCGGACTGCTGAGTCCGGTGCTGGCTGGCGCCGCGATGGCTCTGTCGAGTGTGAGCGTGGTCGGCAACGCGCTGCTGCTCAGGCGTTGGCGCCCTGCCGACCCCTCGAGGACACCCCGATGAACATCGGACAAGCCGCGGCCGCATCGACGGTGTCGGCCAAAATGATCCGCCACTACGAAACGCTCGGCCTGCTGCCGAAGGTGCCGCGCACGCAAGCGGGCTACCGCCAGTACGACGACGCGTCGGTGCACACGCTGCGCTTCATCGGGCGCGCGCGCGACCTCGGCTTCTCGATCAAGGAGATCCAGACGCTGCTCGGGCTGTGGCGCAACCGCCGCCGCGCCAGCGCCGACGTGAAGCGCATCGCGCTCGCGCATGTGAGCGACCTGCAGCGCCGCATCGACGAGATGCAATCGATGCAGCGCACGCTGGCACATCTGGCGCACTGCTGTCGCGGTGACACGCGGCCGGAGTGCCCGATCCTCGACGACCTGGCTCGGGAGTGAGCCTCGGTCAGTGCTGCGCGTCGTGGAAGCGCGGGTGCGCCACCGTCTTCACCTCGCCCGGCAGGCCGGCCAGGTACTCCGACAGCAGCTTCAACTCGGCGTTGGTGAAGGTGGGCGTCTTCTTGCCTTGCACGTCCTGCATCACCATGCCGCGCATCGTGGCGCTGGCGCGGCCGACACGCGGGTTGTTATCAGTCATGTAGGCCTTGAGCGACACCAGCAGATAGTCGGCGTGCTGACCTGCCAGCCGCGGATTCGCTGGATCGGTGGTGTTGTTGAAGTTCTTGCCATGGCAGGCCACGCAGGGCGCGATCTTGTCCTTGATCGCGGTCGGCGGCGCTTCCGGCGTCTCGGGCACGGCACTCGCGCCGGCCTCCTTGCCGAGGGTTTCGTAGTAGGCGGCGACGTCGGCCATGTCCTGGTCCGAAAGCGAGCCGGCGATGGCGCGCATCGACGGATGCTTGCGGTCTCCGCTCTTGTAGCCGTTGAGCGCGGCGACGATGTACTTGGCGTTCTGCCCCGCGATCTTGGGCACTTTGTACACCGTGGGAAAGCTCGACTGGTAGCCCGGCAGGCCGTGGCACCCGATGCACATGGCGATCTTCTTGGCGCCGGCGCCGGCATCACCCTTGACCTCCTGGGCCATCGATGTCAGCGGCGCAGTGATCAAGGCCATGCACAGCAGCAGCGTATTCTTCATGGGCAACGAGGCAGCGAAATTGACGGGAGGTGGATCGATGCGCGCGGCGCAGCATCGATGCCGCTGCAGGCGGCGCACACGGCGGGCGATTATAGGGGGCGCCCTTATACTGCCCCGAACATCGCTCGCCCCACCGCATGAAATTCACCGGTTCCGACACCTACGTCGCCACGCAGGATCTGATGCTGGCAGTGAATGCGGCCATCACGTTGAAGCGGCCGTTGCTGGTGAAGGGCGAGCCCGGCACCGGCAAGACGATGCTGGCCGAAGAGGTGGCCTCGGCCATCAGCATGCCGCTGCTGCAGTGGCACATCAAGAGCACCACCAAGGCGCAGCAAGGGCTGTACGAGTACGACGCGGTGAGCCGCCTGCGCGACAGCCAGCTCGGCGACGAGAAGGTGCGCGACATCCACAACTACATCGTGCGTGGCACGCTGTGGCAGGCCTTCACCGCCGAGCAGCCGGTGGCGCTGTTGATCGACGAGATCGACAAGGCCGACATCGAGTTCCCCAACGACCTGCTGCGCGAGCTCGATCGCATGGAGTTCTACGTCTACGAGACGCGCGAGCTCGTCAAGGCGCGGCACCGGCCGGTGGTGTTCATCACGTCGAACAACGAGAAGGAGCTGCCCGACGCTTTCTTGCGGCGCTGCTTCTTCCATTACATCAAGTTTCCGGACGCCGACACGATGAAGCGCATCGTCGACGTGCACTTTCCGTCGCTGAAGAAGGAGCTGCTCGGCGCCGCGCTGAAGACCTTCTACGACGTGCGCAACCTGCCGGGCCTGAAGAAGAAGCCATCGACCTCGGAGCTGCTCGACTGGCTCAAGCTGCTGGTGGCCGAAGACATCCCGCTCGAAGCGCTGCACAGCAAGGACGAGAAGGTCTCGGTGCCGCCGCTGGTGGGCGCGCTGCTGAAGAACGAGCAGGACGTGACGCTGTTCGAGAAGCTGGTGTTCATGCAGAGGCACAACAGATAGAGAGATGACCCCCACGCTCGCTTCGTTCGCTGCCCCCCGAGGGGGCGCGTCGGTGCCTTGGGGCGGCCCGGCGACACCGACATGACCTGGCCCGAACCCGTCACGCTGCGCGGCGAGCACGTCCGCGTGGAGCCGCTCTCTCCCGCACACGAACCCGGCCTGATCGACGCGGTGAAGGATGGCGAGTTGTGGCGGCTGTGGTACACCGCCGTGCCCAAGCCCGAGCGCATGGCGGCCGAGATCGCGCGCCGGCTCGACCTGCAGGCCAAGGGCTCGATGTGCCCGTTTACCGTGTTCGATGCCGACGGCCGCATCGCCGGCATGACCACCTACATGAACGTCGATGCGGTGAACAAGCGCGTCGAGATCGGCTCCACCTGGTATGCCGGCCGCGTGCAGCGCTCGCCACTGAACACCGAATGCAAGAAGTTGCTGCTGGGGCATGCGTTCGACACGCTCAAGTGCATCGCGGTGGAGTTCCGCACGCACCGCTTCAACACGCAGAGCCGCCGCGCCATCGAACGCCTGGGCGCGCAACTCGACGGCATGTTGCGTTCGCACCAGGTGAGCCCCGACGGCACGCTGCGCGACACCGCGGTGTACAGCATCATCGCGGCCGAGTGGCCCAGCGTGCGCTCGCACCTGAACTGGCAGCTAGAGAAGCCGCGCTGACCCATTCACGTTGATTGCACCACCTCGTGGAGGCGGGCCGTTGCCATGGCGAAAAAGAAGATCGATGTCGACACCTTGTGGAAAATCGAGCGGCTCGGCAGCGTGTCGCTCGCACCCGACGGCGCGCAGGCCGTGGCCGCCGTCACGCGCCACTCGATGCAGGACAACAAGAGTCATGCGTCGATCTGGCTGCTGTCCACGCTGGGCGGCGAGCCGCGCGCACTGACGCAATGCGGCGACAAGGACGGCCAGCCCGCGTTCAGCCCGCGCGGCGATCTGGTGGGCTTCATCGCCAAGCGCGACCAGCAAGGCCACAAGGACGATGAGCCGCAGTTCTACGTGATCGCCCCCGACGGCGGCGAGGCGCGCCGCGTGGGCACGGTGGCCACCGGCGTCGATGCGTTCCGCTGGTTCCCCGATGGCAAGCGCATCGCGTTCGTGTCGTGGGTGTGGCCCGATCTGAAGGGCGACGCCGCGCAGGCCAAGCATCTCAAGGCGTTCAAGGAGCGCAAGGAAAGCGGCTACGCCACCAGCGAAACGCTGTACCGCTTCTGGGACCATTCGCTGCCGATGGGCCGCGCGCCGCTGTTGCACGTGATGGACATCGCCAGCGGCCGCGTGCGCAACCTGTTCGAGGGCAGCGGCTACGAGCTCGAGCGAGCCGAGCCCGACACCAACAGCTTCGACGTCTCGCCCGACGGCAGGCGCATCGTGTTCGCATTCGATCCGTTCGACGACAAGCGGCTCGACAACCGCTATGCGCTCGCCGAGCTCGACCTGAAGAGCGGCCGCTTCGACGTCATCGCGCGCGACGCCAACTGGACCTTTCACGCGCCGCGCTACAGCCCCGACGGCTCGGAGATCGCGTTTCGCGCCAAGCACGACGGCCTCAAGCACACGATGCCGTACCAGCTCGCGGTGTGGCAACGCGCCACGCGGCGCTGGGACGTGGAAAGCGCCGAGTGGGATCACGAGGTGCACGCGCCGCTGCTGTGGGAAGTCGATGGCCAGGCGCTCCTCTTCAGTGCCGAGCAGAAGGGCCGCAGCCACCTGTGGCACTTCGACCGCGTACACCGGCGCGCCGAGGTACTGGTGCAAGGCGGCACGGTGCTGGCGTTCGACAAGTGCGCCGGCACGCTGGTCACCGTGGCCGACGCGATCGACCATCCGGCGCGCGCCACCGCGTGCGTGCCGGGCAGCGCGCCGCGCCGCATCGAGCAGTTCAACGACAAGCTGCTGGCCGGCATCGACCTTGGCAAGCACGAGGAGGTGTGGATCACCGGCGCGCTCGGCGATCGCGTGCAGATGTGGCTCAGCTATCCGCCGGGCTTCGATCCGAAGAAGAGCCACCCGCTGCTGCACACCATCCACGGTGGCCCGCACACCGCGTTTGGCGACAGTTGGCACTACCGCTGGAACAACGCGGTGTTCGCCGCCCAAGGCTACGTGGTGGCCGCGGTCAACTACCACGGCTCGTCGAGCTTCGGCTATGCGTTCGCCGACTCGATCACGCACCGCTGGGGCGAGCTCGAGCTGCAGGACGTCGAGGCCGCGACCGATTGGCTGCTGAAGAAGCCGTGGGTCGACCCGCGCCGCGTCTACGCGGCCGGCGGCAGCTACGGCGGCTACATGGTGGCGTGGATGAACGGCCACGTGAAGCCGGGCCGCTATGCCGCCTATGTGTGCCACGCCGGCTGCTTCGACTGGGTCGGCATGTTCGCCGAGGATGCCTACACCTGGTTCCCCAGGGAACTGGGCGCGAACTACTGGGACGACATGGCCAAGGTGCACGCGCAGAGCCCGCACGCGTTCGCCGGCGCGATGCAGACGCCGACGCTGGTGGTGCACGGCGCGCTCGACTACCGCGTGCCCGACGCGCAAGGCCTGGCCTACTACAACACGCTGAAGGCGCGCGGCGTCGACGCGCGGCTGCTGTGGTTTGCCGACGAGAACCACTGGGTGCTGAAGCCGCGCAACAGCAAGCAGTGGTACGGCGAGTTCTTTGCCTGGCTGCAGCGGCACGACGGCGCGACGGGGAAAACCCCAACGAAGAGCAGCAAGAGCGGCAAACGCAAGGCGTCCACCCGAGCGAGCGGTTAACTGCACGCGGATCAGCCCCTAGAATCCGCCGGTCCAAAAACAGGGGCTCACATGCTCAAGACCGTTCGCCTGGGGAAGGGCGCGCGCGGCGCGCTCGTTGCAACCGCCGCGCTCGCGGCCACCCTGCTCACATCGTGCGGCGGCTCCAGCAACGCCAACGGACCGGACAACCCGGTGATCGCGTCGGCGCAGACATGCTCGGCCAACAACCCGTACCGCGGCGACGCCACCGCGCCCACCACGCTCGGCAGCCTGGGCACCGAAAAGCTGTGGATGCGCGACTACATCGATCAGCAGTACCTGTGGTTCGACGAGGTGCCCAACATCAACCCGTCGGCGGCCAACTACAGCAACGAGAGCGCCGTGTTCACGTCGCTCGACAACTACTTCAATGATCTGCTCACCAACGCGATCACCCCATCGGGTGCGCCGAAGGATCAGTTCAGCTTCATCTACCCGACTGCAGATTGGAACGCGCTGATCAACGGCGGCTCATCGGTCGGCTACGGCATCGAGTGGTACGTCGCGTCGTACGACGCGCCGCCGCGCGGCATCCGGGTGGCCTACGTGCATGCCAATTCGCCGGCATCGGCGGCCGGCGTGCTGCGTGGCGACACGCTGGTGCTGGCCGACGGCGTGTCGGGCGACGTGCCGAGCAGCGACACCACGGGCATCGCCACGCTGAACGGCGCGCTGTTTCCAAGCGCTGCGGGCAACCACACGTTCCGGTTCTCGCGCGCCGGCGCCACACGGCCCGACGTCACGCTGGCCGCCGGCAACGTGACGCTGACACCGACCGAGCACCAGGTGCTCAATGTCGGCGGCCAGAGCGTCGGCTACCTGCTGTTCAACGACCACGTGCTCACCGCCGAGC
>Ga0068862_100003913_pt1 | contig 12665 bp, 13 predicted proteins | sample KBSSwiS52_FD_66598 | JGI IMG/M metagenome (GOLD analysis project Ga0068862, IMG submission 66598) | Switchgrass rhizosphere microbial communities from Kellogg Biological Station, Michigan, USA - KBS Switchgrass S5-2 | ecosystem: Host-associated > Plants > Roots > Rhizosphere > Soil ... | reverse complement strand
TTCCTTTTGAATTCCTGCAACTGCCGCGCGACGATGCCCTGGTAGCCCTTCTCGCCGACCCAGCGGATGTTCCACTCCGAAAGGCCGGGCAGGTCGTGGCCTTCCTTGCGCGCCTGTTTGAAGCCCTGTGCCTTCGCCACCTTCTCCGGCGTCTTCTCGGGAATGTGCTTCTGGATGTCGGCGAGGTGCGCGTGGTAGTCGTTGCCGACCGGGCATACCGCCAGGCAGCGCGGGCAGTCGCCGAACGAGCCGACTACGCGCAGCAGGCCCTGCCAGAAGCCGAACAGGTCTCTCGATTTCATGGCGGCAACGCGCGCGTTCTTGTCCATGTCGAGGAATTTCGTAAAGAAATTGGTGATCGTCATGAAGCCGAATTCCTGCGCCTCGGTGGCGCAGCCGGCCTTGTCGAGCCCCCATTGGCGCACCGCATCGGGCGGGCATGAATGCAGGCAACGGCTGCAAGACTCGCCGATGCACACCTGCTCCTCCATGCGTTGGTCCGCTTCCAGCTCGAGCTCGGTGAGGATGCCGGTGAGGTAGAGGCGCGGGCCGAACTCCGGCGTAAGGATGTTCACTTCGAGGCCGAGCGTGCCGAGGCCGGCCTCCACGCCGAGATGGCGCGTCGAGAGCTGGCCGTAGCTCGCGCGCTTCATGTCCCAGACGGTTTCCTGCGCGGCGAGCGTGAAGGTCGGATGGCCGTGGCGCTCGAGCTCCTGCGCGAGCTTGAGCGCGATGCGGTCCATGCGCCGCAGCACCAGCATGTCGAGGTACTGCACCGGCACGTTGGTCTTGCAGCGGAACGCGCCCACCGGGATGCGCTGCACGATGACGATCACGCTCTTGATGTAGGGCGAGATGCGCTCGGGCGTCTGCGGCCAGCGCGGATCGGGCGGGAAGGCGTTGAGCGTGGCGGCGGACGCGATGCCGCACAGGTCGGCGCCGAGCTCACGGGCCCGCCTTTTCACTTCTTGTGAAGTGGCAGGTCCTTTGAGCGGAGTACCGCGGCGCAGCGTTCTCGACATACGCCACCGTATGGTAGTCTGATCCGGTGCGAGCGCAATGGGTAAGCGCCGGGCTGGAGGCGCTGCGCAAGGGAGGCGTCGCCGCGGTGCGCGTCGAGCGCCTGGCGGGCGACGTCGGCGTCACCAAGGGCAGCTTCTACCACCACTTCCGCGACCGGAGCGCGCTGCTCGAGGCGCTGCTCGACTACTGGTCGCGCGAAATGACCGATGCCGAGTTCGCGCGCCTCGAGACGCTGCGCGGCGGCGACGCCGGGATGGAACTGCGGGCTCGCCTGCTCGCGCTGGCCGAGGACGTGCTGGAAAAGGGCATGGGGCGCTACGACCCGGCGATCCGCGCCTGGGCGCGCCACGACCGCAAGGTGGCCGCGGCGGTTGCGCAAGTGGACCGGCGGCGCGTGAAAGCGCTCGCCGGGTTCTTCGAGGAAGGCGGCTTCGGTGCCGCCGAGGCGCGCATCCGCGCGCGCACCTTTTACACCTTCCTGCTCGGCGAGCCACAGGTGCGCGCGCCGGTGCGCGAGGCGGGCGAGCTGCAGAAAATGGTGAGGATCCTCGCCGAATGAAGCTTCCTGCATCGCGAACTGAGGTGCGCAAGCTACAAAGCGAAGGCAAGCGCGCCGCGGTCGAGCGGGCGATTCGCTCGCCCTTCTGGAAAAAGAGAATCCCGCAGCTGGACCTGGCGAAGCTCGACGATCCCGAGGTCTGGCGTCGCATCCCGATTCTCGACAAGGACACGCTGCGTGCGCTGTCGGATGAGCAGTTCTACGGCGAGTTCTGCCACACGCAGCACGACGGGGTCGCCGAGTACTGGCGCTCGGGCGGCGTCACCGGCCAGCCGCTGTTCTACCCGCGCAGCTTCCGCGACATGGAATTCGGTCTGGAGGCATTCGCGCGCACCTTCGACTGCGCGGGCGCCGGGCGCGGCGAGCGCGCGCACATCTCCTTTCCGCTCGGCATCCATCCGGTCGGGCAGGTCTACTCGCGTTGCGCCGCCTCGCGCGGCATCACCGTGAACTGGGCGGGCTCGGGCACCTCGACGCCATCGGCGCTGCAGCTCGAGCTGATCCAGCGCCTGCGCCCGACCATCTGGCTCGGCATGTCGAGCTACGCGCTGCACCTTGCCAACCTGGCCGAAGCGAAAGGCGTGGACCTGTCGAAGCTCGGCATCAAGCACGTCATGTGCTCGGCCGAGCCGGTGTCGCAGGCGAAGCGCGACAAGATCGAGCGCACCTTCGGCGCCAGGCTCACCGACAACTTCGGCATGACCGAGGCCGGCATGATGGGCAGCGAAGACGTGCCCGGCGCCGGCTTCCGCATCTGGACCGACCTCTATTACATCGAGGTGCTCGACCCGAAGTCGCTCGAGCCGGCGAAGGAGGGCGAGGTCGGCACGCTGGTGGTCACCGCGCTCAAGACCAACAACGTCACCCCGTTCCTGCGCTGGAGCTCCGGTGACCTAGTGACTTACAGCGAGGCCGAGGACGGGAAGGGACCGTTCTCGGTGTTCCCGCGCATCAAGCACGCGCACCGCACCGCCGGCTTCTTCAAGATCCGCGGCGTCAACCTCGGCCACCAGGACATCGAGGATTTCATCTTCCGCACCGTGGAGATCGGCGACTTCCGCGCCGAGGCGCTGAACGAGGGCGGCAACGACTTCCTCAAGCTCTCGATCGAAGTGAGGCGCGGCTGCGACGGCAGTGAAATTTCAAGACGGATCGAACTTCAGATCAAGGAGAAGTTCGAGTTGACCCCTCAAGTGGCCGTACTCGAGAGCGGCACACTGGCCAAGGAGTTCGAGGCCAACGTCAAGGCTGCGCGCTTCGTCGACCGCCGAACGTAGGCAACGGCTGCTTCCATACTGCTTCCCATTTGTTGGCGGTAATTTCGCGCCATACGGTTTCCCGAGGCCTGGCAAATCCAGGCAAGACCCAAGGCCTGCTATGAATGATTTCGGAAACCCGGCCAGACAGATCCTTGAAACGGCGGTATTCAGCGACCTCGGACGAGCCCCAGTCAAGCGGCTTGTCCTCCCGGATGGCCTGCCGCAGGGTTTGAAAGCCCTGACGGAAGCACGCGAGATCCGCGACCATTTGCGCGCTCAGACGTCTATGCGCCGCCAGGCGGCTCAGAATGGACTCGACGCCGCCTTCCGCTGACGCCGCTCGCTCAAAGAGTTCGCGTTGGATGGCTGGATCAGGCTTTCTCTGCTTCAGATACCAATTCCAACTCTTCCAGGTGGAGAAAAACGCGCCGTAGTGATTGTGAAAGTCGCGGGCTGTTTCCAGATCCAGTTCCCGCTGCTTCTGGCGGATGTTCCAGAACAGCGTCAAAGCGCTACCGGCTGTCACGGCTATCACGCCCACACCCAAAGCGACGATCAAGTCCGGAGCGGCTTTGTCGAGCCATTCTCCCCAAGTCCAATTCATCGCGCTCCTTGTGCGAGGTGCTTAGCGTCGCGGCATCAACTATAGCCGCTAGGGTCTTCTACTCCACGCGAAACTCGAACGTGCGCACAAGCTGGCCCTCGATGCTCACCCGCATGCGGTAGGAGCCGGTCGGATCCCCCGCCGCCACCGACCATGAATTGAAGATCACGCCGTTGTGCAGGGTGACCTCGCGTTCGGTGATCGTCGCGCGTGCGTCATCGGACATCGCACGGATGAATTCCTCGCGCCAGCGCACGGTTTTCGCGCTGGTCTTGAGGACGATGACCCAGCCGTACGACTGGTCGACCACCAGCGGCACCAGCGGCGTCGCGATGAACGGCGGCCGGCCGGTTTCCAGCGCGTTGAATAGTCCAAACTCCGCGCTGACGACCTCGACCCGGGGTTCCTCGGCCGCCGCGCCGAACGCAAGGAAAGAAAGCAGGAGGGCGAGGCGCATCGTGCGCAGCGTAGCAGCCGCGGGCGCGATGCTCTCGTCCCTGCGCCGGGCGAAGCTCAGCGCTTCGCGGTTTTGGCCTTCTGCCGGCTCTGGCGGGCCAGCTGCTTCTTGATTTTCTGCAGGCGCCTGCGGTTGGCGAGGTTGCGGCTGGTCGATCTGCCCATGGGCTCAAGCCTTTCTATGCAAGTGTTTTGAGTGCCTCGTCGGCGGTGAGCACATCGCCGAACTGCTGGATCACGTTTTCCAGCGTCGCCCGGTGCTCTTCGTCCGACAGCGCCGCGGTGCAGTCTGACAGCACGACCACCTTGTAGTCGAGCATCATCGCGTCGCGCGCCGTGCACTCTACACAAACGTTGGTCTTGGTGCCGGCGAGGAGCAGGGTGTCGATGTTGCGCTCGCGCAGCCGCTGGCCGAGCTCGGACGAATTGCCGATCAGCGCGCTATAGCGGTTCTTGGCGACCCACAGGTCGCTCGCCGCGGTCTCGAGCTCGGGATAGAGCTTCTGCAGCTTCGAGCCTTGCGCGAGCGCGGCCGCGGCCTCGGCGCGGCGGCCGGGCGCGACGAAGGCGTCGAAGAAGCCGGCCCAGTCGCGGCCGTCGCCGCGGTTCTCGTGCAGCATCCAGATCACCTGCACGCCGCGCTTGCGCAGCTCCCTCGACAGGCGGTTGATCGGCGCGACGATGGCGCGCGCCGCCGGCACCTCGATCGGCGCACCGGACGCGACGAACGCGTTCTGCATGTCGATGATCACCAGCGCAGTGCGCTTGCGGTCGAGCGAGTCGAACAGATGCAGCTTGCCGCGCCGCGCGAGCACGCGCTCGACGATCTCTTTGCGGATTTCAACTTTGTGCATCGAAGTATTCGGCCATCTTCCTGCGTTGCTCCGCGTTCGGCAGCTTGCCGACGCCGGCGCGGAGGTTGTCCTGCATGTGCTTGGGGTTGCCGGTGCCGGGGATGGCGCAGGTGACGGCGGGGTGCGAGACGATCCATTTCAGGAAGTACTGCGCCCAGCTCGCGATGCCGAGCTCCGCGGCCCATGGCGGCAGGGACTTGTTTTTCGTGGTTCTGAAAAGGGACCCCTCGGCGAACGGGCGGTTGGCGATCACCGCCACGTTCAGGTCTTTGGCCAGAGGCAGGAGGCGGTTCTCGGCCTCGCGCTCGCCGAGCGAATAGTTGATCTGCAGGAAATCGTACTGCCTGGTCTTCAGCCAGCGCTCGACCTCGGCGTAGGCCGAGGAGGTGTAGTGGGTGATGCCGAGATAGCGAATCTTCTTTTTGGATTTCATCTCGAGCAGGGTTTTCGTGTGCGTTTCCACATCCACCAGGTTGTGGATCTGCATCAGGTCCATGCGCTCGACGCGCAGGCGCTTGAAGGAGGTCTCCATCTGCGCGATGCCCTCGGCGCGGCCGCTGGTCCAGACCTTGGTCGCCATGAAGAGCTGGTCGCGCGTGCCGAGCTCGGCGATCAGGTCGCCGGCGACGCTTTCCGAGCTGCCGTACATGGGAGACGAGTCGACGACATTTCCCTTCAGCAGCTTGAGAACGTCGCGCAGCCGGGCGCGCGCGGCGTTGTCGGCGCCGACGTCGAAGGTCTGCCATGTGCCGACGCCGATGACCGGCAAAGGTTCGCGCGTGGAGGGAATCTGCTTGGTCATGATGCGGTCTTGTGCCAGCGAGGGTCTGACTGCGGGTGCGAGCGCGAGGAAAGCGAGGAGCGCGCGGCGCCGCGGGTCCATGAATCGATTCTAGCTGTGATAGCCTGCCCCGCATGAACAGACGAAATTTCCTCCTCGTGATCGGCGCGACGCTTGCGCTTCCGGCGTTCGCGCAGGGCAAGCCGATGAAGATCGGCGTGATCGGCTCGGGCCGGATCGGCTCGACCATCGGCGGCCTGTGGGTGAAGGCGGGCCACGAGGTCATGTTCTCCGACCGCGACGCGGAGCAGGTGAAGCGCGCGATCGAAGGGCTGGGACCCAGGGCGCGCGCCGGCAGTGTGGCCGAGGCCGCGGCGTTCGGCGACGCGGTGCTGATCGCGGTTCCCTACGGCGCGCTGCCCGCCGTCCAGAAGGAGATCGGCGCCCAGCTCAAGGGCAAGGTGGTGATCGATCCGAACAATCCGGTGCCCTCGCGCGACGGCGAGCTCGGCGCGCAGGCGCGTGAGAAAGGCGCCGGCGTGTCGACCGCGGCGCTGCTGCCCGGCGCGCGCGTGGTGCGCGCTTTCAACTCCTGGGGCTACGGCCTGATGGCGCGCGAGGCGAACCGGCCGGCGCCGCGCATGGCGATCCCGGTGGCCGCGGACGATGCCGGCGCGCTCAAGGTCGGCATGCAGCTCGTCGCCGACGCGGGTTTCGACCCGGTGAATGCCGGCTCGCTCGCCGCTTCCAAGGCGTTCGATCTCGGCTCATCGGTGTCGGGCAAGATCCTGACCGCCGAAGAATTGCGCAAGGCGCTCTCGCTCAAGTGAAGTGGCTGACCCGGGTCGTCGCGGTGCGACCCGAGGAAGTGCGCGCGCTGCTCTGGTCGTTCGCGTATTTCTTCTGCCTGCTCGCCGGCTACTACATCCTGCGGCCGCTGCGCGACGAGATGGGCATAGCGGGCGGCGTGCGCAACCTGCAGTGGCTGTTCACCGCGACCTTCCTCGTGATGCTCGCCGCGGTGCCGCTTTACGGCGCGCTGGTCGCGCGCGTGCCGCGGCGACGGTTCATCCCGCTCATCTACCACTTCTTCGTCCTCAACTTGGCGATCTTCTGGCTGCTGCTGACCCTCGACGTCGAGCGCCAGACGGTGGCGCGGGTGTTCTTCGTCTGGATCAGCGTCTTCGTGCTGTTCGCGGTGTCGGTGTTCTGGTCGTTCATGGCCGATGTCTGGCGCTCCGAGCAGGGCAAGCGCCTCTACGGCTTCATCGCCGCGGGCGGCAGCGCGGGGGCGCTCGCCGGGCCCGCCATCACCATCGGCCTCGCGGGTGCGATCGGCGCGGTGAATCTGCTGATCGTCGCGGCGCTGCTGCTCGAGGCGGCAGTCCTCTGCTCGAGGCGTCTGGAGACGGTCACCCACGAAGACGAAAAGCAGCCAGAGGCCGCGCCGACCGGCGGCGGCGCGATCGACGGCATCATCATGCTGCTGCGCTCGCCCTACATCGCCGGCATTGCGCTCTGGGTGGGACTGATGTCGGTCGCCGCCACCTTCCTCTATTTCGAGCAGGCGGCGATCGTCGCCGCCGCCTCGGACGATCCCGCGGTGCGCACCCGCATCTTCGCCACCGTTGACCTCTCGGTCGGCATCCTGACGCTCGCAATCCAGTTTCTTGCCACCGGCAAGCTGATCGCGCGCTTCGGTGTCGGCCCCGCGCTCGCGCTCGTGCCGGTCGTGTTCGCGGCGGGCTTCGCCGTGCTGGCCGCGGCGCCGGTGCTGGCGGTGGTGATCACCTTCCAGGCGTTGCAGCGCACCGCGAACTTCGCCATTTCCAATCCTGCGCGCGAGGTGCTGTTCACGGTGGTCGCGCGCGACGAGAAGTACAAGGCCAAGAACGTGATCGATATCGTCGCGGTGCGCGGCGCCGACGCCGCGGGCGGGTGGCTGTTCACCGGGCTGCGCTCGCTCGGCATGGAAGTGCGCTCGATTCCGCTGGTGGCGATCGCAATCGCGACGGCCTGCCTCGCGCTCGCGGTGGCGCTCGGCCGCGCCCAGGAACGCCGCGCCGGAATGCAGCGCGGGAACACGTAAGTTATATTAGGTAAAGGGAGGCACCCATGGGAATTGGCGGCTGGATCGTACTCGGCATCATCGTGGCGCTCGCCATCTGGGCAATCAGCATCTACAACGGCCTGGTCGCGCTGCGTAACCGGTACAAGAACGCCTTCTCGCAGATCGACGTGCAGCTCAAGCGGCGCTACGACCTGATCCCGAACCTGGTGGAGACGGCGAAGGGCTACCTGAAGCACGAGCGCGAGACGCTCGAAGCCGTGATCAAGGCCCGCAATCAGGCCGTGACGGCTGCGCAAGGAGCGGCGGCGAACCCGGGTAACCCGGCGGCGATGGCGAGCCTCGGCCAGGCCGAGGGCGCGCTCTCCGGCGTGCTCGGGCGCCTGTTCGCGCTCGCCGAGGCGTATCCCGACCTCAAGGCGAACCAGAACATGCTCGCGATCCAGGAGGAGCTCAGCAGTACCGAGAACAAGGTGGCATTCGCGCGCCAGGCGTTCAACGACTCGGTGATGGAATACAACACCAGGCGCGAGTCCTTCCCGGACAACGTGTTCGCCGGCATGTTCGGCTTCACCGCGGCCGAGCTGCTGGCGGCGACCGAATCGGCCGAGGAGCGCAAGGTGCCGAAGGTCTCGTTCACGTAGCCTGTAGTTGAAGACTTTTTTCGAGCACCAGAGCCTCGCCCGCCGAAACAGCAGGATCATGGTGGTGCTGTTCCTGCTCGCGGTGGCGGCGGTGATCTTCGCCGTCGACGCGGTGCTCGGGGTGATCTGGCTGTGGACCAGCGACGCACCCGGCGCCGCCGTGCCGTCCAGCGTCTACGTCTGGGGCGCGCTCGTCACCGCGGCGGTGATCTTCCTCGTGTCGCTGTTCAACATCGCGCGCCTCGGCAGCGGCGGCGCGGCGGTGGCGAGGATGGCAGGCGCGCGGCTGGTGCCTTCCAATACCACGGACCCGCTCGAGCGCCGTCTGCGCAACGTGGTGGAGGAGATGGCGATCGCCGCCGGCGTGCGCGTGCCGGAGGTGTACGTGATGGACCAGGAGTCGGGCATCAACGCGTTCGCCGCCGGCTGGGACGTGTCCGGCGCGGCGGTGGCGGTGACGCGCGGCATGCTCGAGCGCCTGACGCGCGACGAGCTGCAGGGCGTGATCGGCCACGAGTTCAGCCACATCCTGAATGGCGACATGCGGCTCAACATCCGCATGCTCGGCGTGCTCGCCGGCATCGTGTTCCTCGGCTCGATCGGCGAGTTCGTGATCCGCAGCGTGCGCGGCACCAAGGATAAAGGCGTGCTCGCGATCTTCCTCATCGGCGTGGCGCTGTTCATCATCGGCTACGTCGGCCTGTTCTTCGCGCGCCTGATCAAGGCCGCGGTCTCGCGCCAGCGCGAGTACCTCGCCGACGCTTCGAGCGTGCAGTTCACGCGCAACCCGGACGCGATCGCCGGCGCGCTCGACCAGATCCGCTCCGCCGCCGGCGGCACGCTGGTCGGCAACCGCTATGCCGAAGAGATGTCGCACATGTACTTCGGCCAGAGCGTGAAGATGTGGATGGGCGGGCTGCTCAACACCCACCCGCCGCTCGACGAGCGCATCCGGCGCGTGAACCCGCGCTTCCAGCCTTCCAGCTACCGCACCGGCAGAGCGCAGCCGGCCGCGGCCGTCGAGCCCATCAGCGTCCAACCCACCGGCCGGCGGGTGGGCGATCTCGCCACGGCCTGGGGCCGCACGCCGGCGCAGAGCGCGGCGCTGGTGGGCACCATCGATTCCGGCAAGGTCGACTACGCCGGGCGCCTGCTCGCGAGCCTCCCGCCCGCGCTGGTCGAAGCGCTGCGCGATCCCGACCGCGCCGGGCCGGCGATGGCGGCGCTGCTCCTCGCCGAGCCGGAACTGGCGCGCGAGAAGCAGCTGGGCGCGATTCCCGGCGTCGCGGTGGCCGAGCGCGTGCGCGCGGTCGCGCCGCTCACGCGCGGGCTCGGCCTCGCCTATCACCTGCCGGTGATCGACCTCGCGCTCGCCGCGGTCAAGCGCCTGCAGCCGGGCGCGAAGCTCGAGATCCTCGCGGCGATCGAGGCCGTGATCAACGCCGACCGCCGCGTCTCGCTGCACGAGTTCGTGGTGCTCGCGCTGGTGCGCAGCCAGCTCTCGGAGCGGCCGAAGCCGGTCGAGAGCAAGAGGATCGCCGAGCTGCGCGCCGAGGCCGCGACCGTGCTGGCGCTGGTGGCGTATGCCGGGACGCGCGCCGACACCACCGGGGCGCGCGACGCGGCGTTGCAGGCCGCGATCCGCGCGGGCGCCGGGTCGCTCGGCATCCCCGACAGCGTGCCGTCGCCGGCAACGCTCACGCTCGATGCGGCGAGCCACTCGCTCGAAGCGCTGCGCAGCCTGGTGCCGATGCAGAAGGGATTGCTGGTGCAGGGCCTGTTCGCCGCGGTGACGCACGACGGCACGATCCGCGTCGCCGAGGCCGGCCTGATGCGCGTGGTGGGCGCGGTGCTCGATTGCCCGCTGCCGCCGCTACTGGAGTCGCTGGACCCCGGCTCCCTTGCTGCCTAGTTTTTGGGCAATGGCGTCGCGGGTCTTTTGCGCCGCCCCGGCAAATGGGCCACCCGCGGCCACAGCACGCTCGGCGAAGGGCAGGGCTTCCTGGTCGCGGCCGAGGTCGGAAAGCGTCTGCGCCAGGTTGTTCAGCACCACCACCGAGTCCGGCGCGCGGCTCTCCGCCTTGCGCAGCACCGCCTCCGCGTCTTTCAGCTCGCCCAGGCTGTGGTGCGCGTTCGCGAGGCCGATGGACGCGTTGACGTTCTCCGGCCAGCGGCCGAGGAAGGTGCGGTAGGCAGTGCGCGAATTGCGCGCATCGCCGATACGCTCGAGCGCGGCGACCGAGGCCAGCCAGCGGTTCTCGTCCGCAGTGGCGGGGATCTTGTCGGGCGGCATGACGACCATCGCCCAATAGCCGCCGCGCAGCCACACCACTTCGTGCACGCCGAACGGCATCACGTCGCGCTCCTGCGTTCCGGAGCGCAGCACCAGCGTGCCCTTCTCGTAGTCGTAGCCGATGGCCACGGCGTAATGCCAGCCGCTCGAGAACATGCCGAGGTTCTGCAGCACCACCACCGGCGTGCCCGCGGCGATCTCGCGCAGCACGTCCTCGAAGCGCGGCGCGAGCTGATAGGAAATCAGGCCGTGGCGCCGCGCCGCGGCCAGCATCTCGACCTGCAGGCTGCCCTCGCGCGTGGGCAGGTACACCTCCGGCACCAGGTCTTCGTCCGTGACCTTGACGCCTGCCGTATTGAGCACCGTGGCGAGCGCCGCCGGGCCGCACTGGTAGCGCTGCTGCGAAAAGAACGGCGTCTCGGTGAGCTCGACCTTGTCCGGCAGCCCGGGCGGCAGCCCCTTGGCGAGCTCCATGGTCTGCGGCATCAGGCTCGCGCAGCCCGACAGCGCGGCCAAAATGAAAACGCCCGCGGCGAAGCGGGCGTTGTCGAGCACGAAGCGAATGGCTAGCGGCGGAACCAGATCCACCACACCGCCACGCCGACGATGATCAGCAGCAGGATGATGCCGGTCGAGTCCGCGCCGGCCGGCATGCTGTTGATCTTGCCGGCCAGCATCTGCACTTCCTGGTCGGTCATCGCGGCGACGCGGTCGGTTGCGCTCTTCGCGTCCAGGCCGAAAGATTGCAGCTGGTTCGCGACGTCGGCGCGGCCGAGGAACTCCAGCACCGTGGTGCGATCTGCGTTTGCGCTTGCGACCACGAGCTGATCGGTACCGATCATCCCGGCCTGCGCCAACTGAAACGGCGTCCAAATCATCAGCACCATCAACAAGCGGCAAAGCATTCTGGTCCAGCTGGATCTCATTTGATGTCCTCGGAAAGGTTTGACTGAAACATCTTGACCGCGACGGCGCGCTAAGGGTTCCTACCGTCTGCGAACCAGCGTAGTGCGCGCTTCGGACTAAGTCAAGGAAAGCCGGGTGCGTGTGCAAGAATCACTACACATGGTCGATTCACAACGACTCGCTGTTCAACTGCAGAACGAATTGCAGTGCGAAGTGCGCTTCGACGACGGCATGCGCGCCGCCTATGCGGCCGACGCGTCGAACTATCGTCAGGTGCCGATCGGTGTCGTGCTGCCCCGCAGCGCAGAAGACATCGCGAGCGCGATGCGCATCTGCGCGCAGCACAACGTGCCGGTGCTCGCGCGCGGCGGCGCGACTTCGCTCAACGGGCAGACGGTGAACGTCGCGGTGGTGATCGACTGCTCGAAGTACCTCGATCGCGTGCTGTCCATCGACGCAAGCACGCGGCACGCGTGTGTCGAGCCCGGCGTGGTGTGCGATTCCCTGCGCGACGCGGCCGAGCAGCACGGCCTCACCTTCGCGCCCGACCCCGCCACGCATTCGCGCTGCACGCTCGGCGGGATGATCGGCAACAACTCATGCGGCCCGCACTCGGTGATGGCGGGCACCACGGTCGACAATATCGAGCGCCTCGAAGTACTCACGTACGACGGCGCGCGTTTCTGGTGTGGGCCCACATTGGAACCCGAATGGCGGCGGATCATGGCGGCCGGAGGGCGACAGGCCGAGATCTACCGGAAGCTCAAGGCCATCGCGGACAAATACGGCGACGCGATCCGCAACGGCTTTCCGAAAATCAAGCGCCGCGTCTCGGGCTACAACCTCGACCAGCTGTTGCCCGAGAACGGCTTCAACGTGGCGCGCGCGCTGGTCGGCTCCGAGGGCACCTGCGCGCTCACGCTGCAGGCCGAGGTACGGCTGGTGAGGAGTCCGCCCGAGCGCGTGCTGGTCGTGCTCGGCTTTGCGGACATCTACGCCGCGGGCGACGCGGTGCCGCGCATCCTCGCGGCGAAGCCGATCGCGTGCGAAGGGCTGGACGAGGCGATCATCGGCGGGCTGCGCGAGCGCGGCTTGCGCCTGGACGACATCGCGCTGCTGCCGCCGGGCAAGGCGTGGCTGATGGTCGAGTTCGGCGCCGATACGCGCGAGGAGGCGGTGCTGCGCGCCGCGGCGCTCGGCGGCGGCGTGATCACCGAC
>Ga0068862_100003911_pt1 | contig 12666 bp, 8 predicted proteins | sample KBSSwiS52_FD_66598 | JGI IMG/M metagenome (GOLD analysis project Ga0068862, IMG submission 66598) | Switchgrass rhizosphere microbial communities from Kellogg Biological Station, Michigan, USA - KBS Switchgrass S5-2 | ecosystem: Host-associated > Plants > Roots > Rhizosphere > Soil ... | reverse complement strand
TCGAACGCCCGCCGCGCGGCGGCGATGGCGCGCAGGCAGTCCTCGGCCCCGCCCTCCGGCGCGCGGCCGATCGGCGCCTCGGTGGCCGGATTGATGACCGGCTCCACCCCTTGGGCGACGGGCTTCGCCCACGCGCCGTCGATGAAGAGCTCGTCATAGGTCATCCGCGGGAGCGAGACGGGCTTGTTCATGGCTGAAAGGTCCTTGCGGTTCAGACGCCTAGACCGGCGACTTCAGGTTCAGGTGCGGGAACCGCTCACGCAGGATCGACCGGAAGCCGTCCTGCCATTTGACCTTGCACGGCCCCACGAGGGACACGCGTTTCGTATTGTCGGTCGCGCGCGGATAGGCGGTGGCCTCCCGCGTTTCGTTGAACTTGTAGGGAACGCCGATCTCCCCGGCCAGCCAGGGGACGATCTGCTCCACCGAGACGGCGTCGTCGCCGGCCCAGTTGGTGATGGTCCCGCCCACCGTGGCGCCGGCGAAGAAGCCCTCGATGTGCTCGGCCATGTCGCTGTCGTGGATCGGCCCGCCGACGAACTCCCAGTCCGGGTTGATGTTCACCGGCTCGCCGTTCGCCACCTGCGTGATCAGCCGCACCGGCAGGCCGCCGTGGCCGCCGGTCCCGTAGGACCAGTTGAGGCGGGGGATGGTCAGCGGCACGTTGTGCAGCCGCGAGAAGGTCCGCGCCACCGCCTCGCCGCAGTACTTGGACGTGCCATAGGGGAAGCGCGAGGTGATGCGGGTCGAGCCGCCGCAGCGGTCGGTCTCCTTGTAGCGGTACCAGGGATCGGGATGGTCCCAGTAGACGCCGGTGGTGGAGACGTAGATCCAGCCCTTGGCCTTCTTGAAATGGTTGAACAGCAGGCCGGCGCCCTCGGCGTTCTGCTGGACGCCCACGTCCATGCTCGCCGGATAGACGTCGGCGGCCACGTGAAGCACATAGTCGAAGTCGTCGGGCACGCCGGTGAAGTCGCCGGAGGTGTAGTCGCAGGCGACGGGCGTCACGCCGATGGCCTCGACCTCCTCCCGGGAGCCGGGCTTGGTGAACCGCGCCAGGCCGTGGATCTCATTGTGCGGCGCGAGGATCCGGGCCAGCGAATTACCGACCTGGCCGGTCATGCCGGTCATCAACAGGCGTGCGCCCTTCAGCATGCGTTTCCTCCCATCGGTGTCGTCATTGAGGACCGACCGACGGGCTGGCCCGGCGCATCGGTCGTTGCATCTTTCTCGACCAAACTGGTTATACAGTCAATAGAGTTGAAGCCGGCGCGCAGATGGTCTTGAGTAGGCCGCCCACGCCGCGCGGACCCCTGCGCGAGCGCCATCCGGAGGACCCCCGCATGCGCCCCGACGCCGACGACAAGGAGGCTGCGCGCGCCCTGATCGCGCGGCAGAAGTTCCGCACCGACGACCGCGACCTGGCCGGCGTGGCCGACTGCTGGGCGCGGGACGCACGCATGGAGCTGCGGGTGAACGGCGGCGCGCCAGTGACCGTGCAGGGCCGCGAGGCGATCCTGGACTTCGTGGCCAAGGGCTGGGCCCGGCCCAGCGAGCATCCGCATATCCATATGATCACCACCCTGGAGATCATCGACCGCGCCGACGACCGGCTCGGGGCGGAGAGCTATTGCGCCTACCTCTCCACCAAGGGGAACTTCGCGATCGACGGCTACGGACGCTACACCGACGTGCTGGTCAAGGAGGACGGCGAATGGCGGCTGCAGTCGCGGTCGGTGAAGATCAGCTCGGCCTTCCAGCTCGGCGCGGCGCAGCCGGCCAAGTAACCGGGCGCCACGACCGGAGGCGCGCATCGCCCCCGGCCGCAACGCCCGCTGTCTCGTCTCAGAACGGCAGGTTGTAGAGTTCGACGGCGTTGCGCTCGAGCACCCGCTTGCGCACGTCGTGGCTGTAGCCGCCCAGGGTGTCCACGAGGTGCTCCTGCACGCCGGGATAGAGCGAGGTCGGGTGCGGGAAGTCGGTCTCGAACAGGACCTTGTTCACGCCCAGGGTCTCGAGCAGCAGCTTGGGGCCGACCTTCTCGAACCAGTAGGTGACCCAGAAATTGTCGCGGAAATAGTCCCACGGCCGCTTCTGCAGGGTCTTGGCCTTCTTGGGCAGCATCTCGTCGAACTCGTGCTCCAGCGCCTCGATGCAGAAGGGCACCCAGCCCATGCCGCTCTCGATCATGCCGATCTTCAGCTTCGGGTGCCGGTCGAGCCGGCCGCTGACCATGAAGTTGCCCATGGTGGCGGCGTTGCCGAGCGAGAACATCATCGAGGCCACCGACAGGGTCTGCTCGAAGCCGAAGCCCTTCCAGGTCAGGCCGCCGGGATTGATCGCGGCGTTGAGGTGGAAGTTGATCGGGGCGCCCGAGGCCTCGCACATTTCGAAGAACGGGGTCCAGTAGTCGTCCAGGAAGGACGGCACGCCGGCGTAGCGCTCGGGAAGGTCAGGCAGCACGAAGCCCTTGATGTCCATGTCGAGGCAGCGGCGCGCCTCGGTCTCCAGGGCCTTCTTGTCCCAGATCGGCAGGTGGGCGAGAGTGAACACCCGCTGGCCGGACTCGGTCTGCCGCTCAGCGGCCGCGTCGTTGTAGATCCGCAGGATCGTCTGAGCGAGGTCGTCGTCGCCCAGCGCCATCAGCGAGCCGGCCTGGGTGACTCCCGAATTCTGGTAGCAGATCTGGGCGTAGATCCCCATCTCGTCCATCGCCTTCAGGCGCGGGGCGAGCTGGTATGAGCCCGGATGCCCCTCCTCGATGGAGGGGTAGGACAGCCGCCCGAGCAGCTTGTTGTGGTCGGCGCCGATCACGTTGCCGCCGCCCCAGGCGCCGAAGTCCTTGTCGCCCAGGAACCAGCGGTCGCGGCCGCCCACGTGCTTGAAGTAGGGCACCTTGTCCTTGAGGCGCGCCGGCGCCCGTGACGTGAAGAGGTCCGGCGGCTCGGAGAAGTGCGTGTCGCAGTCCACGATCTTGATACCCTGCAGCAGGGGATGCAGGCCCGTGGAGTTCTTCGCATAGTCGACTTCCCGGACCACCCCGCCCGGCGAGTAACCCTCATCGAGCCAGTAGCGCTGTGCGTCGTCGGCGTTGGCCTTCAAGGTCAGATCGTCATCGTCAGCCATGGTGGAGTCTCCCTAGATTATGCCGGCGACTATGCGCCGTTTGCGAAAACTTGAAAGTGACAATGCGTCACCTCGATGTCCGGGACGGCGTTCGTTGGTCAACCCAGCTGGCGCAGCAGCACCGCTCCGCCGAGGCTGCCGCCGCCGTTGCCCACCACCGAGACCTTGGCGTTCTTCACCTGGCGCTCGCCCGCTTGGCCGCGCAGCTGGAGCACCGCCTCGTGCAGGTGGCCGAAGCCGTGCATGCGGCCTTCCGAGAGCTGGCCGCCGTTGGTGTTGAGCGGCAGCTCGCCGTCGAGGGAGATCCGCTGGCCGCCCTCGATGAAGGCGCCCGACTCCCCCTCCCCGCACAGGCCCAGGGCCTCCAGCCAGAACATCGTCAGCGTGGTGAAGCCGTCGTAGAGGTGGGCGGTGCTCACGTCCTTCGGCTTCAGGTCGGTGCGCTCCCACATCATCTTGGCCGCGTCGTGCATGGCCATGTGGGGGTAGTCGTGACGGCCAAGCCAGGTGTCCATCCGGTCGCGCGCGCCGCCGCCCACCGCCTCGATGACCACCGGCGGCTGCTTCAGGTCCTTGGCGGCGTCGATGCGCGAGACGATCACCGCCGTCGCCCCGTCGCAGGGCACGTCGCAGTCGAGGATGCTGAACGGCGTGGAGACCATCCGCGCGGTCATGTAGTCGTCGAGCGTGATCGGCTCGCGGTAGATGGCCTTGGGATTGAGGCCGGCGTTGCGCCGCTGGACGATGGGGATCGCCGACATTTGCTCGCGGGTGATCCCGTAGCGCGTCATGTGGGTGCTGGCGTGGCAGGCGATCCAGATGGCGGCCGACGGGGCCCAGTAGGGGATGATGTACTCCATCCAGCCGCTCGGCTGGATTCGCGGCCGGCCGCCGGCGGCCGCCGCGGCCGAACCGTAGCTCGGGATCCAGCGTTCGCCGAGCGCCCGCCAGGTCAGCACGTGATCGCAGTAGCCCGCCGCGATGGCCGCCACGGCGTTGACGATCGGGGAGAGCTGGGCGGCCGTATCGCCGGCCTCGAACCAGTTGAGCTTCAGGCCCAGGGTGTTGACGATGTCGGCCACGCTGGCCGCGCCGAAGCCGGAGGCGGTCCCTGAAGGCGTGGCCGGCCAGCAGGAGACGCCGTCGATGTCGGCGGGGGTGAGCCCGGCGTCGGCGATCGCCGCCTCGCAGGCGCGCACGGCGAGCTCGAACGGCAGCACCTTCGGCTTGCGGAAGATCTCCGACTGGCCGACGCCGGAGATACAGGTGGACTTCTCGGCGTAGCGGCTCATGCGCGGGCTCCCGCAGCTTCGAACTGCGGCACGTAGATGTCGCCGTCCTGCTCGAACCAGACCTGGACGGACAGGCCGACGTGGACCGCCTCGACGGGGGTGCGCGGCATGTTGGTCATCAGCCGGATGTCCGCCTGCTCCTCGAGCTCGACGATGGCGACGACGTACGGAACCTCGACGCCGGGGATCCAGGGCTGATGGTTGACGGTGAAGCCGGCCACGGTCCCACGGCCGGAGACCGGCTGCGGCGCCACGTCCGCGGATCTGCAGTTCGGACAGCGCGCGGCGTACGGATGGATCCAGGTTCCGCACGGCGTGCAACGCAGAATGTGCAGCCGCCCGTCCGCGCCGCCGCACCAGAAATGCCTGTTCATCTCGTTAATCGCCGGCAGCGGCCGCTGCGGCGCATTCGCGCTCGCCATCCCTCACCTCCCATACGCCGATCGACGCACAGCCAATCGCCATAGTTTCCTGCGGCGGGCAACAGGAATTGATCCCTCGTTAGTTTTCCGCCAGCTTGGCCCTGCAGCGCCGACGCGCGCGCGACCGTCCGGCCTGGACTCCGCGCGCGATCGGGCCCGACGGGCTTTCGAGAATCATCAGGCGACTTGGCGGTCCGACAGGGCGGCGCTCGCCCAGGGGGATGGATGGACATCTACGACTACATCATCGTCGGCGCAGGCTCGGCCGGCTGCGTGCTGGCCGACCGGCTGTCGGCCGACGGGCGCCATTCCGTGCTGCTGGTCGAGGCCGGCCCGATGGACAAGACGATCCTGATCCACATGCCGCGCGGCCTCGGCAAGCTCTACAGGCCCGACAGCCCGCACATCTACATGTACGAGGCCCGCAAGGGCGGCAACAAGGGCGTCCAACCCTGGATAAAGGGCCGCGGCATCGGCGGCTCCAGCTCGGTCAACGGCATGATCTACTCCCGCGGCCATCCGCAGGACTATGACGACTGGGAGGCCATGGGCGCGACCGGCTGGGGCTGGAAGGACGTCGGGCGCGCCTATAAGGCCATCGAGGGCCACGCACTGGGCGAGGGCGAATGGCGCGGGGCCGACGGGCCACTGAAGATCTCCATGCAGCACGAGCGCACGGTGCTCACCGAGGCGCTGATCGAGGCGGGCGCGCAGATGGGCGTGCCCAGGGTCGATGACGTCAACGACGCGCCACACGGCGGCATCGGCTACCAGCCGAGCACGATTTTCGGCGGACAACGGATGAGCGCGGCGCGGGCGTTCCTGAAGCCGGCGATGCGCCGCAGGAACCTGACCGTCCTGCCCAACACCCAGGTGCGGAAGATCCTCTTCGACGGGACGAAGGCGACCGGGCTCGAGCTTCGCGGCGTCGGCGGCCAGCGCCAGGTCGGCGCCGGGCGGGAGATCATCCTGTCGGCCGGTGCGCTGGAGACGCCGAAGCTGCTGCAGCTTTCCGGCGTGGGGCCCGCAGGCCATCTCCAGGCGAGCGGCGTGCCGATCGTGGCCGATTCGCCCAACGTCGGCCGCAACCTCCATGAGCACCTGAATTTCCCGATGAAGTACCGCGTGCGCGCCGGCAGCTTCGCCGCCGACTTCCGGGGCCTCGCCCTGGCGATCAACGTCCTGCGCTACCAGCTGTTCAAGACCGGCCCCCTAACCCACGGCGCACACGAGGTGGTGGCGTTCGTGAAGACCCGGCCGGAACTTGGTCGTCCCAACGCTCAGCTCGGCTTCACCCTGCTAGGCGCGGAGCCTGAGCTCGACAATATCGTCGTCGATCCGTTCGACGCCGTGACCATCCACCAGTACTACGCGCGTCCCAGCAGCCAGGGCTATTGCCAGATCCAGTCGCCGGACCCGGACGCGGCGATGCTGATCGACGCCAACTTCCTGGACACCGAGGAGGACCGCCGGAACTCGATCGACACGATCCGGTTCGCCGACCGGCTGATGGGCCAGGCGGCCCTGGCCGGGCTCGCGCCGCGCTATGCGGGGCCGCCGGTGGATTTCGAGTCCGAGGATTCGATCCTGGGCGGCCTGAACGAGTTCGGCGGCACCGCCTTCCACGTCTGCGGCACCTGCCGCATGGGCTCGGACCCGGGCTCGGTGGTGGATCCGCAGCTGCGCGTGCGCGGCGTCGAGGGCTTGCGGGTGATGGACACCTCGGTCATGCCGCTGACCCCCACCGGCAACACGAACGGGCCCGCCATGGCCATGGCCTGGCGGGCGGCGGAACTCATTCTGGCCTGAACGCGGGAGGAGGAGCCGGACGGGTTTGGCCGCCCGGCTCCACAGGCCTTACTGGAAGGTCTTGGTGACCTCGAAGCCCCAGGTCCGGCGGTCGCCGGGCACGTAGCTCATGAAGCCGATCGCCGTGGAGGTCAGGTCCAGCTCGTAGGCGATGTAACGCTTGTTGGTGATGTTCTTGGCGAAGAACGCCACCTCCATCTGCGGGTCGTCGAAGGTGAACCCGACGCGACCATTCAGCAGGCCGAAACCGCTCTGGTAGCGGAAATCCGGATAGCCGTTGGTGCCGTTGAAGAGACTGTCGTCGTCGTAATAGACGCGCCCCCGGTAAGCCCAGTCGACCTGAGCGGTCACCTTGCCCCAGTCCATCGGGTGGGTGTAGTTCGCCGACAGGCTGTAGGTCTTCTTCGGGATGTAGACGAACGGGAAGCTGCTCAAGTCGACTCCGAAGCCGTCCCGGTATTCCTTGTACTTTGGATCGGTGAGGCCGCCGGTGGCCTTGAGCGTCAGGTTCTCGATCGGCACAATGGTGACCTCGGCCTCCGCGCCCTTGACGACCGCGCGCGCGGCGTTGCGCACCACCGTCGAGCTCGGGTTCAGGGTCGAAGGCACCAGCACGATCCGCTGGATGTTCTTGTAGTTCGTGCGATAGACGGCGAGGTTGGTCCGGACGCGGCGGTCAAACCAGTCGGCCTTAAGGCCAAGCTCATAGTCCTTCACCCGTTCGGGGTTGAAGGTCAGGAAGGTGGTCGGATCGACGCCGCCGCGCAGGTTGTGGCCGCCGGAACGGAAGCCAGTGCCCGTCTTGGCGTAGACCAGCATGCCATCGACCGGCTTGAAGTCGATCGAGGCCGTGTAGTTCCAGGCGTCCCACTTGTCATAGCGGATCACGATGCATGTGCCAGGCAGGCGCAGCGAGGTCGGCAGGTTGCACAGGCCGTCGAGGCGTCGATTGCCGGAAACAAGGCGCTTGTCCTCTTCGGTGTAGCGCAAGCCGCCGGTAATCGAGAGCCGGTCGGTGATATCGAAGGTCGCCTGGCCGAACCCCGCGAGGCTCTTGTTGCGGACATGGCCCTCGTTGAAGCTGCGGGTGGCCTCCGAGCCCAGAGAGACCGACTGCGTGCCGTCGAAGCCGAACTCGCGGGAGTAGTAGCCGCCGGCAATCCAGTTCAGGCGCTCGTCGAACATCACGCCGCTCAGCTGCAGTTCCTGGCTCAGCACCTCCTGGTGCGTGTAGCCGTTAGTGTGCAGCAGCGAGAACGGCGTGCCGTCCTGATCGTAGAAGGTCTGCCGGTCCGCGGCGCGGTAAGCGGAGATCGACTTGAACTGCAGGTCGGCGGGCAGGTCGACGGTCAGGGTGCCGGAGGTGCCCCAGCTGTAGACGTCGTCGCTGTTGCCGTAGGTGGAGTTGCTGTCCCAGAAGCCGAGTCCGGCGACCTGGTTCGCGTAGGCTGCGGCCGCCTGCGCGCGCCCGGCCGGCGTTGCGGCCTGAGCCGCCGTCAGGCCGATGCGCTGGCCCACGATCGTGGCCGCCGTGGAGCCGGTGATGAGGCCCCGCGGCTTCTGCGCGATCGAGGAGGTCGTGCTGGCGGTGTAGTCGCCGCGCAGCAGGAATTCGACCGAATCGGTCGGACGCACGCGCAGGGTGGCGCGCAGCGAGCCGCCGTTCATGTCGCCGCCGACCTTCTTGCCGAGGCCGATGTTGTCGCCCATCCCGTCGCGCTTGTCGTACATGCCGGCGACGCGCAGGGCGACGTCGTCGCCCTTGATCGGCATGTTGAAGATCAGCGTGCCGCCGCGGCGGTTGAAGCTGCCGCCGCGAAGCGAGACCTGCCCCATCGGGTCGGCGCCCGGCAGCTTGCTGAAGATGTTGATCGAACCGCCGGTGGTGTTGCGCCCGTAGAGCGTGCCCTGCGGGCCCTTCAGCACCTCCACCCGCTCGACGTCGAGCAGGTTGGCGAGCTCGCCGGTGATGGTCTTGGCGACGTTGACGCCGTCGATGTAGATCCCGACGGCGGGGTCGACGGTGAGCAGCAGGTCGTTGTTGGTCTGGCCACGGATGGTCACGACGACGGACGCACGGCCGGCGGAGCCCTGGCTGATGGCCAGCGACGGGGTCTGGTTGGCGACTTCGCGGATCGACTCGATCGACTGGGCCTTGATCGACTCGCCGCTGACGGCGGTCACCGCGACGGGGATCTCCTGCAGGTTCTCCGCTCGCTTCCGGGCGGTCACGACCACCTCCTCGATCGTTCCGCCGCCCTCCTGCGCGAAGGCTGTGACGGCCGGCGCCAGCACCGCGGCGCTGACGAACAGGGCGGCGCACACGCGCCTTCGCTCCTGAGCCTTCATGATGTTTCCTCCCGACTTTTGTTTTGCCTTAAGTTGGTCGAGGCCAACGGAGCCCCGGGTCGACGTCGTCACAAGCGGACGCGGATACCCGATCGGCGCGTGACGACTGGCCGACGCCCAAGGCGACGTCGCCACGCCCATCGTTGAAGCATTCCCTCCCGCCGCCGCGCAACTTTCGCCCGCGCAACGTACGTCATCCCTGAAGAACCGCCCCGCCACGGTCAAGCCGCCGAGGCGGCAAAATGATCAATTTCATCAGAGCGATGCGGATTTGCTACACGTCAGATCACTGATGGACCCGTCAAAGCGAACGCGATCCTACTGGGCGCCTCGCCTTCGCCGCGGCGGCGTCATCAGCGGAACGACACAGGCCCGGCAGAGGTGTCTCGCCGCCGACGCGCACCGGCAAATACGAACGCGCCCGCCAAGGCGATGGCCTGGCGGGCGACGGCGCTTATCGTGACGTGGACAAGGGAGAAGCCGGGCGGCCTTGGCCGCCCGGCTCCCGCAGGCCTTACTGGAAGGTCTTGGTGACTTCGACGCCCCAGGTCCGGGGTTCGCCGGGCACGTAGGTGACGAAGCCCAGGGCCGTGTTGGTGATGTCGAGGTCGAAGGCGATGTAGTGCTTGTTGGTGATGTTCTTTGCGAACAACGCCACTTCCGTTTCGGCGTCGTCGAACTTGAACGCCACGCGGCTGTTGAGAAGTCCGAACCCGCTCTGGTAGCGATAGTCCGGCAGCCCGTTGACGCCGTTTTCGTTGCCGCTGAACTGGCTGTCGCCGTTGTAGTAAATCTTGCCCTTGTAGTTCCAGTCGACCTGAGCCGACATCTGGCCCCAGTCCATGGGAATGACGTAATTGGCCGAGACGCTGAAGGTCTTCTTCGGGATGAAGACGAACGGCTGGCCGCTCAGGTCCTTTCCGAAGCCGTCGCGGTAGTCCTTGTATTTCGGGTCGGTCAGGCCGGCCGTCCCCTTCAGGGTCAGGTGATCGATCGGATTGACCGTGACCTCCGCCTCGGCGCCCTTGATCACGCCTCGGGCCGCGTTCTGCACCACGGTGGCGCTCGGCGCGCTGACCGAGGGCACGATCACGACCCGCTGGATGTCCTTGTAGTTCGTGCGGTAGACGGCGAGGTTCGTGCGGACGCGGTGGTCGAACCAGTCGGCCTTCAGGCCGAGTTCGTAGTCCTTCACATGCTCCGGGTTGAACGACTGGAAGGTGGTGATGTCCAGACTGCCACGGAGGTTGTGACCGCCCGAGCGGAAGCCCGTACCGGTCTTGGCGTAGACCAGGACGCCATCGACCGGCTTGTAGTCGATGGAGGCGGTGTAGTTCCAGGCGTCCCACGTCCCATCGAGGATGCCTATGCAGCGCCCGCCGAGACGCAGTTGAACCGGCACGTTGCAGGCGCCGGTAAGGTTGCGGTTGAGCGTGATCAGCCGCTTGTCTTCTTCGGTGTAGCGCAGGCCGCCGGTCAGCGAGAGCTGGTCGGTGACCTTGAACGTCGCCTGGCCGAAGCCGGCGATGCTCTTGTTGCGCACGTGGCCTTCATTGAAGTTCCGCGTCGCCGTTGCGCCGAAGTTGATCGACTGCGTGCCGTCGATCCCGAACTCCCGCGAATAGTAGCTGCCGACGATCCAGTTCAGCCGATTGTCGAACAGGTCGCCGGTGAGCTGCAGTTCCTGGCTGAGGATTTCCTGATGGGTGTAGCCGTTGGTGTGCAGGATGGCGAAGGGCGAGCCGTCCAGGTCGTAGAAGGTCGCACGGTTGGACGCGCGGTAGGCGCTGATCGACTTGAACTGCATATCCGCCGGCAGGTCGACCGTCAGGGTGCCGGACGTGCCCCAGCTGTAGCTGTGGTCGAACGACGGGAAGTCGGTGTTGGTGTCGTAGAATTTGCCGCTGGGGACGGAATTGGCGTAGGCGGCCGCGGCCTGCGCACGGCCGGCCGGCGTGGCGGCCTGGGCGGCGGTGAGCCCGATGGCCTGGCCGATCAGCACCGCGGCGGCGCTGCCGGGGACAAGGCCGCGCCCCTTGTGCGGGATCGAGGTGGTCGTGCTCTTGGTGTAGTCGCCGCGCAGCAGGAACTCGACGGTGTCGCTCGGCCGCACGCGCAGGGTGGCGCGGAGGGCCCCGCCGTCCAGGTCGCCGCCGACCTTCTGTTTCTGGGTGAAGTTCCGGCCCCAGCCATCGCGCTTGTCGTAGCTGCCGGCGATGCGCAGGGCGATGTCGTCGCCCTTGATCGGCATGTTGAAGATCAGGCTGCCGCCCCGGCGGTTGTAGCTGCCGGCGCGCAGCGAGACTTGTCCGATCGGATCGGCGCCCGGCAGCTTGGTGAAGATGTTGACCGAGCCGCCGGTGGTGTTGCGGCCGTACAGGGTGCCTTGCGGGCCCTTCAGCACTTCCACCCGCTCGACGTCCAGCAGGTTGGCCAGTTCGCTGGTGATGGTCTTGGCCATGCTGACGCCGTCGATGTAGATCCCGACGGCGGGGTCGACGGTGAGCAGCAGGTCGCTGTTGGTCTGGCCCCGGATGGTGACGACCAGCGAAGCCCGGCCCGACGAGCCCTGGTTGATCAGCAGCGACGGGGTCTGGTTGGCGACCTCGCGGATCGATTCGATCGACTGCGCCTTGATCGCTTCACTGCTGACGGCCGTCACGGCGACCGGGATGTTCTGAAGGTTCTCGGCCCGCTTCCGGGCGGTCACGACGACCTCCTCGAGCGTGCCGCCGGTATCCTGTGCGAAGGCGGTGACGGGCGCCAGGACGGCGGCGCTGAAGAAAAGGGCGGCGCGGAAATGACGTCGCTGGTGAAGCCTCATGGTGTTCTCCCGAAATGCATTGGAATGGACCCGTGGGGGTCGCGACGTGGCGTCGTTCAAAAGCCTGCGCTGATCCCGGATCGGCGCAGCGAGGCCGACGATCGCCCAGGGCGATTTCGTACGATCCGCATGGCTTGACTAATCACCCTCCCGCAGCCCCGCGACGTTAATCGGCGATGGCGTGCGCCACCCGTGCCGCAGCGGCCTGCGACGGTCAAGCCGCCGAGGTGACGAGCGGTCAATTTCCTGGAAGCGATGCGGAAATGCTACAGGTGTGAAACGTTAAGAATTGTGAACATGCGTCAAATCGGATGCGGGTCCCGGCGGCTTCGCGGGTAGAGCAGCGTAACCGTCGCCACCAGCAGCGCCGCGGCCACCAGCAGCAGCCCCAGCGCGTTGGCCATGGCGTAGCGCAGGGCCGTCTCGCCGCCGTATAGGTCCGACAGCACGCCCACCAGCAGCGGCCCGACGCCGAAGCCGAAGATGTTGGTGGTGAGCTGCATGATCGACATCGTCGCCCCGCGCAGCGGCACCGGCGTCTGGTTCATCAGCACCGCATAGCAGGGCGGCGTGTAGCCCACGCGGCAGATGTCGGCGCAGATCAGCATGGCGATCGACACTGCGACGCTGGGCGCAAACAGCATGCCCATGCCGAAGGTGAGCGCCAGCACCGCACCCAGGGCCACGGCCAGCAGCGGCCAGCGGATGTTGCGGGCCGCCAGGCGGTCGGAGAGCCAGCCATAGAACAAGGGGCTGAGGACGCCGCCCAGGCCCCCGGCGATCCCCATGATCAGGCCCACCTGCTTCAGGTTCAGGTGATGCACCCGGATGAAGAACGAGCCGA
>Ga0068862_100003910_pt1 | contig 12666 bp, 9 predicted proteins | sample KBSSwiS52_FD_66598 | JGI IMG/M metagenome (GOLD analysis project Ga0068862, IMG submission 66598) | Switchgrass rhizosphere microbial communities from Kellogg Biological Station, Michigan, USA - KBS Switchgrass S5-2 | ecosystem: Host-associated > Plants > Roots > Rhizosphere > Soil ... | reverse complement strand
CGGCACTGTTCGCCTCGGCTCCGAAGGTAGCGGCTGTACTGCTCGGCGTCCGCGTCTGTCTCGACTCCCTGGCCCCGGCGATCGATGCGTGGCGGCAGATCATGATCTTTGCCGCGCTGGCGTCGATCTTCCTCGGCGCGGTTGCCGCCTATGGGCAGACCAACATCAAGCGGCTGCTGGCCTATTCCTCGATCAACAATGTCGGCTTTGCGCTGATTGGCCTGGTCGCCGGCGGTCCGGCGGGTGCGAGCGCGGTGCTGTTCTACATGGCCGTCTATGTCGTGATGACGCTTGGCGCTTTCCTCTGCGTGCAACGGATGCGCGATGAGAATGGCGAACCGGTCGAGGCGATCGACACGCTATCCGGCCTGGCGCAAACCCGCCCGGGTCTTGCCGCTGCCCTGGCGAGCTTCATGTTGAGCCTGGCGGGGCTCCCGCCGCTGTTCGGCTTCTGGCCCAAGCTGCTGGTGTTCCAGGCCGCGGTTGCCGAGGGCTTCTTCCCGCTTGCGGTGTTCGGCATCCTCGGCACGGTGATCGGCGCCTACTATTACCTCCGCATCGTCAAGGTGATGTATTTCGACGCGCCAGCGCAACCCTATGGCAAGGGGCAGGGGATGGTTGAAGGCGCGCTGATTGCGATCGCGGCCATCCTCGTGTCGCCGCTTGGTTACCTGCTGATCGGCCCCCTCGGCGACGTGACCAATCGGGCCGCTGGAAGCCTGTTCTGAGCCGTATTCGCATCGTCGACCGGCTCGGCTCGACCAACAGCGCGTTGCTATCCGATGAGTTGGCGGTCGAAGGCGATTGGCTCGTCGCGCTGAAGCAGGAGGGCGGCAAGGGCCGGCAGGGCCGGTCCTGGCATTCCCTTGACGGCAATTTCACCGGTTCGACGCTGGTCCAGCTCCGGCCAAGCGATCCGCCGGCACCCTCGCTGGCGCTGGCGGCGGGATTGGCCCTGATCGAGGCAATTGACGTCGTTGCACCCGATGTGCCGACCTCGCTCAAATGGCCCAATGACCTGATGCTCGGCGATGCCAAGCTGGCGGGTATCCTGCTCGAACGGACGGGTGACCGGATCGTCGCCGGATTTGGAGTCAATCTGGCAGAGGCTCCGGAGATCGCGGGCCGCAAGACCGCCGGGCTGCAATCGGCGGCGGAAATCAGCCCTCAGTCCTTTGCGCCGGTGCTCGCCGGCAAATTTATGGAGCTGCTCGCCGCCTGGCGCTCGTCGGAACCCGCCCAATTCGCCCAGGCGTGGATGGCCAGGGCGCATCCGATCGGGACGCCGCTGGAGGTACATGGCAGCCCGGGCGAGCAGGTCGCGGGGACCTTTGACGGGATCGAACCCGACGGCGCCATGCGGCTGAAGCGGGACGGAAAGATCGACATCATCCGCGCCGGGGACGTCACGCTGGCGTGACAATTGGCTGCTGTTGAGGCTAGTCACGCCGCCATGCTGCTTGCGATCGATGCCGGAAACACGAATATCGTCTGCGCCCTCGTCGAGGATGGCGAGATCAGGACGCGCTGGAGGATCGCCACCGACCCTCGGCGAACCGCAGACGAGTATGCGGTGTGGCTGCATCAGCTTCTTGAACTGGAGGGTTATGGCCGCGGCGACGTCAGCCAGGTTATTGTCGGCACCGTCGTGCCCCGCGCCCTCCACAATCTGGAAGTGCTGTCGAAAAAATATTTCGGTGTCGACCCGATGGTTGCCGGGCAAGGCAAGGCCGAGTGGCCGATTGCGCTGGACGTGGACGAGCCGCAAAGCGTGGGTGCCGACCGGGTACTCAACTCCATTGCTGCACACGCCAAACACAAGGGCGACCTGATCGTCATCGATTTCGGCACCGCGACGACTTTCGACGCGGTCGATTTCTCCGGCGCCTACAAGGGCGGCATCATTGCGCCGGGTATCAACCTCAGCCTCGACGCCTTGGTCGGCGCCGCTGCGAAACTGCCGCGCATCGCCATCGCCGCGCCACAGGACGAAAGCGTCATCGGACGGACCACGGAAACGCAGATGCTGATCGGCGTTTACTGGGGGTATGTGGCGATGCTCGAGGGCCTGGTCGCTCGGATGAAGGCCGAAATAGGCCGGCCGGTGACGGTCATCGCAACTGGCGGCCTCGCCATTCTGTTCGACAAGCATACGGACGTTTTTGATGTGATCGAGCCCGACCTTACCATTCAGGGACTGGCGCTGCTGGCTGCGCGGGCCGGCAAATGACACGGATATCAAGATGACTCCCGGCGAAGAGCTGCTGTTCCTCGCTCTCGGCGGGTCGGGCGAGATCGGCATGAACGTCAACCTATACGGTTGCCGCGGCAAATGGCTGATGGCCGACCTCGGCCTGACATTTGCCGATAGCGACTACCCCGGCGTGGACCTGATCCTTCCCGAACTCGAATTCATCGAGGAGCGGATGGCCGACCTGGTTGGGATCGTGCTCACCCATGGACATGAGGACCATATCGGCGCTCTTCCCTACATGGCCGCCGACCTCAAGGTGCCGCTCTACGCGACGCCGTTCACCGCGGGGCTGATTGCCGGCAAGCTGGAGGAGGAAGGGCTTACCGGCCAGGTCAGCCTGCGAATTATCGAGCGCGGCGGATCGATCGACCTCGACCCGTTCCGGGTGACCTATGTCCCCCTCGCCCATTCGATTCCCGAGGGGAACGGGCTTCTGATCGAAACGCCGTTCGGCAATGTTTTCCATACCGGCGACTGGAAGATCGATGAGACTCCGGTGCTCGGCCATCCCAGTTCGGCCGAAACGCTGACCGATATCGGCGAGGCCGGCGTGCTGGCGCTGGTGTGTGATTCGACCAACGTGTTCCAGGACAATGCGTCAGGCAGCGAAGCCGGGGTCCATGCCGGCCTGTATGAGGCGGTGCTGGGGGCTCGGGGCCGTGTGCTGGTCACGACCTTCGCGTCCAACGCGGCGCGGTTGGAGACGATCGGCCGTGTAGCGCTGGAGACGGGGCGGCAGGTATGCGTCGCGGGCCGCAGTCTCGATCGAATCCTCAGGGTCGCGAAGGCGACTGGCTATCTCAAGGACTTCCCCGAGCCGATCCGCTTCGACGAAGCGATGATGCTGCCGAAGCAAGAATTGCTGATCATCGCCACCGGTGGCCAGGGCGAGCCGCGCGCGGCCTTGGGCAGGATTGCCTTTGGGCAGCATGAGCTGAAGCTGGCCGAGGGCGATACCGTCATTTTCTCGTCGAAGCAGATCCCCGGCAACGAGATCGCCATCGGTCGGATCATGAATGCGCTCAGCGATCTGGGCGCGCTGATCGTGACCGACCGCCAGGCGCATGTCCATGTATCGGGGCATCCCGGCCGGCCCGAGCTCGAGGCGATGTACCGCTGGATTCGGCCGCAAATCCTCGTCCCTGTTCACGGCGAGATCCGCCACATGCGCGAGCAGGCGCGGTTCGGCCTGTCGCAGGGCATTCCCAATGCGGTCATCCAGCGCAACGGCGACCTCATCCGCCTGGCGCCCGACGGACCGGAAAAGATCGGAGAGGAACGGGTCGGGCGACTGGTGCTGGACGGCGACGTCATCCTCCCCTCCGACGGCGCCACTCTCAATGAACGCCGGAAAATCTCGATCAACGGGCTGATTACCGTGGCCTTGCCTATCGGTGGAGATGGGCGCTTGGCTGGCAAGCCGCTGGTGCGGCCGTTCGGGGTGCCTATCGAGCAGGATCGCGACGACTTCCTGGCTGATGCGACCGATGCTGCCGAACGGGCTTATGATCCGGCGCGCGATGTCGAAAAGGTGCGCGAAGCGGTAAGGCTGGCAGTCCGCCGCTGCGCGACGCTGTGGACCGGCAAGAAGCCCGTGGTCGAAGTGATGCTGCTTGAGGTCGCGCAATGAAGTGGACCTCGGTGCTGGCAATCTATTTCCTGATCTTCTGCTTCTCTGCCTTCCTGCTCCTGCCGTTCGGGGTGAAGACGCACGAGGAGGCCGGGGTTGAACGCGTCCCGGGGCAGGCGGACAGCGCCCCCCATCAGTTCAACCTGCAGAGACACCTATTGCGGGCGGCATTGGTCGCCTGCCTGCTGACCGCGCTTTATGTCGCAAACTACCAATTCGGCTGGATTACCGTCGACGAACTCGATTTTTACAATTGAGCGGCAGGCCTAGCGTCTCTTGTCGACCGCCTGCGCCAGCGCTGCATAGAGTTTGCCCATGTCGCTCGACACCAGCGTCACCGCGATCATTCCGCCGTCGCGCTCGGCGAGCACGCGCCGCAGCATCGCCTCGAAGTCGTTGACGTAGTGGTTGACGGCGTTCTGGAACTCAAGGTCGGACTCATAATAGGCGGCGATGCCGCGACCTTCCGTCCCGTCGAGCAGCCGCACCGCGCGGCGGGTGAAGACACCGCGATTGCCCTTCAGATAATGGTTCCAGGCCTTGTCATCGACTTCATCGCTGAGGATTTTCTGAACGTCGATCGACGCCGAGTTCATCGAATCCATCAGTAGCGAGACGCGGCGGGCGAACTCCTCGCCGCTATCCTTCATCTGCGCTTCGCGGTTACGCTCGATATGCGCTTCGAGCGCGGCGGCGGTTTGGCCGATCGACAGCATCTGCGCAGTCAGGCGGGCGGATGCCTCGCGCGCCGTTTCTACTGCGCGGCTGGCAACCTGGTCGAGCTCGGCAAGCTTGGTTTCGACACTGTCGCGAACCGCTTTCTCCAGCGCAACGCGGGTTTGTTCGCTGAGCATTCCCGCGCTTTCGGGAATGACCTTGGCGATCGCTTCGCGCGCTCGCTCGGCGGCAAGGGCCGCGGTCTCCTTGACCCGCACCAGGGCCTCCACCAGAGCAGGACCGGTCTCGCCCGACAGGCGATTGGCTTCGTCGCTGGCGGCAGCGATTGCCGCGCCCAGCTCGGCCAGCCGCTCTTCGGCCTGCCGGACGCCAAGGTCGACGGAGGTCATCAGCGTGGCAAGGTGCTCCTGCTGACGTTCGACGATCGACGCGCCGGATTCGATCCGGGTCTGGGCCTCAACCGCGGCATCGCGCATCTGCTCGACTTGCGGCCGGGCAGCCTCGGCCGAAGCGAGCATGCGGGCCGCCCCGGCCTCCGCTTCGCCAAGGGTCGCGGTCATTTCGCCGGCAAGAACCTCGCCGAGCCGGTCAATTCCCTCGCGAAGCCGCTGCGAGCGATCCGCCAGCCCATCGAGGCTATTGTCGTGAGCGGAGGTCGCTGCCGACAATCCTTCAAGCTCAGTCCGGAGCCGGCCCAGCGCCGTTTGGACATGGTTGGCGCGCTCGTCGCCCGACCGGGCAAGGTCGAGGAACCGCTCGTCAAGTCCGGCAAGGCCGGAATCCAGGTCGGCGACCAGTCGCTGCGACGCACGTTCCTGTTCCGCGATCCGCGAGGTGAGGCCGTCAAGAGCGCCACTGGCATGGGCCAGCCGCTCGCCGAGCAACTCGGACGCGTCGATACCCGCCCGACCGATGCTGGCCTGGCTCTGCGCAACCAGCGCCGAAATGGCGGCGGCCTGGGCGTCGATGCCGGTGCGGATTTCGGCGAGAGCCTCGGCCGACCGGCCCAGCAGCACATCGACGGTGGAGCTGGTCTCGTTCCGCGCTTGGGATACGCTCTGCGTCGCGGCCGTTCCAGCACTCTCGATGCTTGCCAGGCTGGCCAGCAGCTTTTCCGACGCTTCACGGACAATCTGATCGGCCTGCTGCGCCTGGACGGCGAGGCTGGAGACCTGGGTTTCAAACCCTCCGGCCTGCTCGATCGCGGTACGGCCTGCTTCGCGCAGCGTTTCGGCCATGCGGCGGGTACTCTCTTCGGCCTGGGGAAGGTCGGTGAGCAATACGCCGATGTCCGTTCGAGCCGCTTCCGCGGCTCGATCCAGCGCCGCGCCATGTTCGGCCAGGGTTTGCGACCCTCGATTGAGGTCGGCGGTAATGGCACCGAGACGGGTGGCGGCCTGGTCGCCCAACCCCATCAAGTCGCCGGCCATAACTCCGAGCGTGCGGTGATTCTCACCGATTTGATGCGACAGCGCCGCGAGAATGTCCTGGAGCGACCGGGCTTCCTTGCGCATCGCAATGACCGACCGAGTGAATTTCTCCGCCTCCTTGCGCCGGGTTCGGCCGAACATCAGCCACACCAGCCCCATCAGCGCCAGCGGGCCGGCCAGGATTGCGACCCATTGTGCGATTGCCGGGCTCGTCAGCGGCTGGTCGGCTAATACCCGCCCCGCAGACCAGGCGGTGTAGCCGGTCCAGAGCAGCGCGAGGATCGCCAACGCCCAGCCAAGCACCTGCCTGCCGCCTTCACTGGCCGCTCCCTGGATATCGCGGATTTCAGCCCAATCCATTTGGCCGAAGCCCGATTCTGAACCAACCACTTCGTCTTCGACAATCGGGACCTGGTCCTCACGATCGTCGGGGTAGCGGTTGCCTTGGGCGCGGAATGGGTTGGTGCTCATGATCGGAGAGTTTACCACCTTTGTTGTCGGGCGAAAGCGACAAATGGGCACAGTCGACACTGGAAATTGGGACGCGCGCTGTCATATGGTCGCGATCCTTGGGGGGATCTTACCGGAACGCGGGGTAAACCATGGCGCTCGGCGCCTTGATCGGTGCTTATCAGGAAGATGGCGAGGGGGGCTTGCGCGCCCTGCTGCCGCTCGCCGGGCGCACGCTGATCGAATATCAGGCGCGTTGTTTGGCAGCCGCCGGTACTGCGCCTTTGACCGTGCTGGTCGAACGGGTGCCGCCCGCGCTCAACGAAGCGTTCGAACGGCTTCGTGGCGAGGGCATTGCCGTGGTCCCGGTCAGCGACGGCAATGAAGCTGCCAGCCGGTTCGAGGCAGGCAGTCAGCTGATCCTGCTGGCGGATGGAATGGCGCCCGACATGGGCGACCTGGAATTGTTGCTGGAGGAAGGCGACGGCGCCGTCATCACCGTACCCGATGATGAAGCCCATGGCGGGTTCGAGCGGATCGATGCCCAACATCGGTGGGCTGGCCTGGCCAAGGTTAACGCCAACATGCTGGGCGCCACTGCGGCGATGCTTGGCGACTGGGATCTTCAGTCGACCCTGCTGCGCCGAGCAATCCAGGCCGGGGCGCGACTGATTCCGTCAAATTCGGGCGAAGGCAGGGGCCCCTTCCTCGCCAGCGGCGCGGAGGCGATGGCGAGCTATGAAAGACGGCTGCTGGTGGCCTCGCGGACCGCGCGCGAAGATGCCGTTAGCCGTTACCTGCTGCCGGTCGTCGAGGAGATTGCCACCGAGCGCCTGATGGAAACGGGCGTGAAGCCGGCCTGGCTGGTCCAGGCTGCGCTGGCCATGACTCTCGCGGCCGCTTTCTGCTTCACCCGCGGATGGCACTGGGCGGCGCTGGCCCTGCTGCTCCTGTCGACCCCGTTCGACCGGGTCGCCCAGCGGTTGGCGATGTTGCGATTGCGCCCGCTCAGCCCGTCCATGCTGTCGCGCCGGCTACTGTGGCCCGCCGCGGGGCTGGCCCTGCTGGCGCTCGGCTGGTTCGAGATGCGGCATGGGGCAGGATGGGGTGCGATGCTGGCTGCGCTTGCCGCGACGAGCTTCGCCGAGGCGGGTCGCATCGAAAAGGCAGGGAAGGAAATCCCCGGCGGCCAATGGCATTTCACGCGTCGCAATGCGATCTGGCTGGCGGCGCCCTTGGCGGTTGGGGGGTGGTGGAATCTCTACCTGGCGCTGCTCGCTACCTATGCCGCAACCAGTTTTTTCATCATCCAGCATTTTCGGCACTCGGTGGAACCGGCGAACTCGCCATAATTGACCGCGCGTTAACCCGAACTGTTTTATGACGATTGGCATGATGCCCGTGGAATGGCCGCTTGCTGCATCAGCAGCCGACCGCCCGGTCGATCCCGCGCGCCCTCGCGTAGGACACGACCGGCTCGGCGTAGCCATGGCCGATTTCTTCCTCGATGACGCATCTCGCCTGACCGACGAGGAGAGGTCGCTGATTGCGGCCATGCTCCGTGGGCTGGTTGGGGATATTGTCGACGAACTGATCGCCGGCCTTCCCGCCTTGCTGGGAGCGCAGGCCGAAAAGGGCCGCGAAGGGCTTTACCGCCGCCTCCGCGCTTCCGGGTTGATGGAACGGGAGGGCCTTGTTGCCCTGTTGTTGCGACGGGCCGACGAGCAGCAATTGTCGGGTCGCGCCGACCGCAATCACCCGACAGTCGCATCGCTGATCAGCGACGACAGCGCACCGATTGCGGAGGCAGCGATGGCGGTGGCGTTGGCTCGCGGCCGGCGGCGTGACCGATTCGGCCGGATCAGCCTGGAGTTCAACGACCTTGCCGCGGAAGATGCGGTGGCGCTTGTCCACGCGGTGGCGGCCGATTTGCGCAGCGCATTGCCGGAGGAACCGGACGAGGCGCTTGCGGCATCGGCCCATGCCTTGTTGGCTCGCCACGACGAGGGGCGGAGGATTGAGGCGATTGTCGCTGCCCTAGCCCGAGTACTCGACACCCATAATCGCTCTGACGATGGCTTGGTTTGCCGTCTTGCCGAGGATGGCGACGCCGCCTTGCTGGTTGGCCTGTTGGCTCGGCGCGCCGGCATCGACCAGCTCGATGCGTGGAATTTCTTCACCGGCGGAGAGGCAATGATGCTCGCTCGCCTTGCCGGTTGCGATCGCACGACGGCCGCACAAATGCTCGCGGCGTTCGAGCCGATGTCGGGCGCCCATTCCGCGGAAAGGATTATCGACCGCTTCGACAGTATCGACGATGCGACCGTCGAACGCTGCCGCCGGTGGATGCGGCTCGATCCGCATTATCGCGCCGCTCGAACGGCACTGGAGCGCACCGATGGCTAGCGCACCCTTCGATCTCGGCCCGGTTAGCGGCCGTGTCGACCGCGAGGGGCGGCTAACCGCTGCCGACCCAGCGTTGCTGCGGCTCCAGGAAGAAGCAGGCTCTTCGCTCGGCGCCCCCTTGGCACTTCCGCAGATCGCGGCGGTTGCCCGTTCTGCGATGAAGCTCGGCGTGCCGCTCTCGCGCTCGGTCATCGCAGCGTCGAGCGATCGCGACCTTGACCTCTGGGTGCGGGCCGAGCCCGATGCCGAGGGGGTGAGCCTGACGATTGATGGGTGGAAGGCTAGGCCGGCCGCCCCGCCACGGCTGACGCTGGTCGCCAGCGATCCGCTGGCAGGCGAAATTGACGAGACCGTCCAGCCGCTTGGCTTCACCACCGATGCGGAACTTCGGATCGGTCGGATCGACGATGAGCTGGCAGAATTACTCGGCGTCAAGGCTTCGGAGGCAATCGGCCGTCCGCTGACTCTCCATTTCCTGCTGGCCGACAGTGGTGACGGTGTCATGCCGCTGCTCACTTCCTTGGCCGGGCGGGAGGATTTTGCCGGTCAGGGCGCCCGTATCCGTGGGCAAGAGGATGGATCTCTGGTCACGCTCAAGGGCACGGCCCTCCGTTCGGCTGATGGCCGTTTCGAAGGCTATGAGGTCGAAATTGATCGCCCTGGTGCAGTTGCGGCAGGGGCTCCGACCATGTTCGATCCCGCCCTTGACGAAGCCCTGCGGTCGCCACTGGATCGAATTATCGCCGCGGCCGAGCGGATCGTCGACCGAAGCGAGGGGCCATTGCGCAGCGATTATGCCGCCTATGCCGGCGATATCGCCGCGGCTGGGCGCCATTTGCTGTCGGTAATCCGCACCATGACCGACCAGGAGGCCACCAAGGCAGCTTCGGAACGGGTGGACCTGGCCGAGGCCGCGTCAGAGGCGATTCAACTGGTTCAGGCCAGGGCGGAAGAACGGTTACTCCAGATCGAGTTTGTCGGCGGTGACCAGGTGCTGACGGCTGCCGGCGAGCGGCGGGGCGCAGTGCAGATTCTGGTCAACCTGCTTGGCAATGCGGTTCGCCACTCTCCGGAGCGGCACACGATCGCCGTAATCGCCGAAAGGCGCGGCGACCAAATTGCCGTTACCGTGGCGGACGAAGGCCCGGGCATCGAAGAGGCGGACCAGGAGCGTATCTTCGAAAGATATGAGCGGATTGGCGATACGCCTGACGGAATTGGCCTGGGGCTGGCTATTTCCCGCCGCCTGGCTCGCTCAATGGATGGCGATGTGGTCGTGCAAAGCGCCCCCGGGCAAGGGGCGCGCTTCACGCTGCTGCTGCCGGCAGTCTAGCGCTTCGAGGCCGGAATATAATCGCGCTGGGTCGCGCCGACGTAGAGTTGGCGCGGGCGGCCGATCTTCTGCTCGGGATCGGAGATCATCTCGTTCCACTGCGCGACCCAGCCGACGGTGCGGGCGAGCGCGAACAGCGCGGTAAACATCTCGGTCGGGAAGCCGATCGCATTGAGGATGATGCCCGAATAGAAATCGACGTTCGGGTAGAGCTTCTTTTCCACGAAATAATCGTCGTTGAGCGCGATATGCTCGAGCTCCCGGGCGACGTCGAGCACCGGATCGGAGAGCTTCAGCTCCTTCAGCACCGCCTCGGCGGTCTGCTGCATGACCTTCGCCCGCGGGTCGTAATTCTTGTAGACGCGGTGGCCGAAGCCCATCAGCCGGAACGGGTCGTTCTTGTCCTTGGCCCGGGCGACATATTCCTTGATCCGCTTCACGTCGCCGATTTCGCGCAGCATGTTAAGCGCAGCCTCATTGGCGCCGCCATGTGCCGGGCCCCACAGGCAGGCGATACCGGCGGCGATGCAGGCAAACGGATTGGCCCCCGACGAGCCGGCGAGGCGGACGGTCGAGGTCGAGGCGTTCTGCTCATGGTCGGCGTGGAGGATGAAGATCCGGTCCATCGCCTTTTCGATGATCGGATTTACCTCATAGGTCTCGGCCGGAACGCCGAACGTCATCCTGAGGAAGTTGCCGGTGTAGCTGAGGTCGTTCTGGGGGTAGAGGAACGGCTGGCCGATCGAATATTTGAAGGCCATCGCCGCGATCGTCGGCATCTTGGCGATCAGGCGGTGCGAAGCGATCAGCCGCTGCTGCGGATCAGTGATGTCGGTGCTGTCGTGATAGAAGGCGCTGAGCGCCCCGACCACGCCGCACATGATGGCCATCGGGTGCGCATCGCGGCGAAAGCCGCGGTAGAAGGTCGCCAACTGCTCATGCAGCATGGTGTGGCGGCTGATCGTATAGCTGAATTCTTCCAGCTCCTTCTTCTTCGGCAGATCGCCATGAAGCAGGAGATATGCGACCTCCATGAAGCTCGATTGCTCGGCCAGCTGGTCGATCGGATAGCCGCGATGAAGCAAAATGCCCTGGTCGCCGTCGATATAGGTGATGGCGCTCTGGCAACTGGCGGTCGAGGTGAAGCCGGGGTCGTAGGTGAACTTGTCCGTTTCGCCGTAGAGCTTGCGGATATCGATGACGTCCGGGCCGACCGAGCCTTCCAGCAACGGATAGGAGAATTCGCCGCCGTCGGTGGCGAGTTTGACAGTCTTTGCGGTCATTCGTTCGGCTCCAGCATTTGATCGGCGATGCGGGCGAGGCTTTCGTCTTTGCCCAGTAGGACAAGCACGTCGAAGATCCCCGGCGAAGTCGCCTTGCCCGTCAGCGCCGCACGGAGCGGCTGGGCGAGTTTGCCTAGCTTAAGTGAGTTGCTTTCCGCAACCTCCCGCACTGCAGCATCCAAAGCATCGTGCTCCCATTGCGGCGCCGCAGCAAGCGCCGCATGTGCAAGTGCGAGATAGTGGCGCGCTTCGTCAGTGAGAAGAGCCGCGGCTTTCTCATCGGGCGAAAGGGGGCGTTGCGCGAACAGGAATTCCGCCCCTTCGGCCAGCTCGTTCAGGTTATGGGCGCGTGCCTTCAACTCCGGCATAGCGCGAACGAGCAGCTGAAGTTCCTCATAGCTCAGTCCAAGTTTCCGCGAGGCCAGTGTCGCAAGTCGCGTGTCATCGGCATCCCGGAGATAATGGCCGTTGAGATTCTCGAGTTTTTTGAGGTCGAAGCGCGACGGCGATTTTCCGACATGATCGACGTCGAACCACTCGATCGCCTGGTCGCGGCTGATGATTTCGTCGTCTCCATGCCCCCAGCCGAGGCGCAGCAGATAGTTGAACAGCGCCTCAGGCAGGATGCCGAGCTCGTCGCGATAAGCATCGACACCAAGCGCGCCGTGTCGTTTCGACAGCTTGGCGCCGTCAAAACCGTGGATAAGCGGCACATGGGCGTAGGTCGGTACCGGCCATCCCATCGCCTTGATGATTGCCAGTTGCCGGAAGGCATTGTTGAGATGGTCGTCGCCGCGAATGACATGGGACACGCCCATGTCGAAATCATCGACCACGACCGCCAGCATATAGGTCGGCGTACCGTCGGAGCGGAGCAGGATGAAATCGTCGATTTCCTGATTTGCGACGGTGACGCGGCCCTGGACCAGGTCGTCGATCACCGTTTCGCCATCCTGCGGCGCCTTGATCCGGATGACATAGGGTTGGTCTTCCGGCCAGTCGGTCCGGTCGCGCCAGGGGCTGTTGATGCGGAATGGCTTGCGCTCGGCCTGGGCCGTCTCGCGGGCCGCCGCCAGTTCGTCCTGCGTCATGTAGCAGCGATAGGCGGCCCCATTGTCGAGCAGTTGATGGGCAACCTCGGCGTGACGCTTTTCGAACTGGGACTGGAAATAGGGCTCACCGTCTCCGCTGATGCCCAGCCA
>Ga0068862_100003908_pt1 | contig 12667 bp, 10 predicted proteins | sample KBSSwiS52_FD_66598 | JGI IMG/M metagenome (GOLD analysis project Ga0068862, IMG submission 66598) | Switchgrass rhizosphere microbial communities from Kellogg Biological Station, Michigan, USA - KBS Switchgrass S5-2 | ecosystem: Host-associated > Plants > Roots > Rhizosphere > Soil ... | reverse complement strand
AACTCGTGTTCGTGACGATGAACGAGGACCCCGATCTGGCGGCGGAGGCCTTCCGCGCCGGCGCGGCGGCGTACCTGCTGAAGCGGTCGGCCGGCTCGGAACTGCTCGATGCCATCCGCGAGGTGATGAAACATCACTTGTATCTGACGCCGCTGGTCAGCGACGGCGTGATGCAGTCGCTGATGCACGGACCCGACGTCGGCAAAGTGACTCACGATCTGACGACCAGACAGCGCGAGGTGCTGCAACTGCTCGCCGAAGGCAAGTCGATGAAAGAGGCGGCGAGCATTCTGTGCGTGTCGGCACGGACGGTTGCTTTTCACAAGTACCGCATCATGGATCAGCTGCAACTCAAGAGCAGCGCCGCGCTGATTCGATTCGCCGTCGAGCGGCACCTCGTCTAGCGGACGGCAACCGATGGTCTCTCCGCTCGTCCCGGCAGTTCTCACTCTCAGCGTGTTGCTGGGCCTGCCCGGCCCATCAATCGGCCGGTCGCCGGCGCCGGCGCCGAGCCTCGCAGAACTGTGGCAGGCACCGGCGGACGTCTCGGCGCAGGATGTCGTCGACGGCGCGTGGGGACGGGAAAACGCGCCAGATCCATCCGACACCTACACGTTCGTCAGGGACAAAAAGCCCAGCAGCGGCTCGAGTCCGGGGATGATCGTCACCGATTCACGCGGGCGCCGATGGCATGTCAAACAAGGCCGGGAAGCGTCGCCTGAAGTCGTGGTGTCGCGTGTCCTTTCGGCGGTCGGGTATCACCAGCCACCTGTGTACTTTCTGCCCTCGTTCGCGGTCAACGAGGGTGGGGAGGTGCACATGGTGCGCGGCGGGCGGTTTCGCCTGAGTCTCGACGCGCTGAATAGCCGCGGCCACTGGGCCTGGGAAGAGAGTCCCTTCGTCGGCACGCAGCCGTATCAGGGGCTTCTCGTCATTCTCGTGCTGCTCAACAGCGCTGACCTCAAGAACTCGAACAACACCCTCTACGATCTGCAAACGCCAAAGGGTGGTGTCACCCGCTGGTTCGTGGTCCGGGATCTCGGGACGTCGCTCGGCGAGATCGGCCGGTTCGATCCGACCCCGAACAACCCGACGGCGTTCGAGCGGAAGCGATTCATCCTCGGGATCCGCAACGGGTTTGTCGACTTCGGCTACCACGCCGTGCACGGCAGCCTGGTCCGCGAACGCATCACGCCAGACGACGTGCGGTGGGCGAGTGGGTTGCTGAGCGGATTGACGGACCGGCAGTGGCACGACATCTTCCGCACCGCTGGCTACGGTGCCGCTGATGCCGACCGTTTCATTCGCCGCGTGACTCAGAAGATTCAGGAAGGCGCGCAGATCGGTGTCGGCCCACGTCTGTCGATTGGCGGCGATCCGCACAGGGACGACCGATGAGCGGTCGCGTGTCGGTGCGCCGTCGTCTGATTGCGGACATGTTCGCCGATACCGCGAAACGGCGGCACGGCGGCGGCGCCGTGGAGGCCCGCGACGGCTTGAGCGCCGCGATTCTCCGTTCGCTGTCGGCCAACGTCGCGGTGCTCGATCGCCGCGGCGTGATCATCGCGGTGAACGAGCCATGGCGGCGCCGCTGGCACGCGCAGGGCCCTGGCGTGTCCGAAATGATCGCCGCCGGCGTCGACTATCTGGGGATGTTGGCAGCGTCGGCGCGCAGTGGCGGGCACGGCGCGGCCGAGGCGCTGGCGGGGGTCGAGGCGGTCTGCGCCGGACGGCAGGCCTCCTTCGAACTCGAGTATCGCTGCGACGTGTCCGGCGAGGAGCGATGGTTTCAGATGACGGTGTCGCCACTCAGGCACGACGACGGTGGGGCCGTCGTCGTGGACGCCGACATCACCGCGCGCAAGCGGGCGGAGATCGCGCTGCGCGAGAGCGAAGACCGGTTTCGGCAACTCACGGATTCGCTGCCGGTGGGCGTCTGGATGTCGGGCGCTGATGGGGCGTGCACCTATTGCAACAAGACCTGGCTCGATCTGGCCGGGCGACCGCTCGAGCAGCAGCTTGGCGAGGGTTGGCTCGAGAGCGTGCACCCCGGCGACCGCGACCGCTGCCGGCACGTCTACCGGCGCGCCTTCGAGGCGCGCGAGCCGTTCTCGGTCGAATACCGCCTCCGGCGGCACGACGGCGAGTACCGCTGGCTGCTGGGCCACGGCGTGCCGCGCTACGACGAGCGCGGCACCTTCCTGGGCTATATCGGCGGCGTCACCGATCTCACGGAGTATCGCCGCGCCGAAGAGGCACTGCGCGATCTGAGCGGCCGCCTGATCGGCGCCCAGGAGCAGGAGCGCGCGCGGATTGGACGCGAGCTGCACGACAACGTCAGTCAGCGGCTGGCGCTGTTGTCGATGCGAATCGACGTCCTCCGGAACAGCGTGCCGCCGGGCGCCGAGGACATGGCCTCAGGCCTTGCCAGCCTGTGCACGGCGACCAGCGAAATCTCCCGAGAAGTGCATGCCCTGTCGCATCAGCTGCACGCGATCAAGCTCGAGGCGCTGGGCCTGGTCTCGGCGCTGCGGGGACACTGTCGCGAACTGTCGCAGCATGGCATTCACGTGCACTTTTCGGCGGCCAACGTCGCGAACCGCCCGCCCCGCGACATCGCGCTGTGCCTGTACCGCGTCGCGCAGGAAGCGCTCGCCAACGTCGTTCACCACAGCGGTGTCACCGAGGCGCGGGTGGAGCTGTTGGGCGGTCCGAACGGGATCGTGCTGCGCGTCGCCGATGGCGGTCGCGGCTTCGACCCGGCGGCGCCGTCGGACGGCCTCGGCTTGACCAGCATGCGCGAACGCGTGCGGTTGCTGGGCGGCAGCATCACGGTGAACTCGAAGCCCGATGGCGGCACGGTGGTCGAAGCGCAGGTGCCCATTCCGGTGGCGACGCCGTCGGCGACACGACCGCCGTCTGCCGCGTAGCCGAAGTCGCGGTGTGTGCCCTGTCAGTTTTTCTGCATCGATCAGGACAATCGCCGAGTTCCAGCGCAGCGTCGCAGTGTTTAGAGTGGAATCGTCGGGTCTGGCACGGCACCGGAACCGACCCGTTGAGCAAGTCGGAACGGAACACAGCAAAGATGAACAACGCGATCACCAGAATGTTCGAGCAGTACCCACCAACCCAGGAGTAGGACGCTCGGTCATGGAGACATCGTGGTTATCGTTTGAAGAGCAGTGGTGCCAGCAGGCGGATCACCTCATCGGCGAGCTGTCGGCAGCGTTGATCACGCTGCCCGGTGACGACGTCGGGGTGGCCCTGCACGCGGCGCAGCAGCAGATCGGCGAAGCGATCGCGGTCGATCGCAGCACGCTGATCGAGTTCTCGGCCGAGACAGTGCGGGCGGCCCAACACTGGGCCAACGACGACGTGCCACAGGTCGATTGCGACGACCATGCGCAACGTCTGGCCTGGCTGCTCGATCGGGCCGGTGGGGACAACGGCGTGGTTGTCCTCGAACAGATTCCCGACGGGCTGCCGCATCAGGCGGCGACGCCGGCGATGCTGGATCACGTGCGGCAGACCGGGATGCGCTCGGTCGTGATCATCCCGATCGCGATTGGAGGCCAGCGGGCCTTTGCGCTCGCCGTGGAACTGGTGCACGCGGAGCGGCGATGGCCGCCGGCGCTGGTGGCCCGGCTGCGGCTGGTGGCCGAAATCCTGGCCAGCGCGGCCTATCGCAGCCGTCAAGAGGAAGCGCTCCGCTACAGTCACGCCGAAGTCGCCCGATTGACCGCCGAACTGGCGAACGACGCGACGCCGCCGGCGGTGACCCGGACCACCGAAGCGGGGTTCGACGAAATCATCGGCAGCAGTCCGGCGCTGAAGTTCGCGCTGGAACGCGTGAAGGAAGTCGCGCCGACGCACAGCACGGTGCTGTTGCTCGGCGAGACCGGGACGGGCAAGGAGCTGATCGCGCGCGCGCTGCATCGCCAGGGGCCGCGGCAGACCTCCGCGCTGGTCAGCGTCAACTGCGCGGCGCTGCCGCCAACACTGATCGAGAGCGAGCTGTTCGGCCACGAGCGCGGCGCCTTCACGGGCGCGGTGGCGATGCGGCCCGGGCGCTTCCAGCTGGCCCACAACGGGACGCTGTTCCTCGACGAGATCGGCGATCTGCCGCTCGACCTGCAAAGCAAGCTGCTGCGCGTCCTGCAGGAGGGCGAGTTCGAGCGGATCGGATCGTCGCACACGCAAAAGGTCAACGTGCGGATTGTCGCGGCGACGCACAAGGACCTGGCGCGCGCCGTCGCCGCCGGAGAGTTCCGCGACGATCTGTATTACCGGCTGAGCGTGTTTCCGATTCGCCTGCCGCCCCTCCGCGAGCGACGCGAGGACATTCCGGCACTGGTCTGGTTCGTGATTCAAAAGCGGCAGCGCGCCATGCACCGCTGGATCAAGACCGTGCCCGATGGGGTGATGGCGGCGCTGCAGAACTACTCGTGGCCCGGGAACGTGCGTGAACTGGAGAACGTGATCGAGCGCGCGTTGATTCATTCGCCCGGACACACGCTGCGGCTGCTCGACGATTCGCTCGAGGCGCCAGCGTCGCGTCCGCCCGAAGACGCCAATACGCTGAGCGCCGTCGAGCGCACCCACATCGAAGGCGTGCTGCGGGACTGCCGCTGGCGCATCAACGGCGCCGGCAACGCCGCCGAGCGGCTCGGTCTGCACCCCAACACGTTGCGCTTTCGCATGAAGAAACTCGGCATCGTCAGAAACAACGCGGCCAGTCAGAACGGAGACGCTCCATGCCGGACCACGACAGCGTTGTCGTCTACGTCGCGACCTACGCGCGACTCGAGGATGCCCGGGCCGACTTCGTGGCCGTGACCGAGCGCTACGCCGGCGGCGTGGTCCGCACCGTCGACACGACCGTCATCGGTCACAAACTCGACGGCAAGCTGAAGATTGTGAGCGCCGAGCACCCGGACGCCGGCAAAGCCTGGATCGGTCTGGGCGCCGGCGAACTGGCCGGCCTGTTCATCCCGCCGTTTCTCCTCTGGGAGGATCCGCTGCCGGCCAGCGACACGATGGGATCGTTCTGGCGCGGCCTCTCGGGTCACGATGTCCGGACCATCGCGAACATGCTCCACCACAGCCCCGCGGCGCTGATCGTCGTCAGCCAGTCGGAGGTACAGAGCGACCGGAAGGCTGACGCGCGGGCGCCCTTCGAAGAGTTCAAGCGCTCGCTGATCGTTGGCGGCGCGGCGGTCGCGCTGGATCGCGGTCAAGCCATCGGTCGTAGCTGCAGCTACTGCTGACAACGTCCGGCAGTCTTCTTGCCTCCTCTCGATCTGAACGGTGATCGTCGGATCGCCGCACGGAAGGGGCAATCCATGACTGCGAGCTTGCGGATGCTGTTGGGCGTCATGCTCGGCGGGCTGCTGCCGGCACTCGCGACCGCCCAGTCGGTGACGTACGACTACCGGCCGGGTCAGGACTTCTCTCGCCTGAAGACCTACACCTTCAAAGACATTCAAAAGACCGACAACCCGTTCGTCGACGAACGGATCGCGGCATCGGTCGCCGCGCAGCTGGCCGCTCGAGGTCTGACGCGCGACGACGCGGACCCGGATCTCTACGTCGTCGTGCGCCAGAGGCTTGACACCACACCCAAGTACACCATCTACGGATCGCCGTGGGGCTACGGCTACGGCTGGGGGTATCCGGGCTTCTACGGGTACGAGTGGAACCCGTGGTACACGACCGTCGAAGTCAAGGACATCACCGTCGGCACACTCACGGTCGATCTTCAGGACGTCGCCAGCGGTCAGCTGGTGTGGCGCGGCATCAGTGCGAAGAGAGTCCATGAAATGTCGAAGCCGTCGCATGTCGAGAAACGGATCAACCGTCGGGTCTCGAAGATGTTCGAGAAGTATCCCCACACTCCGAAAGACTCCGTCGTGATGAGTCGTAGCGGCGGGCCGTGGCAATGATCGCGACAGGCTGTGATTGGTGCGCGCGATCGACATGACACAGCCCTTGCGGAGCGGGCACGACGGTTGCTCGACTGCAACCCGAGACCGCCCGCAGAGGAATGCTGATGAACATGACAGTCGCGATCGCAGCGGTTATTCCTGGGCGGTTCGCGCCGATTTCCCCGTACCAAGTCCCACCAGCACATGACGCTCGAAGGCCGGCGACCGATGTCGCCGGTGCCTGAACGTCTCCGGGCCGAAGCGGTGCGCGGCCCGGAGATGCCTGTCGCGGTCCCGCACGCGAGTTTGTCTTCGATTCGCAGATGATGCCGCGGCATCTGCGGATCGCACCTCGTCGCACGTCTCCTCAGGAGCGTGTCTTGCACTTTCCCATTGGGATGTTGCGCATCGCACAGCGGGCCGCAGTGCTGACCATCGCCGCACTGGCGGCCGCGACGGTCGCGATCGGCACCCACGCGGCGGCGCCGACCGGGCCCAGGGTGAACCCAGCCGCCGTGGTGATGCGCGCATCGGAACCGCCGCCGCCCTATGCGGCCCAGGCCAAAATCGTCGGCAGGAACCGCGTCACCGCCTCGAGGATTCACGAGGTGGGCACCTGGGAAGAGCAGATCGACATCGACGGTGACGGCACCGTCGACGACGCGACGCTCGCCTATGACGAAGCGAACAAGATCCTGTTCGCGTCCAAGTCCGGCAGGTTCCCGTGCAAGAGCGGCGGATTCGGGAGCGGCGACATGCTGATTGCCATCAACCTGGCCGGGAATCTCCGGCGCCGGCCCGCAGGTTCAGGGTTCTGGGCGACCTCGGTCGACGAGGATGAATGCGGCGCGGCTTACACCGGCATTTTCGGTTGCCGCTTCGATACGGATGGCGTCGACACCAAGTGCGGTCTCGTCCACGTCGACTCGAAGCTGAACGACATCATGATCGTGACCGCCGCGAAATGATCGACCGTCGCGACCGGCGCCGCTGAGCGCCATCCCATCAACGGCCTGCCGTCACGCCCGTACCACAGTTGGTGATTGCGGGAGCGCGCTCAGCCTACCCGGCGCGCAAAGCTCCGGGTGTGAGAGTTGCAGACGCTGGTGTATACGCGCGACGAAAGGACGGCGGTCATGGAGTTCCAAACGGCACCTTCGAAAGCGCAAGTCGCGATGTCTGTGGCCCGCGGCATTCTGCTGGTCCTGCTCGGTCTGGCAGCCCTCGCGGCTCCGGGCGCGACAGCAATCGGCTTCACGCTCGTCCTCGCCTGGATCCTGATGCTTGGCGGGCTCGCGCACCTGTTGTCGCTGTGGCATGAATCGACGCTGTTCGGCGCTGCGCGAAGTATCGCGATCGGCCTGCTGTACTTCGCCGCCGGTCTCGTTCTTCTCAGACAGCCGGTCTGGGCAGTTGCCAGCCTCACTGTGATCATCGGCCTGGTCCTGCTGGCTGAAGGCGTCATTGGCATCATCGCGTATCTCTCCGGAGACCGTCGCACGGGCTCGGAACTGCTGACCGCGATCGTGGCCCTGGCGCTCGGCGCGATGGTCATCAACGGATGGCCGCTCAGCTCGACGTGGGCGATTGGGACGGTGGTTGGCGCCAACCTGCTCGTCGCCGGAATCGCTGAGACGTTCGCGATCGGCAGCCGGCACGCCGGGCGGTTCCGGCACGCATGAGGACGCCATTCATGTCCATTCGCTCTCGCCTCGTCCGCCATCAGGTCGCCCTGGGGACGGTGTGCACGCTGATGCTGGCGCCGGTCGCGCCGCTCGTTGCTGCGCCGCGTCCCGCCGCCGTCAAGCCGTCACCGCCGATCGACGGCGGCTGGCCGAAGTCGTACGTCACGCCGACAGGCGCCAGCGTGACGCTCTACCAACCTCAGATTGCTGATTGGAAAGATCGGAAGCAGCTCACGCTGTACGCAGCGGTTGCCTATACGCCGTCCGGCGCCACCAAGCCGGTGCTCGGCACGGTCACCGCCGAGGCCCAGACCAAGGTGTCGGTCAGCGATCGCCTGGTGGATTTCTCGGTCTTCACGATCACCGATTCGAATTTCCCGGCCCTCGACAAGAGCCAGACGCAGGAGATCGTCGCCGAGATCAGCAATGCGATTCCGCAGGGTGAACGGGTGATCGGGCTCGACCGCGTGCTGGCCGGCATCGACAAGAGCCAGATCATTCCGAAGAACACCGGCGACCTCAAAGCGGATCCGCCAATCATCTTCTACAGCACGAGGCCGGCGGTGGTCGTGAACATCAACGGCGCCCCGATCTGGGATCCGATTGGGGGCACCGATCTCGAGTACGCGGTCAATACCAACTGGGATCTGTTCCGGCAGCAGGGGACGGACACGCTCTATCTGCGCGACGGCACGTTCTGGCTCAAGGCGGCGGCGATTGCCGGGCCGTGGACACCAGCGGGTACGTTGCCAGCCAGTTTCCGCCAGCTGCCCTCGAACGAGAACTGGGCTGCGGACAGGGCACAGATTCCGGGCGCGCCGGTAGCGGCCGACAAGGCGCCAACGGTGTTTGTCAGTTCGCGGCCAGCCGAATTGATCCTGCTGAAGGGCGCACCGGATTACCAGCACGTCATCGGAACAATCCTGGAGTGGGTGAGCAACACCGACAGCGACGTGTTTCGCGTCGGGGAGTCGGGTCTGATCTATTACCTGGTGTCGGGGCGCTGGTTCTCGGCGCCGGACTTCACCGGACCATGGACGTTTGCGACGCCGACGCTCCCGGAGGCCTTCCGGGATATTCCGGTCGATCACCCGCGATCGCGCGTCCTCGCGTCGGTGCCGGGAACGCCGCAGGCGGCCGAAGCGGTGCTGATCGCCGACATTCCACAGACCGCCCGCGTCTCGCGCTCGCTGGCCGGACCCACCGTGACCTATCAGGGCACACCCAATTTCCAGCCGATCGCGTCGACCTCGGTGTCGGTCGCGGTCAACACCGACAAGGACGTGTTCGAAGTCGACGACGTGTACTACATGTGTTACCAGGGCGTCTGGTTCATCGCCGACGCGCCCGCCGGCCCGTGGAGCGTCGCCGAACACGTGCCCCCGGCGATCTATCAGATTCCTCCGAGCTCTCCGGCGTACAACGTGACATTCGTCACCGTCGAGGCGGACGACGATCCGAATTGGGTGGAATTTTCGGCGTCGGCCGCGTACACCGGCCTGATGATCGGATGGGGCTGCGCGGTGTGGGGCACCGGCTACTACTATCCGCCCTACGTCGGTTTCGCCGGCGGTGTTCCGGTCTACTTCCCCCACTATCCGACTTACGGCTACAGCGCCTGGTATAACCCGTGGACCGGCTCATTCGGTCGCGGCGCGGTGGCCTACGGTCCGTATGGCGGTGCCGGCGTTGGCGCGCGCTATAACCCCGTGACCGGCACCTACGCCCGAGGCGCGGCAGCCTGGGGTCCGTACGGTGGCGCGGCCGCCGGCCGCGCGTACAACCCGCGCACGGGAACCATGGCGCGCGGCGGCGTCGCATACGGACCCTACGGCGCTCGTGGCGCTGCGGAGGCCTACAACCCGCGCACGGGCACCTTCGGGACGACCCGTCAGGGCGCTGGTATCTACGGCAACTGGGGCACCACCCAGGTGCAGCGCGGCGATCAGTGGGCCAGCACCTCGCGTTTCACCAGCAACCGGTCGGGGGCGACGACGCGCACGATGCAGGGCAGTGGCGGCGGCGCGGCGGCGACGCATGTCGGACCGGTCGGGACGTCCGGGGTCGCGAAAGCGCCGTCCGGCAACTTGTACGCCGGCCATGACGGCAACGTTTACCGCAATCAGGGCGGCGGCTGGCAGAAGTACGACAGCGGCGGCTGGAACAGCGTTCAGAAACCGGCGCAGCTTCCAACGTTCAGTCAACTCGATCGCGATTCGTTCGCACGCGACGAAGGGATGCTGCGCACGAACGACTGGGGCAACATCCGCTCCGGCGGCGGCTTCGGCGGCGGAAGCTTCCGGCCGAGCGGCGGTGGCTTCGGTGGCGGCGGCTTCGGCGGTGGCGGCTTCGGGGGCGGCGGCCTCCGCGGCGGCGGCCGGCGCTGAAACGTCGCGATATCACCATGGCGCCAAAGATCGGCATCATCGAACAACTCGGCGAGTCGGGGCTGTTCCTGCCCGAGCTGATCAATCGCGGCCTGATGGCGCGCGACAAATTGAAGTACTACGTGTCGCTGCTGCAGGCCGCCCACGTCTACGCGCAGTCACCGCATCATCCCGCGCCGACGTTGCGCGGCGAGCGCGAGGCGAGCGGAATCGCCGACGCCGCCCTGGATCTGATTGTCCCGGCGAGCCGCTCGATCGGCGACAACATCGTCTCGATCCCGGGCGCGCACCTGATTCTGGAGCAGATCTTCGGCAATCTGCGCCAGATGCTGCAGCCGCTCCGCGCGGCGGTGGCGGCGCGGCCGGAGATGCGCGAGCGATTCGAAATCTACCAGGCCCGCCTCGATCAACAGATCGCCGGGGCGCCGCCGTGTCACGACGATCAGATGACCGCAGCGGCCATCGAGGCGTTGGCGCGCCGGACCGAAAACGGTCACGACAGCGTGAACCAGCTCGCCATGGATCTGCAGTGGGAGCTGAACCGATTGAATGGCAGCGTCTCGCTCGAGTCGGTCGACGGTGCGACGACCTACAGCCTGACGACCGCGGACCGCGCGCTGGTGCACGCCTTCATGACCGGCGTCAACGAGACGAGCCGGCTGAAGTTCGATCGGCCGGGGCTGGGCACGACGGCGACCCGCGACAGCAACCAATTGACGATCCAGAACGATCTCGGCAGCAGCGACGTCCACGTCATCGTCGTACACGTGCGCGAGCTCACGGCCACGGTGATCTACACCGACATCCACCGGGCCCGCATCCGCTTCCTGCACGATCTCCTGCGGCCCCACGACATCCACTGGGAGACGCCGTCGGTTGCGGCCGGTGCGACCTACGAGATGAGCGTCGGTAGCTACACCGCGACGAGTCAGGCCGCTCTCGAAGCCTTTCTGACGTTCCTTGGCTCGCGCCTGGTATTCCTGCTGGAGTGGAATCGGGCGCGCAAGCGGCTCGCGCGGTTCGTGAAGAACTCCGAGGCGGTCGCGCTGCTGAGATGGGCGGCTGACAACAACGTCGGTCATCACGCGTTCCTCCAGGCCGGTGACGTCCGGTTGATCACGACGGCGCTCGAGCGGGCGACCCCGTCACAGGTGCGATTCGGTGCCCGCCTCGACGAGCTGCTCGGACCCGACGCCGCGCGGCTGTTTCTGATGTCGGTCCTGGGGATCGTCTCCGCCGGCATGAGCGGCGGCCGCTCGATGCGTCTGATCGAAGACGAGATCGAAGCCGAGCTGCTGACGCACCTGCGGACGACCGATCGCAGCGTGCTCGGCGCGGCGGCGGAGCACGCCTCGGTGATGGCCACGATCGCGGACCACCTCGCCCACGCGTTGACGCGCTTGAAGCACGGCGATGGACGTCCCGACCTGGGCCGGGTCTCCGAGCTGGCCAAGAATTGCGAGGAGCGCGCCGACGAGATCGTGCGGCGCTCCAGCCGGCTGCTCGATCAGACCAATGACGGCCACCGGCTGCGGCGCCTGCTTTCCCAGGCCGACGACGTCGCCGACGCGCTCGAAAAAACCTCGTTCATGCTGACAGTGGTTCCACCGACCATCGATCAGAAGAGCCTCGCGATGCTCGAGGAGCTCGCCGAGCTGGTCAACCGTGGCGCCCGCGAATACGTCCGCTGCCTCGAAGATGCCCGCGATCTCTCGCACACCGCCAACCGGGTCGAGATCGAACGATTCCTCGTGACCGTCGATCAGCTGGCCGAGCTCAGGCATCAGGTCGCCGGCGCCGAGCGCATCGTCCGCGAGCGGCTGATTCGCAGCGCGCCCGACTTTCGTGAGCTGCACGTCGCGTCGGCAATTGCCCAGGGCTTCGACGAGGCCGCGCACACACTGGCGCGGTGCGGTCTGATCGTTCGCGACTACGTCCTCAATGCCACGACGGGCAGGGCCCAGATCCCGTGACCTTTGTCACGGCAGTTCGCGACGTTCGCACCAGCCGTGATCCCGGTTCGGGGCCGCCCGCTGGCGTTGATCGCGATTCATCGCCGGGAACGAGGCTTGCCTTGTCTTCCACGGAAGTGGGAGACAAGTCGTGCGAAAAACTATCGCCGTCATCAGCCTGGCGCTGGTGTTGATCGCGTGGCGCGCGGCGGCAACGCCGATGCGACTCAAGATCGCGGTGTTCCCGTCGGTGTCGTTCGAGCCCTCCGATCTGTTGATTCGCGTGATCATCGAACGTCACCCGGACAATCGCGTGCTCGACGTCGTCACGCAGTCGGACGCGTTCAGCTGCTCAAGCGATCGGCAAATCGATGGAGAAGACAGTCCGCGCGTGATGACGTTCCAGTGCCGCGGTGCGCCCGCCGGCGAGTACGACATTCACGCGGCGCTCATCGGACCGGACGGGCGCGCACGAGCCGAGGCGCTCGGGCACGCACGAGTGGTTGGCCGGGACCACGATCACTGAGCGCGCCGCTGCTATCGCCTGGGATCCTTCGAACGTAGAGGCACCCTTCAGTTCCGCCGGGAAGGAGCCGATAGATATCTCGATGGCGCCTGCCCACCGGGTCCTCGTCGTCGACGACGATGAAGCACTGCGCTCGGCTTTTTCGCGGGTGCTGACGAAGGAAGGGTACACGGTGCACCTGGCCGCCAACGCC
>Ga0068862_100003898_pt1 | contig 12679 bp, 14 predicted proteins | sample KBSSwiS52_FD_66598 | JGI IMG/M metagenome (GOLD analysis project Ga0068862, IMG submission 66598) | Switchgrass rhizosphere microbial communities from Kellogg Biological Station, Michigan, USA - KBS Switchgrass S5-2 | ecosystem: Host-associated > Plants > Roots > Rhizosphere > Soil ... | reverse complement strand
TGCGCCGGGGCTCCGCCGCCAGAGGGCTTGGCCGGCGGGGCGATCATGCCCAGCGCCTGCCCGGCTTTGCCGACCTGCTCAGCCGCCATGGCGCCGCCGCCGATCTGCTGGATGGCGTTCTGGACGCCCATCTCCTGCTCGGCTGCCTCGGCCTCGGCGTCCTGCTCCTCCTGGGTCATCCGCCAGGAGGCCGGGCCGCCGACGCCCCGGATGGCGTCACGCAGCGCCCGATTGAAATGCAGCGGCACGGCCGCAGTCGGATCGACCTGCTTGGCCACGGTGACGACATTGGTGGTGTCGAGGAACTGCTCGACCAGCAGCCGGCTCTCCGCCCCGGTGATCGGGGTGTCGAACTCCCAGACGGTATCGACGTTCGATAGCGTGTCCGGCATGCGGTTGAAGTCGATTTTCTTCATGTTCGCGAGGAGATGGAACACCGTGTCCAGCATGCGCGAATGCTCAACCTGCGCCGGCTCGAACAGCGGCAGCAGATCGCGGATATGCTCTTCCAGCCGGCGGGCCACCTCGAAGGCGGTCATCTCCTTGCCGCCGGTCTCGGGCAGGCGAAGCTTGTCGAGGAAGAACGCCTTGGACAGCATCTCGCGAACATCGACGCGCATCTGGAAACCGACGCGCATGTCGGCGTCGATCTTGAGAATATCCAGCGCATCGGAGAGCTTGGTGTCGTGGTCGAGATCCACCCAGGAGATGCCGCCAGCGGCGATATTGGGCTCGCCGATCACCGCCTCCTGCTTGCCGACCATCGGCGGATCGATGGCTTTCTCCCCGGACTCCAGCAGGATCTGCGACAGCATCTGCGCCATGCGCCCGTCGGGCAACGCGGTCATCACCGGCGGCGAGAAGGCGTATTGTGTGCCCTGCAACCGTGCCCAGCGCGAGACGACGTAGTTGAATACCGGCGATCCGCTATCCTTGATCATCCGGCAGTTTTCCAGATCGATGCAGCAATTCACAAACGGCAGATTGCGGCCGGTGCGATCGGATTTGCCCTTCGGGGCATCTTCGGTATAATCGTCATACTCATCGCTGGGCAGCGCCACATAGCGAATCTCGAACTCGCGGTTCGGCTCCTTGCGCGCGGCGCGTACGATCGACTCATGCAGCCGCGTCTCGCCGAACATGCGCAGCATCGCCCTCGCCGTCATCTTGGTGCGCCGGTGCAGATGATCGACCTGACCGAGCTGGTTGTTCAGCCAGACGCAATCCTTGAGGTGATGGCTCTGGAAAAACAGATGTGAGCGCTCGATCGGCTCTTCCTCGATCGACAGCACGCCCTGGCCGAAGCCGACATAGAAGCGGTCCCATTCCTTGGTCGCCGCGACAAAGCCGGTCTTGGCCCGATACATTTCGCGGCGCATGGTGCGCGCCACATATTCGTTGAACTGCGCGGTGGCCTCATCCCGATCCAGTTCTTCATCGCCAGTTGAGTTGGTGAACCACTGCTTGTTATACGGCCGCATCATGATGCCGAGCTGCGAGCACAGCTCGTCATAGGCTTGCTGGGGAAAGCTATCCATGCGGTCGGCACCCCAATCCTCGCCCAGATCGAGGGGGGCCATGAACTCGGCAAGGTCCGGCGCGAATTGCCACGCAATATCTTGGAGCAGCGAATCCAGCGGCTTTCTCTTGTCGAAGAGGTGATTGCCGAGGTCCAGCAGCTCTTTTGCCCGGCTATCCTTATATCGCGCCAAGGGAGCTACCTATTTGCCAAGATAATTCGTGCCGGCCGATCCGCCAGTCAGATCGGTGTAATCGCGCCCGCGCTTGGACATCAGCGAGTCCTGCGCGCGCTTCTTGGCGGCAGCATTCACGCTGTCATCGGCATCGGGCATGCGCACCACGGGCGGGGCAGGGGGCATCTTCGGTTTGGCGGCCATGAGGATCTCCTGGGTGTCAGACGCGGAGAAGGGCGCCACGCGGGCGCCCCTCGAATTCGGGCAGCTCAGGCCGCTTCAGCCAGTGCTGGCGCCGCGCCAATGCCGGTCAGCCATGCATAGCTGCGGCCCTTGATGATGGCGTGCACGGAACCAACACTGATATTGTATTTGGCGGCGAGCATCTTCAGCGTCACGACGCGCGGCTTGTATTCGGATACAAGAGCCAAGACCTGCTCATCGACCAGCTTGCGCCGGCCGCGCGATCCATTGGCTTTAACCGCAGATTCTTCCGCACGCTTTTTCGGCATGTGATATCCTGTTCCTTGAGATGTGTTGGGATTTACCTGTGAATAACTGTTGTACCGACCAGATTTTGCCCAAGCAAATCATATCAGTACATGTCTACTGTGGCATGTTGACGCGGCCTAGGGGCGGCGGCGTTTTTGCAGCGGCCCCTTGCGGCCAGTCTTGGCGTATTGCGGCAGATTGTGCCGGGGATTGGAGCTGTTGGTCGCGGAGTCGCGCTTGCGGATGGCGGTATTGCCGTCATGCCATGCGATCACCACTGCATCGCCCTTGCCCGGCGAGCGACCGAGGCGCTTGCGGATCAAGTCCTTGGACTCGATCTTGATGCCGTCCATCTCGACCTTGTAGGTCGGCGCGGTGAGGTCGGCGCGCAGCTCTGCGCTTGGGGGCAGAGCGATCAGGGCACCTCCCGGTTGATCGGGATCGAGCGCCTCGCGGAACCGCCACCACACTTCGGAGCGGTGGTTGGAGAACTTCAGCCGGCCGGACTGATCGCGGCCGACGCCTTCGTGATTGCCGCTGTAAAGAACGTAGTCGCACTTATTGTCGCGCAGGCGCAGCGCGGTCTGGCCAGCATATCCACCGCCGCTATCGATCACGATGATCGCATTGTCGCGGCGGTGCTTGAAGATATGCGCGACGGTCATCGAGCCGTCGGCGGTATCCAGCCCCTTGGTGGTGATGATCTCATCATACCAGAAGCCATGGCGCATGGCCAGCTCGGCGCTATCCCGACCGCCGCCGGCTGGGTCGTATCCCATCGCCGACATCTTCTCACCGCGCTTGCCGTCTCTCTTCCAGCGATTCTGCGCTTCGATCACCCAAGTTGTGGGTATAAGCTGGTTGTCGGCATCCGCGCGCGTGAGCATAAAGTTGCCGTCGCGAATCGCCGAACGCAGCGGCTCAGGCAAAGCATCGAGCTGCGACTGATACCCGGTGTTCACCAGATAAGGATTGTCGGAGAGCTTGCCGGGAATGAAGGTGCGCGATGTTGGGATGAACTCGCGGCCGTCGCGCTGCACGCGCTCCGGCCCATCCACCTCTACATCCTCACCCTGCTCGTCAGTGATGTACCAACGCAATTCGCCATGCTTGGCGGGATTGTGGTGGGTCGGATCGAGCCAGGGACGGTAGCGACCAATGACCCAATCGCCAGATGAGTCGAGCGGCGGATTGGTTGCTAGCACGGCGCGACAACGCTGCGGAGTGCCGTCGGCATTGATGCGAGTAGACCTCAGCCAGCCGAGGTGAAACTTAATCTGAGACAAAAGGTGCTGAACGGCCTCATCGAAAATTTTGAGGTCGAAAGCTTGCCCCATAAAGCTTCTTTCGTCTCCAGGTTCTTTGTGAGCCCCGAAAACTATTCTTCGTTCATCTTTGGTGAAAAGTCTTGGAGGAACAGATCCTGAGAAACCATTTCTTGTTCCATTGATCTCAATGGCGCGCTCTATCATACCACCAAGATCGACGTATTGTCTGCGAAGGATTAGGGAGTTCCAATGGGAAGTAAAAGCCAGACCAAGAGAAAGGTCCGTTTTCCCACTGCCTCCGGCTCCGCCGTAAAGTAGTTCATTCGCCGAGCTGAAATACGCAGCGTACTGTGGACCATGGTTTGGAATCCAGACAGTTTCTGCACCTGTCTCGATACTCTTCTCCAGCTCGGCAAGCTCGGCCGGGGACATCCGGTCGAGCTTGCGCATTAACTCGTCAAGTGGCGAGAGCATGTCAGAGCCCGTTCACAAACCTCGGCTCAGGGGTGCTGCCCCAGGTGACGGGCTCGGTCTTCCGCTCGGTGAGGTCGGGGACGAATTCGATCGGGCCGGGCACCAGTCTGATGTCTTCGATCGGACCGCCGGTCATGCGCGGCAGCGCCACCGTCTCCCCCATCCTGAGGATGTCCATCGCCGTGCGATCCGTCACCCATGTCTGCTTGACATAGTTGACATCCTCCACCGCGCCGCGAAGCTGGAGCATCTCGTGCTTGGCGTTCTCGAAAGCGTTGGTGGCGATGGCGATGCGGTGCTCCAGCTCGGCCTTGCGAGCCAGCAGCTTGGCGTGCATCGGATCGAGTTCGCAGAACCCATAGAGCGGCGTCGGGCAAAGCAGGTCGGACTGCGGCGGCACCGTAACCTTGATCCCGCGACGCCATGCCTGCCCGGTGAAGTACTGGCAGCCGGCGCGCTGGCCGGTATACTGCTCCTCGGCGGCACTCATATCGACGCCGTACAGCGCGATCTCGCCATCCTCGCCGGATTCCATGATCTCGATGATCGCCATCGCGAACATCCAGCTCAGCGAGGAGGTGTAGAAGAAGATCGCCTCCGGCCCGAAATAGCGCATCACCTCATCCTTGGGATAGGCGACGGAACCGGGAATGGCTTCCACCGGCTCCAGCATATAAACGGGCACTGGCAATTTCGCCATGAAATCGATATACTCTTGCGAGAACCAGGGTTGATGGGGCTCGAAGAGGTGAATTTCAAACCACTTGTCCACCTTGCGGACATAGGGGCGCGCGCCCGGAGAGCAGGCCCAGATCAGCCAGTCGGGATCAGAGTAGGGAGCCAGCGCCACCGAAGATGGCGCTGACCCGATAAGGCAGATTCTCTTTGTCATGCAGACCTTAGGAAGAGGTGGAGACGGTGTAGGTGTAGGCAGACGACGTGATGTTGCCCGTGAATCCAACCGGAACCCATGCTGCCGAGGACACGGAAACCAGCCGAACCGCCGCGCCGGCTGCCACCAGATTGATCCGAACGCCCGGCGCCGTGCTGCCCAGGCCGCCAGCAGACGTGGAGCCCATGAAGAAGCAGTTGCCGTTCGCCGTCGAGCGGACGACGCTATGGGTCGCCGTGGAGAGCGTGGAGCAGTTGGTCACGATCTTCTCGATGCCGGCCACCAGCGGCGCGCGCAGTGTCCAGGCATCGGTCGAGCCGCTGAGCACGGCAAGGCCGCCGCGTTCATCCAGCGTCGAGCCGGCGGTGGAGAACTCTGTGGGGATGCGGTAGTTTGGAGGGCCAACCAGACGGCGCTGATTGTCGAAACCGAGTTCGCTGCCTCGAATTGAGGTGGCGATCTCGTCTTGATATCTATCGATAGGCATAGCTTAATTTCCCATTGCTTAGATTGCTTAGATTGCTTGTGGGAACGCACTGCTACAGGAGAGAAAAGATGAAATTCGCCGATGACGAATATCTGACGCCTTTTGGAATCTGGCTGAAGCGCCGGCTGATCATGCTCGGAAAATACGCGAGGATGATCTATGAAGACTTCAAAACGGGCGGAGCGCCGCCACAATCTTCGACGCATGAAAGCAAAGACTCGCCGGATCGCCAAAAACTGCTGGGGGTACGAGGTCTTCCGCGATGACGAGTGGCTGGTCCGATGCGAGAGACTGGCTAATCACCTTGCCCACTGCTCAAGAGCTTGCTGCGGACATCGGCGTTTTTGGGAAGGGGCAACTGTTCAGGAGCGACGGTTTATTCAGGGAGAAGGGATCAATGTCAGCAATGACGGCGACTGAAGTTCAGAAGTCTCTGTCTGAGACGCTTTTATCGCGAGAGTATCTTGACCTGCTGGAAGCCTGCAAAGAGAAAGTATTCAAAAGCTTCTATCTGGGTGAATTCCCGACCTACGAAGAAAAGGAGAAGCCCATGATTGGAATGCGGCAATATGTGACTGCGATGAAGGCCCCACCCAAACCGCCGGAGCCCAAAGTCACTCCGATCATCGATCGAATCTCTCGCGTCCACGAGATGCTGTACAAGAACAGTATTGCGGCAGATAGCGTCTCGATCGTTCTGCCAGAAGATGACTGGCTCATCCTGCGCAGCGAGATAGAGATTTACTACAATGTGAAGCCAAAAGATGACGGCTCAAGCCTGCGCTACTGCGGCATTGAATTTCTGCGCGGCAGCGCTGCGCCCAACGCCGATCGCTCCGTCTGGTTCAAGGAAATCCCGGCGAACAGCATGGCCCTGACTGAAGAGATAATCCGCTGCCTCAGCGGGGGTCGAATCGGTAAACTGCCAGAGGGCACCGGCAGCGACCGCGTGAGCGCCAGCCCGGATTCCGGCGGCAAGGTCGGCGTAACTTCCAGCCCCACCATTGGCAACAACCGGAATGGAAACGGCGCTCGCCACATCCCGGATCAGCTCGATGTCGTATCCGCACAGGCAGCCATCGCGGCTTACGCTCGTGACAAGAAGCTCCCCGGCTCCGTGAGCCTCGCACAGCTTCGCGAACTGGACGGCAGACTTGCGCAGAACAAACGGACCGCCACGATCTCCGGGGATTCCGCCAAGGCCCGCAAACTCTGGGCCAGGACTGCGCGCTTCAACAACGTCGAGGGCGACGGTCACGGCTTGTCGTCCGAACCGCTGAGCCGCGCGATCAATCAGCTCAATGTCGCGGAAGACGGCCGAGCGCACCGCGACTTTATCGGCGCCGCAGCGCAGGGCTTCGCGGAAATGTTCGACGCTGGTGATGCCTCCGCCCACCGTAAGCGGGCTCATTATAACCGCCGATAGATCGCGGATCAGGGCAAAGTCGGGGTCGCGCATTTCTGGCGTGGCCCCGATATCCAGCAGGATCAACTCGTCAACGCCGCGCCGCGCATGCACTCGCACCGCATTGACGATGCTCCCCACCGATCGCCACCCGTCAAACTGACGGCCCTTGATCGCTTGTCGGCCTCTATGCAGCAAAACGGGGATAATTCTAGTTTTCAACATCCAGCTTCGGCAAGTCTGCGTCTGAATTCTTCTTCAGTGAAGGCGTTCTTTGAAGAATTGCAGCTTCCACAGGCGGGAAGGATATTTTTGATATCGTTGGAGCCGCCTCTGCTTAGGGGAATTCTATGATCCCGCGTCATGCGCGCCATAGAATCCCCGCAATACGCACAACAGCCGTTATGCTCCGCTAGCAGGGCACTCCATTCTGCCGAAGTATGGGTGCCGGAAGCCCCCATTTTTCTGGCCCGCCTATTGTGAGAATAGGTTAAATAAAGAGCCTTATTATTCGTGCGATGTCTAGTCGCATACCTACGCATATACTCCTTTTTTTCTGGAGTCAAGCGATCGGCGCGAGATTTCGCATTAAGCCGATCTCTATTTTTATCTGTATATCTTCTGGAAACAAGCTTTCTTCTCTCTGGATTTTGGGTGTGCCATACCCTCTGCTTCTCCAAATATGCCTGCGGATCGGCTTGATAGCGCGCCTTCCGGGCCGCCCGTTGTCGAGCACGCAATTCTTCTCTCGTATAAATAGGTTTGCGGGGCGATATCCTTCCCGCCATCCAAGTGCGCTTCAAACTCTCCGAAACAGATGCCTTTGTAAATATAGCTTCTTCCGCACTCCATCCGCTTTTAATCCGACCACGGATAGTGCTAATGACAACGCCAGATCTTTCCGACCAATCAGAGAGCGCAAGCCGCTCTCCTCGGCACTCCAAAAATATGACTGGCTGCTTTGCTGTTCTGGCTTGCTTTCTGTTCTGTGCTCGCCATTTGGCTGTCTGCCAAACAAAATTGTCCGGTCCAAAGGGACGACTTGTATCGGTTCGACAAAGATAGAGATCTTCAGATGGTCTCCTGCCTGCATCCGCAAGAAACAATTTGAAGCTCACCCATCTAGGATGGAGGCCCTCTACTCTGGATTGAAGGCTCTGCCATATCTTCCATTCCGGGGTTTCGCGACCGGGTCGCGCTTCTCCATGCTGAAGATTTGTTGCCTCTTTCTTGTGTGCCTTGCGTATATTTCTGGCGGCGGCCTCACGGTGCTGGCACCCGCAGGAAACGACGGCGCCATTGCGAAGCTGATAGCCCCTGATCGCCTTATGGTTCCCACAACTGCAATGACAAAGCCATGTGCCTTGCCCATCGATGTTTGGCGCCCTGCCGACGACAGTTAGTCGGCCAAAAACGCTCCCCTCTGGAATTTGGATAATTGGTCTACCCATTCTGGGTCTCGCAATGTTAGTTCTCGCCCCCATTCGATACGTTCTTCAACGAATAGAAGCTTATTTAAGTAATTATTGCATATCTCGATGAACGAATCCTGACTAATACCAATGTGTCGCAGAACTTCCTGCAAACTTATCCCCATGTATTCAAAAGGAAACAGGCCATCTCGCTCAACAAGAACCGCCATAGCTTCATCTCTGGACAAATAGCCATTACGAATATCTATCGACAATTGAGCGCATGCCCTGCCAAAGCCATGCTTAAGCCAGCAAAAAAAATCATGAATGCCAGTCATCCCCGAATCCACGTTCTCCCCATGCCACCAATTGTAAGCGGCCGGAAGCGGCGTAGACATTCCGGCCGCCGCTGCCTGTCGAGCGTTTCTATGGCTATCCCAAGGATAGAAGTGCCCCAAAAAATAAGCCTGTATGGCGCCCATGTCCGCTTCGGACGGCATCTGATAGTCCGCCATGTCTTCGCGACGCAGACCGTGCTGACCAACGAGATCGTTTGGGCGCATTCCTAAATGTTGGCCGAATTCCGTGATCCATCGCCGCGTCATTTGGCCAATGGAAAGCGCGTCCATCGGGCCGCCATACTCGACTGTCGGCGATTCTCCATAAAAAATTAGCTCAATATTGTTTTGCTTTGCGATGCGCCACGGAATGGAAAATATGCCGACGTGTTCAGGCCACGCAACATCCCCTACAAGTTCCAAACCCAATCGATTGAGCAGCGCACGGACCCTGAGGTTCGGCGTGACTTCGACCGTTGTGGCGTATCTCGCAAGGTTGCGGATGTTTGCCTTGCCGATCTCGGTCAGCATACAGGTCGTAGCCGTGACCACCAGAGGGCGAACCCCCAATTCGATCAGCTTCAATACTTGCCAGTGCGAATCTTTCCCGCCAGACGACGGGACCACACAGTGGTAGCCATCAGCATTCGGCTTTGCCGATTCCAGAATTCTGAGCAAATCCTCTTGACGGGAAGCCCAATCAATTTCTTTTCGCTTTTTGTAGGCAATGCAGGCTGAGCACACACCGTCAACAAAAGCCGTATCTGGACGAGTGGTCGGCATGAGGCAGTTTTTGCAGCGCACTAGGGCCATTACTTCACCTTCTCAAACAGGGTCCAGGTGATATCATCGGCTGGCGCGTGCGGGTCGCGGCGCCACTGGAAGCCGTATGTGACCACCTTCAGATCACTGAACATGTCGAGCATCTCGCCAGCGAAATCGCGCGCCCAGAGCCGGCTGGCATTGCCGCGATAGATGATCTCCCGAGGAGACTGGCTGAAGTATTCGGCCAGAAAAATGTAGCGCCGGCTCGCCCGATACAGCGTGCCGTAGGCACGATACAGCTCTTCTGGTTTGATATGGATCAGGAGTCCTTTTGATAGACTCAGATCATACCCCCCGCCCCACGGCTCATCTGCGTCCTGCATGGCGGTTTCATGGACATGGATGTCCTTGGTCTCGCGCAACTCCGCCGCCGCCTTGGCGTTTGGCTCAACAGCAGTAAACTCGCAGGCGGAAAACACATTGATCCGGCGCAATGCCCGAATGTTGAGCCCGATATTGGCGCCGAACTCAATCACGCGCGCGGGCGTGGTGAAAAACATCGGCAGCAGCGCCTTGCGAAACAGCGCCTCATTACTGGCGATCAGCGCCTCCCCCCGATTCCGATCGGTGTATTGGTCCCCGAAATCGCCGCGCCAGAAGTCCACAGCTTCGCTCATTCTTCGTCCTTGACTTTGCCTCGATCTATATCTAAACCGGAATAATTATTTCATTTTCGCAATAAGGAAATCATGGTAGAAACCTCACAACCACCCTACCGCTATGGCAAGCTGCTGAAGCGGGTCATCACCGGCAAGCGCCTTACCCAAGGCGCGTTTGCCACCAGAATCCGCGAGGCAACCGGCGTCAAAGTCACCCAGGCCCGGCTCAATCTCGTCCTCCACGGCAAGGATAAGGTGCCGCTGCATTGGTGCGCAGCCATCACCGAGACCTTCGGACTGACGGAGATCCAGCGCCAGCAGCTCAATTCCGCCGCTGCCGCTGATCATGGGCTCCAGGTGGATATCCCGCCGCTGCCGAAATGACAAAAGCCGCCGGGGGTCACCCGGCGGCCATATCGAATTCCTTGAGCATATGCGCGGCAAGCGGCGTGCCGGCCGGAATGTCCATTGCCGCCACCTTGCCGATCACCTGGGAGTACATCGCTGGTGCCAGCCCCAGACCCGGCCGGATCGAGCGCACATTGGCCGAGGTGAACATGCCCCCCTCCTTGATCGGCTCGACGACATAGAGCGAGCGACGTAGCGGAGCATGCTCGCTGTCATCGCGCGCGCCGGAGCGCCAATCCAGGTCGGCACGCCCCAGCGCCGCTGCCGCCCGATGCACAGAGCGGACAAATTCCGGGAATTCATTCCACGGCGTGGCGAAATGATCGTCGAGTCCTGGCCCGCCGGGCGTCAATGTGATATGCTTCTCGATCATGCAGGCGCCGCGCGCGGTGGCCATCATCGCCACCTCACTGCCCAGCGTGTGGTCGGACAGACCGACATGATCCTGCTGCCGGCGCAGGATGTCCATGAAGCGCAGATTGGCCTTCTCCACCGCCGTCGGATAGGAGGAGATGCAGTGCAGCCAGATCGAGGGGTGCATGCGCACCGCCGTCGCCGCCATGTGGATCTCGCCCCAGTTTGCCATGCCGGTGGACAGGATCAACGGCCGATCTTCCCAGATCGCCGCCTTGATCAGGATCGGATCGACCAGCTCAAAGGAGGAGATCTTCAGCGCGGGCGGATCGAACTGTTTGACGAACTCGATGTCCTCGATCGAGAACACCGAGGGGAACAGCATCACCTTGAGCATGCGCGCATGCTCAACCAGCTCCGGCCACCACTCGCGCGGAGTCTGCGCCTCGGCATAGAGTTCATAGAGGTGCCGACCCTTCCAGGGGCCTTCCTGAATGATGAACTCGGGGCGCTGGAAATTGCCGGTGATGGTGTCGGGGGTGAACGCCTGGAGCTTGATCGCATCTACATCAGCGCAGGCGGCGCGCTCTATCAGCCTCAGTGCGCGCTGCTTGCTGCCATTATGCGAAGCGCCAATCTCGGCGACCACCATGGGGCGCCCGGCAGTGGCGAAGTCGAAAGTACCGATTTTCATCAAAATTCTTTCGCGTAAGTGTGCTGGAGCAACTCGAAACCGAATTTTTTGAACAGCCCGACTGACGCCGCGTTTCTGGGATTGATATTGGCTAGCAGCCGATCGCCGCCGCGCCAACTCCGCTCCATAAGCTGCCGGAGCGCCGCCGACGCAAATCCCCGGCGCCAATAGGCTTTAAAAATCTGAATGCCGATCTCCCCCTGTTTGGAAATGTAGCAGGCACCGACAATCTGATTGTCTGCGTTTCGGATCAGATACCAGTCACGATAGGGTCGATTGGCAACGAAGTCGCAATGATCCCGCATGCTCGGCACTTCTTTGTGCGAAATATTGACATCATCTCCGCGCTCGCAGAGCAGATTCCATAATGTCAATATCACGTCAGGATCTTTGCCGTTTTTGACATCGCCGTTAGCCTGATAAACACTGATCAGCTCGACCGTCATGCCCGTACCACATCCAACATGTTCATCGCGCCGCGCGCGCCCTCAAAAATTCTCACGAGCCTCACGTAGTCCTCGATCGTGTCCAATGTCCAACGCAAATGAGAGAAATCCCCATAGGGACAGGGAACGTTCACATGGTTTGCTCCCGTCGCCGCACGGCGTAGCGCCGCCGTGACGTGCTCCCTGGTCTCGTTATCCCAAGTGTTCTTGGCGTGGTAACGAAGCGCATTCATGGTGAACGCCTCACAGGCATAGCCCAACGGCCACGAGTCCGGCAGGACGTTCGTCGCGTAGGCCAGCCCGTGGACATTGCGCTGGAGCACCACGGCATCGATCATCTCCGGCGGGATCGCCGGGCAGTCCGAGGTCACGCGCACGATGATGTCGGCGCCGGAGATTTCGGCGGCACGCAAGTAACGATCGAGCACGTCATCCTCGGAGCCTCGCACCCACATCGCACCTGCCGTGTAGGGCTCCAGCAGATCGCACTCTTCGCTGTCCGGCGAGGCGACCACGACCCGATCCACGCGTTTGGCCTGCTTGCAGCGATAGATCACCTCTTCCAGCACGGTGCGGCCGGTCGGCAGCGGCAGCAGGATCTTGGCCGGCAGGCGAGTGGAGCGCAATCGTGCCTGAATTATGCAGACCACCTTCAATTGAAAGCCTCATGCAAAGAGAGATCCGGATAGGCCGAGCGCGGCAGATCGGCATTGTGGCGCGGCAGCGCCGACAGCCGCCAGCGCAGGGCCGCCGCCACGTCAACGCTCATATAACAATGCCACGCGCGGCGCTCGGTGAACTCATCCTCTCCCGCCGGCACGCCTTCGGTACGGCCGTCAAAGCGCGCACGGCGCAGCCAAGCGTCGGCTTCAGGGAGGTTGTGCAAAATCG
>Ga0068862_100003894_pt1 | contig 12686 bp, 13 predicted proteins | sample KBSSwiS52_FD_66598 | JGI IMG/M metagenome (GOLD analysis project Ga0068862, IMG submission 66598) | Switchgrass rhizosphere microbial communities from Kellogg Biological Station, Michigan, USA - KBS Switchgrass S5-2 | ecosystem: Host-associated > Plants > Roots > Rhizosphere > Soil ... | reverse complement strand
ATGTCGGCCAGGTCGTCTTCGGAGATCGGTGCCACGCGGAAGCCACGGCGCTCGTCGGCGCGGATCAGCCCCTCCTGCGCCAGCCGGCTGAGCGCCTCGCGCAACGGACTGCTCGAATAGCCGTAGGCCGACTGGAGTTCGTCGAGCTTGAGCTTGGCGCCGGCTTCGAACGTACCCGTCAGAACGTCCTGCCGCAAGCGCGTGAAGGCCTGTTCGACCAGCAGCGGTTCGTGGGCGGGCGGGGTTTCCTGTTTGCGCATGGAAACAATTCTAGGCATGGACTTTCATCCCCGACCGCCTGCGCGCGCGGCAGCGATCTGTCGCTGCTGTTGCTGGACCTGATGCTCCCCGGCCTGAGCGGCCTCGAGCTGTGCCAGACGCTGCGCGCCGAAGGCCACCACGTGCCGGTGCTGATGCTCACCGCGTTGAGCAACACCGAGGACAAGGTCAGCGGCCTGCGCCTGGGCGCCGACGACTGCCTCACCAAACCCTTTGCGTTCGAGGAGTTCCTGGCGCGCATCGAGGCCTTGCTTCGCCGCGGCCGGGAGCAGCGGCCCCGGGGCCACCACGCTGCAGGTGGCAGACCTCATTCGCGATCGGGAGCGCATGGAGGTGACCCGTGCCGGCAAGCTCGTTCCGCTGACGGCCAAGGAGCTGGCGTTCCTCGAGCTGTTGATGACGGCACCCGGCCGCGTCTACAGCCGGGAGCGTATCCTTTCCAATGTCTGGGGTACCAACGAAGATCCGCTGACCGACATCGTCGACGTCTATGTCCGCCGCCTGCGTGCCAAGATCGACGACGGCCATGCCGTTCCATTGCTGAAGACGGTGCGCGGCCTGGGCTACCGGCTGGATGCGGCGCCGGGCTGAGGCGGTTCATGCGATGTTCATGTGCGCGTCATGCCGGATTCATGGCGCGCGGCAGGTGATGTTCAGGGAGAAACCGAAGAATGAAGTCCTGTATCGCAACAACGATGCAGTACCGGAAATCCCGGTAACCGACCATCCATTGCAAAAAAAAGGAAAACTCCATGAACACGCTTCGTACGCTCACCCTCTCGGCAACGACGGCGGCGGCCCTCGCCATCTCGACATCTGCCTTCGCGCAAGCGCCCGCAGGGGCGACTTGCACGCCGGCCACCGAGCCACAGATTGCGGCGCTGTTCGACCGCTGGAACGACTCGCTGCGCACGCTGGATGCCGACAAGGTCGTTGCCAACTACGCGGCCGACGGCGTGCTGCTGCCGACCGTTTCGAACCAGGCGCGCACGAATCCGGCGGAGATCCGCGACTACTTCGTCAAGTTCCTGAAAAGCGCGCCACAGGGCACGATCGACCACCGCATCATCAAGATCGGCTGCAACGTGGCGCAGGACGTCGGCACCTACACCTTCAAGTTCAAGGACGGCAAGAAGGTGCATGCCCGCTACACGTACGTCTACGAGTGGGTGAACGGCCAATGGCTGATCGCCCATCACCACTCTTCGGCGATGCCCGAGGTCGCCGCGCGCAAGTAGGCGGTCGGCATCTGACGCGGCCCTCGCCGAAACCGGCGATCGGCCTCGTGTCGACGCTCGCTCACCTGCGTTTGCGGCGCAAAAAATAAAAAAGCGCCCCGAAAGGCGCTTGTTTATTGACTTCTTGGAGGAGAGGGAGGGATTCGAACCCTCGGTACTATCGCTAGTACGCCTGATTTCGAGTCAGGTACATTCGACCACTCTGCCACCTCTCCGGTGCTGTCGAGCCTGCGATTATAGCAGACAAAAACGAGGCTTTTGAAGCCCTTCGCCTTCAGGCGCGCAACAGTTCCAGCCCGCCGAGGTACGGCCGCAACGCGGCCGGCACGGTGATCGAGCCGTCTTCGTTCTGGTGGTTTTCGAGCACCGCCACCAGCGTGCGCCCCACCGCCAGGCCCGAGCCGTTGAGCGTGTGCACGAGTTCGTTCTTGCCCTGCGCGTTCTTGAAACGGGCCTGCAGCCGGCGCGCCTGGAAGGCCTCGCAGTTCGAGACCGAGCTGATCTCGCGGTAGGTGTTCTGCGCCGGCAGCCAGACCTCGAGGTCGTAGGTCTTGGTGGCGCCGAAGCCCATGTCGCCGGTGCACAGCAGCACCACGCGGTAGGGCAGTTCCAGGGCCTGCAGCACGGCTTCGGCGTGGCCGGTCATCTGCTCGAGCGCGTCGTAGCTCTTTTCGGGATGGACGATCTGCACCATCTCGACCTTGTCGAACTGGTGCTGGCGGATCATGCCGCGGGTGTCGCGCCCAGCGCTGCCGGCTTCGGAGCGGAAGCACGGCGTGTGGGCAGTGAGCTTGATCGGCAGTTGCGCCTCGGCCACCACCTCGTCGCGCACGAAGTTGGTCAGCGGCACTTCGCTGGTCGGGATCAGGTAGAGCGCCGAATGGTCGGGCGCGGGTTCGCCGTCCTGGCCGCCCTTCTTGGCGGCGAACAGGTCGCCTTCGAACTTGGGCAACTGGCCGGTGCCGCTGAGCGTGGCGGCGTTGACGATGTAGGGCACGTAGCACTCGGCGTAGCCGTGCTTCTCGGTCTGGATGTCGAGCATGAACTGCGCGAGCGCGCGGTGCAGCCGGGCGATCGGCCCCTTCATGACGGTGAAGCGCGAGCCCGCGAGCTTGGCGCCCATTTCGAAATCGAGGCCCAGCGGCGCGCCGAGGTCCACATGGTCCTTCGCCGCAAAGGCCAGCGGCGTGGCGTCTGCGCCGGCGCCGCCTTGCGGGCTCCAGCGGCGCATCTCGACGTTGCCGGCTTCGTCCTCGCCGACCGGCACGCTGGCGTGCGGCAGATTGGGCACCGCCAGCAGCAGCGCATGCAGCTCGGGCTGGATTTCCTCGAGGCGCTTGGACTGCGATTCCTGCTCGGCCTTGAGCGCGTTGACTTCGGCCATCAGCGCGTCGACCGACTCGCCCTTCGCCTTGAGCGGACCGATCTGCTTGTTGAGCGTGTTGCGGCGCGCCTGGATTTCCTCGGTGCGGGTCTGCAGCGTCTTGCGTTCGGCCTCGAGCGCGGTGAACGACGACACGTCGAGGTAGGGCTGGTTCTTCTTGCGTTTTTCGAGGCCGGCCACAGCGGAGGCCAGGTCTTTGCGGAGCAGGGTGATGTCAAGCATAGGGAGATTTTAGGTGGGCGTAGCATTCCGCTCCCCCACACCTCAACCGAAGGGAAAAGCGATGCAAGCCTATCTGACATTCAACGGCAACGCCGCCGAGGCGCTCGCCTTCTACGCGAAGGCGCTGGACGGCAAGGTCACCTTCAGCATGACTTTCGGCGAAAGCCCGATGGGCGGGGAAACGCCCGCCGCGTACAAGAACAAGATCATGCATGCCACGCTGGAAGCCCGCGGCCACCAGCTGATGGCCTCCGACGCCCCGCCCGAGTGGAAATTCGAGGGCTACAAGGGCTTCTCGCTGTCGGTGCAGGCCAACAACGTGGACGAAGGGAAGAAGCTCTTCGACGCGCTGGCCGCCGGCGGCCAGGTCACGATGCCGTACGGCCCGCAGTTCTGGGCCGTGGGCTTCGGCATGCTGACGGACAAGTTCGGCGTGCCGTGGATGGTGAACTGCGAGAAATAGAACCTCAGGCGACGGTCGCCGGATCGACGTTCGCCCCGCAGACGATCAGGCACACCTTCTCGCCTTCGCGCGGCACATAGGCGCCGGTCTGCAGCGCCGCCAGCGGCAGCGCGGCGGCCGGCTCCACGGCGAGCTTCAGCTCCTTCCACAGCCATTGCTGGGCGGCGCGGATGGAGGCGTCGGACAGCAGCAGCGCGTGTTGCACCTGCTGCTGCGTGATCTCCCAGGAGATCGCGCCGATGCGGCGCGCACCGAGCGAATCGGCTGCGATGCCGCCGACTTCGACATCGACCGGCTCGCCGGCCTCGCGGGCGCGGAACAGCGTCGGCGCCTTCTCGGGTTCGAGCGCCACGACGTGGGCGCGCCGCTCGAACCAGCCGGCAAGGCCGCCGATCAGGCCGCCGCCGCCGACGCTCACGAGCACCGAATCGGGCAGGCCGCCCTGCGCCTCGATTTCGACCCCCAGCGTGCCCGCGCCGGCCACGACTTCGGGCTGGTCGTAGGCATGGGTCAGCAAGGCGCCGGTCTCCTTCTGGCGCGTGAGGCAGGCGGCCAGCGCATCGGGATACAGCTCGCCGACCACGACCACCTCGGCCCCCAGCGCCCGCAGGCGCTCACGCTTGGCTTCGGGCGAGACACCGGGCAGGAACACCTGGCAGCGCACGCCCAGCGCCTTGGCGGCGGCCGCGGTGGCAATGCCGGCATTGCCGCCGGAAGCGACGACCACGCCGCTCTCGGGAATGTCGTTGGCCAGCAGCCGGTTCATCATGCCGCGCGCCTTGAAGCTGCCGCTGACCTGCATGTGCTCGAGCTTGAGCCAGAGCTCCACGCCCGGCACCGCGAGCCCGAAGGCCGCCGCAGGCAGCTTCCAGAGCGGGGTCTGGCGCAGGAAGTCGCCGGAGCGCTCGCGCAGCCGGCGGGAGGCGCTCTCTATTTCGGAGCGCCAGTTTGTCGTTGGATGGTTCAAGAGATATGTCCAGGAGGGGGAATGTCGTCGAGCTTGAGGCCCTTGGGGAGCGGAAACTTGATGGTTTCCTCTATGCCGTCCATCTTGCGGACCGACACCGCGCCCAAGGCCCGGACGCGATCGATCACCTCCCGCACCAGCACCTCGGGCGCCGAGGCGCCGGCCGTGAGGCCGATGCGGCCCTTGCCCTCGAACCACTCGGGCTTGAGCTCGTCGGCCGAATCGACCATGTAGCTTTCGGTGCCCAGGCGCTGCGCCAGTTCGCGCAGCCGGTTGCTGTTGGAGCTGGTGGGGCTGCCGACCACGATCACGAGGTCGACCTGCGGGCTCATGATCTTCACCGCGTCCTGGCGGTTCTGCGTGGCGTAGCAGATGTCCTGCTGCTTGGGCTCGCGCACCTTCGGAAAGCGCGCACGCACGGCGGCCGCGATCTCGGCGGCGTCGTCCACGCTGAGCGTGGTCTGCGTGACGACCGCGAGCTTCTCGGTTTGCGCGGGCGAGACCTTCGCCACGTCTTCCACGTCTTCCACCAGGTGGATGCCGCTCGTGAGCTGGCCCATCGTGCCCTCGACCTCGGGGTGTCCCTTGTGGCCGATCATGATGAATTCGTAGCCTTCCTTCGCGAGCTTGGCCACCTCGACGTGCACCTTGGTCACCAGCGGGCAGGTGGCGTCGAACACGTCGAAGCCGCGGTCGCGCGCCTCCTGCTGCACCGCCTTGCTCACGCCGTGCGCGCTGAACACCAGCGTGGCGCCGGGCGGCACGTCGGCCAGGTCCTCGATGAAGATCGCGCCCTTGGCCTTGAGCTCGTTCACCACGTAGGTGTTGTGCACGATCTCGTGGCGCACGTAGATCGGGGCGCCGAACTTGGCAATGGCGCGCTCGACGATCTCGATGGCGCGGTCCACGCCCGCGCAGAAGCCGCGCGGCTCGGCGAGGATGACTTCCTCGATGCCGGGGTTCATAGCACTCCGATCAATCGGACCTCGAAGGTCACGGGTTGCCCAGCGAGCGGATGGTTGAAGTCGAAGCGCACCGCGGTCTCGTTCGATTCGATCACCGCGCCCGCGTAGCTGCCCGTGCCGTCGGGCGTGGGGAACTGCACCACGTCGCCGACCGCATACTGCTCGTCGGGGTCGCCCATCTGCGCCAGCAGCTTCTTGGCCACCCATTGCTGCATGTCGGGATTGCGGTCGCCGAAGGCCTCACCGGCCGGCAGCTCGAAGGTGGCGTGCGTGCCCTCTTCCAGGCCCAGCAGGCGCTGCTCCATGGCGGGCGAAAGCTCGCCGGTGCCGAGCGACAGGGTCGCGGGCTTGTCGGCGAAAGTGTTGATGATGTCGCCCGCAGGCCCGGCCAGCCGGTAGTGCAGGGTCAGGAAGGAGCCGGAAGTCACGACATGGGACATGGGAGAGGCGGAGGTGGGCAAAGACAAGGTGGGTGTCCCGATAAACTGGACTGCATTTTAAGGACGGGGGGCTTCCACCCGTCTCCTCCAAGGTTTCCCAAGGTTTCGATGGCTTTCAAGGATCTCCCCGCCAACGCCCGTCCGCGCGAAAAACTCATCGCCCGGGGCGCCGCCGCATTGGCCGATGCCGAGCTGCTGGCCCTGCTGCTGCGCACCGGCGTGCCGGGCAAGAACGTGCTGCAGATGGCACAGGAGCTGCTCGAGCGCTTCGGCGGCCTCTCGGGGCTGCTGCACACCGGCGCCGAGGACCTCAAGGCCGTCAAGGGCATGGGCGGCGACGCCAAGCGCGCCGAACTCATCGCGGTGCTCGAGCTGGCGCGCCGTGCGATGGCCGAGCAGCTCAGGGAGCGCACGGTGTTCGACTCGCCGGATGCGGTCAAGCAGTACCTGCAGCTGCACATCGGCTCGCGGCCGCACGAGGTGTTCGTGGTGCTGTTCCTCGACGTGCAGCACCGGCTGATCGTGCTCGAGGAGCTGTTTCGCGGAACGCTCACGCAGACCAGCGTCTACCCGCGCGAAATCGTCATGCGCGCCCTGCACCACCAGGCCGCGGCGGTGGTGCTGGCGCACAACCACCCGAGCGGCAGCATCGAGCCATCGCGGGCCGACGAATCGCTCACGCAAACGCTGCGGGCCGCGCTGGCGCTGGTGGACGTGCGCGTGCTCGATCACGTCATCGTGAGCCCCGGGCAGAGTTTCTCGATGGCCGAGAAAGGGTTGCTCTGATGGCATCGCGCCCCCCTTCGCTGAAGAACCTCGCCGACCTCAAGCAGGTGCAGCGCGTGTTGGCCGAAACCCGCGAGCGCGAAGCGGCCGAGGCGGCCGCCAGGGCCGCCGCCGAGCGCAGGCGCGCGGCCGAGAAAGACCTGTTCACGCGCGCCATCGGCGCCACGGAGCCGCTGCGCCGCAAGGCCGCGGTGCAGCTCGCCCCCGAGCCGCCCGCGCCGATCCCGGTGCAGCACCAGCTGGACGAGCAGCGCGTGCTGCGCGAATCGCTGTCCGACGAGTTCGACGTGACCACGCTGCTCGACGTCGACGATGCCATGAGCTTCCGCCGCCCCGGCATCGGCACCGACGTGACGGCGCGGCTGCGCAAGGGCGACTGGGCCATCCAGGCGCAGGTCGACCTGCATGGCCTGCGCAGCGACGAGGCGCGCGAGGCGCTCGGCGGCTTCATCCGCAATGCCTACAAGCAGGGGCTGCGCTGCGTGCGCGTGGTGCACGGCAAGGGCCTGGGCTCGCCCGGCAAGCAGCCGGTGCTCAAGACCAAGGCGCAGCGCTGGCTGATCCAGAAGAACGAGGTGATCGCGTTCGTGCAGGCCAAGCCGGCCGAGGGCGGGGCTGGCGCGCTGGTGGTGCTGCTCGCGCCGGCGCGGCGCTGACTTGCACCCTCCCCCCCGAGGGGAGAGGGGACAAAGCGGGAAGTTACTTGCTCAGGTCGAGCTTGTAGACCGAGCGGCCCTTGCCGCTGCCGTCGTCCGCCGTGAGCAGCGAGATGTTCGTCAACCCCGCATCCGTCGCCGCACTGAGTTGCCCCTGCCCCGAAGTGAACACGACGTTGCCCGCCGTCGTCACGGGGGTGAAGCGCCAGCTGCGCGCCGCGCCGTTGGCCGCGCGCGTGATGGTCTTCTTCGCCTTGATGTACGCGATCAGCACATCGCGGTTCGCGTCCGGCGACGCATAGATCGTTGCGCGGCCGTCGAGCGCCGGGATGAAGCTCGCGCCGCTCGTCGCCCGGTAGTTGTTGGTCGCGATCACGAATTCCTTGGCCGGGTCGATGGCCGCGCCCAGGTACCTCAGGTTCCTGATGCGGCTGCCCACGGCCTGCGTCACGTCGATCTCGTACTGCACGTCGGGCGTGGTGAACATGTCGAAGTTGTAGCCCGGGAAGGTGCTGATGAGCTGCTGGTCTGCCGTCGCGGCCGGGTCGATCCTGTTGAAGCGCTTGGCCGCGGCCTCGAGCCAGCCCTTGATCTCGGCGCCCGTGACCTTCACCGCATACACCGTGTTCGGATACAGGTAGAGGTCGGCCGCACTGAAGATCGCGAGGTTGCCCACGGCCACGTCGGTGTAGTCGCGCCCACCCTCGAAGCCCGACTTGAACGGCGCGCTGACCGACAGCACCGACAGGCTCGCGTACTGCGGCAGGCTGGCCTGGATGTAGTTCTTCACATAGTCGGCCTGCGCCTGGTTCACGATCTGGATCGCGCCCGGGTCGCCCACGTCGGCGAAGAAGGTGTTCATCCGGAAGTCGGTGGTGCCGATCGGCGTCTTCACGTAGCTGATCGCGGCCTGGTGCTGCGTGTCGATCAGCGGAGCGACCGTCGGGTCGGCATCGACGTACACGGCCTTGTTGGCGCTGTCCTTGCCGGTCTGCGTGGAGCGCGCCTCGACCAGCGTCTTGCTCTTGTCCACGCCCCAGGCCTTGCCGTCGTACACCAGTTCGAGCTTGATGAGGCCGAGCGACTTGCCCCACGAAGACGCCATCACCGCGGGCACGCCGTTGACGGTGCCGGCCGCGTTGTCCACGCCGGTCTGCGTGAAACCGGGCTTCGCCGAGACGCGATCGGGGAAGGTGGCATGCTGGTGGCCCATCATCAGCGCATCGATGCCGGGCACCTTCGACAGATAGAGGGCCGAGTTCTCCATGGTCGGCGAATAGGGCGAGCCGTCGAGCCCGCCATGCTGCAGCGCGACCACGATGTCGGCGCCCTTGGCGCGCAGCTCGGGGATGTACCGGGTGGCCGCTTCCACCGTGCCCTCGGTGCGCAGCTTGCCTTCGAGGTAGCGCTTGTCCCAGTTCATGATGCCGGGCGTGGTGAAGCCGATGACGCCGACCTTGACCGGCACCGTGACGCTCTTGCCGTCGGGTCCGGTCGCGGTGAATTTCCTGTCCAGGATGACGTAGGGCGCGAGCAGCGGCTTGCCGGTCTTCACGCTCTGCACATTGGCCAGCACCAGCGGGAAGTTCGGCCCGACGCACTTCTTGCTCGCCTCGACGCCGTCGACATCGAGGCCGCCGCCGATCGCCTGGTTGAGAAACTCCAGCCCGTAGTTGAACTCGTGGTTGCCCAGCGTGCCGGCATCGAAGCCGCCGGCGTTCATGGCCTTGTACATCGACAGCGGCTGCGTGCACGGAATGCGGTTGATCAGCGCCTCGTAGTCGGCCAGCGCCGTGCCCTGGATGGTGTCGCCGCTGTCGAACAGCATCGTGTTCGCATAGTCCTTGCGCGCCGCCTTGATCAGCGTGGCGGCGCGTTCGTAGCCGTACGACTTGTCTTCGGCCAGCTTGAAATAGTCGAAGCTGAGCACGTTGAAGTGCAGGTCGGTGGTCTCCAGCAAGGCCACCGTGGTGCGCGTGCCCGCGGCCACTGGGGCCGGTGCGGGGGCCGGCGCCGGTGCGGGGGCCGGCACGATGGGCGGAAACACGGTGCCGCCACCGCTTCCGCCGCCGCAGGCGGTCAGCACGGTGGCAATCACGGCGGCACAGGTGGACATGGGTGCAAGGCGCCAAAGCGCCGCAGTCGCTGAACTCTTCATCGGGCGTCTCCCTCGGATTTGGAAAGACGCAGTCTCTGAAAGGTGAATGACAGGGTGGTGAATCCACGCCTGTCATGCAGCGCGGCTACGACAGGTGATTCTTTAGTGGTATCGACGCATCCGCGATCGCTGTCGCGTCGGGACTGCGGCCCGCTTCGAGCAGCTTGCGGCTCATCATGTGATCGACCGGCGCATTGACCGATTCGACGCAAGCGAGCTGTCCGTCGACATAGTGGAACAGCGAGAACGCCTCGGGCTTGGGGCCGGGACGGCGCACGCTGGTCAGCCCCGGCGTGCCTTCGGCCGGCATCAGGCCCACCATCTGCAGCCGCATGCTGCCCTGGTCGGACCAGAACCACGCGACCGCATCGTGCGTGCGCGCGGCGCCGGTCAGCGTGGCGACCGCGGTGCGCGCCTGGTCGTTCGCGTTCTGCACCGATTCGAGCCGCAGCGCGCGGCCTGCACGGCGATCGGGAAAGCGCGTGCAGTCGCCCACGGCGAGCACATCGGCTGCGCTGGTCTGCATGTGGCCGTCGACCACGATGCCGTCGGCGCACTCGATGCCGGCGGCCTGTGCCAGCGCAGTCTCGGGCACGGCGCCGATGCCGAGCAGCAGCAGGTCCACCGGCTGCTTCGCGCCATTGACCTGGATCGACACCAGCCGGTCGCCCTCGACCTCGAACGCGCCCGTCTGCGCGCCGAGCACGATGTCGATGCCCGCCGCGCGATGCGTCGCGAGCACATGCGCCGAGAGCTCGGGCGACACGGCGCGGCCCAGCAGGCGCGGCGCGCTTTCGATCACCTGCACGCGCTTGCCGAGTGCCTTGGCGGTGGCCGCCACTTCGAGCCCGATGAAGCCGCCGCCGAGCACCGTGACCTGCTCCGCCGAAGCGAGCCGCGAGCGCAGGCGATGCGCCTCGTCGGCGGCGCGCAGGCTCGCGACGTTCTCCAGTCCCGGCTTCAGGCCGGGCATCTGCCGCGCGCGCGTGCCGGTGGCCAGCACCAGGCGCTCCCACGGCAGGATCGCGCCCGAACGCAGCGTGACGGTGTGCGCCTCGCGGTCGATGGCCACGGCGGCATCGCCCAGGTGCAGCGTGATGCCCGCTTCGCGGTACCAGTCGGCCGCCTTGTGCGGCTGCGTGGTTTCCTCGGCGTTCTTCAAGAAGGCCTTCGACAGCGGCGGCCGGTGATACGGCTCGCAGGCCTCCTCGCAAACCAGGTGCACGCGCGCGCCCAGCCCGGCCTCGGCAAGGCCGGCGCAAAGCTGGGCCGCGGCGTGGCCGCCGCCGATGATGACGATGGAATTCATGGAGACAGGTCTTTCAAGTCGTTGTTTGCTCGGTTGTTCGGCGTTCTTCGCGAAACACCGAGGAACCGGCTTCGCCGGGCCTCTGGTGTTGCCCCCGGTAGGGGGTGGGCGTTGCGACACGAAGTGCGCGCAGCCTGGGGGCGAGCCCTATCCACCGCGATTGCGCATCCAGTCGGCGGTCTGGAAGAACGAGGTGCGCAGCCGTGCGCGCAAATCTTCCGGCACGCCGGTCTCCCCCATCGCCTGGTCCATGCAGGCCAGCCACTGGTCGCGCTCCTTGATGCCGATGCTGTGGCCGCCGATGCTCTGCGGCAGATGGCGCGCACGCAGCATCGGATGGCCGAAGCGGTCGGTGTAGTGCTGCGGGCCGCCGAGCCAGCCGCAGAGGAACCAGAAGAGGCGCTGGCGCGCGTTGTCGAGGCTGGTGCCGTGCACGGCGCGCAGCTGCGCATAGGCGGGCTCGAGCTCCATCAGGTCGTAGAAGCGCTCGACCAGCGCCTGCACCTTGGGCTCGCCGCCGATCCATTCGAACGGGGTGCCGGCGGGCGGCTTTTCTTGAATCTGCATGGGCGGGAGTATCCCTCTGTGCGCCTTCTAGGCCTGGACGAGGTTCGGAATCCCCACATCGGGATTCACGTCGGCCTCGTAGTCCACGCCTTCGACCGCAAAGCCGAAGAGACGCAGGAACTCGGTCTTGTAGCCCGCGAAATCGGTGAGTTCGTGGATGTTGTCGCTCGTGACCTGGGGCCAGAGTTCCACCACGCGCGCCTGCACGTCCGGATGCAGCTCCTTGTGGTCCGCGCGCAGGCGGCCCTCCTCGTCGAGGCGCGGCGAGTTGCCGTACAGGCTCTCGGCACACAGCCCGTAGACCTGCTCGATGCAGCCCTCGTGCGTGCCCTGCGCCTTCATCACCTTGAACAGCAGCGACAGGTACAGCGGCATCATCGGAATGGCGGAGCTTGCCTGGGTCACGACGGCCTTCAGCACCGAGACGCGTGCATCGCCCCCCTTGGCGGCCAGCCCCGCGCGAATGCCGAGCACCTTCTGGTCGAGGTCCTTCTTGGCGGCGCCGATGGAGCCGTTCCAGTAGATGTCGTGGGTGATCTGCTCGCCGAGGTAGGTGAAGGCGGTGGTCTTCGCGCCATCGGCCAGCACGCCGGCGGCCTGCAGCGCGTCGATCCACATCTGCCAGTCTTCGCCGCCCATCACGGCCACGGTGTTGTCGATCTCTTCCTGCGTGGCCGGCTCCAGCACCGTTTCCTTGACGACCTCGTTGTCGGTGTCGAGGCCGCGCAGGGTGACGGCCTTGCCGATGGGCTTCAGCGTCGAGTTGAAGACCTCGCCGGTCTTCGGATGCGTGCGCCGCGGTGCGGCCAGGCTGTAGACGACGAGATCGACCTGGCCGAGGTCTTCCCGGATCGCATCGATGGTCTTGTGCTTCACGTCATCGGAAAAACCGTCGCCGTTGATGCTCTTCGCATAGAGACCCTCGGCCTCGGCCGCGCGATGGAAGGCGGCCGTGTTGTACCAGCCCGGCGAGCCGGGCTTGCTCTCGCTGCCGGGCCGCTCGAAGAACACGCCGAGCGTGCCGGCGCCGCAGCCGAAGGCCGCGGTGATGCGGGCGGCCAGGCCGTAGCCGGTCGAGGCGCCAATGACAAGGACCTTCTTCGGTCCGCCTGCGATCCTTCCTTGGGCTTTGACGTAGTCGATCTGCTGCCTGACGTTGGCTTCGCAACCCACGGGGTGGGTGGTGACGCAGATGAAGCCGCGCACGCGCGGTTTGATGATCATGAAGACCTCGCTGGATGAGATGCCGGGG
>Ga0068862_100003892_pt1 | contig 12691 bp, 9 predicted proteins | sample KBSSwiS52_FD_66598 | JGI IMG/M metagenome (GOLD analysis project Ga0068862, IMG submission 66598) | Switchgrass rhizosphere microbial communities from Kellogg Biological Station, Michigan, USA - KBS Switchgrass S5-2 | ecosystem: Host-associated > Plants > Roots > Rhizosphere > Soil ... | reverse complement strand
CCACTCCTGCCTTTCCTTCCCATCGGGAACGCGGAGTCCGCGCAGGGTCCGATCCTCGAACTTGATGTTGTAGCTCATGGGCGTAAGTATACCATAAGTCGGGTCACACCAGGGTCACTTGGACCTGCGCAAACTGGCCGTAAGTGGCTACAGATGGCAACGCTTGAAACGCTTTCCCCTCTAGGATATCCCTAGTGATCACGCCTGAGCACCGCTGGCAATCCTGGCCGGGTGCTTCCCCCTCTCCCGGTTGGGCGGGTGTGCGATGGGAGAGGGGGATAGGGGGTGAGGTCCGAAACAACCGTTGCGCACCACAGCAACGCGGGTTACACTCGCCGCATGCGGCGCAACGTCGTGGCCATGCTCGCGGCTTTCCTCGTCCTCGGGATGGGCGAGGAGCTGTGGGTGCGGTTCGTCCCCAAGTACCTGGAGGTGCTGGGGGCGGGCGCCTGGACGGTCGCCGCCTATGGCACCCTCCGCGAGCTGCTCGACGCGCTCTATCCCTATCCCGGCGGCTGGGCGGCGGACCGGATGGGCCGGCGGCGGGCTCTCGAGCTGTTCGCCCTGCTTGCCGCGGGCGGCTACCTCCTCTACCTCGTGGCTCCGGGCTGGCCCTGGGTGATCGCCGGCACCGTGCTCGTCATGGCCTGGAGCAGCCTCACGCTGCCGGCGATCTTCGCCGTCCTGGGTGACAACCTCCCCTCCTCCCAACGCTCCATGGGCTTCGGGGTGCAGTCGATCCTGAAGCGGGTGCCGATCATCCTGGCCCCTCCCCTGGGCGGCTGGCTGATCTCCCGGCTCGGCTTCCTCGGCGGCGTGCGGGCCGGACTGGCGGTCACGATCATCCTGGCTTTCGTGGGGATCTTCATCCTGCGCCGCTCCTACGCGGAGCCTCTCGCCCCGGCAGCCGACACGGAGCGCCTCGGCAGCCTCTGGCGCGGGATGGACCCCGGGCTCAAGCGGCTCCTCACCGCCGACGTCCTGGCCCGCTGGGCGGAGGGCATCCCCAAGGTGTTCATCGTCCTCTTCGTGATGGACGTGCTCGGCGCCGGCCCGGCGCGGTTCGGATGGCTGACGAGCCTCCAGATGATCACCGCCACCCTGGTCTACATCCCGGTCGCGCGGATGTCGGACCGCATGGACCGCAAGCCGTTCGTCCTCCTCACCTTCGCGTTCTTCGCGCTGTTCCCCCTGATCCTGGCGCGGGCCTCCGGGACCGCCGGCCTGATCGCCGCGTTCGTCATCGCAGGCCTGCGCGAGACCGGCGAGCCGGCGCGCAAGGCCATGATCCTCGACCTCTCCGCCGCCCATGCCCGCGGCCGGTCGGTCGGCCTCTACTACCTGGTGCGCGGGCTCGCCGTGTTCCCGGCCTCCCTCGTGGGCGGATGGCTGTGGACGCTCGACCCGCGCTGGCCTCTCTATGCCGCTTTCGCCGTCGGAGTCGCCGCGTGCGGAGTGCACGCAGTATCAGGTCCCGGAGATTCAGAAAGGAGCCGGACATGAAATGGATCACCCGTGAGCGGGTCAAGGTGGACCGCGTCGCCTGCCCCTGGCTCATCCGCAAGTTCGTGGACCCCGAGGCCGAATTCCTCTTCGTGGACCGCGACAAGGTCCTGGAGATCGCCGAGGCCGAGGGGGCCATCCCGTTCGACGTCGAGGGGGTCGAGCTCGGCCATCACGGCAGGGAGTGCTCGTTCGAGGCCATCCTCCACAAGCACGGCCTCGACTCGGACCCCGCCCTGGCGCTGCTCGGCCGCATCGTCAACGGCGCGGACACGGACAACGCGCTCTGGAGCCAGCCCGAGGGGCCCGGCCTGGAGGCGGTCGCCGAGGGCTTCCGCCATCTGGGCTTCCGCGATGATCACGAGGTGAACCGCGCCCAGTGGATCGTCTACGATGCGCTCTACGCCTACTGCCGGGAGATGGTGCGTTCCGGCAGGCCCCAGGGGATGTTCAAGTAATCGTGCGCTGGCTCGCCCTCGCCTACTCGCTCTCGGACCCGTCCTCCAGCCGGAGGGTGGCGGTCTGGCGCCGCCTGCGCCAGCTCGGGACCGTCTCTCCGGCAGGGTCTCTCCACCTGCTCCCGGAGAGCGACGAGGCCCGCGAGGCGTTCGGCTGGCTCGCGCAGGAGATCCGCGACGGCGGCGGCCAGGCGCTCGTGCTGGAGGTCGATCACCTGGAGGAGAGCGAGCGCGCCCGCATCGTCGAAGCCTTCCGCTCGGCCCGGGACGAGGACTACCGCAAGATCACCGAGGAAGCCGGACAAAACCCGGACCGGGCCAAGGCGGAGAAGCTCCGCCGCCGTTTCGACGAGGTCAGCCGCATGGACTGGTTCGCCGCTCCCGAAGGACCGCGGGCCGCCGCGGCTCTCGCCCATCTGGAGGAGAAGCCCGAGCACGGAGTCCCCCCGGCCGAGCTCGCGCGCTATCGCGGCCGGACCTGGGTCACCCGGCCGCGTCCTCATGTCGATCGGCTCGCCTCGGCCTGGCTCCTCCGCCGGTTCGTGGACCCCGAGGCCGTGATCCGCTACGGCGAGCCGAAGGAGGGCGAGATCTCCTTCGACCTGCCCGGCGCCGACTTCGGCCACTCCAGAAGCCTCTGCACCTTCGAGACTCTCCTCGCCGCATTCGGACTGGACGATCCGGCCCTGCGCGCGCTCGCCGCGATCGTCCACGAGATCGACCTGCGGGACGGGCTCTCCTCCCCGCCGGAAGCGGCCGGGATCGACGGCATCCTGCGCGGCTGGCTGGCCGCGGGATGGCCCGACGAGGAGCTGGAGCGCCACGGCACCGCGCTCTTCGAGGGGCTGTACCAGTCGCTCAAGGGGACCTCCTGAAAGACGCCGTCCCCTTCTCCGAAGCCGTCCGGGTCTGGCTGCGGGTGGCCAGCCAGAGCTTCGGCGGGCCGGCGGGCCAGATCGCGGTCATGCACCGCATCCTGGTGGACGAGAAGCGCTGGGTGGACGAGCCCCGCTTCCTCCACGCCCTCAACTACTGCATGCTCCTCCCCGGCCCCGAGGCGCAGCAGCTCGCCATCTATCTCGGGTGGCTCCTGAACCGCACACCGGGCGGGCTCGTGGCCGGCACCCTGTTCGTGCTCCCCGGGTTCCTCTCGATCCTCGCCCTGAGCTTGCTCTATGCCGGCTTCCAGGAGACCGCCTTCGTCGCCGGCCTGTTCTTCGGGCTCAAGCCGGCGGTCATGGCGGTCGTGGTCGAGGCGGTCGTGCGCATCGGCAAGCGGGCGCTTCGCAACCGGGTGATGGTGGGATTCGCCGCGGCGGCGTTCGTCGGGATCTTCTTCTTCCAGGTGCCGTTCCCGGTCATCGTGGTCGCCGCCGGGCTGCTCGGGTGGCTCATCCCCTCGTCCGAGCCGCCGGCGGAGGTCCTGGTCTACGCAAAACCGTCCTGGGGACGGTCGCTCCGGGTGCTCGCGATCGGTCTCACCCTCTGGATCGTGCCGCTGATCGCTCTCGTCGGGATCTTCGGGCGGGAGCATGTGCTGGTGCGGGAGGGGATCTTCTTCAGCCAGATGTCGCTGGTCACCTTCGGCGGCGCCTACGCGGTGCTCGCCTATGTCGGGCAGCAGGCGGTGGAGACCTACGGCTGGCTCACGGCCGGCGAGATGCTCGACGGCCTCGGGATGGCCGAGACCACGCCGGGACCGCTGATCCAGGTGGTCCAGTTCGTGGGCTTCCTGGGCGCGTACCGCCATCCCGGCGGGCTCGATCCCTGGGTGGCGGGCCTCCTCGGGTCGCTGGTCACCACCTGGGTGACCTACGTCCCCTGCTTCCTCTGGATCTTCCTCGGGGCGCCCTACATCGAGGCGCTGCGGGGGAGGAAGGGATTGAGCCGGGCGCTCGCCGGGATCACGGCCGCGGTGGTGGGGGTGATCCTGAACCTGGCGGTCTGGTTCTCCATCCACGTCCTCTTCGGCCAGGTCGGGGAGGTGCGGTGGATGGGGATGCGGCTGCTCGTGCCGGACTGGGGGACGGTGGACTGGGCGGCCGTGGTGCTCGCGGTTTTCGCCTTCCTGGCGCTGTTCCGCTTCAAGCTGGGGATGTTGACCACCCTCGCGGCCAGCGCGGCGGCCGGCCTGCTGTGGCACCTCTTCCTCGCGTAGGGGCACCCCTTGTGGGTGCCCTTGCCGGAGGGCGGCCACAAGGGCCGCCCCTACGATGTCGCGAGCCGCGCCAGCTCCTGCCTCACCACCCGGCGGACCAGCTCCTCGATCTCCTCGCGGGTCATCGGCGCCGAGGGGTCTTCGGCGCCGTCGCCGTCCGCCTGCCGGCCCAGGGCCTTGAGCAGGCGCTCCTGGTTCTCCTTGGGCGCGGCGCGGAAGAAGAGGAGCAGCGGCTCCAGGCCGAGCGCCTCGCCGATGTCGTAGACATGCCCGACCTTGAGCGTGATGCGGCCCTTGATCAGGCTCCCGATGTAGCCCTGACCCTGGCCCAGGATCCTCTCCAGCTTCCTCTTGGAGATCCGCGAGTTGACGATCTCGTCGTCGAGCAGCTTGAGGAGCGTCTCGACCTCGTCCCGTTGCGGCTCGGCTCTCTCGGAATCCTTCTCCACAGTGGAGAGGATTCTACGCCATCAGGGCCGGTCCTGCGGCCAGCTCGGCAATCATCTGCCGCAGGACGTCGAGCTCCACCGGCTTGACCCAGTGGGCATCGAAACCGGCTTCCTGCGAGCGCCGGCGGTCCTCGTCCGTGCCGTAACCGCTGACGGCGATGACGACCGGCGCATCGGGGCCGGGAGCCTGCCGCAGGCGCCGGGCCACTTCGAAGCCGCTCATCCCCGGCAGCCCGATGTCGAGCAGCACGAGCTCGGGCCGGAAGCCGGCCGCGGCCACCAGGGCCGCCGGGCCGTCATGGGCCATGCGCACCTCCTGCCCCATCATCTCCAACAGCAGGCAGAAGCTCTCCGCCTGGTCGAGGTTGTCGTCGACGACCAGGACGCGGAGCGGCCGGGCAGACGGGAGGGCCGCCTCCGCCGGCGGCGGTTTCGCCTCGGCTCCCCTCCCGCGGCGGTCCCCGGCGAGCGGCAGGCGCAGGAGGAACTCGCTGCCGTGGCCCAGGCCGGCGCTGTGAACCTCGACGGTGCCGCCGTGGAGCCGCACCAGCTTGCGCACCAGGGTGAGCCCGATCCCCAGGCCGGTGCGCGAGCGCTCGATCGACGGGTCCGCCTGCACGAACGGCTCCCAGATCTGGTGCAGCTTCTCCGGCGCGATGCCGACGCCGGAATCCGACAGCCGGAAGAGCGCCTCGTCCCCCTCCCGTGAGACCGTCAGGCTGATGCGGCCGCCCGGGTCGGTGTAGCGGATGGCGTTGGTCAGCAGGTTCTCCAGGATCTGCGTCAGCCGGACCGGGTCCGCATCCAGGATCAGCGTCTCCGCCGGCAGCAGGATCGCGAGCTCGTGGCCGGCCGCGGCCAGGGACGCGCGGCAGGTCTCCACGCTCTGGTTCACGGCGCCCGCCAGCTCGATCCGCTCCCGGCGCAGGTCGATCCGGCCGAGGGTGATGCGCGACACGTCGAGCAGGTCGTCGATGAGCCGGGTCATCTGCCGCACCTGCCGCTCCATCAGCTCCCGCGCCTGCTCCGCCTGGGCGGGCGTGGCCGCCAGCCGCAGGATCTGCAGGGCATTGCCCAGCGGCGCCAGCGGGTTGCGCAGCTCGTGGGCCAGCGTGGCCAGGAACTGGTCCTTGCGGCGGTCGGCCTCGGCAAGCTGGTCGGCCGACCGCCGCAGCTCCTCTTCCAGCCGCGTGCGCTCGGTGATGTCCTCGATCGCCAGCAGGATGAGCCGGGTCTCCCGGTCCTCGCGCAGGATCCGGCGGGCGTTGAGCAGCAGGACGCGGGAGCCGATGCCCTCGAAATCGTGGTTCACCCGGAAGCCTTCGAACGCCGCGCTCGCGGGCAGGACCTCCTCCAGCAGGCGGCGCAGCTCGGGGATGTCCCACTGCCCCTGGCGGAGATGGTAGAGGAGCCGGCCTTCCGTCTCGGCGGGCGTGGAGCCGAACATCCGGTAGAAGGCCCGGTTCGCCGACTGCACGCGCAGGCTCGAATCGAGGACGAGGAGAGGGTCGCGCACGGTCTCGACGATCGCCTGCGTCTCGTCGCGCGACTCGCGCAGCTCCGTGCTGCGGTTCTGGAGCTGCTCGTTGAGCGTCGTCAGCTCCTCGTTGACCGATTGCAGCTCCTCCTTGGCCGTCTCCAGCTCCTCGTTCGTGCTCTGCAGCTCCTCGTTGGCGGAGAGCGCCTCTTCATTGGCCGACCTCAGCTCTTCGTTGGCGGCGTCCTGCACCTCGATGACCGCCTGGAGGGACTCGCGCGTCGACCTCAGATCCCGGTGCAGGACCTCGACATCGGCGAGATCGGCGACCGGGGCCGGGCGCCGGCGGCGGAGCCATTGCCACAGGCCGCGCCGCGGCCGGCCGGCGGCAACGTCGGCTGCGGAGGACACCGGCTCCGGCCCGGCGGACATCGGCCGGGCCTCGTCGAGGACGACCAGGAAGCAGCGCTCGGCGCTGCCGGGCAGCTCGACGGGCAGGATCCGCAGGCCGGCCTTCCCGGCCGGGCCGCCGCCACCGCCGGGGACCTGGAGCAACCGGCCGGCCTCGCGCTGCCAGGACGGGGGCGGCACCGCCGCCGGCAGGGCCGCGGCAAAGGGCGGGACGCCGCGGACGGGCCGCGCCGGCTCCCCGGCCTGGAAGTGCGGGTAACGCAGCAGGGGCACCTCGCGCTTGACGTAGATGCGGTGCCGGGGATCCGCCACGGCGAACAGGTCGGGGAAGGGGCCGATCGTCTCCGCCGAGCCCAGCAGCAGGAACCCGCCCGGGTTCAGGGCATAGTGGAAGGTCGGGATGATCCGCCTCTGCAGGCGCGGAGCCAGGTAGATGAGCAGGTTGCGGCAGCTGACCAGGTCGACGCGCGAGAACGGAGGGTCCGCGGCCACGTTGTGGCGGGCGAAGACGCACATGTCGCGGATGGATTTGACGATCCGGTAGCCGCCGTCCTCCTTCGTGAAGAAGCGGCGCAGCCGCTCCGGCGTCACCTCGGCCTCGATGCTCTCGGGATAGAGGCCTTCCCTCGCCTTGCGCAGCGAGACGCCGTCGCTCAGGTCGGTGGCGAAGATCTGGATCGGGATGCGGACGGTGCCCTCCGCCAGGACTTCCAGCAGCGCCATGGCCAGCGAGTAGGCCTCCTGGCCGGTGGAGCACCCCGGCACCCAGATGCGCACGGGCCCGTCCGTGGCCCTCGCCTTCAGGATCCCGGGGAAGACGCTGCGCTGGAGCTCCGCGAAGGTCTCCGGCTCGCGGAAGAAGCGGGTCACGTTGATGAGCACGTCCTCGTAGAGCGCCTCGACCTCGGAGCGGTCCTCCTCCAGCAGCCGGACGTAGTCCGCCAGCTCCTGCCGGTTGTGCAGCAGCATGCGGCGCAGGATCCGCCGCCGGATCGTCGTCTCCCGGTAGTCCCGGAACTCGACGCCGGAGAAGCCCCGCAGGAGCTCCAGCGCCTTCCTGAACAGGTCCTCGTCGTCAGCGGGCGGCGCGCCCTCGGCCGCCGGGTCCGGCGACAGGTACGGATGCCGCCCGATCCGCGCCAGCTCGCGGGCGATGGCCTCGGGCGGCAGCACGAAGTCGACGCAGCCGCTGCTCTCCGCGCTGTGCGGCATGCCGGAGTACCTGGCCGACACCTCGTCCTGGGCGAACGTGATGCCGCCTTCGGCCTTGATCTCCTCCAGGCCCAGCGTGCCGTCCGAGCCGCTGCCCGACAGGATCACGCCGATGGCGCCGGCCCCGCGGTCCGCGGCCAGCGATTGGAGAAAGCGGTCGATCGGCAGGTGCAGTCCGTGCGACTCGCCGCGGGGAGCCAGGTGCAGGACTCCCTCCGCCACGGTCAGCGTCGTATCGGGAGGGATGATGTAGACGTGGCCGGGGCGGACGGCCTGGCCCTCCTCCGCCTCGCACACGGGCATCGGGGTGGCGTTGGCCAGAAGAGGGCCGAGCCGGCTCGCATGCTTGGGATCGAGGTGCTGCACCAGCACGAAGGCCATGCCCGTGTCGGCCGGCAGGCTCTGCAGCAGCTGGCTGAAGGCTTCCAGGCCTCCGGCCGAGGCGCCGATGCCCACAATGGGGAAAAGGCCATCCGCGGACGGCGGCTCGACCGGCTGAGTTGACGTGGGGGCTCCCTTCCCCTGCGGAGGGAGGATGCGTCATCGAATGGAAGCCGCGATTCTCCGCAGTCTGGGCCTGACAGTACTGGTTAAATCTACGCCTGGCGGCGCTCCCTGTCAATGGCTGGTCGAGGCTTTCCCGGGCCTCAGGGCTTCCGTGTCCAGCTCCTGCGTGCCTTCCCCGGGCTGGTTGCAGAGGTCGACGAGGAGCCGCGCGATGCCCGCGAGCGGGACGATGTGATCGACCTCCATGTTGTGGATGGCGCTGGCCGGCATGCTCGGGTAGTCGGCGCCGGCAGGGTCCTGCACGATCGAAATGCCGCCGAGCCGCTTCACGACGGCGAGGCCGGCGGTGCCATCGTCCAGGTTGCCGGTGAGGACCACGGCAATGACCCGGGGGCCGTAGGCCTGGGCCGCGGAGCGGAACAGGACGTCGATGGACGGCCGCTGGGCGTTTTCGGCAGGCGCGTGGGAGAGGCGGACCCTGCCGTCCTGGACGATGAGGTGGTGGTCCGGGGGCGCCACGTAGATCCGCCCCGCCTGCACGGGCTCGCCGTCCTCGGGGTGCAGGGCGGGCAGGACCCCGGCCCGGGAGAGGATCGCCGGCATGGCGCTCCTGCCGTAGGGAGCCACGTGGAGCACCACCAGCACCGCGGCCGGCAGATCGGCGGGCAGCCCCTTCACCACCTCCTGCAGGGCATGGACCCCTCCCGCGGAGGCGCCCAGCAGGATCACGCGGCCGAGCACGACACCTCCTGGTCCAGGACCTCGCGCACCTTGCGCAGCAGCACGCCCGGGGGGAACGGCTTCTGCAGGAACGAGCGGTCGGGCTCGAGCACGCCGTGGCGGGCGATGGCGTCCTCGGGGTAGCCCGAGATGTAGAGCACCTTCACGGCGGGCCGCTCGTGGCAGAGCTCGTCGGCGAGCTGGCTGCCGTTCATCCCCGGCATGACCACGTCGGTGACCAGGAGGTCGAGCGCGCCCGTCCAGTCGCGCGCGATCCTCAGCGCCTCGGCCGCGTCGCTGGCCGAGAGCACCGTGTAGCCGCGCGCCTCCAGCACCTCCTGGGCGGGCTCGCGGATGTTCTCCTCGTCCTCGACGAACAGGATCACCTCGCTGCCCGTCTCCTGGTCCCGCGGCTCGCGCTCGGGGCGCTCCTGCTCCGCCGGCTGCTCCACGCGGGGCAGGTAGAGGAAGAAGGAGGCCCCCTTCCCGGGACGGCTCTCGACCGCGATGTCGCCGCCGCTCTGGCGGACGATGCCGTACACCGTGGCCAGGCCGAGGCCGGTCCCCTTGTCGCGGTCCTTGGTGGTGAAGAAGGGCTCGAACAGGCGGGCGCGGATCTCGTCCGCCATCCCGGTGCCGGTGTCGCGCACGGCGATCTCGACGTACGGCCCCGGCTTGAGGCCCGGGAAGCGGCCACCCTGCCCGTTCACCTCCGCGGGACGCGTCTCGATGACGAGGCGGCCGCCGTCCGGCATGGCGTCGCGGGCATTGGCCACCAGGTTGAGGATGACCTGCTCGAGCTGCCCGAGGTCGCCGTGCATCCAGCCCGCGTCCGGATCGAGCCGCGTCTCCAGCGCGATGTGCTCCCCGACCAGGCGGCGCAGCATGGGGACCATGGCCGCGATCTCGCCGCTGATGTCCAGCGGCCGGGGCTGCAGGACCTGCTTGCGGCTGAAGGCCAGGAGCTGGCGCGCGAGCGCGGCGGCGCGCTCGCCGGCGCTCCGGATCTCCTCGGCGTGCCGCAGCCGCTCCCCTTCCGAGCCGCGGGCCTCGAGCAGCAGCTCGGCATGCAGGGAGATGGCCGCCAGCAGGTTGTTGAACGAGTGGGCGACGCCGCCGGCGAGCCGGCCGACGGCCTCCAGCTTCTGGGAGTGGCGCAGGCGGTCCTCGGCGCTGCGCAGGGCCTCCTCGCTCGCCTTCTGCTCGGTGACGTCGCGCAGCACCCAGCGCAGGGTGACCGGCTGGAGCGGCCGGTCCTCGTCTCTCTGGACGGTGACGAGCACCACCCGCTCCTCGTCGCGGGGCTGGCGGGACTGGAACACCACCTCTCGCTCCTCCCGCCGGTGGAGCCTGCGGATCATCATCTCCCGGAAGAGCGGCCGGTCCTCCTGCCGGACCAGGACCGGCAGCGGCTTGCCGGTCAGCGCCTGGGCCGAGCGGCCGATCAGCTCGCAGGCCGCCGGGTTGGCATTCCGGATCGTGCCCTGGCCGTCCGTGACCAGGTAGGCGACCGGGGCCAGCTCGAACAGCTCGCGGTAGCGGTGGCGCTCGATCTCCAGCGCTTCCTGCATCTCCTCCAGCGCCTCGTGCTGCTGGATCAGCTCCGCCTCGGCCACCTCCAGCTCCTGCAGCGACGTCTGCAGGGCTTCCAGGGCTTCTCCCACCTGCCGCCGCGAGAGCGCGTCCGGAGTCGCAACCTGGGCCTGCAGCGACTTCAATTGCTCGTGCAGGCGGTGCGACCGGCTCTCGACCGTGCCTCTCGGCATGAAACCCTCCTCAAGCCATCCTGTTACCCGCGCTCGCTCTCCTCCATCAGCAGGATGACGCCGTCGACCCCCGTGTTGATCCCCGTGGTGCCGCCCGGATGCGGCGTGCACCGGATGCGGCAGCGGATCGCCTTGCCCCGGCGGTTGACCGCGTCGAGGTTGACCTCCTGCTCTCTCCTCCCGGCGATGCAATCCAGCAACGGCTGGCGCAGCTCCTGGACCGGGAGCCCGATGTCCAGGTCCAGGAACGGCCTGCCCTCGATCTCCTCCTGCCGGAGGCCCCAGAGATCCTCCGCCTTCTCACTCCAGACACGGACCTGCAAAGAGCGGTCCAGCACCACCACGGCGGCCTTCAGGCTGGTCAGGACCGTTTCGAAGTAGCCGTTGACCAGGTTGAGCTCCTCGGAGCTCTGCTGGAGCTGGACGTTCAACGTGCGCTGCTCCTCGTTGGTGGACTGGAGCTCCTCGTTCATGGTCTCCAGCTCCTCGTTGGCCGACTGCAGCTCCTCGTTCGTGGTCTCCAGCTCCTCCACCGTGCTCTGGAGCTCTTCGTTCGTGGTCTCCAGCTCCTCGTTGGCCGACTGCAGCTCCTCGTAGGCGGTCTCCAGCTCCTGATGGGCGCGCTCGAGGTCGGCCCGCAGCCGGAAGGCCTGGCTCACGTCGGGAAAGGCGACGCTCGCTCCCAGGAGCGCCCCCTTGCCGTCGAACAGGGGCACGACCTGGATCTCGAGGTGCCGCGGCTCGGCGCTGCCGGTCGGGCGCCACTCCACGCCGCTGAGCTGGACGGGGGCCCGCGATTCATAGGCCTCCTCGATGTGCGAGCGCAGCTCCACCGGCCGGTAGGAGATCTCCAGGTCCTGCACCAGCCGGCCCACGTCGGACGTGGACAGGTTGAACATCCGCCGCGCCTTCTCGTTGGCCAGGGCGAGATGGCCGCGGCGGTCCACCGCGACCTGGGCCACCGGGTTCGCTTCGAAAGAGGCATCCCGGATGCGCAGGATCAGGGTGCCGCCGTTCGGCTCCACCTTGCCGGCGCCCGGTCTCAGGCCCAGCAGCCGGTCGCGCAGGTTGCTGCTGGTGGTGCGGGAGAAGACCCGGTGCCGCAGGTCCACCGGCTTGAAGCTGCTGTTGTGGCTGAGCAGCGTCTCGGCCTTGCCCAGGAAGAGGTACCCCGTCTTGTTCAGGGCGAAGTGGAACCGGGCCAGGATCCTCTCCTGGGCCTCGGCGTTGAAGTACATCAGGGTGTTGCGGCAGACCAGCAGGTCGAGCCGCGAGATCGCCGCGTCCTGGATCAGGTCGTGCCGGCCGAAGATCAGGCACCGGCGCAGGTCGGTGCGGAATTGATACCGGCCGCCGGCCGCCTCGAAGTATTTCTCCAGCAGCCCTGCCGGGATGCCCTCGACGTGCCGCTGGTCGTAGATCCCCTGGCGCGCCGCGGCGAGCACGCCCTCGTCCGCGTCCGTGGCATAGATCTTGGCCCGCTGCCGGAGCCCGTCCTCCCCGATCACCTCGCCCAGCAGCATGGCCAGGGAGTAGGCCTCCTCCCCCGACGCGCAGCCCGCGCACCAGATCCGGATCGGCGCCGCCGCGGCCTTGTCCTCCAGGATCCTGGGGAGGATGTGCGTCTTCAGGTACTCCCAGGCCGGCGCATCGCGGAAGAAGCTCGTGACGTTGATCAGGACCGTGTCGAACAGCGGCCCGAACTCGTCGGGATGGACCTCCAGGTAGTCGGAATAGGCGGCGTAGCTCTCGACCTCGACCTCGCGCATCCGCTTCTGGATGCGCCGTATCAGGCTGGAAACTTTGTAGGCGCTGAAGTCGAAGCCGCGGCTGGCCTTCAGGTGCTCGAGGAGACGGGTGAACTCCGAGGTGCTGGATTCCGCGGCCGGGCGAGGCTCCGCGTCCATGGGACTGCCCCTCCAATCCAAGTCTCAAGCAAAGCCAAGACTCGGCCAACCACAGTACTACAGTCCGGCGTTCGGATATATTGCCCGCTCGACCTGGAGCCCCGATGACGAGCGAGACACCGG
>Ga0068862_100003891_pt1 | contig 12692 bp, 12 predicted proteins | sample KBSSwiS52_FD_66598 | JGI IMG/M metagenome (GOLD analysis project Ga0068862, IMG submission 66598) | Switchgrass rhizosphere microbial communities from Kellogg Biological Station, Michigan, USA - KBS Switchgrass S5-2 | ecosystem: Host-associated > Plants > Roots > Rhizosphere > Soil ... | reverse complement strand
GGCCGTCGCCCTGACCGCCAGCCGGTCCGGCGACGGATGGCTTCTCGACGGGTGGAAGCGTCCGGTCGAATTCGGCATGGCGGCCGACCTCTTCGTGGTCGCGGCGCGGACGAACGGCGGCCCCGGCGACACCGCGGGCGTCAGCCTGTTCCTGTGCGACGCCTCCGCCGAAGGCGTGGAGCGCCACCCGCTCACGCAGATCGACTCGCGGGCTGCCGCGGCCGTGCGCTTTCAGCGTGTCGCGGTCGGCCCCGAACAGCTCCTCGGCGCGGTGGACCAGGGATTTGGGCTGCTCGATCAGGTCCTCGATCGGACCCGCGCCGTTCTGGCCGCCGAAATGCTGGGCTCGCTGCAGGAGGCGTTCGAACGGACGGTCGACTACCTGAAGATCCGCAAGCAGTTCGGCCGCCACATCGGCTCGTTCCAGGCGCTGCAGCACCGCGCGGCCGACCTCCTCGGGGAAATCGAACTGGTCCGCTCCGCCGTCTACTCAGCGCTGGCTGCGCTCGATTCCGGCGATGACGACGTCGCGCTTCGGGTCTCGGCCGCGAAAGTCCTGGCTGGGCGCACTTTTGGTCATGTCGCGCGCGAAATGATACAGATGCACGGTGGAATCGGCATGACCGATGAACATGACGCCGGCCTCTATTTGAAGCGCGCCCACATCGCCGATATGACCGCTGGCAACATCGCATTTCATCGTGAGCGGTTTGGTAAGCTGCTCGGCGTGTAATATTTCGAACGATGGGCGTCCACGCGCTCGTCATATCGCGAGAGTCTGACTAACGACCGGAGCCATGAGCAGATATTCGACGCGCCGCACAGCGCCCCTGGTCCGAGGCAGCGGCCAGGGGTACGCCAGCTCCTCGATCATCGAGCGCAGGCGCCGCATCTTGTCGACCGCCCGCAAGATGATCGCCAGCGACGGAATCGCCGCGGTCAACATGGACGAGATTTCCCGTCGCGCCGACGTGGCCAAGCGGACTCTCTACAATGCCTTCCAGAGCAAGGAGCGGCTGATCGCCGAGGCGATCCAGCAATACTTCGAGGACTACGAGGTCGAGCTGATCTATAGCACGCCGCCCGCGACGGCCGAGCGTGTCGCCGAACATCTGACGCTCGTCGCCCATCGCAACCTGTCCATCCGCAACTACACGCGCGCCCTGGTGAACGTCTATTACTCCTCGGATGTGGAGCCGAACATCCGGGCGACGATCGGCGAGATCGTCGGGCATTCGCACCGCCCCTGGATCTATCGCCTGCACGCCGAGCGCCAACTGCAGCCCTGGATCGACCGCGACACCCTCGTCGACGATCTCACCCGCTACCGCTATGCGGTGGCGAATGACTGGGTCAACGGCCGGATTCCCGACGAGCAGTTCCCGTCGACGCTGATCGTCGGGGTCATGACGATGGTGATCGGCGCGACGAAGCCGCGGGCCAGGCGCGAAAGCGAAGAGATCCTGAAGAACCTCGACCACCATCTCCACGCCCCCGGCGCGATCGCAAAAGGCGTCGCCTCGACTGCGGGTTCGTCCTGATGATGAGTCCGCCGGCGGGCTGAACGCCCGCCACGCCCGGCGAGGTCAGCGCGCGACGCCGTTATTGCCGACCACGTCAGGCATCGACCGCCGAAGCCCGGCCCGCCCCCAGGCATAGAGGGCGATCCCCGGGGCCATCACCAGAAACACCGTCGCGATGATCGAGTCGCCGACGCGCATGGGGTCGTTGAACACCTCGTCCGTGATCAGCCCCACCACCGTCGTTCCGACCGCCATCGCGATCAGCCCGGTGACCATGACGTAGAGCGCTGAAATCCGCCCGCGCAGGTGTTGCGGGGTCACCAGTTGAACCGCCGCCGGTCCCATGCTGGCGGAAGACAGCATGAAGCCGAAGTAGAAGCCGATGAGGATGACGCTGATCCAGCCGTCGCGCACCCAATAGGCGGCGAGCGCAAGCGGCAGGGCGACCAGCCCGGTCAGCAAGCACCACAGCAGCGGCGCGTCCTGGCGGCCCTTGCGCATCAGGTGGTCGACGATCATCCCGTGCAGCGGAAGGGTCAGCGCCCCCAGGATCTGGGCCAGCCCCAGGCGCACCCCGATCTGGTCCGGACGCCAGCCATATACGCGCGAAAAGAAGGCCGGGCTCCATTGCTGCATGGCGATGGTCATGGAGTAGACCAGCCCGAAGCCCAGGAAGATCGAGGTGAAGGTCCGCGGATGCTGGCCGATGAACCGCAACGCCTCGCCATAGCCGACGCCGCCCGCCGTCTTCGGCGCGGCGTTCCGAGGCGGATCCTGGAAGAGGAACACCACGAAGGCCAGCAGCAGGCCGGGCGCGCCCACGTAGATGAACACCTTCTGCCACGGCGCGACCGCGCCGAGGATCGGCCACACCGAGACGCCCTCCTCGAGCACGTAGCGTACGAGCGGCCCGCCCAGCAGGAAGACGATCCCGGCGCCCATGATGCCGCCCATCACGAAGATCGACATGGCGAAGGAGACCTTGGACGGCGGGAAGCTGTCGCCGATGATGGAATAGGACCCCGTGCCGAACCCGGCCTGCCCGGCGCCCACCAGGGCGCGGGCGATCAGCAGGAAGACGAACCCCGAGGCCAGCCCGCAGGCCGTGGCGGCGAGGCTCCAGACGAAGATGGAGACGAACAGCACCACCCTTCGGCCGTAACGGTCGAGCGCCAGGCCGACCGGGATCGCGAACAGCGAGTAGAGCACCGCGAACGCGGGGCCCTGCAGCATGCCGATCTGGAAGTCGGTCAGATGAAGGGCGGCCTTGAGGGAGTCGACCTGCAAGGCCACGATGTAGCGATCCGCCAGGCACACGATGTACAGGACGAACAGCACGCCGACCGTCATCCAGCCGGTGACGACGCTGGGGTAGCGTCGCGGCTGTCCTGCGCCCGTCGGCTCGACCACGCCTTCAGGAGCCACGGGTCGGTCCGAGTCCAGGCCGGCCATGCGCGTCAGTCCCGCTTCGAACGTGGGCGGTCGAGCTGGAACGCGTCGCTGTTGCGGACATACCATCCGCTCCCATGGGTGCGGCCGATCAGCTTCATCGCCGGGATATCGAGATAGAGCCGCTGCGGATCGAGCACGAAGCGATCGTCGATGTGGGCGTAGAGCACCTCGGCGAGGACCACGGTCTGCTGCGTGCCGATGTCCAGCGCGACGAGCTTGCGGCATTCGAAGCAGACTGGCGCGCTCGCCACCCGGGGCGGCGCCACCACCACGCTCGGAACCGTCTCGACGCCGGCGAGCTCGATCTCGCTGACCTCCGGCGGCGCGTCGATGCTGCACAGGTTCATCCGCTCGGCGTCGGCCTCGCTGACGAGATTGACGACGAACTCGCCGGTGCTGACGATGTTGGACGCCGTGTTCTTCAACCCGCCGGTGCCGGGTTCCTTCAGGAGCCCCAGGACGATGAGCGGCGGCTCGTGGCCGACGGCGTTGAAGAAGCTGTAGGGGGCGGCGTTGACCACCCCCTTCTTCGAAAGGCTGGTGATCCAGGCGATCGGCCTGGGCGTGACGGTGTTGGTCAACACCTTGTAGCGGTCCGCGGTCGATGCGCTGCGAAGATCGATTTCCACGTCAGGTCTTCCGTTCCGCCCTCGAAGAGCCCGCGTGAGTCTGGCCGGAGCGGCCATTCCTCCCTGCGTCAATCCGCTTATTTACTGCACTCTGGTGCAACATCTTGGTCAAGTCAAACCCTGCCGGGCCCTCGTCATTCTCCCCCTTTCGCGAGGGAGAAGGTGGCCCCAGACTTGATCCAGGGGCGGCGCGCGCTTGCCCGGTGATTGCCGATGAAGATCAAGGGCGGGAAACGCGCCGTCGGGGTCTAAAATTAGTCCGGAGTCTCATAATCAGGACCTACGTCCAGATCAGCGGCAGGTCGTCGACGCCGAACACGCCCGTCGCATGGGTGCGTGCGCGCCGGCCCGGCTTCATCCGGAACGCCGGAACGCGGTCAAGCATCAGGTCGAGGGCGATCCGCAACTCCCGGCGCGCCAGGTGCGAGCCTATGCAGCGGTGCGGGCCGACGGCGAAGGTCGTGTGGCGCAGGTGCTCGCGGCGGAAGTCGACGTCGCGCGCCGCCGCAAACTCGCGCTCGTCGAGCCCCGACAGCGCCCAGCACAGGGTGATCCGGTCGCCCGCCCGCATGGTCACGCCGTGGAACTCGATGTCCCGAGTGACCAGCCGGTGCGACGTCGTCGTCGAGAACGCGCGCAGGAACTCCTCGATGGCGGCCGCCCGCAGGTCCGGCTCGCGACGCAGGAGCGCCTGGTCGGCGGGGTGCTCGGCCAGATGCTTGAAGATGAATCCGAGCGTGGAGGCGACAGTGTCCAGGCCGGCCACGAACAACAGATAGCAGATCCCCATGATCTCCTCGTCGTTCAGCGGCCGCCCGTCGATGCGGCTGGTGACGGCGAAGCTGACCAGGTCGTCGGTGGGACGCGCCCTGCGCTCGGCGATGACGTCGCTCAGGTAGGCCTTGATGGCGAAGGCGGCGTCGACGCGCTCCTGCTCCGACTTCGGATGCAGCAGGCCGTCCTCCCAGACCAGGAAACGCGGTGCGAGCGCGAGCGGCAGGCCCATCAGGCTCAGGAACACGCTCACCGGGAAGGGCCGGGCGAAGGCGGTCATCAGTTCGACCTCGCCCTTGTCGACGATGGCCTCGATGAGCCGTTCGGCGACCTCGCGCACGCTCTGTTCGATCCGCGCCACCTGCTTCGGCGAAAACAGCGGATTCATCAGGGTCCGGAACTTCCCGTGTTCGAGCCCGTCCTTCTCGAGGGGAATGAGATCCCAATCCTCGCCCATGAGCTGGGAGAAGCCCGACTGCTGGTGATTGGAGAAGGTCGCGGGGTCTTTTGCGACCTCACAGATCAGGTCGTGGCGGGTGACCACCCACGCGGGGGTGTCGAACCGCACGCGCGGCGACCAGAAGATGTCCGGCCCGTCGTGCAGCACCGACAGCGCCGCGAACGGGTCTTCGAGGGCGCCCGGCGCCGTGCTGAAGGCCCAGTCCCGGACCAAATGCGGCGGCACATGCTCCGGAACGGCGGTCTTGGCGGCGGACTGGGCGGCGGGCTGGGCGCTCATGGTCGCTCCTGGTTGTCTCCCCACCCCTCCAACCGCGGTCCGGTCATGGACGGACGTGCGCCAAGGACCGCCGAAATCCGCACGATTCGGGCGCGAATTGCGCTCGCTGCCTCACCGGTCGACCGGCGAGACAGCGATTCGCAGAACTTGTTGACGGATCACGGGTTGCAATAAGCCAATGTAACCGCCACTTTATAGCGGTTACGAGCGGTACATTCCCCTCCCCTCGTGACCAAACTTTTTGGCCCGGCGGAGTTTTTTCGCCGGGCCATATTTTTCAAAACGCCGCCGCGCACAAGCCCCAGGCTGGCCGCCGGGCGCATTGGCGCCGAAACGTGACAAGAACATCACACCCTCCGACGTCGACTCGCGGTCCGGGTTGCGCAACGGCCGAGGCATTCGCCTCACGCGGGAGAAAATGACGGCGACCGATCGTCGGCGCAGTCCGCCGGGCGCGTTGCGTGATCAGGCCGGAACGTACGTCAACCTGATCGCGTCCTCGCCGATCAGATCGTGGGCCACGAGGCGGAGCGGCGGCCGCGGGCCGGCGAAGAAGGGCTTGCCGTGACCCAGCACGACGGGGTGGAGGTAGAGCCGATACTCATCGATGAGACCAAGATCGGTCAGGCTTCGCGCCAGATCCGGGCCGCCAACCTGAATCTCGCCGGCGATCTCCGCCTTCAGCCGGCGCACCGCCGCCTCGACGTCATCCCCGATCAGTGTCGCGTTGGGCCCGACCGACTTCAACGAGCGCGACACGACCCACTTCGGTTGGGTCCGCCACGCCGCGGCGAAGTCGCGTCGCGCCGCGTCCCACTGAGGATCGTCTTCGTCCCAGTAGCGCATGACCTCGTACAAGCGCCGGCCGTACAGGCTGCCCGCCTGGTCGCGCGCTTGCTCGACGAAGTGACGAAAGAGCGAAGGATCAGGCCCGAACGCCATATGGTCGACGTAGCCGTCCAAGGACTGGTTCATGCCAAAGACGAGCTTCGCCACGATGCAAATCCTCCAACCCGGGGTCTTCAGGATAGCTTGGGCGGCCGTCATGCCCAAGCGAGGCTGGGAACCAACTGCGTGGCGCCGGCCCTTCGGCGTGTGACGCCCTAGGACTGCCGATCCTCGGATAACCCCCGCCTTGTCGCGGCCCCGAAGTGCGCCAGAGTTCGCGGATGACAAACGGCGCGGCCGCCTTCGTACTCGTGCATGGGGCGTTTCATGGCGGCTGGTGCTGGCGGCCGGTCGCGCAGCGTTTGCGCGCCGCCGGGTCCGATGTCTGGGCTCCGACGCTGACGGGCCTCGGCGAGCGCGCCCACCTCCTGTCGCCCTCGACCAACCTCAGCGCGTTCATCGAAGAGATCGCGCGCCTTCTGGACTGGGAGAAACTGTCGCAGGTCGTTCTCGTCGGCCACAGCTTCGGCGGCCTGGTCGCCAGCGGGGTCGCCGACCGACGCCCCGAGCGGATAGGTCGCCTCGTGCTCCTGGACGGCCTGGTCGCCGAGAGCGGCGAGTGCGCGCTCGACCTGCTCGATGCGGCGACGGCGTCAGAGCGGCGGCGCGCGGCCGAAGGGTTGACCGCGCCGCCGCCGGATCCGAGGGCCTTCGGGGTCGCCTGTCCTGAGACCGCAGCCTGGATGCGGCGGCGAATGACGCCGCATCCCCTCGCAGCCCTGTCGGAACCTCTGCATCTTGCGGCGCCGCCGGGCGCGGGGCGGCCCTGCAGCTACATCCGCTGCGTCGAGCCGGCCTACCCGGCCATGCGGAAAAGCCACGCCCGGGCCGCAGAGCGTCGGGACTGGCGGATGCACACGCTCGCGGCATGCCATGAGGCGATGATCACGGACCCCGACGCCGTCGCCGACCTGCTGCTGCGGATCGCGCAGGCGCCTCGGTGAGACCGGGGCCATCCTGGGCCAGCGGGCTCAGTTCCTCCCCTGTCCCGAAGACGACGGGGGAGGAAAATGCCGCGCCCAAGCCTATCGTCAGGATGCGCGCTGACCCGTCACCCCTCGTCCCCGCCGCCGAGCTTGATCTGGGTGACGCCGAAGGTCGCCGTGGCGCTGGCGCAGAGCCTGCCCTCGGAATCCACGATCCTGGCTTCCACGAAGGCGTTGCTGCGTCCGATATGGAGCACCTCGGCCGTGCAGACCAGCTCGGCGATCTTGGTGGTGACCCCGCGGATGTAGTTCACCCGGATGTCGAGGGTCTTGCATCGCTGGTCCGCCGCCAGGGATGAATTGACCGCCGCGGCGAACGCGCCGTCGAACAGGGTGGCGAACGTCCCGCCATGCAGGCCGTTGTTGCCGTGCAGGTGCGGCCCCAGCGGCAGGCCGAAGACGACCTTGCCGACCTCCACGCTGCGGATCTCCCAGCCGATGGTCCTGGCCATGCCGGAGAGCGGAATCCGGCCGTCCATCATCGCGCGGACGTATTCGATGCCTGTCAGGCCGTCCCGCTTCAGCGGCGTCGGACCCGACGCGTCGCCTTTGCCGCTCATGTCTCACCAGCCCTTCGCCATCACCTCGGGTCGGTAATCCTGCCTCCATCTCGCCGCCGTGTCTCGGCGATCGAGGAAGCGTCAGTTCGGGGCGAGCTGGATCTGCCTTGCGTAGTCCTCGAGCAGGTCGATCGCCTCGATGCCGATGGGCGTGTGGCGCCTCCAGGGCGCGACGATCGCGCGGTCCACGCCCTTGCGCGCGTAGTCCCGCAGGCCCTCCAGGTTGGCGGCCGCGTCGTCTTGCATGGGCAGCGTGGCGGTGAACTCGAACGCCTCGCCCTCGCGGCCGGCGTCTTTCAGCGCCTGCCTCACCGCGGGCATCAACGCCACGGAGCCATAGTAGCCATTGCCGACGCTAGCCGCCCGCCGTACGGCCGCGTCGCCGTACCCGCCGACATGGATCGGAAACGGGTCCTGCTTCGGCTTCGGCAGGAAGCCGATCCGTGGCACGTCGAAGATCTTGCCGTGGTACTCGGGAAAATCGTCGCGGGGATCGAACAGCGCCCGCAGGCAGGCGATCGATTCATCCATGCGCCGGCCGCGCATGCGCCAGTCGTTCTCCGTATGGTCGTACTCGGCCTTCGACCAGCCGATCCCGACCCCGAGGTCGATCCGGCCGTTCGACAGCACGTCCAGCGTCGCAAGCGTGCGCCCCAGCAGAACCGGGTTGCGGAGCGGCAGGAGGAAGATGCCCACGCCGAAGCGGAGCGTCGTCGTCGCCGCGGCGAGGTGGGCGAACGTCGTGAGGGGATCGAGCCAGAGGTTCTCCGGCCGGAAGGTCATCAGCGCCTCGCCTTCAGGCGCGTCGCGAACCTCCACGGGAAGGCCGGGATAGCCCTTCCACCAGCCGTCGCCGTGGGGCAGCGCCACGTGCTCGCCCATCCAGACCGACTCGAAGCCCAGGGCCTCCGCCCGTTGGGCGACCTGGACGATGACGTCCGGCTTGATGAACACGAGGTTCAGCGCAACTTTCGGAAAATCCGCCATCTTGCTTTTCCACCCCACGGGCTCTCAAGTCGCATTATCGATGCGCTTGGACCTCCAATACAATATTTGCCGGACGTGAACCGTCATTTCTTTGCATAATACCAAATATGTATTGCGAAATCACCTAATCGATATTGTACAGGGTCTCGGAAATTGGCCTGACTGAATGCGCGCGACGGGTTCGACGCGACGGCTCGACGGCGGAGGCAAGCAATGGATCTGCAGATCGGCGGCAAGGGCGCGCTCGTGTTCGGCGCCGGTTCCGATGTGGGCCGCGAAACCGCCCGCCTCCTCGCGGCGGAGGGGGCGAGGCTCGTGCTGGTCGGGCGTCGGCGCGAGCCGCTGGAGGCGACCGCGGCCGAGATCGCCGGACTGGGCGGCCAGGCCCTCGTGGCGCCGGGCGACGCCCGCGACGCCGAGGATGTCCGGCGCGTCGTCGAGATGGCCCGGTCGGAGCTCTCGGGCCTGGAGCTGGTCGCGAACACCATCGGTCCGTTCCCCTATCCGAAGGACGGCGCGACCGAGCTCCCGGCCTATGGGGACGACGCCTCCTGGCTGATGAACTTCGAGAACGTCTTCATGACCGCGGCGCGCATCGCGCGCGAGGTGATGCCGGGAATGAAGGCTGCGGGAACAGGCGCCCTCGTGAACCTCGCCTCGGCGTCCGTCCGTTACTACAACCCCCGCACCGCCCAGTACGCCGCCATGAAGGCCGCGCTGGCCCACGCGACCAAGAACTGGGCGCGCGATGGGGCTCCGCACGGCGTGAGGGTCAATGCGGTGCTGCCGGGGTGGATCCGGATCCAGCGGGTCGCCGCCGAGATCGAGGAGAGGTCGCGAACGCAGGGAACCTCGCCCGCGGAAATCGAGCGCGCGATGGTGGCGCAGAGCGGCGCGGTGTTCTGGGGAACGCGGATGGGAACGCCGCAGGACTACGCCGCGGCGATCGTCTTCCTCCTGTCGCCCCGCGCCAGCTACATCAACGGCGCGCTGTTGCCCGTCGACGGCGGCACGGCCGGTTGAGGGCCGTCACCCGCCGATCTTCGGCCTGTAGCTTTGCGTGCGCTCGAAGAACTGCTCCACGGCCTCGGCGCGCGGCAGGGCCATGAGCGCGCGGACGCGCTCTTCCGCGCCCGGGCAGAAGGCGACCGGTCCATTGGCGAGTTGCGACAACCCATAATGCGCCACTTCGACCGGATCGGAGCCCTGGCCCGCCATGTCGGGATAGTTGCGCGCGATGGCCGGCGTCGCCGTGAAGGTGACCACGTAACCCAGGACGTGCACGCCGAAGGGCCGGAGCTCGTGCCACAGGCCCTCGGAGAATAGCGTGCTGAACGCCTTGACGCCCGAGTAGGTGGCGAAGCCGGGATTGCCGCAGGCGTACGAGCTGGAGCCCACCAGCATGATCCCCCCTCTTCCCCGTTCGCGCATGGCGCGCCCGAAGGCGTAGGTGAGGCGCAGCTTGTTGGTGACGTTGAGCGTCGCCAGCCGCAGGTTGAAGTCGAGGTCGATGTCCAGGAAGTCGCGGCGCTCCGAGCAGGCGCCGGCGTTGTAGATCATCAGCCCGATCTCCAGGCCCGCCGCGGCCTGCACCACCTGTTCGGCGCCCGCCTCCTCGGAGAGGTCGGCGGCCAGCGTCCGAAACGTCCGTCGCGGATGGCGGGCCCGCAATTCTTCGGCGGCGCGCTCCAGCCGCTCGCCGGTGCGCGCGACCAGCAGGAGGTCGAGGCCCGCCGCGGCGAGCTCGTCGGCGAAGGCCGTGCCCAGTCCCTCGGACCCCCCGACGATGAGCGCCCAAGGCCCGTATTGCGCCAGCATCTGCGATCCTCCCTGTCGGCCATGGTCGCTACGGTGGCAATTGTTCTGCACGCTTGCCGCAGCCGTTCCTTCCTAGCACGCTCCGCCAGGACCAACGCCTCCGCATCACCCAGGACCCGCTTTCTTCGATCCCTCTCCAAAGCACCCGGGGCCGCGAAAGGGAGACCATCATGCGTGTAGGGCTACTCTACGACATGGCCAACCCGCCCGGATCGGGACGGGACCTTGCGGACCTCTACACCCACGAGCTGGATCAGATGGAGCGCGCCGACGCCTGGGGGATCGGCGGGCTATGGTTCACCGAACATCACTTCACGGCGGACTATACGGCCAATCCGCTCATCTGGATGGCGGCCGCGGCCGCGCGCACGCGCAGGGCGGCCCTGGGCACGGGCGTTCTGCTTCCGGCGCTCTACGATCCGGTCCGGTTGGCGGAGGAGATCGCCACACTCGACCAGTTGTCGAACGGACGCGTCGAGATCGGGGTCGGGCTGGGGTGGGCCCTGGAGGAGTTCAGGGTCTTCGGAGCCGATCCGGCCAAGCGCACCGGCCTGGTGCGCGAGGCCCTGGACATCCTGAGACTAGCCTGGAGCGAAGACGCGTTCGATTATCGGGGGAAGCACTTCGACCTGCGGAACGTGCGGGTGCGGCCCAAGCCCCTTCAGCAGCCGCATCCTCCGATCTGGGGCGGCGCGTCGACGCCGGAGGGCGCCCGCCGCGTCGCCCGCTGGCGGCTGCCGCTGCTCTGGGTGGAGCCTGAGGTCTCGCGCGCTTACCTGGACGCTTATCGAAGTGCGGGGTTTCCCGTCGAGGAGGCGCGCATCGACGGCTACATCAATCTCTTCGTGTGCGACGATCCCGAGGCCGTCTGGCCGGAGATCCGACACCACTTCCTCTACCAGGCCTTGCGGCCGGACATCAAAAGCAAGCGGGCCGGGCCCAATGGATCGATCATCGAGCGCGCCGCCCTGCGCCTAGAGGACATCGACGCCCGTCGCGAGCGTGGCGACATATTGGTTGTCACCCCCGGACAAACCGTCGACGCAGTGCGCAAGCGGGCCGCCGGCTCCCGGATCAACGGCTTCTTCTGCCACAACCGGATCTGCGGCATGTCCGACGAGCTCAGCGACCGTCACGTGGAATTGCTGACGCGTGAGGTCGCACCGGCCTTGTCGGCAGAATGACGTACCGGCGAGACGCCGGAGAACGAGGAATTCGACCCATCCAAAATGACAAGGAGGACATCGTGAACGAGGTCGACTTATCGAACGTCCTGCAGCGCCTATCGGCGCTTGAGGCCGAGAAGAACATCCTGCGCACGCTGTATCAATACGGACACTGTATTGACTACGGGGATCGAACGGGTTGGCTGGACTGCTTTACGGCAGATGCGGTGTTCGAACTCAAATACCAACAAGCAAATGGTCCCGTGCCGCGCACGCATGGCGAAGGCGAGACCACAGACAAGGGCATCCGCTATTCCGGACGGGACGCGCTTAAGAGCTTCGTCGAGACGCACACCTCGGCGCCGCAGATGTGGCACAAGCATCTGCTCATCGAGCCTTGCATATCCCTCGCTAACGACGGCCGCTCGGCCAGCGTGACGAGCTACTTCCTACGCGTCGACGACCGGAGCGGCGAGCGGATCATCATGGCTTTCGGCCGCTACATCGACAGCCTCGTCCTCGAGGCCGACGGCAGGTGGCGTTTCAAGCACCGCACCGCCGAGATCGAATCGGTTCTGTAGACATCGCCCATCCTTTCCAAGGCTCTCGCCCGTCTGCGGCGCCCTCTATTCCGTTCGGTCCGAGCGGAACCACTCGGGGAGATCCTCGTCCCGCGTCCCGCCTGACCAGAGCTGCGACCCGCCGTCGACACGCAGCACCTCGCCGGTGACGTACTTTCCGCTCTCCGCGCTCAGGAAGATGATGGCCTGCGCCATATCCATGGTGTCGCCCATCCGTCGCATCGGATTGCCGTTCGGCAGCCGGCGCTCATGCTCCTCGCTGTACCGCCCGATGCCGTCCGAGAGGATTGCGCCGGGCGCCACGCAGTTGACCCGGATCTGATAAGGGGCCCATTCGACGGCGATGGATTTCGACACCGAGACGACTCCGCCTCGCGCGGCGGCGGTGTGCACCACCGAGGGCAGGCCGCGGTCGATCACCGAGATGATGTTGACGATGTTGCCGGGCAGGCCGCTGTCGCGCCACTTGCGGCCGCAGGCCTGCATCATCCACCAGTGGCCGTTCAGATTGGTGTCTACGACGGCGAGC
>Ga0068862_100003880_pt1 | contig 12714 bp, 8 predicted proteins | sample KBSSwiS52_FD_66598 | JGI IMG/M metagenome (GOLD analysis project Ga0068862, IMG submission 66598) | Switchgrass rhizosphere microbial communities from Kellogg Biological Station, Michigan, USA - KBS Switchgrass S5-2 | ecosystem: Host-associated > Plants > Roots > Rhizosphere > Soil ... | reverse complement strand
AAGGTTCCCGGCTCCGACCGCGAGGAGCAGGACTTCTATCAGACCGGCCTCAACTTCACTTTCGGCGATTTCAGTGTCGGCGGCGTGTTCGAGTACTACAACGATGTCCTCGATCGCACCAGCAGCGAAGGCGATGCCGGCGCGCCGATCGCGTCGGATGCCTGGGTCGCCGGCCTCGGCGCGGCTTATACGATCGACGCCTGGACCATTGGCGCCCAGTATTCGCATCTCGATGCCAACCTGGAAGGCGATATCTCCGACTACACCCAGGATCGCGCCATGCTGATCGGAGCCTACAATCTAGGGCCTGGGATCGTGCTCGATGGCGAGATCGCCTATACCTGGGCCGATAGCGATCCGGAAGGTGGCGAGACCGCCGACGGCACGAATGTCGACGACTACGAGGCTCTGGAGATCGGACTTGGAACATCACTGACGTTCTGACCGGGTGCCAGGTTCGAACGACCTGTAGTGGCTGTGCCCTCCCATGGAGAGCATTGAAGGAGTTCTCTTCATGACCGGTTCCAAGGAGCTACGCTTTTCGCGTCGCGCGCTCATCGTCAACAACGAGCTTGAGGCCACTACGGCGGCTGGACGCGCAGCCTGCGCCCTGCGGGACGACTTGATCGCGCGCGGAACCGATGTCGTAGTCTCTCATGCGATGGAAGATGCCGCCGCCATCGTTGCGTCCGATGCGTCGCTGCAAGTGATCATCGTTGATTGGGACCTGGAGCGCGATAACGACCATGCCGGGGCGCGCGACCTGCTGAAGCGCATCCGCGATCGCAACGCCACCGTTCCAGTGTTCCTGAGCGCGACGCGCAGCGAAGCATCCAGCATCCCCGTCGAGGTGATGCAGCAGGCGGACGACTTCATCTGGCTGCTGGAGGACACACCCGATTTCATCGGCGGCCGGATCGTCGCGGCGATCGACCGCTATCGCGCCCAAGTGCTGCCGCCTATGCTGAGCGCCCTGGCTCGTTTTTCCCGCACCCATGAATATTCCTGGCATACGCCCGGACACCATGGCGGCATCGCCTTCCTGAAGCATCCGGCGGGCCGCGCCTTTTTCGAGTTCTTCGGCGAGGAGCTGTTCCGCTCCGATCTCTCCATCTCGGTCGGCGAATTGGGTTCGCTGCTCGATCACAGTGGCCCAATCGGCGCCGGCGAACGCTACGCCGCAGGCGTGTTTGGCGCGCACCGCACCTATTACGTCACGAACGGTTCATCGACCTCGAATCGCGTGATCCTGATGGCGAGCGTGACCCGGGACCAGATCGCCCTATGTGATCGCAACTGCCACAAGTCGATCGAGCATTCCATGACCATGTCGGGCGCTATCCCGACCTACCTGGTGCCGACGCGCAATCGCCTTGGCCTGATCGGCCCGATCCCCCAGGACCGGCTTACGCCGGAAGCGATCAAGAAGGCCATCAAAGACAATCCGCTGGTCACTAAGGGCGTCGATCCCACCCCGGTTCACGCGGTCGTCACCAATTCGACCTATGACGGCCTCTGTTACAGCGCCAAGAGGGTCAAGGAGCTGTTGGGACAGAGCGTCGACCGGCTGCATTTCGACGAAGCATGGTATGGCTACGCCCGGTTCAATCCCCTCTACCGCGACCGCCACGCCATGTACGGAGATCCGAAAGACCATCCTGCCACCGATCCGACGGTGTTCGCGACACACTCGACCCACAAGCTGCTCGCCGCCTTGTCGCAAGCCTCGTACATCCATATCCGCGATGGCCGCCGGCCGATTCCGCACGAGCGCTTCAATGAAGCGTTCATGATGCATGCCTCGACCTCGCCGCAATATGCCATCATCGCGTCCAACGACGTCAGCGCCGCTATGATGGACGGACCCTCCGGCGTGGCCCTGACCACGGATTCCATCCGGGAAGCGGTCGCATTCCGGCAGATGTTGGCGCGGCTTCACGCCGACTTTGCGAAGAAGAGCGACTGGTTCTTCACTGCCTGGCAACCGACAGAAGTGCGGGAGCGCAAGGGCGGCAAGGCAGTTCCATTCCATGCGGCGCCGGAGCAGCAGCTTATCACCGATCCAAGCGCCTGGGTTCTGCATCCCGGCCAGGACTGGCATGGCTTCGAGGGGCTCGAGGACGACTACTGCATGCTCGACCCGATCAAGGTCTCGATCGTCACCCCTGGTGTCGAGGCGGATGGCAAGCTGGGCAAGACCGGCATTCCGGCAACACTGGTGACCGCATATCTCCACCAACAGGGCATCGAGGTCGAGAAGACCACCGACTTCACCATCCTGGTCCTGTTTTCCCTCGGCATCACCAAGGGCAAGTGGGGCACGCTGGTCAATGCGCTGCTCGATTTCAAAAGCGACTACGATGCGAACAAGCCACTGGAACGGGTCTTGCCCCAGCTCACGGCCAAGACAGGCGCAGCGTATGACGGCCTGGGGCTCAAAGACCTGGCGACGCGCTTGTTCGAGGCAATGCGCAAGCTGAAGACGACCGAGTATCTGGCGAAGGCGTTCTCGCTCTTGCCCAAGGCGACGTTGAGCCCCGTCCAGGCCTATGAAAATCTGGTGAAAGGCAACGTCGAAACCCTGACCCTCGACGAGCTTCCCGGGCGTAGCGTCGCGACCGGCATCGTGCCCTACCCGCCGGGCATCCCTCTGCTGATGCCGGGTGAAGAAGTCGGCGCGGCCGATGGGCCGATTCTCGGCTATCTCAAGTCGCTTGAGGCGATCGACCGCCTAATCCCGGGATTCGGCCATGATACGCATGGCGTCGAAAACCACGAAGGCACTTATCACCTGCAATGCCTGCGATCCGGCAGCAAGTGAAACTCGGAAGGAATTTCAGATGGCCGCGTCCAAGAGCAAAATGAATGTGTGGCAGCTCACCATCCTGACTGTCGTGAACATGATGGGATCCGGCATCATTCTTCTGCCGGCCAAGCTGGCCGAGGTCGGCACCATCTCGATCTTCTCCTGGCTGATCACTGCCGGCGGCTCTCTGGCTCTGGCGTATGCGTTCGCGCGCTGCGGCATGCTGAGCAAGAAGCCGGGCGGAATGGGCGGCTACGCCGAATATGCCTTCGGCAAGGCCGGCAACTACATGGCGAACTACACCTATGGCCTGTCGCTGGTGATCGGCAACGTGGCCATTGCGGTCACGGCCGTGGGATATGGCACCGTTCTGTTCGGCGCGACCTTGTCCCCGATCGCGATCTGCATGTGGACGATCATCCTGCTTTGCGTCACCACCTTCGCCAATTTCGGCGGTGCCGGGATCACCGGGCGGATCGGCTCAGTGACCGTGTGGGGCGTCATCATTCCGACCATCGTCATATCGGTTATCGGATGGTTCTGGTTCAGCAGCGATACCTACGCCGCGGCCTGGAATCCCCATGGCTTGTCCTTCGGGACAGCCGTTGGCAGCGCCATCTCCATCACACTGTGGGCGTTTCTGGGTCTCGAATCAGCCTGCGCCAATGCCGATGCCGTGGAAAATCCGGAGCGCAACGTTCCGATTGCTGTTCTCGGCGGCACGATCGGCGCCGCCATCATCTACATCATTTCGACGAATGTCATCGCGGGAATTGTTCCGAATGCCGAGCTCGCCGCGAGCAGTGCGCCATTCGGCCTCGCGTATTCCATCATGTTCAATCCTACGGTCGCGAGCATCATCACCGCGCTGATGGTGGTCGCCTGCATCGGCTCGCTGCTGGGGTGGCAATTCACAGTAGCCCAGGTCTTCAAGAGTTCGGCCGATGTCGGATATTTCCTGCCGATCTTCGGCAAGGCGACGGCGGGCGGAGTTCCAATCGTCGGCATGCTGATTCTGTTGGCCGCTCAGTTGGCTCTTTCCTTGATGACCATCAGTCCGGAACTCAACGAGCAGTTCGGCCGAGTCGTCAACCTGGCGGTGGTCACCAACCTGGTGCCCTATGTCATGTGCATGGCAGCCCTCATCACAATCCAGAACGTGTCGGGCGTTCCGCGCGACAAGGCGCTGGCGACGAACATCGTGGCCATGATCGCGACCGTCTACAGCTTCTATGCGCTTTGGAGCTCCGGCACGGAAGCCATCATGCTGGGCGGGCTCTGCATCTTCCTGGGCTGGACCTTGTTCGGCTTCGTCAGCGCGCGATTCTATCGCATGGAAGTCGCCGCGGGCGTCGCCAATCCGGGAAAGTCCATGCAGGCCTAGGCTTGCCGTTACTTTGGTACTCGTCGACTTCGCGCAACAGGCAATGCGCCGCAGGCTACTGCGGCGCATTTCCGGATCTGCGTGACTAACTCCTATTCCCGAACCACGTAGGTGTAGAACCTGACCCGACCCTTGTCGTGAATCTGATAGACGCCCTGCACCTCGTAGGAAAAGCCAGGAAACTGGTTGCAGCTGTCCTCGAAAGTGAGGAAATAGTCGATCATCGGCTTGGCTCGTTTGTCATAGCGCTCGCCCGGGACGATGATCCCGATGCCCGGCGGGTAGATCAGCGCAAGCGTCGCCGATATGCGGCCGGACACTTCACTCATCGGCACCAGATCGACCTCGCCACCGACCAGCGCTTCATTGGCATCGCGCGCAGACATGGCCTGTTCCGGGAAGGAGTCGTAGCGGAAGCACAGGCGCTGCAGCTCCTTGACGTTCTTGGATGCGTAGAACTGGTGCATCTCGTGAGCGATCTGGCGCAAAGTGTAGCCGCGGTAGCGCTCCTCGAACCGGCCATAGAGCATCGGAACGACCGATGAGAGCGGGCTGTCGGCTTCGTAGTGATCCTTGAAGCGCTCCAGCGCCGACAGCAGCATCGCCATCTTGCCCTCGCCGACCGCGGGCGTCATCAGGAAGAGGATGCTGTTGAGGTCGTTCTTCTCCGGGATCACGTTGTTCTCGCGCAGGAAATTGGCGAGGATGGTGGCCGGGATGCCGGTCTTCTGGTAGTTGCCGGTGCGGGTGTCGATGCCTGCGGTGGTCAGCATCAATTTGGTCGGATCGACCATGGCCGCATCTGCGCCGAGATTGCGATAGCCATGCCACTTGGCGCCCGGCTTCAGCTGCCAATAGGCTTGTTCCCGCGCAAGCACGTTGGTCGGGACGCTCTCCCATTTCACCTTTTTGCCCTTGTAGTCGACCATGTCCGGGACGAAGGCATCAAGAAATCCGGCGAAACGCTTGCGGATGCTTTTCCGAGCCTCGATCCCGAGCTTCACCATGTCGTCCCACAGCACCCGTCCGGCCTTGTCGCCATGCATCTGCGCATTGACGTCGAGGCTGGAGAACAAAGGGTAGAACGGCGAGGTCGAGGCCTGCAGCATGAACATCTCGTTGAACCGCTTGTGGTTCATGCGGAACTTCTTGTCCCGGATGTGGGCATCGCGGACGTGGATCTGGGACGCTTGCGAGAAGCCGGCAAGTTGCTTGTGGGTCGACTGGGTGGCGATGATGCCGGGATCGTCGTCGGTCAGCTTCAGCCCCATGCCGAAATGATCCTTCATCAGCGGATGAAAGGCGCCGAACCCGGCCCAGGCTTCGTCGAAATGGATGTATTCGCAAAGGTGACCGATCTTCTCCAGCACCTTCCTCGCATTGTAGACCGTGCCGTCATAGGTGCATTGCTCGATGATCGCGACCCGGATCGGACGCTCCTTCTTCCAGGCGTTGGTTCCCTTCAGCCGCGGATGGTTCTTCAGCTTCTCGCGGATCGCTTTCTCGTCAAAGGCCGACCAGTCGATCGGTCCGACCATGCCAAACCCGTTGCGGTCGGCTTCGAGATAGATCGGGATCGCGCCGGCGAACACCAGCGCACCATGATGGTTCGATTTGTGATTGTTGCGGTCGAACAGGACCACGCTCTTGCTGGTGAGCAGCGAGGTATTCACGACCTTGTTGGAGGACGAGGTGCCGTTCAGGACAAAATAGGTCCGGTCCGCGCCGAAAACCCTGGCGGCGCCCTGCTGCGCGGCAAGTGCCGGGCCTTCATGGATCAAGAGATCGCCCAGCGACACCATGGCGTTGCAGATGTCGTCGCGGAACACGTTCTCGCCCATGTGCTCGTAGAACAGGCGCCCGACCGGATGGTGCCTGAACATCTGGCCGCCCTGGTGGCCAGGGCAGGCCCAGGTCCGATTGGCATCGAAATCGTATTGCATCAGGGCGCCAAAGAACGGCGTCCGGAGGCTGGCGGCATATTTCTCGACGGCGGCAACCAGGCGCTTTTCGTAGAATTCGCGGGATTCCAGGTCGGCGATGACCACGCCATCGAGCGATTTCAGGAACGGCTCGCCGAGCGTCTCCTCGCTGCGCCGGCTCACCATGAAGATCGGCATCCTGAGGCCGCGCTCGTCGCGCGCTTTGACCAAGGCAGGAGCGGCCGCGCGGGAGACGATGATGGCACCGATATCCGCTCCGCCGCGGATGGTCTCTTCGATGCGATCGGCCGGAATGGAGGTGGTCGGGAAGTGGAGTTCGTCCTCTACGATCCTCGCCACCGTGCCGCTCGGTTCGTCGACGACGAGAATGCGAAAGAACTGTGCGATCGGTATTCCCATCGATCCCTCCCGCGATGACCTGGGTGCATTGCGTCGGAAGCATGATCGACCAGGGCAAAAAGAATCACAACCCATCACCCTCCCGGGCGACGCGCTGAGCGGCCGATCGCGAGCAGCTATTCATCGCAACGGCGGAACGACGCGGTCAATTGGACCATGGTCTCAATTGCCTGCTTTTTGAGCAGCCCCATGACGCGCTTGGCTGGCACATTTTGGATTCGCTGCGCGGGCAGAAGACCCTGCGGGTGCAGGATCGTCGACTGCAGCCCTGGCCGAAGCCGCCGCCTACAGCCGACCGATACGAATCCCGAACGCGCCCGAGACCTCCGACGGCATCGAAGTTGATAAGCACGAAGCGCTGGAAATCGGACTTGGAACAACACTGACCTTTTGATCGCGCTCGGCAAGCGGCCGGTCGGTCGTAGTTTACGGTAACAGCCTCTGGCTTGACCTTGATCCTGTGGTCTCATGCCGGGATCGGATAACCGCAGCCAAGGTTCCCCAGCCTTCGTGACAGGACGATGGCGCGGGCCTTGGGGAGGAGATACTGACCATTACCGGCCCATGATGTGCTGAAGAATCGACAGGCAAGCTGACCTTGTTGCCGCTGATATCGACGGCGGTGTCTTCAATCGGCCATCGGACATGGCCAGAGGTGCAGGCTGCTGGAATTGCTCGCCGCTGGGCCCATGTGGCCACCCATGTGGCCGGCGAGACCAGCCCGCTCCGACAGAGGCGGTGTCCGCACGTCATATCCAATGGAGGCGCGTCATGCGTGAAACTGGAGTCCATTCGGAAGTCGGCAAGCTGCGGACCGTCATGGTCTGCCGGCCATCGCTCGCCCATCAGCGCCTGACCCCCGGCAATTGCCACAGCCTGCTGTTCGACGACGTGATCTGGGTCCACGAGGCGCAGAAGGATCACTACGACTTCTCGCTCAAGATGAAGGAGCGCGGCGTCGAGGTGCTCGAGCTGCACGACCTGCTGACCGAAACGGTGGAGGACCGCGAGGCGCGTACCTTCATCCTCGACCGGCGCGTCACGGACAACAGTGTCGGCATCATGGCCGGCTCCTTCATCCGGCCGTGGCTCGACGAGCTGCCGGCGAAGCAGCTGGCGCCGCTGTTGATCGGCGGGATCGCGATCTCCGATCTGCCGGACCACAAGATGAAGACGCTGATGAGCAATGCCTACGGGCACAGCGACTTCATCCTGCCGCCGATCCCCAACACCCTGTTTCAGCGCGACCCGTCCTGCTGGATCTACAACGGCGTGACCTGCAATCCGATGTTTTGGCCGGCGCGCAAGCCGGAGACGCTGCTGCAGCGCGCGGTCTACCGGTTCCATCCGGAGTTCAAGGGCGGCAACTTCAAGATCTGGTGGGGCGATTCGGACGGCGACTTCACCGGCGCGTCGGTCGAAGGCGGCGACGTGATGCCGATCGGCAAGGGCGTCGTCTTGATCGGCATGGGCGAGCGCACCACGCATCAGGCCGTCGGCCAGGTTGCGCGTGCGCTGTTCAAGCAAAAAGGCGCGAGCCGGGTCATCGGCTGCCTGATGCCCAAGAGCCGCGCTGCCATGCACCTCGACACCGTTTTCACCTTCTGCGACCGCGACCTGGTCACGATCTTCAAGGACGTGGTCGATCAGATCCAGTGCTTCAGCATGCATCCGACCGACGACCAGGGCGCGTTCGAGGTACGGCACGACAAAAAGGGTTTGCTCGATGTCGTGGCGGAGGCCTTGGGCCTCAAGGCGCTGCGCGCGGTCGCGACCGGCGGAAACGCCTTCGAGGCGGAGCGCGAGCAGTGGGATGACGGCAACAATGTCGTTGCGCTCGAGCCCGGCGTCGTCGTTGCGTACGACCGCAACACCCATACCAACACCCTGCTCCGCAAGGCCGGCGTGGAGGTGATCACGATCCGCGGCGCCGAGCTGGGGCGCGGCCGCGGCGGCGGGCATTGTATGACCTGCCCGATCTGGCGCGACCCGGCCTATTGAGGCCGCAAAGTCAAACCGCGAGACACCACGGAGGACATCCATGAGTTTCAATCTGCGTAACCGCTCGCTGCTGACGGTCCAGGACTATAGCCCGCCCGAATTCCGCTACCTGCTCAACCTCGCGCGCGACCTGAAGCGCGCCAAATATGCCAAGACCGAGCAGAAGCACCTGGACGGCAAGGAGATCTGCCTGATCTTCGAAAAGACCTCGACCCGCACCCGCTGCGCCTTCGAGGTCGCGTGCTATGACCAGGGGGCGAACGTCACCTATCTCGATCCGGCGGGCTCGCAGATCGGCCACAAGGAATCCTTCAAGGACACCGCGCGCGTCCTCGGCCGGATGTACGATGCCATCGAATATCGCGGCTCCGCCCAGGGCGGCGTGGAGCAGCTGGCCAAATACGCCGGCGTGCCGGTCTATAACGGCCTGACCGACGAATACCATCCGACCCAGATGCTCGCCGACGTCATGACCATGCGCGAGCACAGCGACAAGCCGATCAGCGATATCAAGTACGCCTATGTCGGAGATACCCGCTCCAACATGGGCCACTCGCTGATGATCGTCGGGTGCCTCTTGGGCATGGACGTGCGGATCTGCGGGCCGAAGAGCCTGTGGCCGTCGGGCGAATACAAGAAGATCGCGGAGGACCTGGCCGCCAAGTCGGGCGCCAGGCTCACCGTCACCGACGATGTGAATGCCGCCGTGAAAGGTGTCGACTTCATCCATACCGATGTCTGGGTTTCCATGGGCGAGCCCAAGGAGGTGTGGAAGGAGCGCATCAAGCTGCTCAGCCCCTACCAGGTCAATCCGAAGCTGATGGCGGCGAGCGGCAACGCCCAGGTCAAGTTCATGCACTGCCTGCCGGCGTTCCACGACACCGAGACGGTGCTCGGCAAGCAGATCGCGAAGGACTACGACATGCCGAACGGCCTCGAGGTCACGAACGACGTGTTCGAATCCGAGGCGAACATCGCATTCGAGCAGGCCGAGAACCGCCTGCATTCGATCAAGGCGCTGCTGGTCGCAACGCTCGGAGAGTAGCCATGCGCATCGTGGTGGCACTGGGTGGGAACGCGCTGCTGAAACGCGGCGAGCCCATGACGGCGGAGGTGCAGCGCAAGAACATTCGCGTCGCCGCCGAAGCGATGGCGCCGGTCGCCAAGGAGCACGAGCTGGTGATCAGCCACGGCAACGGCCCGCAGGTCGGGTTGCTGGCGCTCCAGGGCGCGGCCTATCGGCCGGACGAGGCCTATCCCCTCGACGTCCTCGGCGCCGAGACCGAGGGCATGATCGGCTACATGATCGAGCAGGAAATGGGCAACCTGCTGCCATTCGAGGTGCCGTTCGCCACGCTTCTGACCATGGTCGAGGTCGACGGCAACGATCCGGCCTTCAAGGATCCGACCAAATTTGTCGGGCCGGTCTATGAAAAGCCGGAAGCGGATCGGATCAAGGCGGAGAAGGGCTGGGTGTTCAAGCAGGACGGCGCAAAGTGGCGTCGCGTCGTTCCGTCGCCCCTGCCCAAGCGGATCTTCGAAATCAGGCCGATCAAGTGGCTGCTGGAGCATCGAACGATCGTGATCTGCGCCGGCGGCGGCGGCATTCCCACGATGTACAAGCCGGGAGCCGACCGCACCCTGATCGGCGTCGAGGCCGTGATCGACAAAGATCTCTGTTCGGAGCTGCTTGCGCGGGAACTCAACGCCGATCTTCTTATCCTGGCGACCGACGCCGATGCGGTCTTCCTCAACTGGGGAACGCCGGAGGCAAAGGCGATCCACAAGGCGAGCCCGGACGCAATGTCCAAGCACAGCTTTCCCGCGGGCTCGATGGGGCCGAAAGTCGACGCAGCCTGCCGCTTCGCAAGGGCGACGGGGCACAGCGCGGCGATCGGCGCCCTGGCCGATGTGCCGGCTATCGTGCGCGGCGAGAAAGGAACGATCATCAGCCAGAAGTTCGAGGGCACCACCTGGCACGGCTGAGCGGGAAGGCAAATCGAGCGGAATCGAGGAAGAATCATGGAGGGCTCAAAGGACAACGGAACGCCGACGGCTGGCGGCCGGCCAGTACGGCCTCCTTCGCTGCTGGACGCGCTGATCCCAGCCTTCGCCCTGATCGGCCTGCTCGCCCTCTCCTTCATCCTCTTCGGCGATGCGGCCTCATCCGGCCCTAACCAGGTTGCGCTGCTGTTCTGCGGGATCATCGCCGCGGGTATCGGCTTCAAGAATGGAATGTCCTGGGAAGGGATTCGCCAGGGCGTCGTCGACGGCATCGCGACCGGCCTCCCCGCCATCCTCATCCTGCTGGCGGTTGGCGCACTGATCGGCACCTGGGCGCTGAGCGGGACGATCGTGGCCATGGTCTATTACGGGCTGCAGATCCTGAACCCGAACTATTTCTATGCGACGACCGCGCTGATCTGCGCCGTCATCGGATTCAGTATCGGTAGTTCCTGGACCGTCGCCGGCACCATCGGCATCGGGCTCATGGGTGTTGCTGCCAGCATGAATCTTTCTCCGGAAATCACGGCCGGCGCCGTCATCTCGGGCGCCTATTTCGGGGACAAGGCCTCGCCCCTGTCGGATACTGCGAACCTTGCGGCCGCCAGTGCTGGCTCGGACATCTACGCGCATATCCGGGAATCGCTGTTCACCTCGGTTCCGTCGCTGCTGATCGCGGTCATTCTGTTCAGCTTGCTGGGATCACCGGGCGATTTCGACGCCAGCGCGATGCTGGCGGGCATCGAGGACAACTTCGAGATCTCGCTCTGGGCGTTCATTCCGCTGGCGATCGTGCTCGGCCTTTCGATCGCGAAGTTCGCGCCGTTCGTCACCATCTTCATCGCGGCGCTGGCGGGCGGAATCCTGGCGATAATTCTCGATCCCGCGCGCGTGATCGCTTTCGCAGCTTCGCCCGACCTGGGGGCGCCGCTCGCCGCGCTCAAAGGCATCTGGATGGCGCTCGCCAACGGCTACGTGGCCAACAGCGGCGACCCGGCCATCGACGTCATCCTAACCCGCGGCGGCATGTCCAGCATGATGAACACCGTCTGGCTCATCATCGCCGCCCTGGCCTTTGGCGCCACCGTCGAGCGCGCCGGTCTGCTCAACCGGCTGATCGACCCGGTGGTTCGTGGCGTGAAGTCCGTTGGCGCCCTGGTCGCCGCCGTGGTCGCCACCTGCATCGGCGCCAACATCGTGACGTCCGACCAGTACATTTCCATTGCCCTTCCGGCGCGGCTGTTCCGGTTGGAGTTCGAGAAGCGTGGCCTCGCCCCCGTGCTGCTGTCACGGGTGGTCGGAGACTCTGGAACAGTGACCTCGCCCCTCATCCCGTGGAACAGCTGCGGGGCCTACATGGCTGCGGCGCTGGGCATTCCGGTGACCGGATATGTCGTGTATTGCTTCTTCAACCTGCTCAACCCGCTGTTCACCATCGCATTCGCCGCTCTTGGCCTGCGCGTTCTGCGCATATCGGCGGCGACGGCGCCGGGTTCCTCGCCGCAAGGTGGTCAGGAACCTCGCGTGGGATAACGAAGATCGGTCGCCGGCAGGGCTCGAAGGGCTGCGCAATCAGCCCTCGACGGTGTTCGAAGTGCTCGGCGTACCTCGGGATGCGAAGGCTGAGCATAGAAGTTAATTCGGCGGCTGACCGGTGTCCCACCTTACCGTAATTTACCCTCTCTTCATTGCTAGACGGCGCGATCTCGCACATTCTTATCATGGGCTTCGTGCGGTTTGGCGCGCGCGGCGCAATCGTACCTTCCGTGAAGGTCAGGCAAGAAGGACCGCAAGGCAATGATGCGTCCGATCTACCGGCTCATGATTGGCCCGATTGCTGCCTCCACGTTACTTGGGAGAGCAGCCTGGGCTCACGAGGAGGCTGCCCAGGAAGCGGCCATCGAGAGCGAAGGCGAAGCGGCACCGCTGCTGGCACCGGAGACCGCCGCTGCCGCTCCCGCGATCGACGCGTATGATCCGGCCGACTGGACGGAATCGGCGAGCTGACCAAACGGGATGTCGAAATCCGTCACCATATCGATCGCCACCAATAGCCTCATCACCGGCTCGAAGTTCTTCGCGTTTGTCACCACGGGCTCGCCGACGCTGTTTGCCGAGACGATCCACTCGGCGACCGACGTCATCAACCAGGTCCTGTTGAAAGTCGGCGAGGTCAA
>Ga0068862_100003874_pt1 | contig 12733 bp, 7 predicted proteins | sample KBSSwiS52_FD_66598 | JGI IMG/M metagenome (GOLD analysis project Ga0068862, IMG submission 66598) | Switchgrass rhizosphere microbial communities from Kellogg Biological Station, Michigan, USA - KBS Switchgrass S5-2 | ecosystem: Host-associated > Plants > Roots > Rhizosphere > Soil ... | reverse complement strand
CACCCTTCCGAAAGACCTCGATGTGATCCGTGAATGTTCCAGAGCATGCAATCGAGAACCTAGGAACGCCTCCCAAGACAGCGAACATGACAGTCGGTGTGGCCGGTGGGACGGAACGGGTGATCTCGACCGGAATGATTCGTGATCTGACGCTCGCGAATCCCTTCGGAGAAATCGCCTCGATGTAGTATGAGTAGCCAGCCCCGTAAATCACAGACGGATCGAAGTATTCGAACTCAACGAACGATCCCACGCGTCTACCGAGCGACGCGGCGACACGCGTTATCTCAGAGAATCCCAGTTGATTGGACGGAGTGACAATCGATGTACTGGAGCCAACGGCATTTCCCTGCAGAACATTAATGCCCTGCCTCTTGCTCGCTGCCAATGGGAGATCCAGGGCGACACGAGGTGAGACCGTTCGCTGGTTCACATAGAACACCACGTTCTCTAGGACGCTTCGATCGGCATTGGCCACGGAAAGCAGTGCTGAGGACGATCCGCCCTTTCGATTCGTGTTCTGAATGGAAGGGAGTGGCCTGAGGTTCGACTCGGCGATCACGACCCTCTGGTTGCTGAATTGATCGTCCGCTACGAAGTTCGTCAAGGCGTTTCCGACTCCAATGCCTCCTGCACGAAACGCCTGGTTCGAGATAAGCTCAGACGACTTGGTCTTCGCACCCAGGGGAACCGAGTCGGCCATCGCAGAGAAGGCCGGAATCGGAGCCGAGACCCTGCCGGTCCTTGCGCGAAGCACCCTGAAGTACTTCACCTTCGAGAGCTCCTCCGCGGGCATCGAAAAAACGAGTCTCGTAAAGAATGAATCAAGGACTCCAAACGACCGATCCGTTCCTACCTCGACCATATCCAGCTCCGGTCTCGGAGGAGGAACGGGAGCGGCAATCAATGCAGTACTCAGACCGAACTGCGCCGTCGACCTGATGATCTCAGACCCCATTCCTGTGTCCGAGAAGCGTCCGATGAAATCGGCCTTCGAGCCCGACGACGTCGTCTGAAGAGGAGGTGCTCCTGAGATGAAGGCTTTCCTAACCGCCGCTACTTCCTGGGTCCCTTTCGTTCCCAGAGAGACGACGGCAGTTCGCAGTGATTTGATCGATGCCGGTGCCGGAGTCTTCTCGGGTAGGTTCTTGGGTGTCATCGCTTCCTCGGATTGCTTCGATCCGTCACTCGCGGACTCTCAAGGTCGTTAATGGTCGGTCTGTCGATTACCTGCTCGTCATCGATCGCGATAGCGATGAACGGATCGACGGCACGCCTCGAGAACAGGTCCCTCTTGAAGGGCAGGGGTTGGAAGCCATTCGTTCCACTCGCAAGGACTCGGATTATGAACCCGGGATTACCTATCTCAACCTCACCCGTCATCCTCAGATCGATCTGAGACAGTGACGTCCCCGTTCTCCTATAGACTCCATCCTCTCTCCGCTGATCGGCCATTAGAATGGCCGTATCATCATCGATTGGAGAAACCATCGCTGGAATCTCAACGTAACCAGGTGATGCGGTAAAGATGTGCTGGATCGGTTCATTGGGCGCGACCGTTCCACGGACATCCGGAACGAATGGCGCCTCCATTATCGGAGTCGATTCGATCTGCTGTTCGATCTGTTCCTGGGTGTATGACCCCGATCCGGGAACTGGATCGTAATCGATGCAATCATCGAAGAGTCCGAAATAGGCAAAGTCAAGCTGCCCGACGGAATAGAGCTTTCTCCCGCGCTCAGTCAGAACGACGTCGATGACTCGACTCTGCTTATCAAGGTAGCCCACTGCAAGTTAGATAGCCGACGACGAGACAAATGCAGCAGCGAGGTCACGGAGACTTGTCTGGGGATTGGCATCGGACGCCACGTCGATGAGACGCTGTGATTGATCGAGGTCACGTCGCGGTTGCAGGAAGTCAGAGAGTCGGGCAGCAGAGACAGGTAGCGGCACGACGGGAACCAATGAGGCCGAGGACTCAGGAATGTTAGGCATCCCATTTCTACCCGTTAGAAGCCATGATGGTGTTGAACCGACGATGTCGGCGAGTGATCCCGTCAATCGATACACCAATGCCGTTCTCGAATCGATTGATCCACTCTTGAGGGCGATTCCAAACGATCTACCGATCGAACACTGCTCGGGGACCGTCATGTTCACATTGAGTGAAGAGGTGCCTCCTCCAACAGAGAAACCCAACGATTCAGACACGCTGTAGAGTTGAACGTCACCCGCTCTAAGCGACTGGAAACCCTGCAGGCTCATTTGTCTGCCTGATATTCCGGTCTCATATGTGATCTCGAGACGCGCCTGTCTAAACCAAAGAGGCATCACTCGAGAGAAAAAATACGCTGCGGTCGAAAACAAGATCTGCCACGTTCCGCTGATCTCAGTCCCACGAAGTCCCGGCCGAGATCCTTGGAATTTCGTATAGTCAACGAGTCCCTGGACGGGAGAACCCACGAATGTCGGAAATGTCACTCCTGGAATCACTGGAACGCTTTGGAAAATCGGATCGAGCAACGAATAGATCGGTCTGATTTGATTCGTTCCGTTGCTTGTTCCGGTAGTCGGCCATTCATTGACCGCAGCTGTGTTCGCTGGACCTGTAAGCCATCCAGCGGGAGGTGATCCGCTTGAACCGGTCCATGTTGTAGACATTCCCCATGAGCTATTGATACCAAGCGCAGCATTGGGTGAACCGATGAAATTTCCAGATAGGTTCGATGAGTAATTCATACGCGGATTCAAAACCGGTGCGCCGTCTGAGAAGACGGTACGCATGCCAAGGTCCCGATCCCACGATACCAGATTCTGGCGGACCTTTGAGCTTCCTGAAATCCACGTCGAGACGTGTCCCCAAGGAGTCGCGTCCCCTAGAAGACTCGATCCCTGCCATAGAATGAATGTATTTCGAAAGAACTCAAACTGAGTGGGAACTGGGGTGTTGGCTTCAACGGGATCTTTGGTAAACCCGTTAAGAAAACGATCATTGTCTATGGGTACACCCCAGCCGTTCCATCTCAGATTTGGTGAGCGGATGGCTACTCCGATGGACCCAAGGGGCATCGGAACTTCCATCGCGACCAGTGAGGATGATTGATGATTCAGTTCAATCCATACTTTGATATCAACAAGGCGGCCCTTGACTGGGACGTCCAACGTAATCACGGCTGGACGATTGGGCGCCGATCCCGTTCCATCAGGAAGGGCTCCTGGGAAATTCACCTCACTGACAAGCGTTCCGAGTCCCGCTACAAATTGTTTCGGGGGGCACATCTGCCCGAAAGTGTCTGCTGAAGACGAATTGAATTGCGTCGCGACCGTATCAAAAAATGAAGCCGATTTCTTAACAACGATAGTCTGATATCGCTGTTCTTTGGTGTAGTGCAGTACGTTCTTGACGATCGCTGACGAAGCGGTGGGATTCGAGACCGATGGAAACTCAACTCCCTCGACACCGCTGGTAAATGTGTTGAAGGCAACGTTTTCATAGTTGCTTGAACTGAGAGATTGAATGACGAAGGCCCGACTCTCCCCCATATGGACCTGTGTCCAAGACGGTGGTACTCTACCAATATTTCCAGTTGGTGAACCCAGCGAGGGATCGGAATCGATCACTGTGACAGAAGGCCATGGGGGCACTCCTGGCAGAAGACCTCCCAAGCTGTTCACGGGAGATGATATCAGCGACGCATTGAGCTTCTTCCTCTCATAGAGCCGGCCCGTTGAGATAGCTCCATGGAGGACTAGCGACGAAGATGAAATCGCAGGAGAGAATGGCTCATAGGGTGGGTTGACACCCTTCAGAGAACACATGACGGAACCACGGGATTGGACAGAGCTGTCGTTCTTTGGAGCAATTCGAAAAAGCTGTTGGCTCTCAACTGATTCCGCGATGGAGTTCGTTCCACCGGCAAGATCAAGGGTATTGACTCCAATGTTTGGAACGACCTGCGATTCGTCCGCAGTGTTCTCAAGAATGCGGACGAACGTCGATGGAAAGAGCGAAACGAACTGTCCGATAGTAGTGACGTCTGGGACGAAATGCCACAGCGTCGCAGTAGAGCTCACCTGCAGCACCGAACCGGTGCCATCTGGAAAGATATTGAAGTCATAGGCGTTCCCAATGACTCCGGTGGTGACGTATTCGATCGTGGTCGTACCAGTCAGGCTCACTAGAGACCAGTTCAGGGTCACACGGGCCGTGCGTCCGTCTCGAGCAGTCGATCCAAGTCCGGTTGGATTCGATGGAGGAGCGAAGGGGCGAGTGCGACCGATCGGGTCGCCTCCGATGAATCCTGCTGACGGAGTGACACCGCGGCGTCCATTAGTGAAACGCATGCCACGGCGCGGCCTATAGACCTTGGTCTTCTTCAATCGAAATCATCTCCCCTGTCGACGACGCTGATCGATCCGCTGATCTCAATGCGCCCCTCGACGATAGGACGAAGTTGATACTGGTACTTCGGTCGCTCAAGCATATGGCTCTCGACGATCATCTCATCACCCTTGAAAGACGTCCTCGCTGGAAGTATTCGCTCGATGATCGAACTGAAACTCGTATCGAAGAAGTCCAACATGTCCACGAAGACCCGAAAGTTCAATGGACCCTGAAGCCTCTTGAAATAGGTCTCTCTCATCTGAACGAGACCCTCGTATTCCTCGCGATACCTGTTGACAGGCAGACCCAGGACATTGGTAAGTTCGTCGTATGAGACCATCAGGTGGGAAATGTCTTCATTCAACGCATCGTATAGGTTGAATTCGAGTGAGACGAATTTCTCATCGTGGTATGCATCGAATGGATCTATTCGAGATCCATCGAAGACTCGGACCTTCTCTTGGTTCCATCCAAAGTCGATGCTTGGGATATACGCGTAACCCTCAAGGAATTTCGTGAAGGGAACAGACTCTGCGACGAATCCAGTGCCAGTTCCTGGATACGATCCTGGGACCGAATTCATTATCGAAACTGTGCCAGTGACATCGGTCGTCGCCCCATCGTTCAATCTCAGATGGACGGAGAGGGAGTCATTGGCGAACGACTCGTCCCGGCCGTAACTCTCGAAATGAAGCGAATGGGCGCGCAACTCGGTTGCATTCAATGCAGCGGTCCATATACGAAACTCCTGTGCCCAAAACTCACCGGAGGAAGACTGGAAGAGGACAGAGGATCCGACTTCTGCCCGATTAAAATCCAATGGGGTCGGATCGCATGCTAGGAAACTGGACATTGAGAAGACCTCCTCGTCGGATTCATGTCGCATGGCCCTGAGGGTGATCCCACCGGCAGCCACATCAGAGACACACGAGATGTTGTAGAACCTGTCATCGAACAGGGAGGCCGACGTGAGCTGCACGCGCCCAAACGATGATGTGAGATAGAGGTTCCCAGTCAGGCTTCCCAGCGCCGGCTTCTCATACCAGGCAGAGGCATAGAACGATCCGCTCGATAGCGTCCAGATGGTCCCAGACAGCACCGTCGGAAACAGATCCTGGTTGTCTTGGTCTGGAAACCTGACACGCAGCTCAATGCTATAGTCCGATCCGGCCCCAATAATGGGAACCGTTGGAGGATTGCCAGTCCCTCCCAACGTAAAGCTGAGTGTCCCCGCTAGGTTCCCGTTGCTCAAGCGCCAATCGCTCCCCAGGCCTTCCACGTTCCCGGAAGGCCCCCTGTCACGCAGACCCATCCGATGAATCCACTCGAAACGGGATCCTGGTTGAACACGATCTCACCCACGGCATGAGTGCCAGCAGAAGGCGCGGCGGAACGCGAGGCCTGGCCCTTGACACCAAACTGAAACGTCATGGGCTGGTATACGAAACCATTTCCAGAGTTATCGAAATTGAGCAGATCGGCGCCTCCTGAGAAGTACCGAAGCCTGAAATTGCTAGCATCCGGAAACGTCCAGCCAAACGCACGGGATCTATCCCTGGTCAGGAGGACGAGGGGCCTGTCACCCGATATATCGAGTGAGGCGCCGCCGAGAGCACTGGTGCCACTCAGGGCACCGAACTCATCGAACCATGCCCTATCGACTCCGTTCGAATCCTGGGCCACGATGCTTTTCGAACCCGATCCCGTGGATGGAGTGAAACGCTGTCCACCCATTATCCCGAAATCAGGAGTCACGTAGCTTCTGATGTTGTAGGTCGGTGCCGCAATCGTTACGCCGTTCTTTTGGTCCCTGATCACAGGGGAGACGAGGTTCGAGTTATAGATCGGGCCTATTTGGAAACCGACGTTCTGGATGGCGCTGGTGATCTTCACGACCTCTGAGACGGTCCCCGACGTGGCGAGGACCTGCACTCCATCGATCTTAACGAATGCCACTCCGTCGAGTGTAATGCAGGTCCTGCCAGTCGCTGGATTTCCCTGCTCAAAGTGCATGTTCGTGAAGTTCCATTGGGAGGCGTTTCCGCGTCCCTTGAGATAGAGGGCGCTGGCATTGCTTCCCTGGTGCTCACTGTACACGCTAGTGAAACAGATTCCCATCATGGCACCGAGGTTTCCAGAGACCTCCTCGACCATGATGTTATGGCCCGTGTTCGAGACCACCCACGTGTTCTCGACATAGATTGGACCCGATCCACCGGGCGATCCGCTCGATCCGATATAGAGGCCAACGTTCGAGCCATTGACGATCAGAACGTCTCGGATGTAGCTATTGACGAACAGGCTCGTAAACTCAACGACAGCACCACATATCGCACCGTTTCCAGAGTTCCCATCGATCTGGATGCTCTCTATGAATGCGAACTCCTGGGTTCCATTGCGTAGTAGATTTCGAACGAGGCTGGATCCGCTGAACGATCCTGTGGCCCGCAAGACACTCGCAGATGGCCCGGCTCCCTTAATGCCAACCCCATTTGGAATGTCAACCGATGAGATGCAGAAAACACCCTTCGGGACCTGCACGAACGAGCCGTACACCCCTCCGATAGATGCAGATGCGAAGTTTAGGGCGCGTTGCAAGGCAGGTCCGTCGTCCGTCACTCCGTCGCCGACTGCCCCGAAACTCAGGAGATTCACCGAGGTGCCCGTGATCGCGGAACGAATGTCATACAGCGCCTGGAACACCCTGTTGGCATCATCCGCGGCCCATTGTTGGGACGGATTGTCCGGCGGCTGTACATCCGTCTTGAATCCTGGTAGCGACGCCGTGCTCCAAACGAAATTACTCATTCCAAGTCCTCATCAATGTAGTGATAGATACCATTCCTGAAAGGATTCCAATCACCATACGAGGGGCCAACCGAGTGTCTTTAGGAACTGGGACGCCCGTCCGTTGTCACTGAGTAGCTCAGCGGTCGAGCCAGTGCAGACGGAAAAGAACGTATGGGACGCCGATGCACAGGTCTGCCCCGCAATGATCGCGCCGAGGCCAATCGCGGGGGTCTGGTTGAGGATCCCGTAACTCCCAGTGATCGCCTCTAGGTCAGTGTAAAGCTTGACCCTGAGATTGGTGACATCATAGACTGCGAGAAACGGATGCACCCTGCTGTCTCGGTGGTCATTGATTCCAGTCGAAACGACCCCAGAGCAATTCACCTGGGGAAGGCCATCGAGACCAGAGTATTGGACTCGAAACTGACCACCCAGCGCAGCGTTCCATCCACCGAACAGGGACCTTCCTGTTCCGGCACCCGCTGCGATGCGGCAATATCCCAGGAAAGCAACAGAACCCGTATAGCTACCGATCAGGTTGTTCGTGACGGCGAGACGTGCGGAGGCGATATCGGGAAAATTCACAGCCCGACGGAGCCATCCCGGCTGATCGTTTCGATATGTCATGTTCAATGAAGGAGTCATGTTCCAACCGTTCAGGTTGGTTCCCTTCCAGCTATCGAAACTGGAGACTGCGCCCGTCACCTCTTGGAGATTGAATGACGCGGCCCAGGGCAATAGTCCCAATCCCTTCCAACACGCGGGCGTGATGGGGCATCTGATCGTTCCCGAATCGGAAGGGCAGTTGAGATACGAGACATTCCATCCCAAGTTCGAAAGGAAGGCACCGCCCTCATTGACTCCCGCAAACGATTCGGCTAGGGCACCAGTGCAGCTCGCCCAATAAAGCATGGTCCCAGAGGCCGCGGGATTGTTGTTCGCTCCAAACATCTTCGTCCCGTCTGTCTGCGCGGGTGCCGATCCAGAGAACACGATGCATTGGTCGGTGAAACCCCAGACCTCTCCGGACGTCCTGTTGTATACGAGCAGGTACGGATGGACCCTATCCGAATGCTGGGTCGTGAGTGGACCCGTCATCCTCTTCAGAATTCCATTGAAGCTCAGGTCGACCTGTCCACTGGAGTTCGTGTTCGAATCAGCGACCATCAAAAGACGACCTGAGCCAGCGGTCGCGCCCAACCCAAAAATCTGAGTTGAACCAGCGCTGGGGCCGACCAGTGCATAACACAAGAGTGCCATCGAAGTCGTTGCCGGATTCGGTCCTACACCGGCGGCGGCGGATATCCGTGCACCGTTCGAACCAGATCCCGGACTGATTCCCACACGGGTCCAACCCGGAACGGGTTGCGAATACAGCGTCTGAATGGATGCCGCGACGTTGACCGGGGTCAGTGTATAACCGGCCGAACCGCTCAAAACAAGTGATCCAGTCGACTCCTGACACCCTCCGTAGGCTCCCCAGGGAGACAGACCGAGGGCCACCCAGTGGCTATCCCTTTGAGGCATCAGGGGAGCACGCGATCCGCTATCGGAGGGAATGACGACGATCGTTCCCGTACCTGGCGTGGCGGGTGAGAGGGTCGCAGTGATCATGATATCTGCCCCATAGATCAACCCAGCAGGTTGCAACGTAACGATTCCACTCGAATTGACAGTGGCAATGCTCGTATCGTTAAGCGACCACGTCACGAGCGCCGTAATATCTGCAGAAGGCCCGCTATCAAACGTGCCGGTTGCACTCCATTGCTGTATGTTCTGTGCCATCTAGATCCGATAGAGAAGACCTGTCGAAGGGGACAGGGAAATCGATTGCAGGACAGGATCGGGAGGACCGGACCCGCTTGCCGAACCGGTTGCTGCAGCACCAAATTCCACACGCGATCCATTCGAGAACATCATGGAATAGACGCTCTTCTCTGCCACGACCCTAGTGAGTGGAAGCGTCCCCTCGGTCTTTCTCGCATATTCCTTGAGTCTCACAAAGCCATTGTCGACTCCATAGATCCTCAGGAGCGATTCAACAGACTCTCTCGTTCCCTTGGTCTTGTAGAGATACATCAGGTTGAGGAGGACGCGTCTCCAGAACGCTGATTTGATATCTGCGAGCGCAGCCCCCTCGTTCCCATCCGGACCCGGCCGCACGCCCCTACCAATGAAATACTTGAGGGCATCCACGGTCACAAATCCGCCTCCCAGGTCCCAACCGAACGAATGAGCGACGTGATCAAGGATCTCGTCTGGGGCCTGATCGAAGTCCCCGTAGTGGACCCGATTCAAATTGGCCAACTGCGAGACATACGTCTTGATCCTATCGAAATGACGTGCGAGGATCAGGGCGAAGTTCTTGAAGACATCGGACGAGGCCCTATCGGTCTGTGAGAACGCCGCGGGAAACAGATTGAAGATCAGGCTTTGGTTGTTCCTGTCGTACAGGGTGCCTGTGACCTGTGCATTGACTACATACGAGACAACGTCAGGATCATCGAGGGACAGGATTGGATCCGGGGAGTCGAAGACCAGGGACCCGGAGGCCAACACCCCCGTATGGAAGTTCTGGATTCGACCGTCGAGTCTGTGTCCGGACGAGTCACGAACGATCGATGAATAGGACGCAGGGGTCCTCTCACTGGCATCATTGAAGTTCCAGAGACCGATTAGGCCCGACTGGGACCTGATTCGCCTGTTGTATGTGCCGCTCATGTCCGAGAGGCCTCGGGCCGTCGACCAGACGCTGACGGAGTCAATACCTCCGGACATTGTCAGGATCGTCTTCGAATCTATAGTTCCGGATCCAATGAAGAACGATCCCGATGCGAGGTCCAGCCTCGATCCGAGGGAGATCGACGTGGAATTGATGAGGATCGGATACGAACTGGTGGTCGCGGTGTACATCATCATCGAACCCGTGCTGGCCGATCGATCGAGGACCGCGGCAAAGAACATTGGCATCGATGTCAGCGGGGCCTGGACGCTTGCCGAGACTGATCCGGACGAGACACGGAACTCCAACAGCGAGGCCGATACGAAGACCGTCAGGCTCCCAGACCCATCCAGACGGGATTTCTGGAAGATCGGCATGGCGCGACCGCTGCTTACGAATGGAAAGACGTCGATCCACCCCTGAATGGACATCGATCCGGTCCCTGGGCTAATGAACGACGTCCGGGCGGCTCCGTCCTGGACACCGAAGTCATCGAAGCGAACATACGACGCAGACGCGGGGGTGGGCCTGAAGTGGCCTGTCCTCGCCGGCCAGTTGGAGAGGAACCACCGCTGGAAACCATCGAGTGAGTTCAGGAAGACCTGGAGGTCATCGACGGTCCCATCCCGAGGGTACGAGTTCAGGATCTGATCGGAAGTGACCGTGACGTACGATTCCGCTGAGTTGAACGTTACGAAGTTCGTGAAGTCCGAGTAATCGATCAGCAGATCGACCGAATCGGTCCCTGACGCAAGGGTGGCGACCAGATCGTTCTCGGAAGAGACTCCCGAGAACGAGTCGGAGCTCTGTCTTGCGAGTGATGCGGCACCACCCGCGCCCATGCTTCCATCGAAGAGCTTGAAAAGGTCGGACATCTCAGACCACCTTGAACTTGAAACCTGAATCGATGACCTGCCGTCTGCCCTGCTCGAGGACTAGGAACACGATCCGGTAGACGTTTCCCGAGTGAAGGTTCCGCATCCTGAGTTCGAAGGAGTTGCCCGACCCGCCATATGACAGACGCGTGTGCTGCTGAGAGCCCGTGCCGAACGGAATGACCCGCTCGCGCGTGGAATCGTTCTCAACGGCATAGTACGCGGTCTCAACGATGTATGGGACTGCACCAAGCGATGCCGTTTGCAGGACGGGCAGGGTGTGTGCGCGCCGACGAAAGAACACCTCGAAGACCTCGGTGTCCTCTGGGAGGTATTCGTCACGCATGTTGCGGATCCGAGCAGTCAGCGGCTGCTGACTGACCGTCTGAGTGATTCCGGTATGGGACACCGTGAAAGATCCCGTGTTGAACGCGAACGAACCGGATCCCCATGCGTCAAAGAAGACCGAGCCGCTGTACGGACGGGTCGGCGAGAGGCCCCCGGTCGGCAACACGAGGCTCGCGCTATAGATCCCTGGGAGGTTTCCGCGCGAGGCCGTGAGATGGAGGAGCGTCCCGCTCGCGTCAGAGATGACCACCGTGACCGAACCCGCACTCAGGTCAGAGAACGTCCCCCCAATGAGGTTATAGAGGTATAGGGTACCCGATCTTGACCACTGGACGTTCGCGCGGTCGTCTCGAATCGCAGTGTTCGCACGCACCTCGATATACGGAGCGCGATCTGGAAAGCCGGTCTGTCTCGAATAGAACTTCTTCTGGAAGTAGTCGATGTAGAGTGAGTCCGCCTCAACGGATGAGCTCAGGGAGACCCCGAATCCGTTGTTCGAAATAGTTCCAGAGAGCCATCCCGACACGATGGGTGTGACATCGATCTCGAGGTCCTCGGCCCCCGTATCGAAGCGAGCGGATGCCGTCGGTGAGGCAAGGAAATCACCCCCCGGAGTGCTCCAGAACTCGGTGGAGGTCCGCTTGTCCCAGTTCGCGAATCCCTTGTCCTGCAGCTCGACGTCCTGCCCAGCGCCCTCGTCCCATGACGATGAGACAGGCCTGATGATCAGGTCGAAGCTGGTTGGCCTGGTACACGCGGAGGTCTTGTGGTTCATTCTGAGCGTGAAAGTCAGGCCGGATGAGGGTAGGTCACCGGAGGCAGTCAGCGCACAGAACTCAGACAGATCGAATTGAAGCAGGGAGCGAGCGAGGCTACTCGACGCAAGCGTCCCAATGACGCCCTGGAGACCCGCTCGCTTGAAAACGAACAGCTCCTCAGATGCTCCGACGTTGGCACCGGTCAGGCGAACGCTGCTTGGCGAGCGTATATCGTTCGTGATCGAGGTGTCCTTCGATGGATAGATTCTGAAAATCACCTTGCGCTCCCCACGATGTCCCGATTGGGATATTTCACCTGAAAGATGGCCTCGGATGGGCAGATCAGCATTCCGTCCCTGAGGTTACTCGAGATGTTGAACCTGTCGTCGGAATAGGACAGCCCGTCCGCGTTTCCGAAGACGTTGGAGAACGAGATCTCATACACCGAGACCACTCCAGGAGTCCCATTCAGCACCGAAATCACATCGGAGACGATGATTGGCTGTCCGATCTGCATCCTATCGGGTTCGAAATAGTCCGTGAGGCGCTCCGTGCATGAGAGGAGGACCTCGGACCGGTTTCGACCCGGCACCACGGTCACTCCGAAATGCACCCGAATGTCAAGGATGTCCCCATCGAGGATATTGATGCCGTCCGTGAGCATCTTGAACTTACGAAGGAACGTTGCGACATTGGACTTCAGCGTACTCGATGCCTTCGAGAGCTTTCCATCGACGTCAAGCGATAGGAGGTGGACGTCATATGCGAAACGACCAACCTCAGAGGGCTTCACGAACACCTTTTCGGGCCTTCCGAACTTCGCAGGAAGGGAGAGGGCCCTTGCCACGATGTCTTC
>Ga0068862_100003870_pt1 | contig 12737 bp, 11 predicted proteins | sample KBSSwiS52_FD_66598 | JGI IMG/M metagenome (GOLD analysis project Ga0068862, IMG submission 66598) | Switchgrass rhizosphere microbial communities from Kellogg Biological Station, Michigan, USA - KBS Switchgrass S5-2 | ecosystem: Host-associated > Plants > Roots > Rhizosphere > Soil ... | reverse complement strand
GTATTTTACCAGGTGTTTACTGTTTAAGTAGGATAAATGGGTTTGAATTACTGGATTTCTTTGCTTCAACATACTCTTCTTTTTAACTTTGTAAAATGAAAACGGCCTATTTAAAAATTTCAGGAAAGGTACAGGGTGTTTTTTTTCGTGCTGAGGCAAGGGAAATTGCAGAAGCTAATAAAATTTCAGGCTGGATCAGGAATACAGATGATGACGAAGTAGAGGCATGTATAACCGGGGATGAGAAAGCGGTGGAAGAATTTATATTATGGTGCAGGCATGGGCCCGAAAAAGCAAAAGTGGAAAATGTTTTAGTTAAATATGCTGATGTAAAAGAATTTGATAAGTTCAAGGTGATCCGGTAAATCAAGTTAGTATACTATCATTGAGTGAAGATGATTATTGAATGAGGGTTATTACAAAAAATCTATAATCTTATAATCATAATTATACCTGCAATTTTAAGTAAAATTGAAAACTTGCTCCACGAATCAGCACTTTAGTGCTAATTTGTATTCGTTTCAAAAATAAAAATCATTTATTAACCAAATAAATTCTTAACTATAATGAAGTTGCGATTGCTGATTGCTTTTTTACTAAGCTCTCTATTTTGTTCTGCACAAAACTTTTATTTATTAGCGTGCACTTATACTGACGGTGGAAGCAAAGGAATTTACGTATACCGTTTTAATGCACAAACAGGTAAGGCAACATGGGTAAGCAATACAGACAGCGCTGCAAACCCATCTTATCTTGTAGTTTCCAACAACGGGAATTTTGTTTATGCAGTAAATGAAACCAGCGGAATAAACCCGGGAAGGGTAAGCGCTTTTTCATTTAACAAGAATAATGGAGTACTTACATTACTCAACAGCGAACCTTCAGGGGGAGATGATCCATGTCATCTTGCAATGAGTATGGATGGTAAATGGCTGGTGGTGGCAAATTATACGGGTGGAAACGTTTCTGTGTTTCCTTTAAATAAAAGTGGTTCTTTAAAACCGTATACCCAGTTGATACAGGATACCGGAAGCAGCGTCAATAAGGAAAGACAGGAAAAAGCGCACCCACATGGAGTGGTTTTTTCTCCGGATGGAGCTTATGTCTTTACACCTGATTTAGGGACCGATAAAATAATGATTTATAAATTCAATCCTTCTTCAGCACAGCCACTCATGTCATTTTCCCGCGGTTATGCTAAAACACATCCGGGAAACGGCCCGAGGCATTTTACTTTTCATCCCAATAAGAAATTTGCATATCTCATTAATGAAATGAGTGGCAGTGTTACAGCTTATAGCTATGAGAAAGGAAAGCTGGCAGAAGTACAGGAACTAATTACACATCCAAAAGAATATAGGGGAACTCCGGGAAGCGCAGAAATTTTTACATCTCCTGACGGTAAATTTTTATATGCGTCGAATCGCGGAGATGAGAATACTATTACAATATTTTCTATTAATTCTTCAACCGGCAAATTGAAGCTTAAGGGATATCAGTCTACTTTAGGCAAAACCCCCAGGAATTTTATTATTGATCCTACGGGCAATTATTTACTTGCGGCCAACCAGGACACTGATAATATCGTCATCTTTAAAAGAAACAGGCAAACAGGAATGTTACAGGAAACCAAAGAGCAGATTCATATATCAAAACCTGTTTGTTTGCAAATGATAGAAACCGGGGAATGACGAATTGACTATAAGACTTTACAGAATAATTTGTTAAATACCGGTTTTAAAATAGGCTCTTATTTAACAAAAGCGTCTTATTAATAGAGAAATAAATAAATTAAATTTGGTAAGAAAACTTTACTAAAAAAAATTATTATGAAAAGGTTAGTGAATATATTACTGGTAACAGGTTTGACGGCGGGTGTTTTAAATTGTGCAGAAGCACAAGGGAACCGTAATGGCGGTGGATCATCACGCAGAGAAAACGGAGGCTCATCACGCAGAGAAAACAGGGAAACAAATGTTTCTCAGCAACGTGGTGGTGACAGGGGTGCCAGGGCCAATGTATTTGAGCGCGGTAATAATGGAAACCGGTACAGCTCACCCGCAAATAACCCTCGTAGGGAAAGGCAAATCGTCACCACTCGTGAAAACAGCGTGCGAAATGTGCAGCGTCGGGAAGTTGCCAGCGTTAATGAGAGGAACAACCGTGTTGGTGTTGAAAGAGTAAACAGGGTTCCGGTTGAAAGATTTGACCGTGACCGGGGAGCCAGGAATAACAACAATTACGCTTATAACCGTTCAAACAATAATTACCGTTATAACAATTCAAATAATTACCGTTATAACAATTCCAATTACCGTTATAACAATAATAGTTATCGCTATAGCAATAATTATTACAGGTCCGGTTACCGTAGTGGATATAGGGGATTTTCTTTTGCTTATGGCCCGCGTTATAGTATTATTCCCAGGACCAGTATTTCGCTTTATTTTGGGGGAAATCCCTATTATTTTTATAACGGGTGTTATTATGGCTACTATGGCGGATATTATGAACCCATATTTCCGCCCATCGGCCTTCGCATAGGTTTTCTTCCCTTTGGTTACAGCAGTTTATTTATTGGCGGTTATCCATATTATTATTACAATGGAATTTATTACAGGCACTACGATGGTGATGATTATGTAGTAGTGGATCCTCCAATGGGAGCTACAGTTAGTTCATTGCCCAAAGGCGCAAAATCTGTAATTCTTAACGGTGAGAAGATGTATGAGCTCAACGGAACTTATTACAAAGAGGACACAAATTCCAAAGGTGAGGTGGTTTATACTGTAGTAGGGAAAAACGGTGAAATTAATAATACTGGCGATAGCGAAGAAAATATCAGTCCCGGTAACAATGATGTAAATATTCCGCCAGCCTCCTTACAAATGGGTGATATCGTTAGTCAATTACCCGAAGGATCCAAAGTCATAACCATTAATGGCGAAAAAATGTATGTTGCTCCCGACGATACCTATCTTAAAGAAGAATCCGAGGGTGGTGTGATTCAATACAGGGTCGTAGGAAAATAATTAATATTCTTTTGAGTGGTTGCTTACCCGGTTACAAAGTTTGCCGGGGAGCAGCCTTTGCGTAGCTTCTTATTTTGGTTCATTACAGTCGATAGCTAAACCATTTGCAATTAAGTTAAATAAATCAACGTGCAGGTTTAATAAATATAAAAGTGCATCTGGCGTAAAGCTGTATCCCTTTCTTTGACCAATTGAAATTCCTCTATTATTTAGTTCAGTACTTTCAATAGTGCTCAGTTCACTAAACTTCCTCAAAATCGGTTTGATTGATCGATTCCCGTTATTTAAATCTTCCTCCTTGACTTCCCCGTTTTGCGAAACTAGGAAGCAGACGCTCCCTTTAATTCCCACAAGTTTGCCATAATTGGTATCGCAGCCCAAATATAAATGGAGGTAGTTTTCAATTTTCATTTTAATAACGGTTATGTATTCTTCTAAACTAAAGAAACTTTACCGCAAGTAGAAAGTGAAGGGGGATATTAATAAATCAACGGCAATGACCAGTGTGCTTTTTATGAAAAATCACTTCCCAATAGCTTATTAAAACAAAAAACCCACCTTTTTAGATGGGTTAAATCAAAATCTTACAGCAACAGAGTAGCGAAGAACCTAATATATTCATCAATATACAGCTGTTGGCAAGAAATTATTTTAAAAAATTAAGAGGCATTTTGTTCCACCAGCCTTACACCGTTTTTATATTCTCCAAGAAGCACGACCTTCTTGAACCTGGAGTATTGCTTCGCGGCAATTTCCATGGCTGCTTCTGTATCACTTCTTAGTTTCAGTCCTTTGCTATCTGCAGAATTATAAATTTCAATGTAAAAGCCATCTCTTAAGGTTATAGCTCTTTCTCTTGGTCTTCCTGTTCTCATTCTATTTGGTTTAAATTATGATGTATATTTTATGAATCTTATATTATTTTCTTTGCAAGGTAAGCCCTCTTACTACACGAATATTATGTTTTCGGACAATATAACTGTATTTTGACTAAATTATTGAATTTTCTGTCCTTATTTATGGTTAGCTTAACAACAAATTCATATTATAACAGGTTTTGTCACGAAAAGTTCATTTTGATCCTTCCAGTTTCAATAACCTGGGCGCATCCCAATTAATACCGGTATAATTCAGATTTATAGGGTCCTTCTTTTGGAATTCCTAAATATTCACTTTGCTGCGTTGTCAGTTCTTCCAGTACTACACCTATTTTCTTTAAATGAAGACGGGCAACTTTTTCATCGAGATGCTTTGGAAGTACATATACTTTATTTTCATACTTATCGGCATTTAGCCATAATTCAAGTTGTGCGAGAACCTGGTTGGAAAACGAATTGCTCATCACAAAGCTAGGGTGCCCTGTGGCGCATCCCAAATTAACCAGGCGGCCTTCTGCCAATACGATAATATCTTTATCTTCAATTGTATATTTATCAACCTGCGGCTTGATCGTATCTTTTGTTTTGCCATAATTTTGATTCAGCCAGGCAATATCTATTTCAATGTCGAAGTGGCCAATGTTGCAAACGATGGCTTTATCCTTCATTGCAAGAAAGTGTTCTTTTCGTATCAAATCGCGGCAACCGGAAGCCGTGACAATAATATCAGCTTCTTTTACTGCATCAATCATTTTCTTTACTTCGAAACCATCCATTGCAGCCTGTAAGGCACAGATAGGATCAATTTCAGTAACAATTACTCTTGCACCTGCTCCACGGAGGCTTGCTGCCGATCCCTTACCCACGTCTCCGTAACCGCCTACAACAGCCACTTTTCCTGCCATCATAATATCTGTAGCTCTTCTTATGGCATCAACCAAACTTTCTTTACAGCCATATTTATTATCAAATTTAGATTTGGTAACGGAATCATTTATATTAATCGCCGGAACAGGCAATGTACCTTTTTCCATTCTTTCATATAACCTATGCACCCCCGTCGTAGTTTCTTCTGATAAGCCCTTTACATGTTGAATAAGTTCGGGATATGCATCAAAAACCATATTGGTCAGGTCGCCACCATCGTCAAGGATCATATTTAAAGGACGGTCAGCACTCCCAAAAAATAAGGTTTGTTCAATACACCAGTCACTTTCTGCCTGCGTTTGGCCCTTCCACGCAAAAACACCAATTCCTTTTGCGGCAATTGCAGCAGCAGCCTGGTCCTGGGTAGAAAAAATATTACATGAACTCCATTTTACCTCTGCACCCAACTCAATCAATGTTTCAATGAGTACGGCAGTTTGTATGGTCATGTGCAGGCAACCCGCAATCCTCGCACCCTTTAAAGGTTTTTGTTGACCGAATTCTGCCCTTAAGGCCATAAGGCCGGGCATTTCAGCTTCGGCTAATTTAATTTCTTTGCGACCCCATTCAGCAAGGCTCATGTCCTTAACCTTGTATTTAAGGCTGAAGTCAATAGCATTTTTTGTAATTGTTGACATAGTTATTGTTTATTATTGTAAGGTGTAAATGTAGTATTTTTAGAATAAAATTCTATGGATGTGTGCAACTTTAGAATAGATTTGCATTTAGAGTCAATTACATAGAATAAAAGGCAAAATCATTATGCAAAAACGCGTGCAAAAAGAGGAATCCCCTGTTGACCAGGTTCCCGATAAAAAAGATTTAGCCATACTGAGACTGCTGCAGGAAAATGCAAGGATTACTGTAAAGGAAATAGCATCTAAAGTACACCTGAGTACTACGCCGGTGCATGAACGGATTAAACGCATGGAAGAATCCGGGGTGATAAAGCAATACGCAACATTGGTAGATCATAGTAAAGTGAAAAAAGGATTGATGGTAATTTGTTATGTATCACTGAAGCAACACAGCAGGAATGCCGGCGATGCATTTATTAAAACTATGAGGGAATTACAGGAAGTGATTGAATGCTATAATATTTCCGGGGAATTTGATTTTATGCTAAAAGTGGTAAGCGAGGATATGAATGCCTATTATGATTTTCATGTAAATAAATTAAGCCAGATAGAAAATATGGGGCATGTGCAAAGTGTATTTGTAATGGGCATTATCAAAGAAACACATCAGTTGGTCTATTAAGGAGGCGCTATTTGCCATGCGAAAAAACGTACGATGTACGATGCCAAACGCGCAATGTGTAATGGTTCCATGTTTAATTAATGACACGCGCAATTTCTTTAGATCGTACATCAAACATCGCACGTCCATACGTTGTCACTCATCCTCCAATCATTTTTAAAAATTCCTCTTTTTTGCGGCGGGAAATATCGATGACTGTGCCATCCTGCAACATCACGTGGCCGCCTTCGCTCCGGATATATTTCTTAATATAGTTGAGATTGATAAGGTGGGAATTATGTACCCGGTAAAAATTATAAGGAAGCAGCATTTCTTCAAAATCTTTTAAAATTTTTGTTACCATGATGTTTTTATTTTCAGGCATATAAATTTTACTGTAATTTGATTTTGATTCGATATGCAATATATTTTTTATAGGAATAAACTCAATCCCTTCTGAAGTTGAAATGGCAATTTTATCTTCCTGGCTCCTGTTATCACTCAGGGATTTCTTTAAAATGTCTATTTTTTCTTTGGTTTGCTTATTATAAGTCTTATGCAATCGCTCAACGGCTTGCTGGAGGTCTTCTATGCCAATCGGTTTTACTAAATAATCGAAAGCACTTATACGAATAGCATCTATAGAATAGTGATTATAAGCAGTAGTAAAAATAATATCAAAATCATATTCGCCCAGTTCTTCCAGCATTCTAAAACCACTCATTTTAGGCATTTCAATATCCAGGAAAACAACGTCGGGCTGGTGTTGCTTTAAAAGCAATAACCCTTCTTCCGGCTTTTGTGCCGTGGCAATGATATTTATATCGGGGCAAAAGCCTTCCAGTTTTTGCTGCAGGTTTTGCAGGCTGTTCAGCTCATCATCAATTATGATTGCCTTTATTTTTTCCATTTTATGCTGCTTTTATTTTTACTTCTACCCTGGTTCCCCGGGGCTTATTATCTGAATTATACAGATCAATAATTTTTATGTATTCATCAAAATGCTGGTCCTGGTTGAATAAATGTATCCTGTCTTCTGTAATTTTAAGGCCAACACTTTTATGATGTAGTTTATTAAGTTTATTATAATCGGCTGACTGGTTTCTGCCTATTCCATTATCTTCAATGACGTATTTTATATAATCATTTTCCAAAGTAGCAGACACGGTCAGTTTTAAATCGGTTTTATCACTATGGGCTATACCGTGTACGATTGCATTTTCAACATAAGGTTGAATTAACAGTGAGGGAACATTATAATCCCCTTTGATCAATTGGGGGTCTATATTCTCCTGGTAACAGAATTTATTATTAAAACGCATCTGCTCAAGATCAATATATAATTGTAAAGCTTCCATATCCAATGATACCGTAGTTAATTCATCGCGGCTGCTTTCCAGGATGGTTCTGATAAGTAATGCAAATTTATGCAGGTAATCGCTCGCCTTTCTCTTTTCATTTTGCATCATAAAATTCTCAATACTATTTAGACAGTTAAAAATAAAATGAGGATTCATTTGTGCCCGAAGTGACTGTATCTGCGACTCGGCAATTTTCTGTCTGAACGAAAACTCTGTTTTATTTTTTTTAGCCTGGATAGATTTATTGATAAAAAATGCCGTTGCAAGGGTCAGAAAAAGAAGACTAATGACAGCTACCAGCAAAGCATTTTTAAAAACAATTTGTTTTTTTTGCAACTGGGAAAGCTCAAACAAATGATGGTTTTCTATTTCCTTCTTTCTTACAATCCATTCAGATTCATTTATATTTATATTCAAACTTTTGCTTAAAGAATATAATGAATCAAAAGCAGTGCGGTAGATTCGAAAATAAGCCAGGGCAGAATCTTTATTTTTCTTCTCATCATATACCATGGATAACTTTTCAGCAGCATTAAAAATTCCTTCATAATACTGTGTTCGTTTTGCAATGGCCAATGCACTGTCAAGCAATGCTAATTTTCTGTCAGGAGACAGGTTCTTTAAATACTGGGTTTCTGCAATATAAACCTGGAATTCATTTCTCGAATCGTTTTGCAACATGGCCTGTTGAAATGCCTTATCAAAATAATATTTCGCTGAATCAGGATTATTGTTAATGGCGTGTAGTCTTGCATAGCCTAAATAAAACTGGGAAAAAATGTAACTTTCATTTGCAATTAATGCAAAAGGCATTCCCTTATCTAAATCATTTTTTGCGGCCGCATATTTTTTTTGATCAAAATCACACCTGCTTAATAATTCATAATTAATAGCTACTCCTCTCCAGGCTTCCAATTTCATGTTAATGGGAATAGCCTCATTTGTATATTTACTGCTTTTAATAAAATTATTTAAAGAAAAAAAATTGTCAGCGACATTATTCAGCGACACAGCTTTTAGCCTTAACGCATTACATGCTTCTGCGTAATCAATCGCTTTGAAATACGCATTATTACTTGCATTGAAATTCGCGGAGCTGGCCAATAAAAGACCAAGATTTATCTGGGCGAGGGACTTACCATATGTAAAATTGAGGCTATCGCTTAAAATAAATACTTTTTCATAATAGGCGTAAGATTTTTTTACGTCTACTTCATTCAGGCGATAGCTGATCTTATGAAGTGTTTGAATATATTGTGAATCTACTTTTGGATTATTATTTACCCAGTTTATAAGACTATCGACCAACTTATTCTGTGCAAAAGTATGTCTGCCACAACAAAGTATAAGTAAAATTATAACAGCTCGTTTTCTCATTCCAGGTAGTGCAAAAACATTTATGTAGTATATCTTCTTTAAAACTAAAAAATTAAAAGCATATTAATATACACCCTATTCCGGCAGCAACGCAGTAAATTGAATAATCGGTAATTACCCCTTGATTAAATGGACGGCCGGGCAAATTAAGTGGTATCAACTATTGTTTTATAAAAGGTCATTTCTCATATAATTATTCAGGTAAAACTTCCATAAATCAATTAGATGGTTTGAAGAAGAAATAATATAAGGCCTCATCACAAGCCCCTTCGGCAAGCTCAGGACAGGCTCTCTCCGAAGGAGAAGGAACTAACTTATTCGATCTCCAAAAGAGCGCATTAATAAACAGGGCGTATATATTAAATAAAGTTCTAAACTATAAAAGGAATATACCTTATGGTGGTTTACGAATAACATAAGGACTACACTTTATCGGGCTTTATTATTGTATGGTAATCCTGAGGTCAGGCGCAGGAAATTTCCTACCCGTATTGTCTTTTACTACAATGTCAAAAAAGTAAAGCACTTCATCTTTTTGAAAACCACCTTGTAAGTTATTGATCCACACTTCGGGCAGGGGAGTGGCCTTGAAAATATCGGCGACTGTTGTGAATGTACTTTGTTTTTTTCCGGTTTCCTCATCCTGTATTACGCTTTTTCTTTTGTATAGAAATTGATAAGAACTTATTGCGTAGGCATTTTTTTTTGCATCGGTTATTTTCAAAGGCAATGTAACTAATTGTGACGCTTCCTCTTTTGTGACCAAAGCCCCGTTACGGGTAATGCCCAGGAAAGTTTGTACAACTGGCGGCTTAAATTTTGCAATTTTAGTAATTACAGGTGTTTGTGCGGCAGTTATAAATGAAACACTTACGAGTAGTAAGGAAAAAAAAATTGACGTCGGTAATTTCATAAGTAAGATTTTTTTAACCGGTTTTAAAGCTTGCCTTTTATTACAGGGAGGATAAGCTTTGCTCTATCGCAAGAATTTTAGCTTCTGCATCCTCTTTCTTTTTCCGTTCCATTTCAATCACTTCAGCCTTTGCATTTTGTACAAATCTATCATTACTTAATTTTTTGTCAATGGTATTTAGGAAACCTTTAAGATATTCAAGGTCTTTAAGTAATTTTTCTTTTTGAGCGGTAGCATCCACCCGGCTATTAGTCTCAATATACAATTTTTCTTTTCCCACAACTATCGTAACAGAAGATGCTGGACGCCCGGCGGTAAATTCAAGGCTTTCGGCATTTGCCTGTTTGCTTAAAATACTTTTGATTGAGTTATAAGATTCGCTGGATTCTGTTTCAATAAAAAGTTTGATAGTATCTTTTTGCCTGATATTATTTTTATTTCTTGCATCCCGTATGCCGGTTATCAAATTTTTTAATTTGTTGCCAAGTTGTAAAATTTCTTCATCGGGCGGAGGGACAACTGAAAATTGTCTGACAATAATATCATCGCTCCTTTCTTTTAAAAGATGATAGATTTCCTCCGTAATAAAAGGCATGTAAGGGTGTAAAATCTGAAGTACTTCTTCAAAGAAATAAACCGCTGCATTGTATATTTTGCCGTCAATCGGGTGACCGTATTCAGGCTTGATCCATTCAAGGAACCAACTGCAGAAGTCATCCCATATAAGAGAATAAATAGTCTTTAATGCCTCACTTAACCTGAACTCTTTCATTAAGGTTTCAACTTCAGATCGTACTTCGTTTAAACGATTTTCAAACCAGGTGATCGCGAAATTACCGGCATGATAATCACTATCAGCTGCTTCCCTGCTACTACTCTCTTCCAACTCCCTGTCATCCTGAGCTTGCAGACCGGACCACATTTTTATTAGTTTTAATGCATTCCAAAGTTTGTTGTTAAAATGTTTTCCCTGTTCCAGGCTTCCCTCATCAAATAACAGGTCATTGCCCGCGGGCGCAGAAATCATAATTCCGAAACGTACCGCATCCGCACCATATTCATGTATGAGGTGCAAAAGATCGGGGCTGTTGCCAAGACTTTTACTCATTTTTCTGCCCTGTGTGTCCCGTACCATACCGGTAAAATAAACATCACTGAAAGGTTTTTCATGCATATACTCCATTCCGGCCATGATCATCCTGGCTACCCAGAAAAAAATAATATCCTGGCCTGTTACAAGAACAGAAACCGGGTAATAGTAATTTACATCTTCATTTCCCGGGCGGGTTATTCCATTGAATACCTCCATTGGCCATATCCATGAAGAGAACCATGTGTCAAGCACATCTTCATCCTGCTTTAATTGAATATTAGTTGTTGATCCGATGGCTAGCGGATACTGATTGTTAAATATTTCTTTAGCCTGTTCCTCCGATTCTGCAACTACAAATCTCCCCTCTTCATCGTACCAGGCGGGTATTTGCTGCCCCCACCAAAGCTGCCTGCTGATACACCAGTCTTTAATATTCTCCAGCCAGTACCTGTAAGTTGCTGAAAATTTTTCACCAGGGTGAATAGTAACTTTCCCGGAAGTAACTGCTTCTAAGGCAGGCCCGGCGAGTTCTTTCATCTTTACAAACCATTGTGTGGAGATCTTCGGCTCTGCTACTACGTTAGTACGCTGGCTATACCCAACTCTCGTAGTATATTCTTCTTCCTTCATTAGTAATCCTCTTTCTCTAAGCTCTTCTATAATTTTTTTGCGGGCCACGAAACGATCTTCCCCGATATAAATTTGACCGGCCTCGCTTATAGTGCCGTCTTCATTTAAAGTATCAACAACCGGCAGGTTGTATTTAAGCCCGATATTGAAATCGTTAATGTCGTGTGCGGGGGTGATTTTTAAAATGCCGGTGCCAAAATCCTTATCAACATATTCGTCAAAAATTACCGGCACTTCTTTATTGATGAGCGGAATAATTACTTTCCTGCCTTTTAAGTGCGTGTACCGTTCATCGTTAGGATTGGCACATACCGCCACGTCACCCATAATAGTCTCAGGGCGCTGTGTAGCAATTATAACATAGCCCGGCTGAAGATTTGAAGCTTCGGAAGCCCCTCCATCGGAGGGGTTTGGCGAGGCCTCATATTTAATATAGTACAGCTTGCCCTGTATTTCTCTATACTCCACTTCTTCATCACTCAAAGCTGTTTTTGCAGCGGGATCCCAGTTGATCATTCTTGCTCCCCGATAAATAAGCCCTTTGTTGTAGAGGTCGACAAAAACCTTTATTACTGCTTTATAATAATGGTCGTCCATGGTAAAGCACACCCGGTCCCAGTCCACACTACAACCAAGTCTTGCTATCTGGTTATAAATGATGCCTCCATATTTTTCTTTCCATTCAAAGGCATATTGCAAAAATTCTTGCCTTGATATATCATTCTTGCCGATCCCCTTTTCATGCCTGAGCATCTCCACCACTTTAGCTTCCGTGGCAATGGATGCATGATCGCTACCAGGAACCCAACATGCGTTAAAGCCGCTCATTCGGGCTTTGCGAATTAATATGTCCTGGACAGTTTCGTTCAAAGTATGCCCCATATGCAACACGCCTGTTACATTTGGCGGAGGTATTACAACTGTAAAAGCCGGCCTTTCGTCGGGCGCACTTTTAAAATAATCTTTTGAAAGCCAGTATTTGTACCATTTTTCCTCAACGGTTGCAGGTATATAATTTTTACTTAATTCCATAAAGCCTTTAAAATTTGTATAGCCTGCAAATGTAATAAAAACAGCAGGCACCCGGCTACCTGTAAAATGGCAAGGTGAGACAATGCACATTTCATCGCTGCGGGGACGGCCTGGGCAGCATGTAAAATGGGAAGGTGCATTTCAATTGTCACATAGCATTGTGGGCGGTGGAGACACCGCCCTCGGTGGGCTGCGCCGGTTGGTGTCCACCAACCGGCGACAATTTTGAATGCACCCAAACAAGATGCCTATCTT